>Ga0335396_10006955_pt1 | contig 11012 bp, 10 predicted proteins | sample FRY02_FD_205743 | JGI IMG/M metagenome (GOLD analysis project Ga0335396, IMG submission 205743) | Freshwater microbial communities from Lake Fryxell liftoff mats and glacier meltwater in Antarctica - FRY-02 (spades assembly) (version 2) | ecosystem: Environmental > Aquatic > Freshwater > Ice >... | reverse complement strand
TCACCTAACCGTAAACCGCAACCCGGAATGGCTTTTCAGGCAAAGCTCGATTACCCTGAAATTGATTTAGCCAAAAGCATTATGGTAGGTAATAGAATGAGCGATATGCATTTTGGAAGAAATGCGGGCATGCACACTGTTTTTGTTGCTACTACTCATCCAGAAGTTCCTTTTCCGAACCCTCAAACTGATCTCCGTTTCCCCGACTTGTTTGCTTTTGCAGAAGCCTGCAATAGTTTAAGGAAATGATAAAATTTGTAGCGTGTTTTATTTTTACTCATTTTTGATTGTACATTGCTGTAGCAAGCGCTTAAAAAATCATGAGGTCATTTCTTACTACACTATTCGTTACAATTAGTTTTATCAATTTAACTGCACAATCAACAGCAGATAAAAAAGCGTTGCGTTCAGCTGAAAGTATATTAAAAACTTATTCATTTGAAATTACAAATGCAGATGAAATGGTTGATCGAACAATAGCGGATAGCTTTTTTACTCGTTCATTGGTTAAAGCATTAAAAATTCCTTATTCTTTTAATTATGGTTTCGATTCGTTAAAAACAATCTCTCGTTTATATGCACCTGATAGTAGCTTTCGCATAATTACTTGGCAGATAATGAAAGACTTTACCTACTACAGATACAAAGGCGCTATTCAATTTAAAACAACAGATGGTTCATTAAAATTAATTCCTTTGTACGATGGAACTGATTTTACTGAACGCCCAGTTGATTCTGTAAGAACCAATGAAAACTGGATCGGTGCGCTGTATTACAATATTGTATTGAAGACTTACAACAATAAAAAATATTATACTTTATTGGGCTACGATGAGAACGACGCAAGAACCACTAAAAAATGGATGGAAGTTTTAACTTTCGATAATAACAATAAACCGGTATTTGGTGGAAGGTATTTCAGTTATCCAAACGACCCCATCAAACCCCCACAACCTGCATTTCGTTTTTGCATAGAGTTTAAAAAAGAAGCCAATGCAAAATTAAATTACGACCCCGAAATTGATCGTATAGTATTTGCAAAACTAGTTAGCGAAACTGGAGAAATAAGTAAAAAGCATACCCTTGTGCCCCATGGCAGTATTGAGGGTTTTAAATGGGAATTAGGCCGGTGGATTTATATTCCTGAAGTACTTAATTACTAGTCGAGCTTTAACACCGCCAAGAAAGCTTCCTGAGGTATTTCTACATTACCAATTTGGCGCATTCTCTTTTTACCTTCTTTCTGCTTTTCTAATAATTTACGCTTACGGCTAATATCACCACCATAACATTTGGCAGTTACATCTTTACGCATTGCGCTTATATTTTCTCGAGCAACTACTTTTGCACCAATTGCAGCTTGTATAGAAATTTGAAATTGTTGCTTTGGTAATAGTTCCTTTAATTTACTGCATAATTTTCTGCCAAAGTCTTGGGCTCTTCCTCTATGAATTAATGCACTTAATGCATCTACTTTTTCGTTATTCAATAAAATATCCATCTTCACAATATCCGCTACCCTATTGTCTATTGGCGTATAATCGAAAGAAGCATATCCTCTTGTAGAACTTTTAAGTTTATCGTAGAAATCGAAAACGATTTCAGTTAATGGCATTTCAAAAATCAATTCAACCCTTGTTGTAGTTAAATAACTTTGATTAATTAATATTCCTCGCTTGCCTAAACAAAGCGTTATAATATTCCCAATATAATCTGGCAATGTAATAATTTGGGCCCTGATAAAAGGTTCCTCAATCCGATCAACCTTAACAGGATCGGGCATTTCAACAGGATTGTTTACCTGAATTTTTTCTCCTCTAGTAGTATATGCTTTAAAGCTTACGTTAGGTACAGTTGTAATTACTGTTTGATTAAATTCGCGCTCTAATCTTTCCTGAATAATTTCCATGTGCAATAAACCTAAGAATCCGCAACGGAATCCAAAGCCTAATGCCTGTGAAGTTTCTAATTCAAAAGTAAGCGATGCATCATTCAATTGTAACTTGTCCATACAATCGCGCAACTCCTCGAACTCATCGGTATTAACCGGAAAAATACCTGCAAATACCATCGGCTTCACTTCCTCAAATCCATGGATCATTTCACCCGGATTATTGGCCAATGTAATGGTATCTCCTACTTTAACTTCTTTAGCATTTTTAATTCCTGTAATAATATATCCCACATCGCCTGCACTCACCTGATCTTTAGGCGTCATGGTTAATTTTAATACCCCAACTTCATCAGCAATATAATCCATACCAGAAGCTACAAACCTAATTTTATCGCCCTTCTTTAATGTTCCGTTCATTATACGGTAGTAAACAATAATACCACGGAAACTATTGTAAACACTATCAAATATTAATGCTTGCAAAGGTGCATCTACACTACCTTTTGGAGCTGGAATTCGCTCACATACTGCTTGCAAAATTTCTTCAATTCCTATACCTGATTTTCCGCTTGCTAATAAAATATCTTCTTCTTTACAACCTATTAAATCGATAATCTGATCGGTAACTTCCGGAATTTTAGCTCCATCCATATCGATCTTATTGATTACTGGAATAATTTCGAGGTTATTGCCAATAGCTAAATAAAGATTGCTGATGGTTTGTGCTTGAATTCCTTGTGAAGCATCTACCAACAATAAAGCCCCTTCACAAGCTGCTAAAGCCCTACTAACCTCATAGCTAAAGTCTACGTGGCCGGGCGTATCAATCAAATTAAATGTATATTCTTCACCCTTATAAGTGTATTTGATTTGTATAGCATGACTTTTAATGGTGATACCCTTTTCTCTCTCCAAGTCCATATCATCTAAAACCTGGTTCATCATATCTCTTTCACCAATGGTTTTAGTATGTTCCAACAATCTATCTGCTAACGTACTTTTACCGTGATCTATATGTGCTATAATACAAAAATTCCTAATGTTCTTCATAAGGCCGCAAAGATAAGCTTGTATGAGTTATCTTCAACCAAGAATACTGAACTACATGCTATTCAATAAATTCAACAAAAAGGCTCAACAAAACAATGAAACTGGTCTTGCCAGCAATACCGCACTTAGTGGTGGCAGATTTTTTAGTGCAGATGGGGTGCCTAATATTGAAACGGATGGGCTTCCTTTATGGAGAGGATTGAGTTTTTATCATACGCTACTTTCCATGCCCATTTGGAAATTTTTAGGTTCCATACTCTTGTTTTTCTTTTCCATTAACCTAATTTTCGCCAGTTTGTACTTGTTAATTGGAGTTGAACATTTGGGTGGAATGGTGGCCACAACTGATGGTGAAAAATTTGGAGAAGCTTTTTTCTTTAGTGCTCAAACATTTACCACAGTCGGGTACGGAAGAATTAATCCAATAGGTTTTGCAGCAAGTTTAATTGCCTCTTTAGAAGCGTTGGTTGGTTTAATGTGCTTTGCATTAGCAACTGGTTTATTGTATGGTAGATTCGCACGCCCTCGTGCCTTTATAAAGTACAGTAAAAACGCATTGTTTGTGCCATTTAAAGGAGGTATTGCGTTGATGTTTAGAATGGTACCTTATACCAAAAACTACTTAGTAAATGTAGAAGTAAAAATTACACTTGCAATAAGGGTTGAAGAAGATGGTCAACTTAAAAATAAATTCTTTAATCTTCCTTTAGAAATTGCAAAAGCCAATACGCTTACTACTAACTGGACACTCGTTCACCTAATTAATGAAGAAAGCCCTTTGTATAATTTATCAAAAGAAGATATTGAAACTGCACAGGCAGAAATGTTGGTATTTGTTCAAGGATTTGATGAAAGTTTTTCTAATACAGTAATTTCAAGGGCTTCTTATTATTTTGATCAATTTGTTTATGGTGCTAAATTTGCGCCAATGTTTCATCCGAATGAAAATAATACAAGTACCGTTTTACATATAGATCGTTTAGATGATTATGTTGAAGCAGAGTTGCCCATTAAAATGATTTAAATGATTACTGAAATTGGTATTGATATAGATAAAGCAGCTAAATTATTGATGGATAATGAGCTAGTTGCAATACCTACTGAAACTGTGTATGGCTTAGCAGGTAACGCTTTGAGCGATACTGCTGTTGCAAAAATTTATGCTGCTAAAAAAAGACCTTCTTTTAATCCGCTCATTTTGCATGTAAGTAGTATCGATCAAATTGAACAATATGCAGATGTTGATTTGCACAGCATGATACTTGCAAAAGTTTTAATGCCTGGGCCCCTCACACTTTTATTACCCAAAAAAAATATTGTTCCCGACATTACTACTGCGGGAAGTAATAAAGTAGCTATACGAGTTCCCAATCATCCACTAACTCAATTGTTATTAAAAAAAATAAATTTCCCATTAGCTGCACCAAGTGCTAATCCATCGGGGTATATAAGTCCAACTACAGCTACTCATGTTTATGAAGGAATGCACAACATCATCCCCTATATTTTAGATGGAGGAGAAACGAGTATCGGACTAGAATCAACTATTTGTGAAGTAGTTGGCAATCAAATTATTTTACACAGAACTGGAGGAATTAGTGAAGCACAATTAACCGATTTAACCGGCTTAAAAGTTGTTTTGTTGAATAAAAAAAATAGTCCACAAACACCTGGACAAATGAAAAGTCACTATGCACCTAATACACCATTAATAAGGGGCAATATTGAGGAATCTATTCTACAGTATGTCGACAAAAAAATAGGCGTAATTAGTTTTACTGCCGATTATGCTTACCATAAAAATGTAAGCAGTTTTATTTTATCGCCCGAGGGAAATATAGCAGAAGCAGCCAATAAATTATTTGCCACTTTACGCAAGCTAGATAAAATGGAATTGGATATTATTATTACAGAAATTTTTCCGAATGAAGGAATTGGTGCTGCAATCAACGACAGATTAAACAGGGCTCAATTTCTTAATAAGTAAATTACTGCAATGCATTGATTATTGCTACAAATTCGTCGGCAATTAAAGAGGCACCTCCAACTAAACCACCATCAACATCTGGTTGAGTAAAAAGTTCCACTGCGTTAGCTCCTTTTACACTACCTCCATATAAAATAGAAATTGAATTAGCAGTTGATGCACTATACTTTTTATTAATTTCATTTCGTATAAAAGCATGCATTTCTTGGGCTTGATCGCTACTAGCAGTTTTGCCTGTACCTATTGCCCATATTGGTTCATAAGCAATTATAATTTTATGAATTTGCGCATCTGTAAGATGATACAACGATTCTTTTAATTGCTTTGCAACGTATTCGTTTTGAGTTCCAGCTTCTCTAATAGAAAGAGGCTCGCCACAACAAAAAATGGGTTGTATATTATTTTCTAAACAGATATTTATTTTATCGGCAAGGAATGAATTGCTTTCATTAAAATATTCTCTTCGTTCTGAGTGTCCAATTATAACAAATTCCACTCCTAAAGAGGTAAGCATTTCAACAGAAATTTCTCCTGTGTAAGCCCCACTCTTTTTACTAAAACAATTTTGAGCAGCAACAAATACATTTTCTATATAGCGAAGTTTGCTTTGCGCCATTGGTAAGTATGGTGCGGGCACTGCAAAAATGGCTAATTGGTTTTCTTTTACTTCATGTGGCTTACTCAATACATCATCTAATAGTTGTTCTCCTTGTTGTAAGGTTAAATTCATTTTCCAGTTAGCGGCTGCAATTTTTTTTCTCATGTATATTTATTAGTTATTGTTTGTTATTATTCAATTTGTAAGATATGCTTTAGTACATTGATTTCGGCATCTGACATCTCTTTTCCTTTCATTTTTTTCCAGTTATTAATATCGGTAACAGCGTTTTCAACGTTGTATTTTTTACCTTCGGTTCCCCAAGAAAAGTTAGGGAGGCGTTTTGGTAATAGTCCAGCCCCAAATACATTACAACTCACTCCTATTACTGATCCGGTGTTAACAGAAGAGTTAATACTCAACCTCGAATAATCGCCCATGATCACTCCACATTTTTGTCCCACTGCAACCATTCGCTTTAATCCCATTGCCCAAACTTGTATATCTCCTGCTGAGTTTTTAAGATTGCTATTGCTAGAACCTGCGCCAAAATTGCACCATTCACCAATAACAGAATCACCCATATAACCATCATGTGCTTTATTAGAATAGCCCATCATTACAGAGTTTTTTATTTCTCCTCCACCCATGCAACAAGGCCCCAATGTAGTTGCACCATATATTCTGCTATTCATTTTTAGTACTGAATTATATCCCATAGAAAATGGACCTCTAATTGCAGAACCTTCCATTACTTCGGCTTTTTTGCCAATATAAATTGGACCAATTGATGCATTTAAAGTACAAAATTGAAGCTTGGCTCCTTCTTCAATAAAAATATTTTCGGCATTAATTACCTGAACAGATGAAGGTATGGGTTGAGATACTTTTGATTTGGTTACTAATTTAAAATCTTCTCTAATCATTAAATCATTTAGTTGCATTAGTTCCCAAGGAAATTCAATTCTCACAACAGTATCAATTGATATTAGTTCATTAAAAAACGGGGTAATTTGAGTTGTATTAAACTGAGTAAATGGTTTTGAAGATTTTCCTGCTACAATACCTTTTTCATCAAACAAAACTTGTCCATCTACTAATTTACTGATTTGTTGAATGATGGTTTCGGTCGGCAATATTGTAGCATCAATCCAACTATTTAAACCTTCGGGAGCAGATGGGTATAGAGCTTGTAAATATCCATCGGTATGCACAAAGGCATTGTCATTTAATACCAACTCCCATCTTTCTTTTATAGAGAGAATTCCAAAATGGAAATCGGCTATTGCTTTTGTTAAAGAAAGTGGCGAAAAATTGATACGATTTTTGTTATCAAATAAAATCATCGGCATCTACAAATGTATTGCATATTCGTAATAATGAATTCTCCTTACCTTGCGGTCTCAAACTTTATAAATAATTGAATATGAGTATCGGAACTTTTTCTTATCCATTACCAACCAACGACCCTGTTCTTTCATACGCACCGGGCAGTCCGGAGAAAGCTGGCTTAAAAAAAGCCTTAGCCGAATTGAAAAAAAAGCAGTTAGATATTCCAATGTATATAGGTGGCAAAATGGTTAAAACCGATAAAAAGGTAGCCATTCATCCTCCACATGAATTATCGCATACTTTAGGTCATTTTAGTGCTGGTGACGAAAAGCATGTTCATTTAGCAATTGCTGAGGCATTAAAAGCCAAGGAAAAATGGGCATCAATGAGTTGGGAAAACCGTGCTCATATATTTTTGAAAGCGGCAGATTTATTAGCAACAAAGTATCGTTATCAGATGGTTGCTTCTACTATGCTATGTCAAAGCAAAAATCCTTACCAAGCAGAAATTGATAGCACTTGTGAGTTAATAGATTTCTTAAGATTCAACGTTCATTTTTTAAGTGAAATATATAAGCAACAACCTATTTCCGCTCCGGGTATGCACAATAGAATGGAATGGCGTTCATTAGAAGGATTTGTTTTAGCAGTAACACCTTTTAACTTTACAGCTATAGGAGGAAATTTACCAACATCTGCTGCAATGTGTGGCAATGTGGTAGTTTGGAAACCTGCTAATACACAAATTTATTCCGCTCAATTATTCATGCGCATTTTAAGGGAAGCAGGATTACCTGATGGCGTAATTAATTTAATTTATGTTGATGGACCAACTATTGGGAAAGTATGCTTTGCTCATAGAGACTTTGCTGGCGTGCATTTTACAGGATCAACTGGAGTATTTAATAGTATGTGGAAAGTGATTGGTGAAAATATGGGGATCTATAAATCTTATCCAAGAATAGTTGGAGAAACTGGTGGTAAAGATTTTGTAATTGCACATAAAAGTGCAGATGTAGATTTATTGGTTACTGCATTGGCAAGGGGTGCATTTGAATATCAGGGACAAAAATGTTCTGCCGCTTCAAGAGCATATATTCCAAGTAATATTGCAGAGGAAGTAAAGAAAAAATTGGTAGCTACTTTACAGACTATGAAAATGGGAACGGTGGAAGATTTTACCAATTTCATCAACGCAGTAATTGATGAAAAATCTTACAATAATATTACCAAATATATTACGAATGCAAAGAAAGATAAAAAAGTAAAAATTATTGCTGGAGGTAATTTTAGCAAAACAAAAGGTTATTTTATTGAGCCTACTATTATTGAAGCAAAGGATCCTAAGTACACAACAATGTGTGAGGAAATTTTTGGACCAGTATTAACCATTTATGTTTATCCGGCAGATCAATTTGAAAAGGCATTAACATTGGTTGATACAACTTCAAATTATGCATTAACAGGAGCAATCATTGCACATGATAGAGAAGCTGTAGAATTAGCTACTAATAAATTAAGACATGCTGCTGGAAATTTCTATATCAATGATAAACCAACTGGTGCAGTAGTTGGTCAACAACCATTTGGTGGAGCAAGAGCATCTGGTACCAATGATAAAGCAGGAAGTGCCATTAACCTTTATAGATGGATAAGTGCCAGAACTATTAAAGAAACCTACAATGCACCAACGCATTATGGGTATCCTTTTCTGTTAGAAGCATAAAGAGTTACGTGTTATAAGTTACGTGTTAAAAAAAATCCGGAAAATGATACTATCAAATTCCGGATTTTTATTTTTATTCCTTTCTATCTATTAATTCCTGTCTTAGTTTCTTACATCCTTTCTAACAACAATAATTACTTAGGTAATACAACTGTATCAATAACATGAACTACACCATTACCAGCTTTAATATCAGCTGCAACTACTGTAGCTACACCACCATTCTCGTCTGTAAGAATAACCTTACCATCTTTTAAAGAAGCAGTTAAAGTTCCACCACTTACAGTTTTAACTGCAGCTTTACCTTTTCCAGCTTTAATTGCAGCAATAACAGCAGCAGCATCTAAATTACCAGCAACAACGTGGTAAGTAAGAATTTGAGCCAATTTAGCTTTGTTTTCTGGCTTTAATAAAGTTTCTACAGTTCCAGCAGGCAACTTAGCAAAAGCATCGTTAGTTGGAGCAAACACTGTAAAAGGACCAGCACTTTGTAAAGTTTCTACTAAACCAGCAGCTGTAACTGCAGCTACTAAAGTAGTATGAGCTTTAGAACCTACTGCTACATCTACAACTGTTTTTTGAGCAGATACTGTATTAAATACACTTGCGACTGCAATTGCCACTACGGCGAATAATTTCATTTTCATTTTGTTTATTTTTTTTAATATTACAATTAAACAATAATTTTGTTCTAATACTGGATTAAAATAATGATAAGTGGTAAACAGTTTAATAATGTTAAGTTTTTTAAGTACTAATGTTAAACAAAATATATTAATTTAAATCCATTAACTTGTCCAACATTTTGATAAATTGCAATGTTATATTAAAAATAATTTTCTATGGCTAACCCTACCTACGAATTAATATCTGCCTTAAGAACTACTGCGGAAAGGTTACAAAATGGAGCTCATTATGCTTGGGGCAACCATGGAGCTTGTAATTGTGGAAATCTAGTACAAGTAGTTGCAAACTTAACCAAGGAAGAAATTCTAACTTATGCCCACACAGGAATTGGAGAATGGACCGAATTATCGGTCGATTTTTGTTCGGTAAGCAATGCCCCAATTGATTTGCTATTAAAAAAATTAAAAGAAATAGGACTCACTCCTACAGATATTCATCACTTAGAGTACCTCGATGACCGAAGCGTTCTAACCAATTTACCAGGTGGCTTTAGATGGCTAAAACGCAACGAAAAAGCAGATGTTGTTGTTTACTTTGAAACATTTGCGAATATGCTAGAGGAAACTCTATTAGAGACTATCAAAATCCCTTATCCACCAGAAGCCATTTTTGAAAGAGAATTACACTTAATTTAAGGATTTTATGGTAGGTTTAACACTATGAACTATCGACTTTAACCCCTATATTTGCGCTTCAAATTTTTGAACAGTGCCGACAAAATTTTCTAAAGAAACTTACCTGTATTGGTACGAGCTAATGCAGCTTATTCGCCAATTCGAATTAAAAGCAGAAGAAATGTATAAAATGGCTGGAAAGATCCGCGGATTCTTTCATGCCTACATTGGTCAAGAAGCAATTGCAGCTGGCTGCATGACTGCTACTGGAGCTGATGATCCATTTATTACTGCATACAGAGATCATGGATTAGCACTTTCTAAAGGTGTTTCTGCCAATTCTTGTATGGCTGAATTGTTTGGAAAAGCAACAGGTTGTGCAAAAGGTAAAGGTGGGTCTATGCACTTTTTTAGTGTTGAACATAAATTTTTTGGAGGCCATGGTATTGTTGGTGCACAAATAGGAACAGGTGCTGGATTAGCATTTGCTGAAAAATACAAAGGCACAAAAAATGTAGTTCTTTGCTATTTTGGAGATGGTGCTGCTCGTCAGGGTATGTTGCATGAAACTTTTAATCTTGCAATGCTTTGGAAATTACCAGTAATATTCATTTGCGAAAACAACAATTACGCAATGGGTACTTCTATTTCTAGAACAAGTAATGTAATTGATATTTATAAATTAGCTGATGCATACGAAATGCCAGCTGATATGGTTGACGGAATGTCTGCTGAAGCTGTACACGACAGTGTTGCTAGAGCAGTAAAGAGGGCAAAAGAAGGTGATGGTCCTACTTTACTAGAAATGAAGACCTACCGCTACAAAGGACACTCAGTTTCAGACCCTCAAAAATATCGATCTAAAGAAGAAGTAGAAGAATACAAAGAACAAGATCCGATAATTAAAGTAAGCAATACAATTTTGGAAAATGCTTTTGCAACCAAAGAAGATTTAGAAGCAATTGATCAAAAAATAAATGCAATTGTAGAAGAATCGGTGCGTTTTGCTGAAGAAAGTCCATGGCCTAATGATGATGAATTATTAAAGGATGTTTATATGGATCAGGACTACCCTTTTATAGTTGATTAAAAAAAATAGGTTTTCAAACAAATAATCGAACAAC
>Ga0335396_10006946_pt1 | contig 11022 bp, 7 predicted proteins | sample FRY02_FD_205743 | JGI IMG/M metagenome (GOLD analysis project Ga0335396, IMG submission 205743) | Freshwater microbial communities from Lake Fryxell liftoff mats and glacier meltwater in Antarctica - FRY-02 (spades assembly) (version 2) | ecosystem: Environmental > Aquatic > Freshwater > Ice >... | reverse complement strand
TCTCAGATTAGTTGATTATCATGCACATAAAAGTATTGGATCTGATCTAATGCACTTAATGATACTGGAAGAGTCCCAACGAGATTGTTTGATTGAAGGTCTATGTTTGTTACTCTCGTAACAGTAGAACTTCATGGTGCACTAGTACAGCCTATTCCATTCCATGTACATATATTTGTATCTGTGTCCCAGTTGGTTGCATTAGTCCGTGATCATCCGTTGGTATCATCATATAGATCCAACAATGCTTCACATTCTTGTACGGGAACGTTGATATTGCTTGCGGTACTACAATCCAGTGTCGCTGCTTGGACTGGTTGTTGTCCAAAAGATAGTCTTGCTATGACAACCATGGTTCACATGATAATAGAGCTTAGGATTTTTCGTTGTTTGTATAGCTTCATTTTTTATTTACACATAATAAAATAAATTTTTATCTATCTTATTATATAGGAGGATCTCAAAAAATGCAAATTTTTAAACATAGTTTTTTTCTCTTGTATTTATATGGCGGAACTCTATATGTATTCGCAGTAGTTTTTACTTTGATTACTGCAAATATATGGAGAAATTAGTTAGTGACAAAGAAATTGCCGAGAATATGTGAATGTGTAGTATGGGAGAGTTGGCTGGGATGTTTCATTATTACAAGAAGATATCTGCCAATATCTATGCGATACTTGCCTGTCACCCGAGCCTCGATGATGCACGAAGAAAGACTGTGATCAAGGAGCGAAGGGAAAAAATACAGAGATGTCTATCCGATGTTGATCGAGAATCATTGGATGTCGTCATTGATCGCAATGGCACTATTACAAAGTATACACCAGAAGATTTCACCACCATAAGAGATAAGATAAAAAACCAACTTACTCTATCATTAAAAGCAGTTTAAATCAACGTATCATCGTTGGCTTTTTTATAATTGAAAGATTTTCTATTTTTTATATGACAAATGTGTATACATATTTGTTTTTATTTTGTTGGATCTTTATATGATTTCTTCTCTTGGTCAGACAATACAAGATAGTCCTACGATAGCTCTTGCTCAACATGCTCGCGCACTCAAAGCACAGGGGAAAAATATTATCGATCTAGGAACGGGTCATTGGGATTATGAACCACCTCAGTCACTTATCCAAGCAATACATACATCACTAGATACAGAGAATATTGCTAAATATATTCCTGTTGCTGGGCTGCCTGTATTGAGAGAACATATAGCACACTATGCACAAATTTTTTATGGGAAACAACTTGATCAACAGAATATCATCATTACCAATGGAGCTAAAACAGGCATCTATGAGACACTCCTCACTCTCGTCAATCCTGGAGAAGAAGTGATCGTTATCGCTCCGTATCGACCATCGTATATCGAGCAAATAAAACTCGTAGGAGCTATCCCTATTGTTGTCCAGAGTGACACTAATTGTCATATGGACATAGTAGCAATCCAGCAAGCAATAACTGATAAAACAAAACTTATCATTACCAACTCTCCAAACAATCCAAGTGGCGCTGTCTATAGTCAAACTCAATGGCAGACACTTATTGACACGATTAGATGAACAGGTATCTTTTTGCTCAGTGATGAGATGTATAAGGATTTTGTGTTTGATAGATTTGTGAGCCCGTTGATGATTGCTGATGAGAAAATAAGGAAGCAAATAATCGTGTTGGATGGTTTAAGTAAAAATATTGCTATCCCTGGATGGAGAGTCGGTCGAGTAATTGCTGATCCTATAATAATTGCTGCTATGAGTAAAATTCAAAGTAATATGACAGGAAATAGCAATAGTCTCGTACAGCATGGATTGATAGAATTTTTTGCGAATAATGATTGGTCTTTTGTAGATGTGATGCGTGAGAAATTGATAGAAACTAAAGACAGTGTACAATCACTATTTGATGAAGCAAATATTGCATATATCCAGCCACAATGATCCTTATACTTTTTTGTCAATATTGGGAAACGCGACAGTGTCGTTTTCTGTCACAATCTACTGGAAGAATATTGAGTATCCACTATTCCTGGTGTCTACTTTGGGAGAGAACATTACCTGAGAATATGTTATGCCATGGATAAAAATACTGTCATCACTGGTATACAAAAAATCGCTCAATCACTAGCTGCCTAAATAGAGATATCATAGATATTGCCATATTCAAATGTCGGAAATGTATTATTTTTTATCGATTATTTTTTGTGATAGAAACCTATCAACAATGAAGAATGTCGTAACTGATCATAACAACAGATACATAAACCACTGTCCTTCAGTAACTATATAAACTCCATAATTTTGTGCGAATTGTGCTACCCAATATATATAATCTACACATCGACCAATCCCTGTAGCTAATCGGGAGCCAACTATCGTTCATTGAAATACTGTTGTAATACCTCCTCCAATCATAATGACAGGAGTGAGTGGAACGACAAATATATTGGCAACGATACTCGTAAGATTAAATTTTCAAGTAAAGAACAATAAAAAAGGAACTACCATCATACTTGCACCAAAACTGGGAAAAACATAGTCATGTAATATGCGAGTTGTTCAACGACCCAGTCGTGATGTCGTCCAATGAATATCCTGTGTCCACTGACCCATATATACAATACCAATCACTGCAGCAAAAGAAAATATAAACCCAAGATCATAGACAAGAAATAGTGGATTAATCAAGAGCATAGTCATATAAGCAATCAATAAGGAACGTCGTACCATCGTTTGTTTTCCTCGAAACAATGCTATCAGTGACAATGATCCCATAATAGTTGCTCTTAAGACACTAGCATCCAGTCAACATATCATTGCATAGACAACAATACATGGAATAATACAAGCTATTCTTACATAAAATGGCAGCCAAAATAAGATAAGTTGTAAAAACAATACCAGCATGACAATATTTCATCAACTTACCGCAATGATATGGACAATCCCACTATCGATAAATAACTGATAGTCATCATCACTCATCATAGACCTATCACCAATAAGCATTCCAGCGACTAATCCTTGTGTACGACTATCTTTATACGAAGCCGCACTTGATGATTGTATGGAAGACTTCAACTGATCGATACGAGACAATTTTGTTTGTGATATTACAATACTATTAGATTCATGAAGGCTGCCAGCAACTCCTTTCATTATTTGCCAGCTAGCAAAATCAAAACTATACTCACGCCACTGCGAAAGAAATCTATCTAGCTTTGCATCATGATCACCAAAAACAGAGAGTGGTGAAGTAATCGCTGGCTGAGCGCGAGCGGTCAGAAGTATTTCATCTCATGGAGAATGGTTTCTGGATGTGTAAAGAAAAAATGGAACATTATTAAATGATTTTCGTAGATATCTATTGTGCGTTTGCTTTTCAACAATTGTTCCTGTTGCAATAATCGTATGATATCCATTGTTAGATTCTATCAATGCTTGTACTGGCATAAAAATAGTTCTATTGTAGCGAGTGAATGATATCACAACCGAAAGAAATGCGAGTAGCATTGAAGCAAAAAATATGACTATAGTTTTCAGTAAAATCTTCTTTCTGTAGCCAAAAAATGTAAGTATAATGAATACTGGAATCACTACCCATGAAGTCAGAAGCAGACTTTGAGTTATAGTCAAACAAACAATAGCGAGAGAGAATATAATGGCAGCTCCGACAAGCATGATGATCTATTTGTGATGAAATAATCCAACTCGAGTACCGCGAATAATTGCATAGCACAAAACAGATCACGACCTAAATCACGATGCATATCGCACGATCTTACACATCAATGCGAGAGAATGGATATGTAATCAAAGAAACATATAGAGAAATTTTTGGAATCTATTACCAAGGACACGAACAAATATTATTCTATTTTTTGCTTTTTGGTAGGCATGGATTGGGGTAGCAATATAACTGTCTTCCAATGTTGTCTTAGACCTCATATGATGATTGACTATAATCGAATGTGCTACCAATACAGGAATGCCATTACGATAGACCGACGCAGTCATTGCAAAATCTTCATAGACAAATGATAGTTTTTCGTCAAATGGATGTGAAATAAAGATGTCTCTATGACCAAACAAACAGTTAGATGAAGAAAACTGCAATTCTCAGACGTAATCGTCTTTTAGTTGGAATGATTTCTCTTCGTGGTAGGGAATGGGTACGCCAAATAAGTAGGAGAATCCGCTATAACCACGTGAGCGGATAGTATTTTTATGATATTCAGTAGGAACAATCAATACTGGTTTTTTATATTTTTCCTGTGCTCTTCGTTCCAGCTGGATCAATCTTTGGATGAAATCACTGTTAACGGTATTATCATCATCAATACAAAGAACATACTCAGATGTTGTATATGCAATACCAATGTTTCTATTGTAACTGACACCATTTTCTACTTGAAAATCATGTGTTATGTTGGTAATAAGTATAATGCGTTGCAACATACCTTGTTGGAGATTTTGGTGCAACACAGACACTACTGCGTCATAATCATGTTGGGTCAATATTTTATCATAGACAATAATTATTTGTTTGGCTGCTATAGTCTGTTCTTGCAATGACTGCAGTGTTGGCAGTAATGCCGCTATGGGTCTGTTCGTTGGGATGACTACGCTATACGACATCTATGGGCGTAGGGGATAAAAGTTTTGCAACTTTATCTTTGGTCGCAGTAGAAGTATATGTTTTTCCAAAGCTATGTAAAGGGTAGAGGAAATGTAATCTTGACCCAATCCCTCATGATGCATGAGCGAATAATGCTAGTGTTTCATAGACTGAATAGTCTGTCCAATCATATAATTGTAATGATGGAATATGTTTTTGTAAGATGGCAAAATATTTGCTGTCATCTTGCATATCACAAGGAAAAAAGATTGGTTTTTTATCCGTATGTACATCGACAAATGCTTGTATATCTGTCAATGTTTTATCTGATCGGGTATGATCTTGCGTGTTGATAAGTATATAGGAATCTGGATCAAATGGACATGTGATCTGTTTTTTGTTGTTACGAAATTGAGCTATCATATAATGAGAAAAGTCATGATAGAGTGTTGTATGGGTATTATAGGATAATGCTAATTGATATGATGTTGTATCTCTAGCAACAATTCCTTTAGCCTTGGGGAGCAGTTTCTTATACAATCGTTTAGTGGTATATTTATATGGGTTTCCTATCCCTCAGAGAAGAAAAAATTTTCACGATTGGATAATTTTTCTGTATTGTAAGTAATAATTCCATCCAGAACGAGTAAATAACCTACTTAAAACATGATAACAATAGTTTTTTATTGATGGGTTTGCTGGCAATAAATAATTATCTTGATCATTGATGACCTCTCCACCTCCGAAGAAATAAAGATCATACTCCTGTCATGGCGATAATTGGGTTTTGTTGCTCTGTCACTTCGAGGACATAGGACGAGAAGTATGTACGTTATTTCTATACTTCTCACTATCGTTCGAAGCGACAGCATGATTTTTCTTATCAATAAATGTATATTGCATTCCTATCGTTTCTAATGTATCTTCGTGCTTCTTTGCTCGCTTTTGCATCCAGTCGACATCTCCGGACTCTATGTCTATATGTGTCACTGGGGTATAATTTTTTATCCAATCCAAAACTCAAAAGAACAACAATTCATCTCATCGATTTTTATATCCGTAGTAGCATTTGAGATATCCGCGCATGGTATTATACAATTTTAAAATTATCCTTCATCCTATCGAGCCAGTGTTTTCTCGGTAGTGGTAATGAGTGTTTTATCAGGAAATCGTATTCCATCTTCACTATCCTATAATAATTTCCCTGCTCATCAACAATAATTTTATTGAGAATAGTCGGATCGATATGTCGTTTTTTATCGTCATTCTGAGAGAGCAAAGCGACCGAAGAATCTTTGTGATTATCAAGATCCTTCGCATTCGCTCAGGATGACGGACTAACTGTTACCCATCACTCATAATCACCAAGATCACTCGCCTTAACCACTTGCGCTCAAGTGGGTATGTCTACTTTGATAGCATCATCTCTCCATAGATATCACAATTTAGTGACTTCTTCTTTTGTGAAAGATGGATCAATAAGATAGGCAGCTGTATCATTAAAATAGAAGGGATTTATCCAACCAGGTCAGACTGATCATAAAAGTCATTGTTTTTCCATTTGAGAAAAGATCTTATCTACCATATTATGTCGATCCCCTTTAGTATATTGTTTATTAAGAATACAATATGAAACATTTTTAAGTCCTAGACAACCTAAACAATAGGAACAGTTTTCCATATAATAACAATAAAATAGATGGCTACTAGATTCTACCTGCCTTGAACAATATAGATGATTTGCTCAAGTTCCAGCATTAGAAACTGCATAAAAATCATCACTATTAACTCCTGCCTCAAATATATCATAGTAGTTATTAGCATGATTTATTCCGTCAACAAACATCATATTACGACCATTGGTAGCTCTAGTAACATAATAACCGTTTTCTATGTTACTAGAAAAGTTTATTCACTCACCATAAGAGTTATCTGCATCATGATTAACCGCCTTATTATTAACTTGTGCAAAATAATTATCAAAAGAAGATTTATTAAGAAGTATTTCATTTTTTTTATATTCATAAGTTGTTTTATCGTAAGGCTGATTAGCTATACAGTATTTTTGATTAATAAGATTGTCACACATAAGACAATTATTACATCATGTGAGATTGGATGAAAATCGTATATCACTACTATTATTTATATATCTAGAATAATAGACATTAAAAGACTGAGTCACTGATTTAGAATAATAAATATTTTGACTATTGTTAGTTACCTTGACTGAATTATATACATTTGTACAATGAGTATAAACAATTGTTGAATAAAAAATATTTTCGACGTTATTTCATAAAGTAAATGAAAGATAGGCATTTTTTGCCCCAAAAACCACATCTGAAAAATCTGAGTTCTCATTTTGCTTAAATACAAGTATGTTTGGATGTTTATTTGTAGATCGCAAGTAATGAAACTGCTCAAAAAATCAAACAGTTAAATTATAATTATTATCATTAATCTGATTTCATAGAGCGCTATACTCTTTTTCTGAAATAATATGATTAGTTCTTCAATTATTAGGATATCTAGTGAGCAATGCTTGATTTTTATGCAAATTTATAGTATACCGACTAGCAACTTCTCTCACAAAATCACGAAAAGGCGTCTGTTTTCTTTTTTCTTGGATTTTTGTTTGTCGATGCAGGAGATCGGGCATATGCCATAGATAAGACTAAATATTATTTCATGTTTTTGTAATACCTTTCTTTTGCTTTTTGGTAGTTTTTTGCGAACTTCGGTGCGAATATTTTGCTTGCCAACTGTCACTGTAATTGTTGTAACAAAGGTTGTTGATATTGCAACTGAAAACGCGTCTGGATGTCAGATATAGGGAGTTTTTCTGATCCATAGGTCCAAGTAAATTTACTGGAGCTAATGTCCTTTTTTGCTGAATCAAAGAGTGTTTTATAGGCAGAAACATCGGTATTGAAATAAATAACTTGCCAATGATTGTACAAATAATCATGCATCATTGTGATATAATTTCTTGATAGTTTCAACTCTTCCATCTGTCTAGATGCAAGCTTTCCTCCTGGTATAGCACGACATTTGATAGTTGCTTGTGAAAGCATCAAACAGACTTTATTTCCTATCTTAGTGAGTGATGTGTTTTTTAATAATGCCAATTCTGCGTCTGTAAGGGCAATGAGAGTTTGTGAATTTTTTGTATATACTATGGCTTCTTTGGTCTGTGGATAGCAAAAGGTATCCAATATACTATCAAGATAGAACAATGAAATACAACTTGCTGTGTTAGGAATAGCAAAGGATCCGGTGATGCGGTAGGGATCAGATCATGCAATAACTCCTGTAAGTTTTTTCTTGGAGCCATTGATCAATAAAGTAAATCATTGTGCTAGATCAACTTCCGAAGGATTGGACAAGGAAACCTCGACTCGTTCTTTACCGGAATCAGCACCGACTGGATTGGGTAATACAGCAAGTATAGTCAATCAAACTCCTGTATATATTGCCGTTTCTTGTTTCTCTGCTTTGCTTATTTGATAACAATACTCGTCAAACATTGTTTCATATTGTCGGATACTAACGCAACTATCTTTGGTATTGGGGAAGGAAAATGTACCAGTGAGACTAATGGATCATGAAGCAATACTTCAGTACTTGGATAGAGATTTTTTGGTCGTATTGACTAGGAGATGCCGTCACTGAGTCAAATCAATTATTGGTCAATCAACCATGAGATGTATTTCTTCACGGTCAGCATCATTGCCGATAGGGTCATATTCTATATGGCGAATAGCAATAGTTCATGATCGAAGTACTGCTTCTTGTTCTTTCTTTTTGTCTTCTCCGGGGTCGTAACAATAAGTATCATAGACATGATCTTGATACTGTAGGATGATGCAGGTTTGTTTGGTGTTGGGAAATCAATAGGTCCCGATTAAGGTAAGTGGTGTTCATAGTGTTAACGTATCCTTGAGCTTTTTCTTGGTGCCATTGATAAGAATGTGAAATTGTGCCAGATCAACAGGTGAGCCATTATCCATCACAAGAGTAATCTTTTCGTTGCTTGTGTCTGATCAATCAGGATCATAATCAACGGCGTCAATACGGATCTTATATGAAAATCGGTCAGTGTTGATTGTCGTATTATTAGTGTTGGTTGAATGAGAACTTTTGGTAGGGATAACATAACACTTTGTATCAAATACAAAATCACCACGAAGCAACGAAACGCAGGCATTTTGTGTATTTGGCATACGGTAATTAGCTTTGAGTGTTAATGTACCTGTACGTTGTCCACTAAAAGAGCTAAGATTGTATTTTCTGCCATTGATAAGCACATAAAATCCATCGGAAAAATCAATAGATCCGGTATGGACGGTAAAAGTGATCTCTTCGTTGTTGGTATCATCGCCAGGCGGATCATAGACTAATGTGTCAATAGTAATGGAAACATCACTATAATCATTTTCGACCTCTCCTGATCAATTTCAAACTACAGGATAACAATATGTATCAACAATAAAATCTGCGTACAATAGATCAACACAGGCGCCAGCATTGGGGAAGCGGAAGTTTCCTGTAAGTGTAATCTCTTCTTCTGGCTCTAGAACTCATCGCAAATATTGGAGTCAATTTCTTGTACTCAGACGTAGTGCATAGACCGATAAATCCAATGGATAATCAACCAATGAGCGCAATACTATACTTTCTCTGTTTGTGTCTGAACCTATAGGATCATAATCAATAGAGATGAAATCCATAACAAAATCACCTGTTGCTATTGCCTCAATGGATTCAGTCTGTACGTCTCCGGAGCATGATCATCAGGAAGCTGGCACAATAATCTGTTGTGTTACGTTAATAACCTTTTCTGCTCCCTCAGGGAAATAGGATAAATATTGGCGCGGGAATCCTGGAGAAAAATTATCTACAACATCTGCAACTCTCTGACATCACTGTCAACGAACATATGACGCATATCCATCTTCTTTTACGATGACGTCGACTTTGTCCAAAACTTGTCCACTCTGTCAATATATAATGATATTTCCTAGGTTAGAACCGAATGATAACTCTTGGTTATCGGACACAAAAGGCTGGGCTGTGTAGTTATTTTCAGCTATAGCGGCAAGATGATAATGTCCTGCTGGTTGATCAATCGATACGGTAAATTCTTCATCCAAAAGAGTCCCTCCAATTGTAATGTTTTGATTAAATCACTGTGGAGCAAATAGTTCAATATAAGGAGCATGAGCTTGTGTTCATCGAAACATTTCACGGATTTGGATAGTTGATCATCGACTCTCACAAGCTGCTGGAGCTTGTTGTGCTAATGAATCATAGACAATTCCTGGGTTGATAGTAAATGATGCAGGATTGGTAGTATTATAATTTTGGACGACAGGTGAAATATGTATTATATTTATGTCATCCAATGTCCTGTGAAGAGACGCTCTAGGAGTTTTGTTGGAGGCGTTCATAATGGATGTGTTAGCAACAAACCTATCAACAATCCCTCCATTAAATAACACATCAATCGCAATAGCCTTAGAGTCACTGATGCTAAGCCCCAATGCGGAACGTTCAATCACCGATAGATCGCTTATCATAGACATATTGTTGCCAAATATGCGGGCTGTTTTGGATGGAATAGTGAGGTTATTGATAGTTAGTATTGAAGACTTAACACCAACAACTTGGATGGATCAGACGAATGGTATGTCATGTGGATTATATATCTCAAATCGTTCATCTGTTCAACCAAAATATAGCTCGGTCATAATTAACAAAGGCAAGACAGAATCTTCTTCATCGTAAATACTATCGCCCTGTGTCGAAAAGCCCGTATATTCTCATTCATCAATAGGTTCTTGATCTAGTAAATCCTCGTTGACATTGTTTTCACTACCATCTCATGAAAAAACCACGGTACCTCAAGTATTCTGTGCGTCAGTTTGTTCCTCTCATCAAGGAGATAGCTCTTCTGCGATAGGCTCCTCTTCCATCGTCGATACGTCCTCATCTATATCTTGGCTAATAATTTGCTCGACAAGTTCCTCTTCTGGAGATACTTCATAAGCAAATATTCATAACCAAAAATATTGCATAAGTACCAAAAATACTCAGACAAAAACCCTTAACTTCCTCATTGTATTGTTAGATACAAAAATAAAATTATGAGAACAATGATTGCACTATCGCGTCTTTAGTTATTCCAATCAGATTAAAGTTTGATCTATCATATGGTTTCTTTTTAAATCCTTTGTGTTGTTGGAGTGTGAGATCCAACGTTTCTAGGTAGTTTGGTGACTGAGCATCAATAACTATGTCGTGATAGTGTTTGTAATAATACGCAGCGTTAGCATACTGATCATGTGTCCAAGCAATAGGAACAATAATTTTCTTTATGGCGAACAATTGCTGTTC
>Ga0335396_10006945_pt1 | contig 11022 bp, 10 predicted proteins | sample FRY02_FD_205743 | JGI IMG/M metagenome (GOLD analysis project Ga0335396, IMG submission 205743) | Freshwater microbial communities from Lake Fryxell liftoff mats and glacier meltwater in Antarctica - FRY-02 (spades assembly) (version 2) | ecosystem: Environmental > Aquatic > Freshwater > Ice >... | reverse complement strand
ACGAATCACCTTTTTTGGCTTCAATCGTCATGACTTCAGTACTATCCGCAAAGTGTTTAATCCATTGCCCATTCAAAGATCCATTCCGAATCTTTGCTCTAATCTCTGAATCAAAAAGTGGCATCTGAATGATTAATGAATCAGATTCCAATGAGATTTCATCGACCCTAAATCTCTCTTCTCCATTAATAACATCTAAAAGTTTCTTGTTATCCGAATCTGTCACTTCAAAATTAAACGGTATCTCAAGTCCTGCGGATGTTTTTAGGGTGGCGCGCCAGATTCCTTGTTCCAACTCAAGATCATTATTGTTTTCACAAGAAGAAAAGCCGGAAAGTAGAAAAAGAGATACAATAATTTTGAAAATGTTTTTCATCCGTCTATTTTATTGATTTTTAATCATTTCGGATTCATAGAATGAACCCCGTTGACTATTTCAAAATCTCACGAGCTATCACAATACGCTGTATTTCAGATGTCCCTTCATAAATCTGTGTGATCTTTGCATCTCGCATCAAACGTTCAACATGGAATTCTTTAACAAATCCATAACCTCCATGTATCTGAACGGCTTCAATGGTAGTTTTCATGGCCACCTGTGAAGCAAATAGTTTGGCCATAGAGCTTGCCTGAGCATATGGAAGCCCCTGATCTTTTAACCATGCGGCTTTTAAGCACAACATTCTGGCGGCCTCAATTTCGGTAGCCATATCTGCAAGCTTAAATTGAATTGCTTGATGGCCCGAAATTGGTTTACCAAATGCCCTGCGTTCTTTGGAGTATTGCAATGCCAACTCATAAGCACCTGAAGCGATCCCTAGAGCTTGAGAAGCGATCCCTATACGTCCTCCATCTAGTGATTTCATTGCAAATGAGAACCCAAACCCTTCATCCCCAATTCGATTTTCTTTAGGTACTTTTACATCGGTAAACATAAGAGAATGCGTATCAGAACCACGTATTCCCAGTTTATTTTCTTTAGGACCTATCGTGAATCCCTCCATGCCCTTCTCAACAATTAGAGCATTTATTCCCTTGTGTCTTTGTGCAGAATTAGTTTGGGCAATTACAAGATAGGTAGATGCATTTCCTCCGTTGGTGATCCAGTTCTTAGTTCCATTCAGGAGATAATGATCCCCCATATCAATTGCACTTGTTTGCTGAGAAGTTGCATCAGAACCAGCTTCAGGTTCAGAAAGACAAAAAGCACCTATTTTTTCTCCTGCTGCAAGTGGTTTCAGATATTTTTCCTTTTGAAACTCAGAACCATATTTCTCAAGTCCGAAGCAAACCAATGAATTGTTCACCGAAACCACCACAGAAGCTGATGCATCCACTTTTGATAGCTCTTCCATAGCAAGTACATAAGAAATGGTATCAAGTCCAGAGCCATTATACTTTGGATCAACCATCATCCCGAGAAAACCAAGTTCACCAAGTTTCTTGATCTGCTCATGAGGAAATTTCTGATGTTCGTCCCGCTCTATTACCCCGGGCTTTAATTCATTATTGGCAAAATCTTTGGCTGCCTGCCGAATCATCAGTTGCTCTTCCGTAAATTCAAAAAACATAACAATTGGTTCTTTGCCCGAAATTTATGTTTCAGGCGTGATTAGTATTTGGTCGTTTGCAAATATTAAGAAATATTTTCGTTAGTTATGCCAAGGATTGCGGAATCTGTTGCAAAAACTTAAGAATGAAAGAAACTTGATTGATAATTTCAGAAATTCGATCCGATTTTTTTCTCAATCAGCGTAGTTGAATAACCGCTAAGATATTCAATGGTTCTTACCGCTCCACCGTACTGCAAAACCAAGTTGGCACCAACAATCCGTTCAATAGAATAATCAGCCCCCTTAACCAAGATGTCGGGTCTGACTAATTCGATCAAGTGTAATGGGGTGGGATCATCAAATATAACAACAGCATCCACAAATGAAAATGAAGCAAGGATTACTGATCGAGAAAGCTGATCTGTAATTGGCCGGCCCGGGCCCTTCAATGATGAAGTAGATGCATCGGAATTTAAACCAATTACCAATCTATCGCCCATATCAGCGGCTTTAGACAGATAATCAATATGCCCTAAATGAAGTAAATCAAAGCAACCATTGGTAAACACTATTTTCTTTCCAAGGAGACGCCATATATTCAAAGTAGGTTGTATTTGAATCTGAGTATAAATCTTTTCTTTAATTTTTTCCAATCGACTCATTCTTATTTTTAGCAGTGGTTTGCTTTAGGAGTAAAATTACACTTAATGAACCAATTAAAAGGATAATTAATGTTTGACTTGTATGAACTATTAATGCATACGAAAGACCATCACTTTTGGAAATACCATATACAATCAGACCCTCTGAAACCATCCAATGAAAAGCTCCGATTCCTCCCTGCACAGGTGCAATCATTGCAAGACTCCCAAACACAAGTGTAGAAAGTGCAGCACCCGGACCGAGTGAGGAAGTACTATCCAGGGCAAAAAAGCAAAAATAGGTTGAAAGCCCATAAAACACCCAGATTGATAATGTACTTATTATGAATCCGATTTTATTATTCAGATTTTTTACTGAAAGTATTCCAGTCTTCATTCCCGAAATAAACTGAAAAATACGATTAGAAATTCCCCAATTTTTCTTCTTCATCAGGATAACAAAGAAAATAACGATCAGAGTTAAAAGAACAAAAGCAAAGATCAGCAAAGCAATATCTCCAATTCTACCGCTTAATTTATTGAGAACATGCTTGTTTAAAAATCCGGATAATAGCTTATATTCTATAACTATTGCCATTGCAAATACAAGACCCAGCATCAGCAAATCAACCAGACGTTCAGCAAGTACTGTCCCCAGCAACTTCACTAAGGGAATTTTATCCGATTTATTTAAAACACTGCATCTAGCTACCTCCCCCATCCTTGGGAATGCCAGATTTGCAAGATAACCCATCATAACCGCATGAAAAGTATTAAGCAAAGAGGGAGTACCATAACCCAGCGAGCCGATCATCAAATTCCAGCGGTAAGCTCTTAATATATGTGCGAGCAGACCAGCTAATATGGCAAGAAGAACCCATCTAAAATCTGCGCTCTTCAGATCATAAAACATTTTACCTAAATCCTGCCCTTGGAAGGCTAAATACACAAGCAAAAAGCCTATAATAAGGAATATTAGGTATTTGAGAAATGTGGTTGTTGAAATTCTCAATATATATTAGCTTTATTCAGATACACATTGTCAATAATCCTGATTTTACCTATTCTGGCAGCTACGAGAGCTATCGCTGTTTGGGCCTTTTTTGAAGTAATGGGCTCAAATGTAAGAGCATTAAAAATTTCAAAATATTCTATCTCGATTCCGGGGCATAATTCAAGAAACGCACTCACCTGATTCTTTATTTGTGGAACTGATTCAATTTTGAATAACTCCCGTGCCAATGTAAGTGATTTGAATAAAGCAAGTGCCTGCAACCGCTCCCCGTGTAACAAATATACATTCCGTGAACTCATTGCAAGACCATCATTTTCTCTAATAATCGGGCAAATAACCAGTTTCACTTTGATCTTTAATTTTTTGACCATATGTGCTATCACCATAATCTGCTGATAATCTTTCTGACCAAAAAAAGCAAAGTCGGGTTTCAATGTATCAAATAGCTTTTTTACGATTTGTGTGACCCCCTGATAATGACCCGGTCTGATTTCTCCTTCAAGGATCTTATCCAAATTACCAAGCTCGATTTTCCAGAACTCAGAACTGTTGTACATTTCATCAACTTCAGGTAGAAACAAAACATCGCACTTAAATTCTCTTAATTTTCTAAGGTCATCTTCAATTGGCCTCGGATAATTTTCTAGATCCCTTTTATCATTAAACTGGGTTGGATTTACAAAAATACTGCAAACCACTATATCCGCCTTTCCACGAGCTGCGTTAATTAAAGATAAGTGACCAGCATGCAAAGCACCCATAGTCGGGACAAATCCGATGGATTTGCCCTCTGAACGTAAATCATTCAGATAGTTATGAATGGCTTCTTTATTGTTGAAGATTTTCAAATTCTAATTTTATTTTACTGGGCTCAAAAATGGTTAAATACTTAAAGAGAACCAAAACAACTTGCGTAATTCGTTGATATTTCATAAGATAATGATTATCTTTGCAGTTCGAACAATTTTCTTAACCTCAAATTAAATAGACCGGAGATGGCAAAAACGAAGATTCTTTTTATTACGCATGAGATGTCGCCTTTCCTTGAACTTACCAAAATTTCTGAGATTACCCGTCATTTACCTCAGGCTATGCAGGATAAGGGATTTGAAATCCGCATTCTTATGCCACGTTTTGGAAATATTAATGAGCGCCGCAACAGACTACATGAAGTAATACGACTTTCTGGAATGAACATCATTATAAATGATAATGATAACCCACTAATTATCAAGGTTGCTTCTATTCCTTCTGCCCGAATGCAAGTATATTTCCTTGACAACGAAGAATATTTCCAGAGAAAGCATGTGTTTACTGATAACAATAATAAATTCTATGCAGACAATGACGAAAGAACCATATTTTTCTGTAAAGGGGCTTTAGAAACCGTTAAAAAGCTAGGCTGGTCTCCTGATGTTGTACACTGTCATGGATGGATGAGCGCCCTTGTTCCTGCTTATTTGAAGACTTTATATAAAGACGACCCCACATTTAAGAATTCAAAAGTGGTCTATTCTCTGTATGATGATAATTTTGACACGTCACTTAGTGCTGAATTTGCTACAAAAGCACTTATGAACGGAATGATTGCAGAGCATACTGAAATGTACGCTGAAGCTACGAATACTGCTTTGAATCTGGGAGCAATTTCCTATTCGGATGCAGTGGTTTGTGCTTGTGAAAATATCAATGAAGAAGTGTTAAAGTTTGTTAAAAAATCAAATAAACCGCTTTTGGAATTCAATTCCACTTCAGATTACGAGAATTATTATAACCTTTACGAAGAAATTGTAAGCGAAGAATTAGTATCGTTAGCATAATCTTAACTGAGCAGACCTCCCGGAGAAAATGCCGGTTAATAATCAGAAGTGTGAAAAAGAGCCTGCAAGCTTTTAAAATTAATGTAATACGGATGAAATTATACAAACTAGACTTATTAACGCTGTTGATAAGTCTTTTTATTTTAAGTAGCTGTCAAAATACAGATTCCATCGGCCTCGATGTTGACCCGGCTACCGAAGTTACCGGCACCTTTACAGACACGATAACTGTTATCTCATCCACTGTTAAAGAAGATTCCATGATTACCAATACTTTAGTTAGATATCCGCTTGGTTATCTGGTAGATCCAATTTTTGGGAAAACTACGGCAAATATTGCTATGTCCCTGACTCTTGATCCTCCGGGGCTTACATTTGGTACTTCCCCTGTTTTAGATTCAGCAGTTCTGGTACTTTATTATGCTAAGGAGTTTTACGGCGATAGCACTTCGAATTTTCAGGTAGATGTTCATCAGCTTAATAATGCGTTGAGTACTTCTGTTCAATATTATAATACTCAGCCTCAACGCTTTGCATCGACAGTAATTGGAAGCAAAAAACTCAGATTTAACATCAAGGACAGTGTAAGAATTACTGAAATCGTAACAGGCAAACCCGATAAGAAGGTGACCAGAGGACCTCAGATTCGTATCCCAATCAATTCAAATTTTGTTACTACAAACTTTCTGAACGCAACATCTAACACATTAAGTAGCGATGAGCTGTTGAATAAAGAGATTAAAGGTTTCTATCTTACTATAAACAAGGCACAAAGTACCGGACCTGGAGGTATAGCATTCTTTAACCTGACCGACTCGAGTAAGCTCGAAATTTATTATAAAAGCCAAAACGGTGCTTTGATTGATACAACTTTGCACAAATTCCCAATTGTGAATAATTCTAAGCCAGTAATTGCCGACTTTAAACATGATTACACTGGAACTAACATTCCTGCAAACTTAAATACCTCCACTCAACAAAATTTCACTTATGTTCAAGGTTTGGCCGGACTACGCACAAGAATTCGATTTCCCCACATCGAAAAGTTAAAAAATCTTGGAAATATTACCATAAACAAGGCAGAACTAATTGTTTCGGTTGTGGGTGGAACAGATGCTTTTAAGCCTGCATCAAGACTAATAATGTACCGCACAGATATTGCAAGTCAACGACAATTTATACCTGACTTCAGTACCGAACCTGCCTTCTCTTTAACGGATTTCGACTTTGGAGGCTTTTATGACTCAAGCAAGAAACATTACAGATTCCAGCTTACAAGCTACATTCAGGATATCATTAAAGGTAAATTGAGACAATACGATACCTATATTGCGCCCGTCAGCACGGATTATAATCGTACGGCGGGTCCGGTGGTATCTGGAAGCACCGCAGGTAGAGCAGTGATTGGCAGCGGAAAATCAGGTTTGAGCTATCAGATGAAGCTAAGAATAATTTATAGTAAGATAAATTAAATAATTTCCTCCGACTCTGGATTTTACACAAGTAAATTGTTAGTTTCGATACTTTAATAACTCATAATTATGTGTGGAATAGTTGGTTATATCGGATACCGAGACGCTTGGCCTATTATTATCAAAGGATTACAGCGCCTTGAATATAGAGGGTATGATAGTGCCGGTGTTGCATTAATGAGCGATCATCTAAGTATTTTTAAAAAGGCGGGGAAAGTAAGTGATCTAAAGCAATCAGTTGAAGGTGAGAATCTGAGCGGGACACAGGGCATGGGACATACCCGCTGGGCCACCCACGGTGAACCATCAGACCGCAACTCACATCCACATACCTCTGGCGATAGCCGCCTAGCAATTATTCACAACGGCATTATTGAGAACTATTCCAGCCTGAAAGAGACTTTATTATCTAGAGGCCATATTTTTAAAAGCGATACAGATACTGAAGTCCTAATTCACCTTATTGAAGATATTCAGTTGCAAACAGGCCTTGATATCAGGGAGGCAGTTAGAATTGCCCTCGGTAAAGTGATTGGCGCATATGCAATTGTGATCATGGATAAGGACGAACCTGATGAGCTGATCGCAGCCCGTAAAGGAAGCCCAATGGTTTTGGGAGTTGGAGATGGAGAATATTTTATTGCCTCTGATGCTTCACCGATAATAGAATACACAAAAAATGTGATTTACCTGAATGATAATGAAATCGCCTTTATCAAACGGGATGAATTATTGATAAAGAATATTGATAATACTGTTCAGATCCCCTATATCCAGGAACTGGAATTAAAACTTGAAATGCTAGAAAAGGGCGGATTTGATCATTTCATGCTCAAGGAAATCTTTGAACAGCCAAGGTCGATCAAAGACTGTATGAGGGGCCGAATATATCCGGATGAGGGTTATGTTCAATTGGGTGGCATCCAAGAATACGCAGAAAAACTAAAAAATATTGATCGCATTGTAATTGTTGCCTGCGGCACTTCTTGGCATGCCGGACTGGTAGGAGAATACCTGATAGAAGAATATAGCCGGATCCCTGTTGAGGTTGAATATGCATCAGAATTCAGGTATCGCAATCCAATTATATCAGAAAAAGATATTGTAATTGCCATCTCCCAATCGGGAGAAACTGCTGATACTATGGCCGCTATTGAACTTGCAAAATCAAAAGGGGCAACCATTTTTGGAATTTGTAATGTTGTTGGTGCCTCCATACCCAGACTAAGCCATGCGGGTGTATATACCCATGCCGGGCCTGAAATAGGAGTAGCCTCAACAAAAGCATTCACGGCCCAGGTAACCGTTCTTACTTTGATGGCATTGTATATGGCACAACAAAGAGGTAAGATCACCCAAAGCAAAATGGTTCATCTCCTTACTGAACTTGATAATATTCCAGCACTCGTTGAAAAATGCCTTTTGTCAAATGACAGTATTAAAAACATCTCTGAAGCCTTTAAGGATGCCAGTAATTTTCTATTTCTGGGCAGGGGAAGCGGCTTCCCGGTAGCACTTGAAGGTGCGCTTAAGTTGAAAGAAATCTCATATATTCATGCAGAAGGATACCCTGCAGCTGAAATGAAACATGGGCCTATTGCTTTGATTGATGAAGAAATGCCGGTGGTATTCATCGCTACAAAAAACTCTTCTTATGAAAAAGTGATCAGCAATATCCAAGAAGTTAAGGCGAGAAAAGGCAGGGTCATCGCTATTGTTACCGAGGGTGATGTTGTAGTGAAAAACATGGCTGATTTCACGATAGAAATACCTGATGCTGATGAAATATTCCTGCCTCTTCTTGCTACTATCCCCTTACAGCTCTTATCATACCATATCGCTGTATTAAGAGGTTGTAATGTCGATCAGCCAAGAAATTTGGCAAAATCGGTAACGGTTGAATAGGCCCTATTTAGCAAAATAGATCATAATTGGGCAGAAAGTTCTTTGTTCAGTTAATGTTAATGAGGTATTTACAATTCCCCTCACCTCACCAATTATAGTGGTCAATTCTATTGAATTACAGTAATGCAAGGATTTTTATAGGTATTTTGTATTAAATAAAAACAAAGTATCATGACCAGCAGAATTCCATTTGTAATAGCCATACTCACACTCATTTGTGGAGTATTTATTTCAATTATTTTCGGAGTTAATGAAGACTTTTTTAAAGATAAGATTAAGGAAGGCTTAAGTAAAAATGAAAAGATCAACCTTATTAAGGATGCTGCAGAAAAGGACGTTGTTTTAAAGTCAGAGAGTGATAAAAACTGGCGATACTATCAAAGATTTCACTTTCATTCTACAGGTATAGGAGCAATGGTAATGGGTGTACTACTTTTTATTTCATTTTTATCAGCTCCGCAAAAATTAAAAAATATTACCTCTTATGCTATCGCTATTGGGGGATTTCTTTACCCATTCGTCTGGCTTTTTGCAGCCATGTACGGTCCTGAATTGGGCAGAGAGGTTGCCAAGGAAAAATATGTCGCTTTCGGGTATATGGGCGGGGTGTTTTTGCTAGGCTTGTTTTTGAGTCTTTTTATGGCTCTCAAATATCCATTCAAAACCATTAAATAATTTCAAAAACTATGCTCTATTTTTTAAGGATTTGATAGATTCTTCAATACCGGTAGTTTCTATTTTCTGAAGATAAGTACTTACAGAACGTACAAAACCGGGAAGCTGAGTCAAATCCGAACCCCATAATTTAATCTGAGAGAGTGCTATTGGCACAAGCTCATTTGATGTATATTCAGACCAAAGCCCTGAATAATATTCAGCATATTGATCTTCTATTTGGTATTGTTTGTCTGCTATTGTACCAAAATAACCTGTATCTACTTTTTTCCCCTTCATAAATCTTAAATAAGCCGCAAACCCAAACGCTATATACTCCGGAACTTTTTGGAACCTTTCATAATAACATAACAGAACTGGCACTACTCTCAATTGAAGCTTAAGTGTATAATTCATGCTAATGCTAAGCCATTGGTGACGAATGCTCGGATTCCGAAAACGATCCAGTACATTAGCCGAAAACTCTAAAGCTTTTTCCCGATCAATAGGATAAGGAATCCCCGGAGCTAATTCAGTCTTCATCAGATCAGCAATATATCCTGAAAGCAGCGTGTCATTCATAGCATCATGCACTGTTTCCAAACCTGCAAGAATGGCCACAGCGCATGTCAAAGAATGTGTTCCGTTTAATAGACGAAGCTTCAATTCTTTGTAAATACTGATATCCGGAGTAATCACTACATTGGAATCGACTCCACTAAATGAAAGAACTTTACTGATTCGTTCATCGCCTTCAATAGCCCACAAGGAATAAACCTCTGAAATAATGAATAGATCGTCCTGATATCCAAGTTCCTGTTCCAGACTATTCAGGGTTTTAACATCAGGTTTACCGGGAACAATCCTATCAACCAGAGTATTACAAAAAGTGCATGACTCAAACCATTGCATAAACTCCGCTTCCAACTGATTCTGTTTTGCAAGTTCTAAAACGATGTTTTTAAGCTTAAAACCATTTTCAGTGATTAATTCTGTAGGAAGCACTAAAAGACCTTTTTTTTGATCTCCATTAAATACTCTGTAACGGTGATATAAAACAGCTAGAAGCTTTCCGGGAAAAGACTTCGGAGTACCCTGATGAATGTTATCCTGAATAAGTACAATTCCGGATTCAGTAGTATTTGAAATAATAATCTCTAGTTCTTCTGATGCAGCTACATCCAATATTTTCTGCCATTCGGTTTTAGCACTCAACACTCTGCTTATCGCAGAACTAATAATATTCTCTTCAATCTTTTGAAGATTTTTAATTCCACGAATTCCAATGGTATAAAGTGAGTCTTGATCTTTAAAACTAGCAGTTCTTCCCTTTTCAGTGGATTTAACAAGCACCACACGTCCGTTAAAAATTCCCTGTTGGTTTGCTTTGTTTATAAAGTAGTCGGGCAGTCCACGCAGCAGCACACCGGTTCCAAACTGAAGGACTTTTTCAGGAAGATCAAAACTTTTAATCTCAGGAATACTGAGTTTTGAAGACGCAGCAATTCTTTTTAAATTCTCTTTATTTAATTTCATACAATCATGTGATAGGAAAATCCGGATTTTAATTAAAAACCAGAACCGATTACCTGTTATAAACTACTCTTCCCTTTATGATGGTAGTCTGAATGTTAATGTCTTCGTCAAAGAGAACGATATCCGCATCCTTACCCTTTACAAGTGAGCCTTTTTTATCATCTACATTCATAATTCTGGCAGGAGTAGCACTCATCATCCTGACTGCTTCCAACAGAGGAACATCTGCCAAATTAATCATATTTCTTACCAGACGATCAGTTGTAGCAACACTTCCTGCGAAACAAGAACGATCAGGAAGTTTGGCCACCCCATCCTCCAATATAACTTTTAAGCCGGTATGAATATTTCCGATAACACTTTCACCTTCCGGCATATTCGCTCCGCGAATAGCATCCGTGATTAGAGCAATCCTATCGGGGCCTT
>Ga0335396_10006942_pt1 | contig 11028 bp, 6 predicted proteins | sample FRY02_FD_205743 | JGI IMG/M metagenome (GOLD analysis project Ga0335396, IMG submission 205743) | Freshwater microbial communities from Lake Fryxell liftoff mats and glacier meltwater in Antarctica - FRY-02 (spades assembly) (version 2) | ecosystem: Environmental > Aquatic > Freshwater > Ice >... | reverse complement strand
TTCCATTACTACCCTGTCCAGTAAATATATAAAATCGCTCTTGTGTTATACTACCATCGATAATACACGATAAAACATCCATAACATAATTGCGAAGATTTTTATTAGTGAAAATCTTTTCAAAGAACTCATTAATTTCAGCAAATTCTGGTGATGTAGAATCGCATTTTACATAATTATTTTTAGTAGATAATAATATATAATCATCAGGCATACCGTCGCGAAACATATGCATTTTTAGATCATATACTCCATTATCAAATCCGAGCAAATGTTTTCTGCTATCCAATGTTTCTTCAAACTTATCATCTATAAATAATGTTCTACATTCTTTCATAATAGAATCTTTAAAATTGGAATCTTTCAATTTTGTAGCAATCTTTAAACACTTTTTACTTTTTTCTTCATTTAATGCTTTTTGAATGCAATCATCGCACGATTCATTATAGTAATTACTTCTTTCCATAAACTTTTTACAAATGTCAATACTCAACATTTTACGTAATTCTAAACCTTCGCGAGCACGAACCCATCGATGTTTTTGTTTATCATATTTATACCAATTATCTTTTGAAATTGCTTTAAACTCGTCTTTAAATATTGCGTGAACAACGCATGCAATATCAAAATGAGACCCATCACTTCCAATAGCATCATCTATTAATTTAATAGTTGATGTATTTACGACATTTGCATAACTTACAATATTATCTTGTTTAGCCCACCATCTAAGAGTTCCAACACCCATATTGTCTTTTCGCATTTTATCCCATATTTGATGGCATTCGCCTTCAATATAGACACTACTAATTTTAGAGAACTCAACCCAAGTTTCTAATAATCTGTAGTCAATGTTTCGCAATACCCATCCAAGATTAATCCAATCAGCATAATTATCAGCCCTTGTTATGGACAAACATTCATTTACTAATCTTTTGATAAAAGTTAATTCATCTTCGGCAACATATGCTCTATTTACATTAAGAGATTTACCAAAAATATTATTTTGTACTTTACATTTCAACTTTTGGTCTATCGCTGGTAATATATGTTTGCTATACTGGTCAATTTCAATAATAAAGTCTTCTTTTACAAAAACCCTTGTTATTTCTGACTTTTTTCTCATAGAAAATAATTTAATAAAATTCAATTCATCGCTTGCATTTAATATATAATTACTTTTTTCTGTTACATTATTAATATTTTTGTATGTGCAAGATACTCTATATGTATCGCAATCGGGTTTTTTACTACCATACATCTGCCAACAATTTTGATCAATGATTGCCTTATCTACGATAGAATCATAATCATTACATATGGGAAGATCTTTAAATATATCAGCTGACATATCCAATATTTTTCTTCTAATAAAATGTTGTGCATTATTTGGAATAATAATATGTGGAAATATGATATGCAACCCATCCTTTAATTTATTACGAAACTCTACAGGATTTGGTTTTTCCATAACATATGCGATTGATTCTTCTTCACTTACGTTCAAATATTGATTTATAACATTGAAATAACCATCGACAATTCTAAAAATATTTTCGGATGTATATACCCTATCATATTTTTTCTTATCATTCAAAGATGAGTTTGAGTTTTGCGAACTATAAATACCAGACTTGGTTTCAGGTATAGTAAAACGAAAGTCAATATCAACCCTTAATGGACTTGGTTCTAGAGGTTTTTCTGTAAAGTATAATGATACACCATTTGTAAGTGCAAGACTGTAAATGTTGATAAATTCATCATATTTATCATCTGGAATACATAGACTTACTTTAGGGGAACCAATACTCGTATTGGTGTAAGATTTACCTTTTTCTACCTTGTATTTATTAATGAATGAACGTAAATCTTCAATTATACCCATTGTTATAAAATTATTATTCTTTATACATATATCAATTTTTATTTTTATACATATTTTACAAAGATATTATTATTTATCTTTATATATGGTAGGTGTATTTATAATATTGAATAATATTATGACATCAAATAATAAAGCGACGGATGCAAAAAATATTAATAAGGTTTATTCAAGTCCATCAAATATTAAAAATCCTCACCTTTTTACAAAAAAGTCATTATTATATTTAATAGAAACTTGGAATAAAAATAAAGATGAAAAAATAATCTATAAAAAAACATTTTCTACTGCAAGATTATCAGAATTGTTAAATGATAAAATAAAACCAATTTGTGACGATAAACAATATTGGTGTTGGACAGGTGCTCTTAAAAAACTAACAAATGACGTTAATACGAGAGAAATTATAAAAGTTATTGAAAATACTGAAATGCGTCCAGAAATGCCTATAAAATGGACAAAAAACCCAATAGAATGGTTAGATAATTATGATATAGAAGATGTTATGATACAGTATAATAATGATAAAAAATATAAATATGCATTTTTGGGAGTATTTCCAATAGACTTTACAGAAGAAGATAAGTTTGGTAGATGTTTATATAGTACAATATGCTCGATAGATATAAAAAAGTATATCAATAAAAAAATAAAACATATAGGTTTGATTACAAATCTTGATAAACACGACCAAGGAGGTTCGCATTGGACATCTACTTTTATTATAATAGACCCTAAAAATAAATGTTATGGTGCTCATTACTATGATAGTAATGCTGTAAATATACCTTCATATATCAAAAAGTTTATCAATACCGTTAAATCAAAATTATTAGAAATATACCCTAAAACAAAGTTTAATGTAACATTTAATACAAAACGACATCAAATGAAAAATACAGAATGTGGTATGTTTTCGCTATCATATCAAATAAGATGGTTAAACTCTATAATAAAATATAAAGAACTTAATTTAACCTCACCATATGATAATAGCAATTTTCACAATCATATCGTTAATGACGAAAATATAACAGATAATAATATGGAAAAAACAAGGTCTTATTTATTTAGACCAAATCTCAAAGCATATTTAAAAGATAAAAATGTAACTATATGATGTGTAATAATATAAATCTATTTTATATATACAATTATTAAAGATGGGTGTTATAGATGATTTCAAATCTAATATTAATAAGGATACAATAATTAATGCATCAGAAAAAATGTTAAATCATAAATATAATATAAATATTGAAAAAGAAAAGTTAATTAATATCGTTAATATGATAATATCATCAATATGTGCTGATGCTATTCTAATAAAAAATGTAGTTAAAATAATAGAATTAAATACTATAGCTCTTACAAAGGTCAAAGATTATATAGTAAATAATATTGAAAAAAAAAGTAATACAGAAACACCAAATATAGAAAGTGAGAATGAATTGAAAAAAATAGATGATGTTGTTAAATATAATAGTGAAGAATTATTGTCGAAAGTTTTATCACTTGAAGAAAAAAGAAATGCTACATCATCTCTTTCATCTATTCAATATAATAATACTATACAAGATGATATACCTAAATCGAGCAATACAGAGAATATCAAAGATAATTCTAATACTTTTATGATTGTAGAAAAGATGTATGATATAATAAACTCTAAAAATACGGTGAATAAAAAAACACTTATTATAAATAGTTATAACCGCGATTGGACAAATAATTATAATAGAAATAAATTGTCATTTACTATAAATATTGATTTGACCAAAAATTATATAGAACCTTCTAAATTATTGTTATCTAAAAATATAAAAAGAAAAAATCCTTACATAACAATGGTTATTAATGATGGAATACAAACGCAGAAAATTAATTTTATCTTATCAAATACATCATCGTTAGAAGGAGGTTGGGATACTTGGGTTATGATTAATGAAAATGCACAAAACTTAATAAATCTAAATGTTAAAAACTGGAATATATCCTTTTTGGATTATAGAAACAAAGAACTTGATATGGGACGCGATGATATTAAAATATGTGAAGTATATGATGGTAAAAACGAAAATAACTTTAGAATAAAAATAGATAATGATGATGAAGTGTTATTTGATAGTTACAATATAGACTTATTAAATAAATATGATAATATGTTATTAAAAACTTATGATAACGAATTTTCCAATGTAAAGATTTCAAATATTGATAATAATTATTTAACATTAGATACAACTGATTTAACAAAAAAAGACTTTATGAGTTCATCGCTTTTAAATTATAATGCACAATATTGCATAATCCTTTCATATTATTCAAAAAACAACAATCTATAATAACAAAATAATAAAAGATGAAAATATAAAAATTATCATAGTTATTATTTCGAGACGATATAATAACTTTATCTTTTCATCTCTTGTCAAAATATTATAGAATATTTCTTTATTATTTGTTATTGTGTTTTCATATATATGAACATATATCTTTGTATAATCAAATAAATATCCAACATTATGTATTAAATCATCAGAATCTATCATTATCATTATCAGTGATACAAATATTATGAATAATATTATATGTAAGATAAGATTTGAACTGTTTATATGCACGTTAAGATAATTAAATACTATACGTAATTTATAAGAATCATAATTAACTAACCCAATTGATAATGCCAATAATACTAAATATATTATAGAATATATAATTATACTATATTGAAGAGTTTTAACAAGATTATATTCTATAATTAACTCAAATGATACCATTGTAATTGTTCTTATAATTAATATTAAAAATACAAATATTGCTTTGTCTTGAAAATTTACACCAAGGGCTATTTCTGGAACTAAATTGTGCTCATTTACATTATTATACAATATTTCTCCCTGTTCAATATTTTTTAAAGGATTTTTTTTACTCGATTTACGAATACCTATATTATATTGGTTCCATATATTTTCATATATAGTATTATCCATACCATTATTATCGTAATTTTTATTATCAATACCATTATTATCATAATTATTATAATTACTATCTTCTTTTAATCGATAAACTAAATCTTTTAAGTCTTCATTATTATTATTATCATCATTACCTATATCTTTTAATCTTAAAAAATTAAATAATTTTATATAGTTTTGTTTGAGTTCTTTAATGTCTCCATAACCACCACCAATATAACCAGGAATATAACGATTCATATTGCCAAACATATTAACATTATTAGGAAAAGAACTATTATTATTATTATGTTGATATCCATTATATCCATATCCATTATTATACACAGGGTTTATATTACCATGCCTATTATTTAATTGTATATCTGCTATTGTTTTTTGAATCTTTATTATTTCTTCTGCACTATTTTCATTTTCTTTAATCAATGTAGAAATTTCTTTGTTAATATCTATTATAATATAATGGTTTAAATGTCTTTCTTTATCATTTTTATCTTTAAATAAATAAACATTTTCATTTATTAATATGTTATGTATATTTTCTTCATACTCTGTCATAAGAGGAAGTTGTTTAATTTTATTACATACGATGTACAATTCAAATAGACTTTCTGTAATATTTTTTAACTCATCTTTCAAAACTTTTATTCTATCCTCATTTTTTTTTATATTTTTAGTTTGAGTACTTTCATCCTCACGCCAATTACTTATTACATTTTTTTCGCCATCTAAACCACTTCTTTCATCTACTTTTCTTTTTTTCTCTGTATCAATTTCTTCTTTTTTTTCTTTCTCTTCTCTATCTTCTATTCGACGATCTTTATCTTCTTTTTTAAGTGATTTATCTTTTTTTATTTTATTTATTATTTCATCGTTCTTATCATCATCATCATTATTTATTATCTTTATTTCATTTTCTTCTGAACCATTTTTAGCAATTAACTTATAATATGATATAACAAGTTTAATATATATTTCTTTAATACTTTTGTAATGTTCCAAAAGCATAGGAGGCTCTTCAATTTCAATTTTATTATTTGGTTTATCTTCAAACCCTCCCTTGGTATAAGTACCCCCCACACCTCCTTCCCACCCCCTATTTAAAGAAGGAAGCATACTCATACTATTCCTTCTATTTAAAGAAGTCATAGTATGACTATGAGGCCATTGAACCGGTATATGAACCGCCATAGGAACCTGTATAGGAACCGCCATAGGAACATTAAACTTATTTTTTTGTTTTTCTATTAAAGTATCATAAATACTATATGCTATGGCTTGTGTATCTGAAACTTTATTTATATTTTCATGTTTAATAAATGTAAATAAAGTTTCAGATATTTTTTTTGTAAATAATTTTAAATCTATATCATCCTTATATTTATTATCAAAATAATTATCAATACTAAATCGTGTTTTATCAATTCCAGGTTTGGTTTTATTTATATGTGTTTTTAAATCGGTAATAATTTTTATTATATTTTTTATAATTTCATACCTAATATTTTCGTCAGGTTTATTATAATTAGTATTATTATTTAAATAATCATTAAAATTTTTAATTAAATTATTGTCTAATTCTTTGTTTGCATTTGTTAGTTTTTCTTGTAAGGTTGTTATCACATCTTTTTTTTTATTTTTTGTTTCTCTATAATGTTTTTCTTCTGCTTCTCTTTTTTTATCTTCATCTGCTTGTATATCTATACCTATTTTTTTATAAATTTCTTTTGTTATTTTGCTTGTTTCTCTCTGTGTGGTATCATATATCCCATATGTTATTTTTAATTTTTTTATAATATCTTCTATCATAACTTTTATTAATTCATCATCTTCTTGTCGCAAATCATCTTTTAATCTTTTATATTTTTGTTTAAATCTACTGAACTTGTCTAATAATACAATATTATCAAATGATGAATATGTTTTATTTTTAAATATATTCTCTATTTTAATTATATCTGTCTTATATTCAATTATTTTCGTAGGTTCTAAAAGAGTTATTATTGATGCTGATAAATCAAGTATAATGATATCTAAAAGTGTTATGGCAGCAGGTTCATTTGGTACTATTTGCTCAATTATTTTTTTTAAATTTAAAATTATATTTGCGTAGGCTGTGTTGTTAATATTTTTTGATAATAGTTCTTCTATTTTTTGTATTTTACTATTAATTTCATCACCTAAAAACTTTTTTTTTATATTTATTATAATGTTGTATATATTTATTTTTTTTACTTCACTTAAGAGATTTTTAAAAATATCATCATTATCTTTTAATTTTATTTTTAAATCAAAATATTTTTCTAAATCTTTTAATAAGTTTTCACCAATTATTTCGCCATCAGATAATTTAACATAGTTGTCATTATCAGAAGATATTTCATGCAATGCTTCAATTCTTTCTTCACTGTCCATATATTATATGTTCTCTAAAATAAATAGATATAACTATTATAATAATTAAAACTTTATAGCGATTATACTTGTTAATATCCATATAAACATTGTAAATAACGATAATGTTTTAATTAATTTTTTTCTTTCTTCAAAATCAAGAATATTATGGTCGGTTTTTTCTTCGTCATCGCCAATATCTTCTTTTTTTGTTATATTTAATACTATAGGTATTATTATTAATACTATTATTAAACACGAATGTATAAATAATGCCGTTATACCATTAGTTCCCATATAAAAATAGTAAAATAAAGTTCTAATACTATTCATAATATTACCAAAGTTCATATAATCAACCTGATCGTTATTATCAATATTAATTAATAAAACAATAAACCAGAATATAACAAGATAAATAATAACATAATATATGAAGCCTTCATTAAAATTTTTAATAAAGTTTATATCAATAGACCATTGTATTAATATAACCGATAAATATCTAATAAAAAAAGTTGTAATTATAAAAACCAATCTATCGTCGAATGTTAGTTCTAAGTTTTTCATTGGATTTTTAGGGTCATTATCAAATAACAATAACTCGCCTTTTATTTTTTTTATAGATTCTGGTGTATTGCCATCGTTATAATAATTGTCTATTTTATGCTCAAATCCTTTTATTTTATTTCCTGAATTATTTATTTTTTCTTCACCTATTGGTTGATTTAATTTATCAATATTTCTAAAGTTATAATTTTTTAAAAGTCTTTTTCTTAATTCTTGTCCTTCTTCTTTTGTAGAATCACCACCACCCATATACATTTGTCCTGCCCTCGGGTACCTCTGTTGTTCCTGCGACCGTTTCCACATTTGCATCTGTTGTTCATACGACGGTTGCAAACGTGGAAACGGTGGTGTTCCATATCCCGGTTGCAAACGTGGAAACGGTGGTGTTCCATATCCCGGTTGTGCTGAATATGGTTGAGATATAAATGATGTCCGATATGGTAGTAGTGGTGGTGCTGGTGGTGCTGCTGGTGATGCTGGTGATGCTGCTTCTTTTGCTTTTGCTACTAATGCTTCTTTTGCTAGTGCTGCTTCTTTTGCTAGTGCTTCTTTTGCTAGTTCTTCTTTTGCTTTTTTTGCTGCTTCTAATGTTGCCGCCGCTTCTTCTGCTTTTCGTACTGCTTCTTCTTTTCGTACTGCTTCTTTTTTTTGTGCTTCTTCTAATGCTGCTTCTACAATTTGTAATTTACGTGTTTCTGATGCTAATTTTTTTTCTTTTTCTTCTAATTCTTTTCGGAATTCTGCTGTTATTGCTCCGAATTCTAATGCTATTGCTCCTAATTCTACGTTTGATTGATTTTGCTTTTGTGCATTTGTTTTGAATTTTTCCACTTCTAATCCGGCTTTTGTCACATTTGATCGGGCTGCATCTGCTTCTGTTTTTGCTACTCTTAGTTCTTCTGCATTTTTTGCTTCTTTTATTGCGTTTTCTTCTAATATTGCTTTATACTGTTGTTTTAATATTTCAATATTTCCTGGATTAGTTATACTTTCAGTATTATTTTTTTCTAAAATATCAATGTTTTCTAATATTTTCTTTATATTTTTATCTTGTGTATCTGTATTATTTACTTCTTTTTTCACGCCATTATCTACATCTTTTTCTTTATTTTTAGCATCAATAATATCTTGTTGTTTTTTATAATATTTTAAAGTTTTTAATAGTTTATCTTCTTTTATTTTTAATCCGTTGTATCTATAATATTTTCGAAGTACATTATATAATATTTTAGGATTTTTTTCATAAATATCTATCAAATCTTTATAATATTTATAACGTTCTGGTGATAGTTTTCGTATATCAATATCGCTAAAAATATAATCTCCAATTGATTTAATATTGGTTTTTTCTTCGTTGATATTATTATCATTATATTGCATTTTATTAAATATGTTATTGTACATAGTTCCCTTTATTCGTATTATAGAAAAAAATAATTAATTAATTCTGTATTGCATATATCATCTTCCATACAATCGCTATTGTAAGGTATGCTATAACAATGATGGCGAGTATATAATTTATTTGCGAATAATAATATAACAATATTATCATTGATGTAATTATTACGATCGACCAAATAATTATTAAAACTATGCTAAATGTATTTAATTTAAATTTATTATATAATGAATCATCTTTATTAAAGCTTTTTAAAATCTCTTCTAATATTTTTTGAATATCACTTTTAAAACGATTAATATGTAAATTATCAAAATTACTAAATATCTTACTATAATCTTCGTGCGTAAAAATATCATTTCTGGCAATACGATTTAAATTACGAGAGTAATTTTTATAATTCAAAGGTATATACGACGAAGGCATTGACTCTATAGGTAAAATACCAAAATGATATATTTGTTGGGTTTTCATTAAGTCATTATTAATATTTTTTAAACTTTTTAAACTATTTAACTGCTGTTCAAGTGTATCTTTTAGTTTATTATTATCATAGTTATCAAAGTCTTGTTTTTCTGGGTTTGCTTCACTAGGAATAAAAGGCTCGTTTTTCTTTGTTTGTTTATCATTCTCTTTTATTATTTTATTTAAGTCTTTAATTTCTTTTCTCAATTTTTTAATTCTTTCATTATTGTCTTTACCAGAGTATGTCTCATCCTTAAATAATTCTGACTTTTGTTTAAAAAGTTTAGTAATATCTTTATTATCTTTTGTTTCTGTTTCTAAAAAGTATTTATCCGTTAATAAAAAATTATTCTCTATATAATTTTTATCAATAGAATTAGTATCTACCATTATATTTGTTATAACTTTATTAATTTAATATATTTTATATTATAATATATATAAAATTATAAACTCATATATATTATAAATGAATAAGTGTAAATTATTGATATTCATATTTTTGAACTATATACATAATATATGTTCATACTCTATTGGTATAGGGTCTGGAAGATTAAATAATATTGGAAAGTCTAAAGGTTCGGATATATGTATTCTAAATTATAATAACGTCTATAGTTCTCTTTATACATGGTCTAAAGAGAATTCTAATAGTCACAAAAAACTTATAAATGATACATTATGGATTAATAAAAATAGATTTATTCATCAAAATATTATAATCGGTATTTATAATGATTTCGGTACATTAACATATATGTGTCAATTAAGAAAAGTAGAACGTATGCGATTTATTTTGGTAAATATTTTTGCTAATCCAAGTAACAATCTCGAAGAAGATTCGTTTTTATTTGATAATTTATATTCATTTTGTGAATATAATAAATACTCATTGGATACGTGTAAGTTAAAAGTTATAGACAATAGTAAATATTATTTAACTTATATTTTTGAAAAAAAATAGTTATTATTTTTTCTGTATTTTTATTTTATTACATCTATTTGTTATTGGGTTTAAAACAGAACCTTCCGGGCATATTTTAGCAACTATTATTTTTTCTATTTTTTCGGGTCGGGTAGGTTTAATAGGTTCTTTGGGTTTCGCAGACTTTTTCTGTATTTTTATTTTATTACATCTATTTGTTATTGGGTTTAAAAAAGTTCCTTCCGGACATATTTTAGCAACTATTATTTTTTCTATTTTTTCGGGCCGAGTAGGTTTAATAGGTTCTTTGGGTTTCGCAGACTTTTTCTGTATTTTTATTTTATTACATCTATTCGTTATTGGATTTAAAAAAGTTCCTTCAGGGCATATTTTTTTAGGT
>Ga0335396_10006929_pt1 | contig 11039 bp, 18 predicted proteins | sample FRY02_FD_205743 | JGI IMG/M metagenome (GOLD analysis project Ga0335396, IMG submission 205743) | Freshwater microbial communities from Lake Fryxell liftoff mats and glacier meltwater in Antarctica - FRY-02 (spades assembly) (version 2) | ecosystem: Environmental > Aquatic > Freshwater > Ice >... | reverse complement strand
TCAGGGACTTGACTTATCCGATTACTACTACTCTGTATGCGTTGGATGATGGTGCGGTTGAGAATCTTACAGTAACTGCTGATGTGCTTGTTTTTTCGATGTTGGCGAAAACTTCCTCATAAGTGCTGTTGTCATGAACTGAAACCACAACATCACGGGTGCTTAGGGAGTGTGTAACGGTATAATCCGTTGCGGCTCCATCACCAATACTGGCTGCATAGCGGGTCATGAAACCAAGGTTTGTCTTGGCTCCGTCCGCTGTACCTGCGCCAGTTCCGCCGTCTGCTACCGCAACGTCTGTACCTGTCCAAACACCTGTAGTGATCGTACCCAAAGTGACAATGGAGGCCTGACCTACATAGGTTGAAGCAATATCTACTGTGTCAGAGTTAATGGTTATACGATCAGCCGTACCACCAACGTCTATGGTGTTCCCAGTCTTAGTTAGACCAGCACCTGCTGTTACTTGTCCAGCGCCAGAAAACTGGGCGAATGCTAAGCCTGTAGTGCCCAGCGTAATAGTATCATTGGTTGTAAGAACCCAACCACTGTCTGCGTTTGCTGTACCTTCAGTAACGAAGGTGAACATACCAGCAGTAACTTCAGCATCGGTGTCTGCATCTGTGGAACGTGACCACCCACCCGCTGCTACAACATAAATACCATTCTGTGAAGCAGTACTTTGATCTTTAACAAGAACACGGTTACCAGCAATTACTGAAACATCATCAATTGTCTGTGTCCCAGAAAGGGTTAGGGGGCCAGTAGATGCGGCGCGAACTGATGGCTTAACATTAAGACCTTGGCGGGCGGCGTCTACATATGCTTTGGTTGCCGCGTCCTGATCGCTGGCTGGGTCAGCCAGCCCAGTAATCTTGTAAGCATTAAGGGCAAAATCCGCCTGTGGTGCAGACAACTTGGAAAAGGTAATTCCTGAAGCAATCTTGGCGTCAGTGACTTGTGACGCACCAATTTTGGCGGACGTTATCGCATCGGTCGTAATGTCCCCAGCAACAATGCTATTTGAAAGGGCAAGTTTGCTGTAGTCAATGGCAGCGGCAGCAGTAATGTCAGCGTTGGCGTATGTGCCCGAAACCTTCTGCCAAGTGGTTCCATCCCACATATAGGCGGATTTAACGCCACCAGTGTTATCAAAGTAGAATTGCCCATTAACAGGGCTACTTGGGGCGCTCGTCAGGTTTTGAAGCCTGGCATTCTGGAGTTCGTTCTTGTTTAGGTCTACGTTATTTAAAAACTTAGGCATTTTCCGTCCTTAAGAAAGATAGGCTACACCACTGAAGGCGTCAGCAAAGTTTACCACTAATGAGTTAGTGTCTGTGTACTGGATATCCCCTAGACAAGTGTTTCCACCACTGTCCACGACAGATACCCCCCCTGGGTAATACCCTAAGTTATGGGTAATGTTCCAAGTAGTGGCTGGGGCCGATTGGATGTGGCGAAAAGAACCAGCAATTGGAAGGACAAAGTTAAGTGTCTGAGTAGGTGCTACACCAGTTATGGTTACTGCTGCGGACCCAGCGGTAACCGTGCCAACAACCAACACTGTAGGAGGACCAGCAACACCTGGATCATTTATTGAGAGTGACCCAGCAGACCCGTCCCTGATAATTACAGTGGTTGCTACATCTGGGCTTACTACTACGGTTGTTGTATCCGCCATAAGACTAGTAAGGATTTGTTGAAATAGATGAAGTAACTAGAAGTACGCCAGAGGCTAACTTTGTCCATTCCAAGGCGGTGTCTTGCACAAACAAGTCAAAGTTGTGTGTCCCAGATGTTACTGTGTTTTTGTCAGAAATGTGCATTTCTAAGGTTGTCCCACTCTTTGGGGCCAAATAACCGCGCTGAATAGCGGGAAGGGCGACAATAGTTTCCTCTGACGGGGTGGCCGAAAACCAGCGTAGATCCAGTACAGTAACCCCTGCGGTATCCTTGGCCTGGAGATAGGCGCTGTTTATGGCAATAAGGACTCCAGCGCTGTCTTTCCACGTAAACGTCTTTCTAAAGTCCTCACGTTGGGTAATACGAAGTTCCATTGATTGGGCCTCATCTTCATCTGTTATTCTGTCATTGGCTAACACAGTAATTGTACCCTGAGCAACAAGGTGGGCAACTTCCTTGTACGTGGCTAACACATCATACTTCAAGTTCCCCAATGGCAATTCCCTAGTCTCATCGGCGGTAAGGCTTAACAGGATTTCCCCAGCCCCAGACACCTCAGCCGTAATACTCTTCTTACTCGTGGGAGTAAGTTGTATCTTGGCTTTGGCCAATTGCGGGGCAGCGATCCTACGACGGTAGATATTCTTAACAATAAGTACGCGCTTCCAGGGCATCCCCCTGGTTATGGTGAAATCAACAGTACGAACTATGGCCACTAGTACACCCCTTCACAGCAAGCATCACGGCTACCACAGTTGGGGCAACGATAATGGGCGTGTTCTGGGTTCATTTTAGAACCACAATGTCCGCATTGTTCGCTGCAATCGCTGGGGCTTGTCACCCCACAATGATACTACAACCTATATGGAAGAATAGACTCCATTTGGTTGCGCCCCTCAGTCCAGTTTTCTGGAGTATCAAAAACCCTAAGAACATGTATGCAAGGGTCCCCGCCCGCTTCATACGCCGCTTCCTCATCAATGGTCATCGGGACACCATCATGGGTGTCACAAGTTGGGGGTAAACACCACTTACGGTCGTAACCATACTGCACCCACTCATCAAAATCCATATCTAGGTCTACTTTGTTTTTCCGCATAATTTCCCCTCTATTTGGTTACTTGTAAGGATATCTGGTAAACACCAGACTCTGTCTGATCTACAGACAAGATACTGGATGTTCTAAAACCTTGTGATTTTGCCATAGCCAAAGCCTGCGCTTGCGCGTCCTGCTGTGACGGGGTTTGTAAGGTGTAAGAAATTACCATTGATGAGTATCCTAGCCCTGTTGCTCGTATTTAGCAAATTTCCTTAACTGTTTCTTTTCTTGGCGGTCATGTGAGGCTTTACGGTTCCCCTTGCGAACATGGTAGTCCTCATACTTTTCTTCGCCGTCATCTTCCGAAAACTGATCGCCTAAACCGTGGGGCTTCATTTATTAAGGCGGAACAAAGAATACAATCTTTGGTCGATCTTGTCATCTTTCGCATAGGGTGTAGTCAATAACTTCTTAATTCGTGCGATCCCATATTGTCCAAGACCATGCTGTTTGCTTGCAGAAATACTCATGTATTAAAGCATAGTCTATTTTATGTTCATGATTATTATGTTGTGTCCTGTAAAGGGGCAAGTTTGATGCTCAACATGTGACGGAATGTCACGCCTTACAAGCATCCGTTGCACCCATCGGTCAGCCCCGTCGTAGGCGGGTTTAAAGGGCTTTCTTCCATGCACCGTTGTTTTGTTATCAATGACTAACAAGTCCCCCGCTTCTAGGGAAACTTCTTTCGTGTTGGCCTCAATAACTGTGTTGAGTTCTTCCAAAGCGTCACAAGCATCTCCCCACAAACCTTGCATGAAATCTCTGTCATAACGGATCTCTAGACCAGTACCATTGTCTGACAATATGGCAATATCAAACTTAGCGTCTGGCTCCCCCTTTGTTCTAAAACTTTCGTCTACACGGGTTCTAAACCATTTGTTTTTAAGAGTATTAATAGTTTTATCAGTTAAACCTTGTAAAATGTCTGATAAGTCTGCGTAGGTAGTAAACGCGGTCTTATCGCCCCTAAGGCACAACAGCAAGACATGCTCTGGTCTACACGGGTGAAACGCTGTTTCTGTATGCAGGGCAAGATTTACCTTGGATGATGTAGATATCTGGGCCGATTCAGTTGTTTGTATCGGAAATATGTTTTGTACGAGTTCCCCGCCCTGCTCTTGAATATACCCAAAGGGCTTACCAAAGTGCTTAGCATACTCAAAAAGTTTGTAGTGTCGAAGTGCAGGAACCGTCGCAAGTGAGGTTGGTGTTGACGGAACTGTTCCAATATCTATCCCCTTAAACAATGTTGTAGTCATAGGCAGAGACTAGCAGTAGTTCAGAGACCGAGTTCCGCTTACATCTCAAATATGTTTATTTGTTTGCCACCAAGTGCTTGCGAGTATTTCATTTCTTGCTCCCTCTTAGCGGCCTTTTTCCCTATTGCTGCTCTAGAAATAGATGCTTCAGACATTGGCTTTATTTTGGGCAATCTATTCACAGCATCTTGTGTTGGCTCTGTAAACCCAGGGAGGACTTCCTGTGGGCCATCCCTTGAATATCCTGGGGGCATCCTAGACCGTGTTTTGGCGGATTCAAAATCTGTATTGGCTTTGCGCACGACAGCATCGTTATATGTTGCTCTGGCATGCTCTGTAACCGCACCAAACCCCAGTTTGTGTAAGGCCTCATGCAGGTGTGGCTGCTCAGTAACTAATGCTCCTAAGTACAAATGCCTAGACGCTCGGTGGAACGTGGAGTCTCTGTAAACGGCAGTGCCACTAGTACTCTTCTTCTTTTCGTCCAAAGTTTCATACAGAGAACCTAAGTGGTCATTGGCCAATTTATCCATGTTTGGAAGAGTCTCTATGTTGTTCTTACCGCCCATACCCACATGCAATCTGGTAGCGGCGTAAATGGCTTGGTCTCGTTGTGTCTTCCAATACTTGTTTTCTATGTTATAGCCACTTCTTTTTAGTCGTACTTTTGAGTTCACAAAGTCTTTAGAAGGATCCAGTATGCTTTCATGAGGCTCACGCTCAGGCTGAATAACATTTGGGGAGTATCTATCCGAAAACCCATCAGCGATACCCTCCATAATTGGGGAAACAGTGTACTTACCTTTTTGGGCTCCATAGGTTTCTATGGCCCCACCAATGGAGTGTGTAGACCCTGCTTGATTCCCTCTACTAAGTGGTCGATGACCAGCGTCCTTTAGCCTCGCTGTTGCCACGTCTGTGTCTACTTTGTGGCCCATTTCATGAGTAAATGTTCTGTTTGCATCTGTAAGGTTTACTCCCCAGTTGGTGGTTCGCATATGTATAGTATTGGTAGATGATCTGTAATGGCCCCCAGCAGTTTTACTTTGCCCCTCTTTGAGTTCAATTACTGTTGGAGAATTGTCCATGAGCATTGGTAAAGGCATGTCATTATCATTAATGGCAAGTTTTGCGTGGTTACTAAGGTTTGGAAATGTTGAGCCAATTGAGGCTAAACGTCTTCCAGGTGACTGTAACGGGTCATTACGGTCTTGAGTTCCCGTGGACGGATGGAATAGCAGCCCTTGTGCGTTCTTCCTCTGTTCCCCATCATTTGGCGGTGTTGTGTTCTTGAAGTTAGAAACCTCGTTGCCCTCTGTTTCCCCATCAAAGTAGGTGTTGTTGAACTGCTCTCCAAGATTAGGCATTCAGACTATCCCTAGGATTTTTCCCGCAGTTAACACAAGACACAAGATTGTCTGGATGGACATCTTGTAAACCATGCCAGTCTTCTACGTCATAGAAGTCGCCCTTATAGCAATCAGGGCATAAAGGCCCCTTACTTACTTTGTTAAACTGCGGTCCTGTTGGTGCTGGCATTTAACTAGTATAACTCATGGATTTAACGCTTAGGCCATTCCGTGGGTACAGACGCTGGATCAATCAACCATTCTTTTTCTGGGCGACGAGTTGCCCCAACAGTTCGTGGCATACCACCCAAATCAGATAGAGGAACACCACGCACTAAACCTGGGGCGGCTTTAAAGATTTCCCCACGAGAACCACCTCTCGGTGCGGCAAAAGAACGAGCAACATGCAAATCAGAAGTAAATGAGAGCGCCTTGTCCCTAGACTCCCCTACATCTAGTGAGGGGTTACGTTTGGCCCCACGATAAAGAGTTACTTCGTTTTCACGCCCCGCGTCACGAACAGCAGTTGTAAGGTCTCGCAACTTAGCGGCAATATGGTGGGGGTTGGTACCAACTAGGTGCTCGCTGTGTTCCCTCTGGAACTCTCGCACGGTTTCACCCACATCAGTAGGTTTTATGTAGTCAGCATGTTTTTCAGCAAAAGGTTTGCTAACGCGGCCATCGCGGTCACTAAACCACGTCATTGCATGGTCATACTCATCTGGAGTCACTAAGTTTCTATTAATTTTAGCAACTTTTCCAGAAAGTGCTTCATCAACGCTCATCCCATGGAATGCCTTGAAGTGTTCCCCAAATAAGTAGTTGCTAAGGTGTTCGTGAGCGGGCATATTAGAACCTAGGGTACTTCTTGCTGTACCATCCGTAGGTAACAGGTATTTCCATGTCTGGGTTTATATCATGAGCAGCAACAACACGGTGGTTCCCGTCTTCCAGAAACAATGCTGACCCTCCATCAGTCCCTGAAATTTCAACAGGGTTAACAACCCCCTCCTTCTGGATGCTTTGGTATAGGGATGAGTCAGACCCGTCTGAGGATCCATGTAGGGATTCACCTAGTTTTTCGTCCGCGAGTTCTTGATCCTCATACATAGATTCACCCACAGGGCTATCTTGGGAACCCAATCTCATCAACTTATGCGCGGGCATAAACATCTCAAACTGGTGGTTGTGAAGATTATCCGAAGCAGCCATACGCCTATATTGTACTAGAAGCAGGGTATACTGTGAGCATGATTACTTCCATGCCTTTCAAGTTCTACGGGCAACACCCTAATAATCTCAGCCAAGCGCAATTCACTACTGCTCGCCGTTCCGCCCTAAAACCTGAGTACACGTCTGATGATCTAAAGAATGTATCTGACGATGAAATTATGGGTAAGACTTCTGTACCTGTGGAAACAGCAGACAAATACCGCGATGAAGCCAAGTGGCGGAATTTGCTTTAAGGGTGCTAGGCTCTCATGGGATAATCTATACTAGGTAAATGCCCGCTCACGAACACCTCCACAATTACCAGTTTGAGATGTTTATGCCCGCTCGTAAACTATTCAATGAAATAGAGTCTGAAGATACCAGCACTTCCACAACCCTATCTAACGATCCGAGTATTGCATCTGAGAAACTAGATGAATCCCAAATGGGCGGGGCACACGATTCCCGTATGGATACCCGCAGTAGCAAAGACGAAAACTGGGATCATTCCAACATTAAGGGCTCTGACACCCTCTATGAGAGTGTTAAAAAACATGGGGTTGTTAATCCTGTTGGAATTTCTGGGTCTGACAGCACCAGGCTGACCATCATTGATGGGAACCACCGAATTGCCGCTGCTCATGATGTAAATCCAGACATGGAAATACCTGTCAGGTACTCATGGTATGGTCATAGGCGATAACAACTAGTGCCTGCTCACGAACACCTAAAGGGTGAACAGTTGTCTATGTTTATGCCCGCCCACAAACTCATGGCTTACCCTTCTGCGGAATATTAAGACTTAATTCTTAACTAGTGGCGGAAGTGAGAATCGAACTCACTACATCCGAGTTATGAGCCCGGCGAACTACCAATGTTCTATTCCGCACCGAAAGCATAGCATGTTGCTCAGAGTGCCAGCCAGCGCCTGCATAGTCATATTATCCCTTGCGTGGGAGTATGACACTGAAGGTTTAGCAGGAAAACCAATCGCCAACTGGCACTCCTAGTTAGCGTGACACGCAAGCCACACCTCCTTGAGCACCACTCTAGCAGCATCTTTCACTAAATGTTGAATGGTGTATATTTACTGAGCAGTAAATAAGTCATATACATCAAATATCGAACAAGTTTCTCATTTATGACGTGTATGCAACGGTTGCCTACCTAGGTGCTCTATACTGATAAATATGAGTCGCAACCTAAGCCCCGACCAATTCAGAGATAACCACAAGTTGAGGGGTCTCCCCACCTACAAGTCACTACGGTATAGGCTCCCAGAGCATTGGACCAACGACCAGGCACTTCACGCTCATGTAATAGACCGAATTAACCGAGCCGAAGAACACAACCCATTCCCTGAAGAACACCCAGGTCACGAGGGCTTCCTAAATAGACTAGACAATCTGAGGGATAGCGAACTTCCCGATGCCATACAACGTAAAGATAAAAAGGCACTCGGGAAATCCACCATGGACTATGTCCGACAAGCCACAGAGTCAGGACATGAGAGTGCGTATATGCGTGGTCATGGGCCCGAATAAACTATACTAGGGAATGGCCCGTTACTACAAAAAGCACAGGGAATACCTTGAGAACACCAAGTACACTGCTGTAGGACAGCCTACTGCTGATTTAGAGGGGGAACACCCCTATGCAAGTATCACTACATCGACTAACCCCCCACGGGAATACGCTAATTTTGATTGGCGTAATACTGCGGAGCCTAGTAAGGCAACAGAGTTGTTCACCCATTACCAGGGGAGTACTACCGTAGAAACCGCCTTCAGTGACCAGACCATGCGTCACCACATCCCAACTTTAGTGGGACTAGCCGCTGTCCACAATCCTGGAACTGACTTAGTCGTTGGGAGTGATCTTTCCAAATACAGTAGTCGTTTAGTAAAACATGCTGTGGACAAGGGTTTAATCCGCGTAGACTCTAACGCCGACGATCTAGATGGCGGGCAAACAAACGACATTACGATGGATCGCCGCTCACTTCACCCGAACTTCGTAAGCAGAATGGATCATGCTGCCTCCATAGAAGGTGACACGAGAATTGTCCCACCACACCATATATTACAAGCAAAGCAATTTGTCAGACAAGCACTTGGTCGCGGGGAACCCGCAGTTAAACCGCCCGTAATCTACCCACAAGACAGCCTCCCAGGGATCACACCATAATGCCTGCTCACGACCATCTCGCTGGAGAACAGTTTTACCGATGGATGCACCCTAATGAGTATGTAGAGGCTCAAGAGCGTGGCGCATTCAAGAACTACATGAATGTCAGCATTGGAAAGCCAGACAGTGTGTACAAAGGTGCTAAAGATTGGGTTCTCGTGAAGTTTCCTCACATTGAGGGTGCCTTTGAGGAGAAAGAGATGTATAGCGGTTCGGGTCGTGCGGCTTGGGGTACTGGGGTTCCTTTTGATAAAGGGGAGAGGCTCTAATGCCCGCACACGAACACCTAAATAAAGATCAGATGATTAATCTATATCATTCCTCGTGGGATGACAGGCCACCCCATATCTACGAAGGGGGGACATGGGGTGGAAACAGAGACCCTGTTGACCCCGAAGACAACATTCACCCAGATGTTATCCACATGGGCAGTGCCACGGTTGCACGTGAAATGGCTTCAGAAACTGGGAGAGAATACTTGTATATGTATAGGGTGCACCCATCTAATGTGGCTCCTGAAGTATATGGGGATTCTGATGTCGCAATGACGGGCAGTAACCCCGATAGCCGTATTGGCTCACGGTTCCACAAAAAGATGGAAGGGGTGCAACAAGGGTTGTGGGAACACATTTCCCCTAACATCACGGATGTTGCCAACAGCGGGAAGGTTACTGCCTACCGAAACCAAATAGAAGATCCGGGATCAATCTCTCACATGGTTCCCAAATCAGCGATTCACGAGGGTAAAGTACAATATAGAGGGGGTTGGAGAGTAGACGCCCACGGTTTCAAAAAACCCATAGACGCAGAGGATTGATAGAATGCCTGCTCACGAAGCACTACATAATCATCAATTCGAGATGTTTATGCCCGCCCACAAACTAATGAATGAAATCCCCTCTAGAGAAGCATCCTTTAGTTGGGAGGGTGCACCAATGTCTACTGAACACGAACTTTCTAATAGAAAATTGAAGGAATCCAGATCCCGTGATAACACTTACTATGAAACCGCCGCCGATAGGGTTGGCAGTAGTCTCTACCACAGCATCAAGAAGTATGGTGTTAGGTCACCAGTAGCCATTGAATTTGATGAAAGTGACCCAGAAGAGGGCAGAGACGCGAGTATCGCCCTCGCAAATGGTCATCATCGTGTAGCAGCAGCCTATAACATCGACCCAAAGATGGAAATCCCTGTCAAGTACGTCGGAATGAACGGAATCTGATGCCCGCACACGAACACATCAATTGGGACCAACACTATGGTAAAGCCTTCAAGGTGGTACAAACCCCTGCGGGAGCCGCTTCAGACAAGCATGGAACCCCCGTAAACGCCTCCCCAGGAACTACGAGCATGGTTACTCCTGAAAATGAAGATGCTTGGAATTGGCCCGCTGCTACTGATGAACAAGTCGCCAACATCAAACAACACTGGGATACTCACCAACAAGACCCCAACTCACAATACAAGATGGAACAAATCCGTAGGAGTATGTAATGGCTGCACACGAATATTTAAAAGGTGAACAATTAGCCATGTTTATTCCCGCCCATGCGCTAATGGACATGATTACCCCAGAATCAGCAGGATACGACGCTTCAAATCCCAATAACACTGAAATACTGTTTAATGACGATAAGTCTCAGCCCCCACGTAGTTTGCGGAACACACCTCAAACTATTAAAAACAAACGACAAGAAGCACGGATGGATGGATTGGACTTGTCTATAAGAAAAGAGGGTGTAACACACCCAATTGATATTGGGCAAAACCCCCATATCTATACACATCATCGGACTGGACAACCAATGTCAGTTGACCAGTTTCCTGGGCATAATTACACAGGATCATTAATTTCAGATGGCCACCACCGCATTATTATGGCTAATGATATTAACCCAAATATGGAAATTCCCGTTAGGCACACACGCTAATGCCCGCGCACGAATTTTTGCACCCAGACCAGTTCCTGTACCACAGCACTGACGATAATCACGCTGAATCCATCATGCAGGACAAGGCGTTAAGGCCATCACACTCCGATGTTATCGCTGGGGCCAGCGGAATCTATTTCTTCGGGGACAAAAAGGACACTGGTCATTGGGGTGAAAGCCACGTAATTGTGGCTAAACCCAATAAAGTCCTCAAAATCCACCCAAACATTGATAATTACCCAAAACTAGCCAGAATGCGACAACAGAACCAATTTGCGAACGATTGGAACGAGGACGGGTCTAGTCACAATGACA
>Ga0335396_10006923_pt1 | contig 11046 bp, 10 predicted proteins | sample FRY02_FD_205743 | JGI IMG/M metagenome (GOLD analysis project Ga0335396, IMG submission 205743) | Freshwater microbial communities from Lake Fryxell liftoff mats and glacier meltwater in Antarctica - FRY-02 (spades assembly) (version 2) | ecosystem: Environmental > Aquatic > Freshwater > Ice >... | reverse complement strand
CCAGTAAAATAGATGAAGATTTTGATATTTCTAAGGCGGATAAGATTGACCTCTTGAACCGCTCCATGAAATATTTCAAGGAGAAAGAAAGTTTTGATCTTAATGAATTTTCAGAAGAAGTGATCGAAAATCCCAAAGCGATTGAATCATTCAAAAAATTCAGCCGCGATTATAACGAGGAATTTGATGCAGGCATTGATCAGCCTTTTGATATTTCAGGAGCCGCAGTAAAAAAACAATCTAGGGTGTTTAAAAGCGTTTTGAAACTCGACAGGAATTTTCATATTTATATTCATGGAAACAAGGAACTGATAGAAAAGGGTTTTGATGATGATAAATCAATGAATTATTATAAGGTTTATTTTAAGGAAGAACAATAGAATTAGTTTCTGGGGTGAAACTGAATGATGGTATCCCTTAAATAATCACGGTCCAAATGAGTGTATATCTCGGTTGTGGTAATACTTTCATGACCCAGCATTTCCTGTACAGCTCTAAGGTCGGCGCCACCTTCAATCAAATGAGTTGCAAAGGAATGTCTAAAGGTATGCGGACTTATACTTTTATTTATACCAGCTTTTTTTGCCAGATCCTTGATTATCAGAAACACCATCACTCTTGATATCGGATTCCCCCGCATATTTAAGAATACGAAATCCTCTTTACCGGGTTTTACGGCTATATGAACGCGCACTTCATCGATAAAAATATTTAAAAATTTAATAGCGTCTGATCCAATCGGAACTAAACGCTCCTTATTACCCTTCCCAAGGATCTTTATAAAGTCAATGTCCAAGAAAAGATTCGAAATTTTAAGACTTGTAAGTTCAGAAACCCGTAATCCGCAACCATATAAGATTTCGATCATGGCCTTATTACGCATTCCTTCCGCTTTTGACAGATCAATGGCTTCTATCAATTTGTTTATTTCGAGAATACTGAGGGTATCGGGTAATTTTCTGCTCATTTTAGGACTCTCAATAAGGGCTGAAGGATCAGTTTTTATCTGATTATCCAAAAGTAAATATTTAAAAAATGCTTTTAAACCCGATAAAACCCTTGCCTGTGAGGGAGGAAGCATCCCTAGTTCATTTACCCATACCAAAAAAACTTTTAAATCATTAGCAGTAACTTCTGATACTACTTTATTTACAGTTCTACCTTTAAAAAACTGAATCAGCATATCTACATCATGCAAATAAGCCTCAATCGTATTTGCCGATAATGAACGCTCTAATCTTAAATATGATTTAAAGCCAATAATTCCTGTTTGCCAGTCCAATTTATTTTTTATTTTTAATTAATGAAACGCCATTTCGTATTCATAAATTTGAAATCACAAATCACGAATAATCAATGAAAATACAGATAATTAACGGACCAAATTTAAATTTACTGGGCGTACGAGAGAAATCTATCTATGGTGATAGCAGCTTTGATACTTATTTTCAAGAATTGAAAATTAAATACAGTTCTATTCAGCTAGATTATTTTCAAAGTAATGTTGAAGGTGAGATCATTAATAAATTGCATGAAGTTGGCTTTAGTTATGATGGCATTATATTGAATGGGGGTGGATATACTCATACATCTGTAGCTATTTCAGATGCTATCGCAGCAATCAAAACGCCTGTAGTTGAGGTTCATATCTCTAATATTTATTCTCGTGAAGAATACCGACATATATCACTTACTGGAAAGAACTGTAAGGGGGTTTTAACCGGTTTCGGACTGCCTGGCTACAAAATGGCTTTAGATAGTTTCCTTTAAACTGCTAAATTTTCTTTTCTTTAGGATAAAGTATTGCCAAACGATACTTCCTTTATAGAGGCCTAAAGCATTAAACTTTGTAATATTTATTTGGCTTGCCTTATTAATATTTTTAAATAGATGGCCTAAGAAGTAAAAATGAGCCTTGCTTATTGCAATTGCATTTTTGGGTTTACCATCAAACAAATACTTAATCAATGATAATAAATCAAGCCAAAAACGAATAAAAATCACCAAAAATGCCATGCCAAAGGACAGATTTTTTTGAAGTAAAACCAGGTTATTTCTGAAATTAAGATAAGTTTTAAAAGGACTATCCGCATTCAAGGTACCACCTCCAACATGATATACCTTTGATTTCGGACAATAAACGATCATGTAACCTTTATTCTTAAGTCGCCAACAAAGATCAATCTCTTCCATATGAGAGAAGAAATCCGGATCAAGCCCTCCGGATTCTAACCAATAATTCCGTTTTATGAATAAAGCCGCACCGGAAGCCCAAAAAATTTCAGAAAAATCATCGTATTGTCCATGATCATCTTCAATAGTATCAAATATTCTACCCCGGCAAAAAGGATATCCTAAAGAATCAAGGTAGCCACCAGCCGCTCCGGCATATTCAAAATGGTCTTTTTGAGAATAGGAGAGAATTTTCGGTTGAGCTACAGCAATATTCATTTCAGATTCCATCAAGTGGATTACTGGTTCTATCCAATTTGGGGAAACTTCAACATCAGAATTTAATAAAATAAAATACTCTGCATCAAGCTGTTCTAATATCCTGTTGTAACCACCTGCAAAACCATAATTCTGATCATTTTGAATAACTCTGACACCAGGATAATTATTTTCAAGGAATTCTACAGAATTATCTGTTGAAGCATTATCACCTACCACAATTTCAAGGCAGGGGTATGTACTACTTATTACAGATGGAAGAAACTTTTCTAAAAAGCCTTGCCCATTCCAATTCAGGATTACTGCTGCTACTTTAGGTACTTTGGTCATTTCTTTAAATTCTCCGGACTAAATTTCCATCTTTTATGTGACCATAACCAATATTCTGGCTGAAAGCGAATATTTTTTTCAAGTTCTCTGATATGTAAATTTGTAATTTCAAATTCTTTTGCATGTTCAGGAATATCAATTAAAGATTTAACTAAACATTCATAATAACCTCTTTTTAATCTATTTAAGCTAAAATAAATAATTGGATTATTTGTTTTTAATGCAATTTTTTCAACTCCAAGAAACACAGCTGTCTGCTGATTTAAAAAGCTAGTAAAATATTCTGATTCTTCATGGCTCGGTGTTTGATCTCCCACTAGAACCAATACATGTGGCTCATTTTTAAACTCCACAACCTTTCTGAGTGTCTGTTTCATTGGTACCATAATAGACCCAAACCGACTTCGCATAGAATTCATTAATCCTTCAAAACGTTTATCTGACAAGGGCTTATAAACGACAAGGACTTTTTCTTTCAATTCAAGCCCAATTGCTACCGGACCCCATTCCCAATTACCATAATGTCCGGTAACAGCAATGACTGATTTTTCATTTTGAAGATAATTTGTCAGTATTTCTAAGTTTTTGAACACGAACCTTTTTTTGATCTCATTGGCACTAATGGATATTGTTTTGACAGATTCAAGCATTAAGTCTGCCAAATAGCGGTAAAATCGCTTTTCTATCTGCTTAAGCTCAGATTTTGATTTTTCAGGAAAGGAATTTAATAGGTTTTCTGTAACAACCTTTCGTCTGTATTTAATGATGTAATACAAGAATAAGTACAATATATCCGAAAAGAAATATAAAACAGGGAAAGGAAGAAAAGATATGGTATTTATTAAAACAGATGTAATTCGGAATGTAACTCGATTCATTAAAATTGGAATATACAGATTAGAATGAAATGTTCATGTCCCAGCCAATAATTAACTCCTTGCAGCATGGCTGTTAAATTACTAATTTTAGCCTCTGTTATACAAACATAACTTATACGATGGAAAAAGGTGCAGTATTCCCTTTATTTTATCTTCCTTCCATTGAGTATTTCAGTAAAATACTCAAACATAAAGATAATCTCATTTTAGAGAATGCAGAAAATTTCCAAAAACAAAGCTATCGAAACAGAGCCACAATCCATTCCCCAAATGGACCTCTAGACCTTATTGTACCGCTTATCAGAGGCTCCAAGAATCATACGCCGGTAAAGGATGTTAGAATAAGCTATGACTTTAATTGGCAAAGGCTACACTGGATGAGTTTAGAAACTTCATACAGAAGCTCAGCCTATTTTGAATATTACGAAGACGATCTTCATGTTTTTTATCAAAAGAAATGGGATTTTCTTTTCGATTATAATGAAGACCTATTTCGCCTATTTAACCGTTTACTTAAAATAAATATTACTTATAGCTACACTAACAGTTTTGAAAAAATATATACGGAATTGAATGATTACCGGGAAAGCATACACCCAAAACAATTATCCCAAATTGGTTTTCAACCATATTTTCAGGTTTTTGAAGAGAGAAATGGATTTTTACCAAATTTAAGCATTGTTGATCTTATTTTTAATCAGGGGCCACAAAGTATTCAGTATCTTTAATTATGTCGAGGATCCGAAGAATAAGCTTAAAATCCAAAAAATATGTTCCAATAACCGGAACAAGTCCAGGCTCAATTCAACTTTTTGAAGGTTCGTTAAAACCCAAAATTATAATTTATTCTTACAAAGGTGATCAGTTTCATAGCCTTGAAGTCAATTCAACTGAGGAAATTTCAAGTGGTTTAGAATTGTATCCAGGTTTTAATCATTGGCTTGATATTCGCGGAATAGGCGATGTAAATCTCCTTGAATTTCTTCAAAACAAATTCAATATAAATAAGCTGGTCATGGAGGATATTACCGACTGCCGTCAAAGACCAAAACTTGATGAGTATAGTGATTTCCTGTTTACAGTAAGCAGAAATATGTACGTTAATAATAACCTGGAGATCGAAAATGAACAGGTATCTTTTATTTTATTACCTCACATACTCATCAGTTTTCAGGAAAGCTATGTTTTAACTTTTGAACCAGTAGTTCATCGTTTGGAAGGAGGGAAAGGAAATATTCGGACAGGGGAAACATCCTATTTATTATTAATAAAATGACAAAAAACTATCTAAAAGACACCTATGATCATTGCTTGCAAATAATTGATCTTGTAGAAAGCTATAAAGATTTGACTACCAGTCTTGTAGATATGAATTTATCACTTATAAGTCACAGGATGAATGAGATTATGAAAGTTTTGACCATAATTTCATCCATATTTATACCGCTTACATTTATTGCGGGGATTTACGGGATGAATTTTGCAAAGCAAGATCCGGAAACAGGTAAAATGCTTCACAATAATATGCCTGAACTTTATATGGAGCATGGTTACATCTATATCATAGCGGGAATGCTTTTGATTGCAGTCATACAAATGATTTTCTTCTGGAGAAAAGGGTGGCTCAATAAAAGCTAATTTAAGAGAGGCTTAAATTTTAAATTGCTCCAATGCAATTTTCTTAATCCTAAGACGACAAAAACGGGTCAATTCTCATCTCTATTACCTACTTTTATGGTATGCAGTCTTTCGAATTAGATAAAACAGATCTTTTAAAGATTAAGCGGGCTCTTGAAGAAGATGACTCGGTATTGAAAGAACTTATATCTGAATATCATACCTCAGAAATAGCCATACTCTTTGAAAGTTTATCTCAAGAATCGAGGGAACGAATAATCAGCATTTTACCTGCAGAACTTGCATCCGAAGTTATATCTGAGATGGATGCAGAGTTTCATCCTGAAAAACTGCTTGAAAACCTGCACCCAGATAGACGTTCAGAAATCGTAGAGGAGCTTGATTATGATGATGCTACTGATATTATAAGCCAGTTACCGGAAGATCAGCAACAGGAAATCCTTCAGTGTCTTGATGAAGAAGATGCGTCAAATATCAGGTCCTTATTAAAATATGAGGAAGATACCGCCGGAGGTCTGATGAATACCCAGGTGATTAAAATCAATGAAAATCTGCAAAAAAAAGAAGCCCTAGAAGAAATCATTCGCCAGTCGGAAGAGATGGAGGAGTTCTATACCATAAATGTAATCGATAAACACAATATTTTAAAGGGAATTGTTTCACTAAAGGATTTAATAAAGGCACGTAACAATGTCAATATAAGTCAATTGATTATATCTAATTTTGTTTATGTAAAAGCGGATACAGACCAGGAGGAAGTAGCCAAATTAATTTCTCAATATAACCTTACCAGCATTCCGGTGGTGGATGATCATATGCATCTGCTTGGTCGAATCACATTTGATGATGTGATCGATGTTATGGAGGAAGAAAATACGGAGGATATCCTGAAAATTTCAGGGGTATCTGAAGACGAAGAACTTGCTGGTAACTGGAAAGAGGCCGTAAAGAGTCGTTTACCTTGGCTTGTTCTAAACCTTGGTACTGCCTTTCTCGCAGCCTCTATTATTCGCTATTATGATAACACCATTGCCAGTTTAGGATTACTTGCTGGTTACATGGTTATAATTGCAGGAATGGGTGGAAATGCAGCCACTCAGGCACTGGCTGTAACCGTAAGACGTATTTCACTAAACGATCTTACTGACAATCAGGCCTATAGAACTGTACTAAAGGAATTTACAGTAGGATTGATCAATGGGGCTGTGATAGGCATTGTTGTCTTTATTTTTGCATTAGTTTATGACCAGAATGCTATGTTGGGTCTTGTAATTTTTGTTGCAATGACAGGCAACCTCGTTATTGCAGGAATTTCTGGTTCTGCAATCCCTCTTATTCTTAAAAGAGTGGGAATAGATCCTGCTGTAGCATCATCAATCATTATTACCACATTTACCGATGTTTTTGGCTTCCTGCTTTTATTAGGTTTGGCCAGCAACCTGATTCTTTGATTCAATAAATTTCCATTTTCAGGATGATGATTTTATTATAAATTTGTTTTGCCTTAATTAATGGCCAAATAATATGACCGAGATCAGAAATAACTGGACTAAAGAAGAAATAGCAGAAATATATCACAGCCCGCTACTCGACTTAATTTATCGTGCCGCAACAGTTCACAGAGAAAATGAAGATTATTCAGAAGTCCAGATCAGTAGTCTAATATCTATAAAGACAGGGGGCTGTCCTGAGGACTGTGCATATTGTCCGCAGGCCGCTAGGTACCAGACTGATCTTGAAGTTCAGGCCCTGATGTCGGTAGAGCAAGTTACAGATGCCGCAAAAAAAGCCAAAGATGCTGGAGCGTCCCGCTTATGTATGGGTGCAGCCTGGAGGGAAGTTAGGGATAACCGTGATTTCGATCGTGTTATTGAGATGGTTAGTTCGGTAAATGCTCTTGATATGGAAGTTTGCTGTACATTGGGAATGCTTTCTGAATCTCAGGCGCAACGCTTAGCTGATGCTGGTCTATATGCTTATAACCATAACCTAGATACTTCTGAAGACGATTATAAACGTATAATTACAACAAGAACATACGATGATCGTTTAAAAACGATTGATAATGTACGTAAGGCAAAGCTCACCGTCTGCAGCGGTGGAATAATTGGCTTGGGAGAAACTGTCAATGACCGTATTGCAATGCTCAGGACGTTATCAAATATGTCAAAACACCCAGAGTCAGTTCCTGTTAATGCCCTCGTACCTGTGAAAGGAACACCACTAGCAGATCAACCAAGGGTATCTATTTGGGAAATGATTCGAATGATTGCTACAGCACGTATTATTATGCCAAAAACGGTAGTTCGTCTCTCTGCAGGAAGAACAGAAATGAGTTTAACAGATCAGGCTTTCTGTTTTATGGCAGGTGCAAATTCAATATTTGCCGGAGATAAATTATTAACTACACCCAACCCGGCATTTAATGAAGACATGGAAATGTTTGAATTATTAGGCCTGAAGCCACGTGAAGCTTTTAAAAATGGTCGTAAAGAAAAACAAATTGAAAACGTAATTTCGTAAATCTGAATTAATAATGACCTATAGCTTAAATTGATTCTGACTTAGCTTTTGAAGATCCAGAATTAATTTATTGACTAGTTGAAGTTGTTCTGATAACAAATTTGATTCATTGGAATTTTTATCTAAGGTTTTCGTTTCTGGTACAATTAATTCAATTTCTTCCAATTTAACATCTTTCATACTTTTAATCACCTCTGATAAAGTAAATAAGGATCTTTTAATCAGCTTAATATGTAAATCGTTCACCTCTGAAAGACTTTTCTCCTGGAGATTGGTTATAAGTGTAGCTGTATAAGAAGAAAGCATGTGATTGAGGACAACAAATTTATGTAGCTCCTTACTATTTTGTTGCTTACTTTTTGGTTCGGAGAGCATTCTCTGAAACGCACTACCCAGATTTGCTGAACTCACATAAACATTCTTTCGAGCCAATTTATAAGCTGTAACATCTAAGGTATTTCCAGAAAGAATACTTGCAACATTTTGAAGGTATTGATAATTGGCAATCAATACTTCCCGCATAAAATCTTTAAGTTGGTATGACTCCCAATGTGGTAGAACGAGATAACTGGCAGAAATTGCTATAAATGATCCAATGAAAGTATCAATGATTCTTTCCTGAGCTATATTGAGATTATTTTCACCGAGAAAACTGAATAAAATAAGGATATAAGGTGTCATAAAAAGCACACTTACTATATAATTAAGTCTTTGAAAACTATAAGAAGCAACCATGAATATGAGTAGGAAAATGAAAAGGGTGGTTTGATCTTTTATAAAAATAAGGATAAGCGCCCCGGCAACACCACCTAATATAGTACCTATCAGTCGTTCAATATTTCTTTGTTTAGTCAAACTATATGCTGGTTTTAGAAGAACAAGAATTGTAAGCAGGATCCAATAACTATGATGTCCGACCGGAAATAACTTGGAAACCAGAAAACCAATCAGGCACATTAATGCAACTCTAACTGAATGGCGAAAGATGGATGATTTAGGACTTAGATTCTCTTCCAAAATCTTAAAATCAAAATTCTGGTGTGAAACAAATTTGCTTAAATCCACTTCATTTTTTATTTCCTGCCCTGACGTTTGTTTTTGATTGAAGTAAATATAAATTTTATCCACGCGACTAACCATGTTCCTGACATTGATTAGAATCTTTTTTAGTACAAAGGCATTGATGCCAGTTTCTTCAACTTTATCAATACAGATTTTTAACCTTTCGAGCTCATATTTAAAGTTATGTAGACGTTGCGGTATTTCATTGCTAATGATATAATAACTAAGATTTTCAAGCTCCTCGGAGAGCTTTATGATGATTTGTTTAAATTCCTTTAGCGATTGTGACTTACCGAAAGTTCGATGTAGGGTGTGATAATCATAATGAGTTGCCATCGTTTGTTCAAAAAGGTCAACAATATCAAGAAAAACTAGAATCAGTAGTCTGCCTGCAAAAGTTGATTCTTTGACCATAACCTTAGTCCTGAACAACAATTCTCTTAGAGAATCCTGCTGCTGATTTACTGCAACCTGCTGCGCAATAAGTTTTTTGTAATTATCATCAAAATCTGTCTCATAATCATAGAAATTGGCCTTTAGCCTCACATATTCTGCAATTTCCCGAATACATTCACCCATAGCCTGTTGTGCAAGTCTATATGGCCTGATCTGTGACAAGGAAAGACTGAGTAGCATATACCATATGCCGCCAATTAGGATATACAAGGAGTGACCCAAGGCACCATTTGAGGCAGTTACATCATGGTCTATTGAAAGAATCATAACAAGTAATGCAGCTGTCCCAATAGAAGATGCCCGGTTACCAAAGACAGAAAACATAGAATAAAAAAAACATAGAATTAGGATTTCTATGCCAACTAGGATAGGATATTTATTTATTAAGCCGGTAAGTAATGTGGTCAGAAAAACGAAAATACAGCAATAAAGCATTCCATTACGCTTATGATTGATAGGTCCCTGATTATCTGCAATACTCACACAAACTGCTCCTAAAGAAATCGTCAAGCCAATTGAAAGCTGGTCTAAGTGAAAGAAAACCAAAGAGGGGAGAAGTACACCGAAGGTAATACGTAATCCTTCTGAAAAGTATTGGCTAAAAATAAAGGTTTTAATCTCCCTAGATTGTTTCATTAATATAAATATTCAGATAAATCTTGAACGCTTAGCAAAAATACCGATTCTGAATGATTAAAGATTCATGAACCGAAAATCGAAAAGAGAGAATATTTATCCTGCTATCCAGAACCAAAAAAATGAAAAATGTGGATTACTTACTATTTGTAATTTGTTAGGTATAACAGCACATTTTAGGTAAATCATATTCTCCATCCATTACAAGCAGATATTGAAATATTAAAGCTGTTAATAACAATTGATTTTATGTTAAAAATCTGTTCATAAATAACTCCATTTTTACTTGCATTAAATCTATGAGGTATCTATATTAGTATTAATAAGAACGAAGTACTTTGACAGCCTGATAAAAATCCTTAAAATCTATTGGTTCTCGAACCTCTAAAGATTCTGGATAAAATAAACAAAGACCGGAAAGCTAAATATCGAAAGATAGATAGTTCATGGCCAATGTTCCAAAAGACAGGCATTACACTAAATTGCATTCGATCTACGGATTGTTTGCAAATAAAAGTAAAGGGCCACGGGTACCGGAGTTTGAAAAGACAAAGGACAACGAGCCAGTTAAAATATTGAAATCTTATGCTTTTTAGCGACTACGGTTGCGAAAAAAGTTGAAACGGGAATCCAAATCGCAAGATGAAGGTTCCCGTTTTCTTTTATATAAATATTCAGAATAAACTTTATTCTTTTATCATCAGCCCAAAGCATATTCAATCATTAGAAAATTCCATTTGGACAGGCATTAAGTTTCACTTTTAGAATTTAAGATCAGGTATAAATTGCTCATTTGTTAATAAAATGATTAAATCAAGAATGTTAGTAAGCCAATAATTATTCTATTAAAATATTGGTATTGAATTACTTAAGGATTATAGCAATGTTGATAATCATCTTCAAATGGTTAATAAAGTGTGTGAAATTTAAATGATTTTTTACTTGACTGGAACAATTTTATACCTACATTAGTATTGTTAAGTCGGAAGTACTTTGATAGCCTGAAATAATATCCCTCAAAATCCGAAGCCCTCGGGCTTCATCAGATTTCGGATAATTTAATTTTCAATTC
>Ga0335396_10006916_pt1 | contig 11056 bp, 11 predicted proteins | sample FRY02_FD_205743 | JGI IMG/M metagenome (GOLD analysis project Ga0335396, IMG submission 205743) | Freshwater microbial communities from Lake Fryxell liftoff mats and glacier meltwater in Antarctica - FRY-02 (spades assembly) (version 2) | ecosystem: Environmental > Aquatic > Freshwater > Ice >... | reverse complement strand
TGATCGGTTAGTTGCATGGCTGTATAATCCCGCCATTCCATATATCTTGCAAATTCAGACACCCTCCAAAGTTGGTATTCAGCATCCTTCTTTTCAACCCTGGGGGGGGAGTGAACGATTACTTTCGGGCCGGGGGATACGACGATTCTGCCCCGGCTGATTGCCCGACTTCAGACAGGCCGCCTGCCGATTATTGGTGACGGGCGCAATGTGATTGACCTGACATTTGTGGAAAATGTGGTGGACGCCCTGCTGCTCTGCGCGGCTTCGCCCGCGGCCACATTGGGCAAAAAGTACAACATTACCAACGGCGAGCCGACTGCGCTCTGGCCGCTAATCGAAAAGCTTTGTGCAGCCTTAGGCTACCCATCCCCCCAGCGACATCTCCCCTATCGGGTGGCAGACGGAGCCGCGGCAGTCCTCGAAGCTGTATCCAAACTTCTGCCTGGCCAACCGGAGCCGCCTCTCACCCGCTATTCGGCTGCGCTGCTTGCCAAAAGCACGACGCTGGACATCAGCGCCGCCCGCCACGAGTTGGGCTATCAGCCGAAAACATCAATCGAAGAGGGCTTCCGCCGCTTTGTGGAGTGGTGGCAGGCCGGTCACAGACGGGCTATCCAATGAGTAGTGTACGCGTCACAATTCTGAAGGCGGGCCATTGCACCTGTCCCGAACACATCGCCATTCGGGGCGGACGCTGGCGGAACATCCCCTTTCCGGCGATGTTTGCGCTGTTCGAGCATCCGCGCTTTGGGCCGATGCTCTACGACACGGGCTATTCCAAGCGCTTTTTTGCAGAGACGCAGCGTTTCCCCAACCGGCTCTACCGTTGGGTTACGCCGGTGACGCTGGACGAGACGCAGACGGCGCAGGCCCAACTGGCCCGTCGGGGGCTGCGACCTTCGGACATCGAACGGGTCTTTGTCTCCCATTTTCACGCGGATCACATCGCCGCGCTGGGGGATTTCCCCAATGCCCGCTACGTCTATCTTCCCGAAGGATTCGAGGCCGTCCGCTCTCTGCGGGGATGGGGCGCGCTGGCCCGCGCCTGGCTGCCGGGGCTGCTGCCCAACGACTTCACGGAACGGGCCAGTCCGGTGGCTGTGGCAACCCCCCGCTCCCTCCCGCCGGAATATGCGCCCTTCACCACCGGCTTCGATCTGCTGGGGGATGAGAGTCTGCTGGCGGTGGAGTTGCCGGGCCATAGCACCGGCCAGATGGGGTTGCTGGCACGCACGGAAGGCGGAGAGACTTTTTTCTTTGTGGCCGACGCGGCCTGGCTCATGCGCAGTATTGCAGACAATCGCTTGCCCCGACCCCTGGCAAATCTGCTCTTCTCCAACCCCCGCCTCTACCGGCACACCCTAGCCCAGTTGCACCGCTTCCACGTCAAGCGTCCCGATGTAGCGGTCATCCCGTCCCATTGCGCCGAGACGCTGGCGCGGTACACATAAATAACGGACCGGACCTTCCCGGAAGCGGCCACAAAATTAGCGACCTGAAGAAGTGGCTTTGGCCGCTTCCGGGAAGGTCACCCCAGCAAATGGATATTGAGCCTATGCCCACAGTGAAGTTGTACACCAGAGAATCTGCTGCGGATATTGCCTGGCCGGAAACGGAAGACGGCGCGTATGCCCGGCGCTATCTCCTGCCCTTTTTGCGCGATGGGCCGCAAGCGTACATCCGCAACGTATACAATACGGAACTGCTGGTGGCACAGGTGGGCGAGGCTGTCATTCCGCTCACCCTCACCGATTTCCACCCGGACAACAGTTACGTCTGTTCCCCCTACAGCCACTACATTTCCTACGGCGGCTACGAGGAAGTGCATCGGCTGGGCAACCCCCTGGCCGAAAGGCTGATCCGGGCGGCGCTGCATCCGGTGGCCGGGTATTTCCGCCGCGCCGGGTTGGATCGGGTTGTCTATGTCAACAATTGGCTGCTCTCGACCAATCTCTACCCAGCGCTGGACGAAGCGACGATTCGCGGCCTGGCCCAGCCATTGCCAGAGCGCTTTCCGGATCGGACAATTATTTTCCGTTCGGTGGATGAACGACGCAACCCGCTGCTGTTGCAAACATTGCGTGGGCAAGGCTACCGGATGATCCTCAGCCGCCAGGTCTGGTATATGCAGCCGGAGGAGGCCCAGCGCACGCGCCAGTTCAAGGAAGATAGGCGTGTACTGCGCCATCACGCCTACGAAGTGGTGGACGGCAGTGTGCTGAGCGACGATGAACTCAGTCGCTGCCTGACGCTGTACAACCAGCTCTATCTGGAGAAGTACTCCTATTACAACCCCCAATTCACCGACGCCTTCCTGCGTCTGGCCCGGGATGCAGGCATCCTGCATCTGCGCGCCCTGCGCCGGGACGGGCAGATCAACGGCGTGATGGGCTTCTTTGTGCGCAATGGGCTGATGACCCAGCCGCTCTTTGGCTACGATACGGGGCTGCCGGTTGATGAGGGTATTTACCGCCTGCTGACGCTGATTACTTTGCAGGAAGGGCTGGCGCGTAACCTGACGGTTCACGCCAGCGGGGGTGTGGGGAAGTTCAAAAAAATACGGGGCGGAAAGCCGATGATCGAGTACAATGCGGTATACGACCAGCATTTGCCCGCGGCGCGACGCATTCCCTGGCGCATTCTGCAAAAGATTTCCGCGGCGGCGATTCCGATTTTTCAGAAGAATGATTTTTGATTGGACTGCAAAAAGGGAAATTCTCCCGCAAAGGCGCAGAGGCGCAGAGAATTTCAAGAGAGTGTTTATGCCCGATTGGGCACAATCAGCCATGAAAATAGGACGCTGATTATTGTAACCCGCGCTGTCAGTGCGGGCTGGCCAGCGCAAGCTGACAGCTTGCGTTACTGGGCAATTTTCACATCAGGAGTTGGTATGGAACTGAATGTTCCTCTCAAAATTGCCGGTATGGGCCGCTATCTGCCCGAACGGATTGTCCGCAATCCAGAGTTGGAGACGCTATGTGGCCTGCCCGCGGGGTGGGTGGAGCGTCATAACGGGGTACGCGAGCGTCGGTGGGCGACGACCGAAACCAATTCCAGTATGGGTGCGGCCGCGGCGCGGGAAGCCCTGACCGCGGCTGGACTGGAGATTACCGACATCGACCTGATTTTGAATGCATCCGGGTCAGCCGAGCAGGCCATCCCGGACACCGCAGCGCTGATCCAGCGCGCTTTGGGCGTTGGCGATTCGGGCATTCCCTGTATGAGCGTCCACGTCACCTGCCTGAGTTTTGTGGCGGCGCTGGACCTCTGCGCCAGCTTCATCGCATCTGGCCGCTACCGCAACATTCTTGTAGTCAGCTCCGAGATTTCATCGCCGGGAATCAATCCACTGGAACCGGAATCGGCCACGCTGATCGGGGATGCCGCCGCGGCTGCGGTGATCGTACCCGCTGGATCAGGCGAAACATCAAAGCTGCACCACGCGCTGCTACGGACGTATGGGGTTGGCGCGGATTATACCGCCGTGCGTGGAGGCGGGACACGCCGCCATCCCAACCTGCCCATCACCCGACCAGAAGACAATCTCTTCCACATGGACGGCCCCGCTGTGCTGCGCCTGGTGCGCGGTCATGTGGACGACTATCTGGAGGCACTCTATCCCGGCCTTTCGACAAGCCTGGTGGATATTGACGCGGTTGTCCCCCACCAGGCCAGCCGGGTTGGGCTGCGGATGCTGGCTCATTTCGGCTGGCCGGACGACAAAATTGTGCGCACGCTGGATTGGATGGGGAACTGCGTGGCGGCCTCCATCCCCGCCACATTATACGAAGGCATCCGCAGCGGACGCGTCTGCCGGGGTGACAAAGTGCTGCTGGTGGGGACGGGCGCTGGGCTGTCCATCGGCGGGTTGGTGCTGACCTACTGATGTGAAAGATTGGATACAATCAGCAATGAAAGAAGGAACGCAGATTACGCAGAAACCACAGATTTTCGCAGATTTTTATCCGTGTCAATCCGTCCTTTCCGCGTTCATCCGCGTTCTACTTTCGTAAATACCAAATGGCGAATATCCTCCTGACCGGCGGGCGCGCACCCGCCACCCTCGATCTGGCGCGCAGCTTCCACGCGAGTGGGCATACGGTCTTTTTGGCCGAGAGTCTGCGCGGCAGCCTGACGGCAGCATCGAACGCGACCCGCGTCAGCTTTATCGTTCCTCCCCCGCGCCAACAGCCAGCCGCTTTTGTAGAGGCCCTGGCCGGGATCATTCAGCAGCAGCAGATCGACCTGCTCGTTCCCACCTGCGAGGAGATTTTCTACGTGGCGATGGGCAAGGAGACGCTGGGCGCTTTATGCACAGTCTTCACGGAATCCATCGAGCGGCTGCGGTTGCTGCACAACAAATGGGCCTTCATCCAAACAGCAGGGGAAATGGGGTTGCCCGTACCCGAAACCCAACGGGTAGAGACAGAAGCCGATCTGCACGCTGCCTTCCAGCGTTGGCCGCGCCTGGTCCTCAAGCCGGTCTACTCCCGTTTTTCTGCCCGCACACTGATCCTGCCCCCAGCTTCCCCAGCTTTTTCCAGTCTGAAGGTCAGTCCAACTTCGCCTTGGGTGGCCCAGCAATATCTGGCCGGGCCGCAACTGTGTACGTACAGCGTTGCCCACGCCGGACGGCTGACAGCCCACGCAGCCTATCGCTCCATCTTTACCGCCGGGCAAGGGGTCACAATCCATTTTCAGCACGAGGATCACCCGGCCAGCCTGGCCTGGGTGCGGCGATTTGTGGAGGCATTTGGATTCAGCGGGCAGATTGCCTTCGACTTTATCGAATCTCCGCCGGGCAGTGGGGAAGATGCGGGAAAGGTGTGGGCCATCGAGTGCAATCCGCGGGCCACCAGCGGAATTCATCTATTGGCCGCCGATCCGCGCTTTCCCGCGGCTTTTTTCGATCCGGAAATACCTTGCCTTTTCCCACCTGACCAGCCTGCGCCGATGCTGGGGACAGCGATGCTGCTCTATGGCCTGCCCGCCGCGCTGAAGAAGCGGACGCTGGAGAAGCGGACGCTGGAGAAATGGTGGGAGGCGTTTTGCTCCGGTCGCGATGTGATTTTTCAGCGAGGCGACGCCCGGCCCACCTTCGCCCAATGGCGCGGCCTTCTCTATTTTGTCGCGCAGGGCTGGCGACACGGGATTACGCCGCTGGCAGCCTCCACGCTGGATATCGAATGGAACGGCGGGCCATAGAACATTTTCAGATTTGCACATCTGCCCAATGTGGAGTATCTTACGCTGGAGTTCCCCCTCACCTATTCTTTTCCCAACACAGGAGAGTACTTATGAAGCGTCTTCTTCCGATCTTTCTACTGTTTGCGCTGCTGTTGAGCGCTTGTGTCGCCCCCGCCCCGCCCCAGGCTGCCTCTGGCGGCGAGAGTGCTGCCCCCGTCGCCCCCGCCGCCGCCGACGACGCGCTGGCCGAAATTATGGCAAATGGCGCCATCCGCGTCTCCACCGACGCCAACTATGAACCCCAATCCTTCCTCAACCCCCAGGGCGAATTCATCGGCTTTGACATCGATGTAGCCAAAGAGATCGCCAAACGGCTGGGCGTCGAGGTCGAGTTTGTCACACCCGATTGGGACCTGCTCACGGCGGGCAATTGGGGCGGCCAGTGGGATATGAGCGTCGGCTCCATGACCGTCACCACCGCCCGCGAAAAAGTCCTCACTTTTGCCAGTCCAGCCTACTACTATACACCGGCGCAGGTCGCGGCAGCCGATGGCTCTGGCATCGACGCCCTGGCCGATCTGAACGGCCAGACGATCTGTGTGGGCGTCTCCACCACTTACGAAACTTGGCTGGGCGGCGATTTGGAAGCCCTGGGCTTGCCCGCGGCCAGCTTCTATGCAGACCCACCCAAGGATGTGAAGGTTATCCCCTTGCAGACGGACAACGAATGCGCCCAGCAGATTCAGGCGGGCCGCACCGAATTTGCGGCTTTCCTGACCAGCAATACAGTCGTGGAAGCCGCCATCCGGGAAGGCGTCGCCATCCACCGGGTTGGCGGCCCCGTCTTCTCCGAGAATCTGGGCGTGGCCTTTGATCGGGCCAGCGTCAAAGACCCGACCAGTCTGGCCGCCAAAGTGGGCGAAATTATCGCCGCAATGCACGCCGACGGCACACTTTCCGGCTTCTCCAATAATTGGTTTGGCGAGGACCTGACCACAGACCCGACGAAGTAGGACGTGGTGTGTGATGTGTGATGTGTGATGCGTAGTGCGTAGTGCGTGAACCAGTATTGGGGCGCACCCCAATCAAACGTGAAACGTGAAATTATCCAGCGATTTCACGTTTCACGTTTCGTTTTTCCAGCCCAAAAAGAGTGATGTATGCCTTCAATTCCCACCCCAGCCACTATTGCCCACACCGTTGAGAACTTGCGTCCTGCGCTGGTTGCGTTTTTGCAGGAAGCGGTGCGTTCGCCCAGCCTGCCCAACAACGAAGGCCCAGTGCAGGCAATTATCGCGGCCAAACTGGAAAGCCTGGAATTGGATGTCGAGACAATCACCACCCGTTTTGCCGAACTGGCTGGACATCCCGCCTTTGACGACGACGGCTTTTCACCCGACAGCCGGGTGAATGTGGTGGGGCGCTGGCTGGGCGCGGGTGGCGACGAAAATGGCAGAAGTGGGCGCGGCTCGCTTCTGCTCAACGGCCACGTGGATGTGGTCTCGCCGGGCGACCCGGCCCTGTGGCGCGACGACCCGTGGAGCGGCGTTGTCTGGGACGGGCGGCTCTATGGCCGGGGTTCCTGCGATATGAAAGCCGGGTTGACCGCGGGCCTTTTTGCCATTGAAGCGCTGAAAAACCTGGGCTATCATCCTGCCCACGACCTGCTGCTGTCCAGCGTCATCGGTGAGGAGTCGGGCGGCGTGGGCGCGCTGACGACGATTGTTCACGGCGTGCGCGCCGACGCCGTTGTGGTGCTGGAACCGACCGACGGCGCAATCTGTCCTGTACAAGCCGGCGCGCTGACCTTTCGCCTGACTGTTCAGGGGCGGGCTTCCCACGGCGCGATGAAGTCCGAAGGCGTCTCGGCCATCGCCCAATTTCTGCCCATTTTCCAGGCCATCGAAGCGCTGGACCGGCAACGACACCACAACTACACGAATCCCATTTACCCGAACCCGAGCAACATTGCGCCCATCAGCATCGGCACGATTCGCGGCGGCGAGTGGCATTCCACAGTGCCAGAATCGGTGACAGTCGAAGGGCGTTGCGGCGTCTTCCCTGGCGAGAGTCCGGCCCAGGTGCGGGCGCTGCTGGCACGGACGGTTGCCGATGCAGCCAACACCGATCCCTGGCTGGTTGCGCATCCGCCTCGGCTCGAATGGTTCGAGGGACAGTTCGAGTCCTGCGCCACACCAATCGATCACCCGCTGTTGGCGACACTGACCGCGGCCCATCGCCAGGTCCACGGCAGCGACCCGACCATTGAAGGCGTCCCCTACGGCGCTGATTTGCGTCTCTTTGTCAACCACGCGGGTATGCCCGGCGTCCTTTACGGCCCCGGCGATGTGCGTCTGGCCCACGCGGCCAACGAGTCGGTGGGGATTGAGGAAGTGGTGGATGCGGTGAAGGTGTTGGCGGGGATGATTGTTGGGTGGTGTGGATGAGTGGTGTGGATGGGTGGTGTGGCAAAGCGGTGTGGCAAAGCGGTGTGGCAAAGCAGATCAGTAAGCGCTGATTGAGTAGCCGCTGATTGAGTAGCCGGAGTATTCGCCGAGTCATGCGAGGCGTATCGAAATCGAGCGAACGGGTAAACCAATATTTTTGTGCATACCCGCTTAGTTTCGATACAGCGGGAAAAAGCACCCGCCTTCTCAAGCGGATCCTACTCAACCAGTGCTGGTCATGCGGAGGATACTTATGCGTACTGTCGGCTCCCAATCAATGATCGACGAACTGAAGTTTGTGGTGATGAAACGCCCCCAGAATTCCCACGGGGACCAGGCGACGATTGACGACCAGTGGCAGGGCTTGGCCTATCTACACCGCCAGGAGTACACGCGGGTCTGCCGAGAGTTTGACGCTTTTCTGGCGCTAGTGGAGGGTTCCGGCGCGGAGATCGGCTTCCTGCCCAGCCATGCGGATACGGGGCTGGATTCCATCTACACCCACGACCCGCTGGTGATGAGCAACCGGGGCGCGATTTTATGTACAATGGGGAAAGTGGCCCGCCAGGGTGAACCAGACGCTTTCGCCGCTTATTTGCAGGCCGCGGGAATCCCGATTGTGGGGCGCATCGAAGCGCCGGGGACTGTGGAAGGGGGCGATGTCTGCTGGCTGGACGAACGGACCGTCGCGGTTGGCCTGGGCTATCGGACCAACGCCGCGGGCATCCGCCAGTTGACCGCGCTGCTGGGCGATGACGTGGACGAGGTGATTCCCGTCCCCCTGCCCCACTGGACTGGACCCGCAGATTGCCTGCATCTGCTCTCGTTCATTAATCCGGTTGACCACAAAGCAGCCACCGCCTATTCCCGGTTGATGCCTGTTCCCTTCCGCCAGTTGTTGCTGGAGCGGGGCTGGCGGCTGATCGAAGTGCCAGACGAGGAGTACGATTCCTTCGCCTGCAATGTGCTGGCTTTGTCACCGGGCGATTGTCTGATGATTGAGGGCAATCCCATCACACAGCGACGATTGGAAGAAGCGGGTATGCGTGTGCGTACATTCCCCGGCCAACATCTCTGCATTGCCGGGGGCGGCGGGCCGACCTGTTTGACACGACCGATCTTGCGAGGATAAGCAAAGGCAGCGAAGCGGGGTAATTCGTTTTACGGAGTCTGGTAGGTTTCTTTGGCTTCATCAACCTTTAGCAGTGGTTTTTGCAGGGCCATTTTCCCACCGGTTGGCTGAAGCAGATCATTGGTTTGCGTGTCAAAATTGGCGACAAGTACTTCCTGATTGAGTACACGCTCAGAGCCATTCTTTTGTGTATTCATTCCCGAATAGGACTGAATCGGAACGATGTCGTATCCGTCATACATTTCGCGGACTTCGGGTCGATCGTAGGACGAAAGAATCCATTTGCATTTGGTATTGGCTAGCCGTACAGCCATTTGTCTGTGTTCTGCCCAGTCCTGCATATTGTGCTTGTAATTGCATCCATTTTGGGGATAGGGCGGGTCAATGTACATAAACGTCTTGTCCCGGTCGTAGCGGTCGATGCACTTTTCCCAACTCAAATTTTCAATAATGACAGTCCGCAGCCGGAGATGGACTGGTTCGAGCCGTTCACGCAGGCGCTTTAGCGCACCAATCAAACGATTGCCGTGTCCACCATCGGAAATGCTTGTCTGAAAGCGTGGGTAGTCGAGTTCACCGCCCCATCCGGCCATTATCAGATAATAGAAACGGTGGGCGCGCACAATATCTGATAATGTAGTCGGGTCTTCCTGGGCCAACCGCTCAAATTCGAAACGAGAGACGAGTTCCCACTCAAATGAGGCGATCAATTCTTCGGGACTGTGTTTGAGTACACGAAAGAAATTGACCAATTCCTGATCGATGTCGTTATAGACCTCAACAGGGCTCGGCTGCTTTCCAAACAATACCCACCCACCACCACCAAACGGTTCCAAATAGCAGGTGTGTTCAGGAATCAACGGCAGAATAAATTTACGCAAACGGGACTTACCACCTACCCAGCGAATGGGACTGTTTAGCATAACGACACCTCAAAATTTTATAAAAATGTCTCTAATGGAGACATTTTAGCATATATTATTTCACAAGTCAAATACTTCATTTGCTTACTTCGACAAATGAATGCATCAAATTGAGGCGGGAAATGGATGGACTTGAACGATTCGGCGAAAAACTTAGGGCGTTACGCAAACACCACAATGTAACCCTGCATTGGCTGGCTACCCGGTTAGGGTATACAACCCATAGCTATATCAGCGAAATTGAATCAGGGCAAAAATCTCCAACTGTTGCCTTTGTCCTCAAAGTTTCCTATCTCTTTGGGGTCACGACAGACCAATTGCTTAAGGACGAACTCGAACTGAGTATTGAGGAATCGCATATCAAGGACATCCAATGACAATTCCATTTGTCGCACGAAATCCAACAAAGATCGAAGTCGAACAATTCCGCCTGATTCTCAGCACCTATCAAGACGGTAGTGGTATGCTGAAACGAAAAGATCGGACACTTCCAGGTTGGCGAGACTTTGAACGCTCTGTGGCCGCAGTATTCAGTGGAGAAGCCCAGGAAAGCAAGTGGATATACGATGTCTGTATCGATGATCCGAATGACAGCGCGATTCGATTCGGGCTATCGTGCAAAATGAGGGGTATGCTAAGCGAAGTTGAACGCAAGCAGCGAGTTACGATTGAACTCTCGAACGCATCTGGTGAATTCTGGGATGCCGTCAAGGCTGAGAACATTACACAGGAAAACTACCACGAGCGTCCAGATGAGGTTGGAAAAGTCTTGATTGAAACTGTTGAGCGTTGGCATACAGACGTGTCTCTCGGAGGTGGTGGTATGATTGACACCTCGCGAAGCTCATTCGTAGTACTCCAATGGGATGAGAAAAGCGGCCAATATCAACTCTTCCAATATCCAATTGATCTGCCTGATCCGGCTTCCCTCTCTTGGAGTGTGAAGGGGAGAAGGCTTATCGGGAGTGATTCAACCGGCATACTCTTTGAGTGGTATGGACTGTCAGGTGGTCAACTCAAATACTATCCACTGGTAGAAAATGCCTCATGGAATTCGCAGGTTTTCCAGTTGGAGACCTTATCGGAAAACCACGACTACGGACTTGTACAAAAGGCCAAGCTCTATTTCCCAGATTTATGGAACGAATTAAAATAGTCGTCTCAGTTCATATATTCGCTTGAGCGTTCAACACAAATTGCGACGCAGGTGGTATGAAATATCTGATACCCGCATTCAGCGAGGGGGAGTGCCAATGACCACATCCACAACAGGCGACAACCAAAGCCAGGCCGAGCAGATTCGGGCGGTGCGGCGGCGACGGGAGAGACGTTTCACGCTGGGCGTCAATCTTTCTTATGGCGTG
>Ga0335396_10006912_pt1 | contig 11062 bp, 8 predicted proteins | sample FRY02_FD_205743 | JGI IMG/M metagenome (GOLD analysis project Ga0335396, IMG submission 205743) | Freshwater microbial communities from Lake Fryxell liftoff mats and glacier meltwater in Antarctica - FRY-02 (spades assembly) (version 2) | ecosystem: Environmental > Aquatic > Freshwater > Ice >... | reverse complement strand
TCGGTGCCGCGTTCACCCGCGGCGGCCACTTCGTGTTTGATTAGCAACTCGTAGGGAACATCGTAAAGCCATGACGGATCTTTACCGTCGGCTACTCGCGCGTTCACCGCGATAACTACTGCGGTTGGCCGCGACGCTAAGTGTTGTAAAACTTCGGTCCAGCCGGCGGGATTTTTTGCCAGTAGAACTCGCGCTTTTCGACCATCGCCCAGAGGGAGTTCCATGTTTCGCCCCGCCACGGTGGTGACGGTAGTCATGAGTTCGCTAGCGCGTTGCGGAGCGACGCCGAAATGACGAGCCGCGATAACCGCCAGCGCGGCATTAGCCAGATTCCAACGCCCCGGCAGCGCCAACCGAATTTCGACTGGTGTTTCGTCGATACGCAAAGTGGCGACCGAACTTGTTTTCGCTTCGGTTTCAGTAATTTCTAAGTAGACGTCGGTCGGCGGTTGAGTGAAACCACAGCCACCAGCGCTAGTAGGGCAGTCGAACGAGTTGTTGTCCCACGCAAGTAAACGACCGCACGCGGGACAGGTATTAGCGTCGTCGCGCCACGAGCGTCCGAGCGCAACCCAAGTAACTGTGCCCGGCGCGGCGGCCCACACCACATTGGGATCAGAAGCATTAGCAATTACCGCCAGATTGGGATTATCCAAAAAGATTTGCCGCCACCCATTACTAACGGCATGAACTTCTCCGTAGCGGTCGAGTTGATCGCGACTTAAGTTTCCGAGGATTAGTAGTTCCGGCTGAAGTGGTTCGACAATTTTGGCGACCACGCGTTCGTCTACTTCTAAAACCGCAATTCCGGGCTTTGTGGTCGCGGCTAGAACCGGAGTAATGCCTGAAGTCAGATTGGCACCGGTGGAGTTAGTCGCAACCGGTTGATCGAGATCGGCGAGGGCATTGGTGATGAGGCGAGTAGTAGTGGTTTTACCGTTGGTCGCCGAGACCACCACCACTCGTTGGTTTTTGGCCAAATCGCGTAACAAATTAGGGGCAATTGCGTTCATCACTCGCCCGCTAATGGTGGCACCCTGACCCCGTCCCGCCAAACGAGATAGGCCGCCGACGGTGCGGCCGGCGCTAATCGCGACGCGCGTGCGCAGAGCGCTCATCGCTAACTCCGGTTTGATGATCTTGGGGCTTCATTGGTCAATACCCACAGATACCGATGTTGGCAGATATTGAGTAAAGGATGACGCACAGCTCTAGTTTCCGTCGCTAGCCTCACCCTATGGCTCTTATTGCGTCTACTGACTTCACTCTATTTGGGAGTCGGATTCAATGAGGATGACGCAGCTATTCGGGCGGACTTTACGTGAAGCACCCGCCGACGCCGATATTGAAAGCCACCGGTTGTTGGTGCGGGCCGGTTACATCCGGCGAATTGCTAGCGGCATTTACGCGTGGCTACCACTTGGTCAACGAGTGTTGGCTAAAGCGGCGGCCATTGTGCGAGCAGAGATGGACGCGGCGGGTGCCCAAGAAACCACTTTGCCAATTACTCAACCGTTAGATCTGTGGGCTCGCACTGGTCGGGACCAAACCTACGGACCGCTGATGTTTCGCATGGAAGACAGAAAGGGTACCGGCTTCTGCTTGTCGCCCACAGCTGAAGAAGCTATTACTTCGATAGTTGCGGGCGAGTCACTTAGTTATCGCGATTTGCCGGTAAATCTTTATCAGATCAACTGGAAGTATCGCGATGAGTTGCGCCCACGGTTTGGTTTGTTACGCGCGCGCGAGTTTTTGATGAAAGACGCGTATTCTTTTCATACTGATTCGGCCGACTTGGCTATTACTTATCAAACCATGTTCGATGCTTACTGCCGCATATTTGATCAGTGTTCGCTTACTTACCGAGCAGTCGAAGCGCAAGCCGGTGAGATCGGCGGCGAAGTTAATCATGAGTTCATGACTGCTGCCGCGGTAGGTGAAGACGATTTTGTCTGGTGTCGCAAGTGCACTTACGCGGCCAACATCGAAGCGGCTCAGCGCCAAGCGGTAGTAACGACCGGTATCGACGAGTCGGGTGCCAAGATCGCGCCACCAGAGGTAGTGGATACTCCCGACCTAATCAGTATCGACGAGGTGGCCGCGCACCTAGACATCAATCCCAGTGATCTTCTTAAATGTATTGCCTTTGATTGCGACGGCGAATTGGGTTTGGCGGTAATTCCTGGTGATCGAGAAGTTAATGAATACGCACTTAGTAGCGCGTTGGCGCCGCGTGCAGTTCGGTTATTTACTGATGAAGATTTTGCGGCCCAACCAGATGTGCTTAAGGGTTATCTTGGTCCTGATTTTGCCGGGGCAAAAATAATTATTGCCGACTCTGCCGTGGCAGCAGGAACTAGTTGGGTAACTGGTGCTAATGCGGTTGATAAACATCAGCGCAATATTTGTGTCGGCCGTGACTTTACCGTCACGCAATGGATTGATCTCGCGGTGGCTAATAGCGGAGATCCGTGCCCGCGATGTGGAGAGCCCTTATCGGTCGACCGCGGAATCGAAATTGGTCACGTGTTCCAACTCGGGACTAAGTACTCCGAAGCATTAGCAGCAAACTATGTCGACGAGTCGGGCACACCGCAACCAATGGTGATGGGATGCTACGGAATTGGCGTATCGCGCATTATCAGCGCGGTAGTAGAGGAACACCACGACGAAAACGGTATTTGTTGGCCCGCAACTCTTGCCCCTTACGATGTACATCTCGTCGTTCTCCCCGGTCGAGCCAAGACGCCCGAACAAATTGCCGCGTCGACTGCAGTAACCGATACCGGCGAGGAGCTTTATCGAATCATGACCACCGCCGGAGTCTCGGTCTTGTTTGATGATCGCGATGTGTCGCCGGGAGTCAAGTTTGCCGACGCCGATCTGCTGGGTATGCCGGTACGACTCACGCTCGGAGCCAAGGGCTTTGAGCGGGGAGTAGTGGAACGCATTGATCGGGCGACGGGCGAGGAACAAGAACTGCGTATTACCGACGATCTATTGACCGCGGCCACTACCGAATTACGGGTGGCCGTGCTCAATGGCCGCGTCTAGCCCCAATAATTAGTCGTAGTGCGGGTTAGAGGGGCGTCTGATAACCTCTGAGGGCTGGGTGAAGCGAAATCTTCGCTCGGTAGCGTCGGAAAATTATTCGTTGGAAAGAGGGTTCGAGGAACCGCCGGCGACGTGGGCTGCGAAGCTCACGTCGTTTTTCTTGAGCGGCCCAAGGTTAGGCACGAGGTTTAGTGCCAATAACTCAGGGGTTGGTCAAGGTCGGCGGCGAAATCGAACCCCAACGGCGAGCCCGTTGTGGTTCGCGGAAAGGGAGGGTGGATGATGGACACGTGGCATTCACTCGCGCCAAACATTATTCCGGTACTGGCATCTCTGAACCTTTATCTTTACGACATCGAGTTGTCGTCAGCGGGGAAAGGCAATCGCACTTTACGAGTGTTGGTTGATCGGGTTGATGGAGTCGATCTTGAAGCTATAACTGCGGCAACCCGAGAGATTTCTGCAGTTCTCGACGAACCGGCGACCGCGGGGGCCGATCTTCTTGCTGGTCAATACACTCTCGAAGTTTCTAGCCCCGGTTTAGAACGACCACTGCGCCGAATTGAGCACTGGCAAGGAGCGCGCGGTCGGGTAGCCACGGTCAAGTTTCGCCGCGACGGTGTAGCTAGTCGTTCGCGGGGAGTAATTATTTCGGCCACCAACGATGTGGTGGTGCTTGAAGTGGACGGCACCGAAGAAAGCATTCCGTTCGCGGAAATTACTGGCGCCCGAACGGTATTTGAGTGGGGAACCGACGAAGCGCGTATGGCCACCAAGAAACCGAAGTCCTCGTCGAAATCGAAATCTAAATCGAAATCTAAGTCGAAATCTAAATCCCGACCTCAGTTGAAATCAGTGAAGGTGGCGTAGTGGCAAAGAACGCAGAAATGATGGAAGCGCTTGAGAATCTTGAGCGCGAAAAGGGAATATCGGTTGATGTCATTCTTGAGGCACTGGCCAACGCATTGGTAACCGCCTACAAGCGGGGACCCGACGCGGCCGAAGAAGCTTTGGTGGAGATAGATGTTGAGACCGGCGAGATCTCAGTAATTGCCCAAGAACTCGACGAAGATGGCAATGTCGTTCGTGAGTGGGACGACACTCCCGACAACTTCGGTCGTATTGCTGCGCAAACGGCTAAGCAAGTTATCTTTCAGCGGATTCGTGATGCAGAGCGCGATATGAAATACGAGGAGTACGCCGGACGCGAAGGCGATATCGTCACCGGAATTATTCAGCAAACCGATCAGCGTTATACGCTGCTTGATCTAGGTCGCGTAGAAGCCTTGTTGCCGCAATCGGAGCAGGTTCAGAATGAGCGGTACGACCACGGTGGCCGACTTAAGGCCTACATCGTTGAAGTGCGCAATACGCCTAAAGGCCCACAGATTGTGGTGTCGCGCACCCATCCGGGTTTAGTCAAACGGTTGTTTGAGCTAGAAGTTCCTGAAATCGCCGATGGTGTGGTTGAGATTAAAGCTATTGCTCGCGAGCCCGGACATCGCACCAAGATCTCGGTGTCGTCGAGCGATCCTCATGTCGATCCGGTGGGCGCTTGCGTTGGCGCTAGGGGCGCTCGCGTGCGCCAAGTTGTCAACGAATTAGCGGGCGAAAAAGTTGACATTGTGCCTTACACCGATGACGCGGTCGATTTTGTGCAGAAAGCTCTCGCTCCGGCGCGCGTTAAGGAAGTGCGCATTCATGAAGAGACGGGAACGGCCGAAGTTATCGTTCCTGATTTTCAGTTGTCATTAGCGATTGGTCGAGAAGGACAAAACGCGCGTCTCGCGGCTCGTCTTACCGGTTGGCGCGTCGATATAAAGAGCGAAACTCAGCTGCAAGAAGAAGAGAGCGGGCAGGTCGACTTTGCCGAAGGTGAGTGGATTACTAATGCCGAAGGTGAGTTGGTGTTCCAGCCGGCGGGTGGGGGCGAGGCTATTTCGGCCACCGAAGCGGGCTATTCGCCGACTGCAGCTGAAGAAGTAGTGGAAGAAGTAGTGGCCGAAGTCGAAACAGCTGAAGCAGTCGAAGAAGTAGTGGCCGAAGCCGAAGCAGAAGTTGCTAGCGAGGAGCAGTCCGACGCGTGATCAAGATCGCCTTCCCGGTCGCATGTGCGTTGGGTGTCGTACCAACGCGTCGGTCGACGACCTCGTGCGGCTTTCGGCCAATGCCAACGGCACGATCAACTTGGGCCCCGGCACGGGGCGCGGGGCATGGTTATGCGCGCCTCCAGCCGGACTCGACTGCCTTACCCAAGCGGTGCGACGAGGTGCGCTCGACAAGGCCTTACACATCCGTGTTCTCGAATCAGAAATTTCCGAAGTGCGGGAAAAATTATTGGACCCAGTCCGCGATCTCGATAGTTAGTTTGATCGGTTAGGTATAAGAGTGGCGAAAAAAGTACGCATTTACGAAATAGCGCGAGAGTACGGGGTTCCTAACGAAGCCGTGCTCGAACTCGCTAATGAATTAAAGATTGGTGCTACCAGTCATTCGGCGAGCCTCGAGGAGGCTATGGCCGATCGAGTACGGCGTTTGGCTGATTCAAAAGGCATGACGCGGGTCGAAGTGACTAAACCCGAAAAGCTCGCTAAAAAAGTCCCCGTTAAAAAGACCCCCGTTAAAAAAGCCGGAGCTGAGAAAGCCCCCGTTAAAAAAGCCGGAGCTAGAAAAACCGGATCTAGTGCTGTCGCGTCTGAACCTGATATTGATGATGTTGCATTAGTAGCGCCCCATCGGGTGGTGCGCTCCCGCGCGCGACTCGAAGAAGCTGATCCAATCGCCGCGCCAGTAGCCGATACTCCCGCTTCCACGACTGCGGCCACGACTGCTCCCGCTTCTGCGGCCACGCCCGCTCCCACGACTGCTCCGGCACCCGAAGCCGCGCCGCGCGCCAAACCTATTCCGCCTCCGCCCGGTCAGCGTCGCGCCACTCCGCCACCGACTGCGGGCCGCTCATTTTCTTCCAGCCCGCGCCCTGGTGGCGCGGGTCCCGCTCGGCGTACTCCGGGCGATGGAGCCACTGGTGATACTGGCGCGCCGCGCCGTTCTCCTGGTGGTTACACGCAGCGTCCCGGCGGTCCATCGGCAACACCCGGTGGCGCACCCGGTGGTGCTGGTCGTCCCGGTGGTGCTGGTCGTCCCGGTGGTGGTGGCCGGCAAGGTCCGCAGGGGCAACGTCCACGCCGCAAGAAGCGTCGCCGCCGCAGTTTTGAAGAACTCGGTCCGGCTTCAGCACCAGTTCTTACCCCGATTGATGCTCCAGTTCCCGAAGGCGAGATCGTGGTGACGCGTGGTTCAACTCTTCAGGAATTAGCGCCCCAACTTAATCGCAATACCGCCGATCTCGTGCGGTTACTTTTTGACGCGGGTGAATTGGTTACCGGTACGCAATCGTTAGCCGACGAGATGATCGAACTTATCGCGGAGACTTTACGGGCTGAAGTATTACTAGTTGAGCCGGGTCAAGAACAAGAACTTGAGTTGCAGGTCATGTTGGGTGACGAAGAAGAAGATGAAGACGAGAGTTTGCTGGTTCCTCGCGCACCCATCGTTACCGTTATGGGTCATGTTGACCACGGTAAAACTACTTTGCTCGACCGTATTCGCAGTGCCAATGTTGTCGCGGATGAAGCGGGCGGCATTACTCAACACATCGGCGCCTATCGGGCTGAGCACAACGGCAAACCGATTACTTTTATCGACACACCCGGTCACGAAGCATTTACGCTTATGCGGGCGCGCGGTGCGCAGGCTACCGATGTTGTTATTTTGGTTGCCGCCGCCGACGACGGTCTTATGCCGCAAACTCTAGAGGCGCTAAATCACGCACGCGCCGCCGACGTTCCGATCATTGTGGCAATTACCAAAGTTGACCGTGACAACGCTAACCCCGAGCGGGTGCGTCAGCAGTTTGTCGAGAATGAATTAATTCCCGAAGAGTGGGGTGGCGACACAATCATGATCGATGTATCGGCTCCGACCGGACTGGGAGTCGATAAGTTGCTCGAAGCGGTGCTGTTAGTAGCCGAGTTAGAAGAATTGGCCGCCAATCCCGACGCACCGGCGCGCGCGTTTGTGTTGGAGTCGAATCTTGATCCGGGTCGGGGGCCAGTAGCAACCGTGTTAGTAGAGCGAGGCACGCTAAAAGTCGGTGCGCCAGTAGTAGCTGGTGGCGGATGGGGCCGCATACGAGCGCTATTTGATGAGCACGGAAAATCGGTTAAAGAAGCGGGTTTGTCTATGCCCGTTGAAGTGCTCGGGCTCGACGAAGCGCCGCTAGCGGGCGACGAATTGCGGGTTGCCCCCGACGAAAAAACTGCTCGACTAGTAGCCGAAGCGCGTTCTCAACGCCGCCGCGCCGCTAATACTTCACACCCGGCATCAATTGCTGGCGGGGCTCGATTGGAAGACATTTTTGCCATGGTCCAGCGGGGCGAAGTGGCCACACTCAACCTGATTCTGAAGACCGATGTGCAAGGTTCGCTTGAGGCGATTACCGATGCTTTGCGCAAACTCGACAAGGAACACGAAGAAGTACGAATTTCGTTCGTGCATCGTGCCGTAGGCGGAATTAGTGAATCCGATGTCGATCTCGCCGCGGTATCTAACGCCACGGTGATTGGATTCAATGTGCGTCCCGACCGAAAGGCGCGGGAGCGGGCTAAATTTGAAAAGGTTGAGCTCCGGCTTTACGAGGTGATCTACAAGGTTTTGGAAGATATGAGTTCGGCCCTTATCGGTATGTTGGAGCCCGAATTCGAAGAAATAGTTACCGGCGACGCCGAGGTGCGCGAAGTCTTCGGAATTCCTCGCGTCGGAAAAATTGCGGGTTGTTTTGTCCGCAACGGTGTGGTTACTCGGGGGTCGAAGGTTCGCTTCTTGCGCGACGGAGTTGTTATCTGGAATGGTGCCATCAATACATTGCGTCGCTTCAAGGACGACGCGCGCGAAGTTCAGGCTGGTTTTGAGTGCGGTATTGGTCTCTCCGACTTCCAAGATCTAAAGGCAGGCGACATTATTGAGACTTACGAACTCAAGGAGATCCCCCGCACCTAAGCGGAGCGCTGCATGGTTAGCCGATCTCCGAGAAAGTTCTCTCGCATGCTGCGGGTTAATGTACTCATTCGCGAGGTGCTGGGTGACGAACTCGAACGCCTCGCCGATCCTCGACTCGAGATGGTCACGGTAATGAGTGTCGATGTAAGTCCTGATTTACGCAACGCCATTGTTTATTACGGTGCGCTAGGCAATCAGGACCCCGCGATCCCTTTGGCGCTTAAGTCGGCCACACCGCGTTTGCGTAAAGCCATTAGTCGCGAAGCGCGGCTTAAATATTTACCCGACTTACGGTTTCGTGAAGATCCGTCGCTTGAAACCGGACAGCGGGTTGAGGAAATACTGCGAAAAATCAACGAGTCGAAAAAATGAAATCGCCGCCGGCGCTAAATTCAGACTCTGCTCTGGCTGCCGCGGTCTCGGTATTGCGAGACGCCTCCGAGATTGCTTTGGCTTGCCATGTAAGTCCCGACGGCGATGCTCTCGGATCGACCCTCGGTTTATTTCACGCACTGCGCGGATCGGGGCGCAAGGTGGTCGCTTCGTTTCCAAACCCGTTCGTAGTCGGCCCGACATTTAGCAATCTTCCCGGTCTCGACTCGTTGATTCCGCCAGAAAAGTTTCCTTCGGCGCCCGCGGTTATGGTCACTTTTGATTGCGGATCGCTCGATCGATTGGGTGATCTTGAGCCCGCGGCCCGAACGGCCGGCGAACTTATTGTGATTGACCATCACATTTCGAACACCACTTACGGGACAATAAATGTTATCGATCCCAATGCTGCGGCCAGCGCTTGTGTGGTCTTGCAGCTGATCGACGAATTGGGCTTAGAACTAAATCGCGACGCGGCTTTTTGTCTTTATGTGGCTTTAGTTTCGGATACCGGTCGGTTTCAGTACGAAAGCACCACTCCGGCAGTATTCGAAATGGCTCGCCGGCTTGCGGAGTTTGATCTTCCGGTGGCCGACATATCGCGTCGGCTTTTTGAAGAAGACCGCTTTGCGTATTTACAGTTACTCGGCGATGTGCTTACTACGGCCGAGTTAGTTCCTGAGAACGATCTGGTATGGGCGCTAGTCACCGAGGAGATGTTTGTCCGCCACGCGGTAAAGCGAGAAGAGGCCGAAGGTTTGATCGATGTAGTACGGCGAGCATCGGAGGCTCAAGTGGCTTTAGTGATGCGGGAAGAAACCAACGGCTCTACTCGTGGGAGTTTGCGATCACTCGGAGCGGTAGATGTTTTGACGATTGCCGAATCCTTTGGCGGCGGCGGACATCGACTCGCGGCGGGTTTCACGACTGATAAATCTCCGGCCGAAGTATTGGTGTTAGTTCGGGCGGCTTTAACGGCAGCCGGAGGAAACCATGCGTGACGGTTTGGTAGTAGTCGATAAGGAACCCGGTTGGACTTCACACGACGTGGTGGCAAAATTGCGATCGGTGTTCGGACAAAAGCGGGTGGGTCACGCGGGCACGCTCGACCCCGATGCCACGGGAGTGTTGTTGGTGGGTCTTGGCCGTGCGACTCGCCTGTTGCGGTTTTTACAGGCCGCCCCCAAGGTCTATCGCGGAACTATCCAATTCGGTATTGCCACCACCACTCTCGACGCGGCCGGTGAAGTGACTCAGAAAACTGAGATGACTTTCTCGCGCGAAGAACTCGTTGTCGCGTTGGCCCAATTCGTGGGCGACATTAAACAGATTCCGCCGATGGTTTCGGCCATCAAGATCGACGGAAAGCGACTGTACGAGTTGGCGCGAGCTGGTGAAGAAATAGAACGAGCACCCCGACCGGTAACGGTCTACCGATTTATACTCGAAGACTTCGGTGAATCGAAAGCAGGATTTCCAACCGCTACGGTATTAGTGGAGTGCTCTTCCGGAACTTACATCAGAACTTTGGCCGCGGATTTAGGTGAAGCCCTAGGTGGTTGCGCGCATATAACCACCTTGCGTCGATTGTCGAGCGGCTCGTTTGATATTGATGAAGCTCACGAACTAGACGCGATAATCGCTAATCCCGACGAGTGTGTATTATCTACCCGTATCGCTATGCGGGATTTGGTTCAGATTGCAGTGGATGCTGATACCGAAAAACTTGTTGGCCACGGCCGGCCGATCACGGTTGACAATACCGTTTACGACCAATCTGGTTCTTACGCAATCGTCGGCCCGAAGGGTTCGCTGTTAGCCATCTACGAAGCGCGTGGAAATGAGCTGGTCGCGGATGTTGTGGTGGCTCCCGAGGCGGGGGAGTAAGGACGATGAAAGTTGTTCGTGATCTAGTCGATTACTCCGCACCTGAACGGGGGTCGGTCGTAACTATCGGTGCCTACGACGGGGTTCACTTAGGCCACCAAGCCGTGCTTCGATTGGTTCAAGATTTGGCTAAGGCTCGCGACTACGAAGCAGTTTGCTTAACTTTTGATCGTCATCCGGCCGAAGTCGTGCGTTCGGCTACTGCCCCAAAGTTGTTAACTAATTTAGAACAAAAACTAGAGCTACTAGCCACCACCGGTTTTGTCGATACCACTTGCGTGCTTACCTTTGACGAAAAACGCAGTAAGGAGAGCGCGGAAGATTTTATTCGCACGGTATTAGTCGAAGGTCTTAACGCTCGCTTAGTAGTAGTTGGCGCTGATTTTCATTTTGGACATCGTCGTCACGGAAAAGTTGAGTTACTAGAACAGATGGGTGCCGAGTTGGGGTTTGAGGTAATCGGCTTAGGGCTGGTCCCTATCGACGGTGATTCGACTGGGCTCACTTATTCGTCGACTCGCGTTCGTCAGTTACTCACTGAGGGCGATGTCGTTGGCGCCGCGCAACTATTGGCGTCACCACCGCGTGATTACGAAGTTCGGGGCACGGTAATGCACGGCGATGAACGGGGTCGAGAACTCGGTTATCCGACCGCCAATGTGGCGGTTTCCGATCGCGTGTGTTTGCCCGC
>Ga0335396_10006911_pt1 | contig 11064 bp, 5 predicted proteins | sample FRY02_FD_205743 | JGI IMG/M metagenome (GOLD analysis project Ga0335396, IMG submission 205743) | Freshwater microbial communities from Lake Fryxell liftoff mats and glacier meltwater in Antarctica - FRY-02 (spades assembly) (version 2) | ecosystem: Environmental > Aquatic > Freshwater > Ice >... | reverse complement strand
AACAATGAGTGATAAATTTTTTGAAGACCCGTCCTCTCAAGCATCTACTATTCGCGACATCTTAGTCAACCTCGAACGATTCTATACAGAGATTTTCGTTGATGAAGCACGCAGTCACTATTTTTCCACAATACATTTTGGACTATTCCAGCAGGTTGAAGATGCTGAGTTGGAGAATGTCTTTGCAAAATTGCTGGACTGTTGGCGGGAACGTATGTATGATAATAGCCGGGCGTTGATTGTTGAAGCCGTCGTGCGAAAAACGTTGGACGGGGCAGGTTACCCACCTTCACTGGCGCTCGGAATCCTGATGCGGAAACTTGAGGGTAATGAACTTCGCGATTTGTTGCGTTATCCGCGATTTAATAATCTTTTTCCACACTCAAATGAGTTGGAATCTTACGCGAATAAACGGTTAGACGAAAAGTCAGCTTCCTATTTATCCAAACTTCTGGCTGATTGGCTAGATATTGTTGGATTACAGACTAGCCCCTTTGCACACGAAGGGGATTATCAGAATGACGATTTGCTATATAAAACTTGGCTACCACCTATAGGCTGGGACAAACTGGAAACACCGGGCAACTCAATAGTTCAGTTCGAGACTAGCGAGGATACTGATTTGTGCGCTTACTATTTAGTATACTTTTTGCGTCAGCGAAAACTTTCGTTGCCTTTACCGACATTTCCAATCAACTTAACGTATGGAGCAGCCACAGAAAGCGGGGATATTGCCGATGCCATCCTCCACACCTATACAACAGACTGGTTTGACTTTTTGAGCGAAAATAGAGAGGCTTTTGAGAAAATTTCGGAAACAGATCAACGGATGTTGACAGAACTCTTCATCTGGAGCGCAGGATCATACTTGGCTCTGCATAGTTGGATGCTTTCTCGTGCCAAAATGATATACGCATTAGATGAAAATTATTTCGTTCCTGTTTTGCATCGTATTCAGAAGATCGCTGACGAAACCCAAAATCTTAATGACCGCCCAGGTCTTCCCAAGCGTCTTTCCTGGCTGGCTGTGCGACCGCCGGGGTATGAGCAAAGTTATTTGGTGGGTGCTACTCATCAAGATTATACTAACTTGCAATATGAAAATCTCCTCTATTTGACGCCCTTTCTCAACGAGTATCATATCTATTTGAAGCTTTTTGTGCCTGGGAGCAGTGTCTCTGGCGCAGATCCCGGTGGCTCTACTGCCGTAACACGGAGCAAGCCGATGTACTGGTCCACAGATAGTCTTCGACAGGTACTTGATGATCGAGTACTGAAAGCATCCGGAAATCGTTTCCCCTTCCTTGCTCTGCTAGGAACAATGGATGACCCGGAGGGGCGACTGGCCCAGGCAGCGAACGGTTCGTTGACAAGACTATTGCGGTTGGGCCATAGACTGATCGAGCGTCACATCCAGCAGCCTGAAGTTACAAAATACATCTCCGAAGCTACCTTTGAGGCAACTCTACGGGAATGAGCGGGAACGCACCATTGGGCAGCGCGGTCTTTGACCGTTTGCAGGCCGAATACGAGACCGATTGGCTGCCTCGCGTTTTTGTTGAGCCGCCAGGTTTTCACGCGCTGCAAGGAGAGCGTTCTATTCTGGTGATCGGCGACGAAGGCTCTGGTCGCACGGCCCTCTGTAAACAGTTGATCCATCTGGCCGGGGTAGAGGAAAAAGGCCCATTGGTTGTTGAATGGCAACCTTCCTTCTCGCCTATGGCTGGAGGTGGCCTGGATACATATCGGATCAGTATGCAGCAAATTTTTGACCAGATCGCCCGTTCGATGGTTCTCGGGATTGGTCGCCAGCCCGGTAGGTTGCAAAAGGCGTCAGCCTGGGTACAGGAGACAGCCATCTGGTTTGTGCAGAGTCATCTGCAGGAGAACAGACGCCGCTTTCTGGCCCGCCTGGAGGAAGACGCCACACCAGAGAGCCTTACCGCTTTACGCAGCTTGCTGACAGGCCAGGTGGATGCCATCTTTGCGCCTGACGCACCTGAACGGCTGATAATCGCAGAAGTGGCTGATATTGTCCAGCGTTTGGGGTGGAGTGGGATATGGCTGTTGGTAGACGGGCTGGAAAGTTGGCTTCCGATTGAAGCAGATCTGATGACCAGGACTCTGGACAGTCTGCTTTCCACTTTGGAACTCTTTGAAGTGCCTGGCTTTGCTCTTAAATTGATGGCCCCGCGCGCTCTGGAGCCGGTGCTGATGCAAAGCGGTGGCGTGTCGCGCAACCGGATAGCTGTCATGCATCTGCACTGGCCAGAAGCCGATCTGCGCGCCCTTGTGGAGGCGCGCCTGGCGCTTGCCAGCGGACGGGATCGCTTCGCTTTGCAGGAACTCTACGCTGAGGATATCCTGTTGTCCTGGCTTAACGATTATGGCGGCGATCTGCCCCGTGGCTGGTTGGAACTCTTACGACCCGTTGCTGATAGGTACTTTGCGGATGGGGTACAGAAGCCGCTGGCGCAAAGCGACTGGGAACGAATCCAAAAGCGCCATCCACCCCGCTTGCGCATCGATTTGCGTACGGAGCGGGTCTATCTTGGCTACAAAGAGCTTGACGACATTTCTCCCATCCCCTTTCAAATCCTGCGCTACTTGTACCAACATCCCCAACGCAGGTGCAGCCGGGAAGAACTCTACTATCGCGCCTATCTGCGCTTGCCCGCCGTGCCGCGCACGCGTGACGATGAGAATTGGTCTGCCCCTACCGAGTGGCGTAGCTGGTCAGACACAACTCTTTCCCGCCTGCGCACTTCAATAGAACCTGATCCGTCTCACCCTGTGTATGTTGTCACCGAGCGGGGGAAAGGAATTGGTCTAAGAAATGCTTTTTGAAGGTAACCCTCATCCATTCGGTCTCTCACGGATTATGGATGTGAGATATTTGTAAGAGAGATGCAAGACAGACGCAAGACAGACAGACGAGAAGTGAGTGATAAAAATGGTATACTTTCAAAGATCAGAGCTTTCCTTTCCCTGAGTACTGTGGTATAGTACATTCTCGGTTTTTTCTGGATTGGTATCCATAATTCCTCCTCGCCCGAAGGCCAAAGCGTATGTCCGTCGATTTAGCAAATGCGTCAGAAGAGACGCATTTGCCCCTTAAAAACAGCACACACTTCCTGCAACAGCGCCTGGGATTTGCCTTCAATCCATTTCTGCACGAAGAAGCATCCGCTGATGAGAACTTGGGCGACTATCTGGTTGGTCTGGAACAGTTTGCCCTGGCCTGGGGTCACACCTCTGCTCTGATCTACGCACCCGGTGGCGGGGGTAAGACTGCCATGCGTATCTATACGATCCGTAGCTGTTGGCTGGGCTTGGGTGGCCCCCACCCTTTTCCGGTCTCCTGTATCCCCCCCACCATTCGCACAGACGCAGCGCTCTCTGCCGACGCTTTCTGGCTTTTTTTGGCCCGTTCCACAGCCGCCGCTCTTCTCATCGGATTGGCCTATCGGCCTGTGCGCTTTTTGCAATTGGAGAGCGGCCAGGCCCAGCGGGTGGTTGATCTGCTCAACGGTCTACTGCCCGCCCCGCTAGCCCATTATGTGGATATTTTGGCCGATACGCTTGAACCCCGGAATTTGGCCCTGCGTCTTGACCGGGCCTTTCGTCTGCGGGATGAACCGAACCGGGTTCAGTTGCCCCAATTGGCCTCTGCCCTGCTCGGATACCGGCCAGCGCCTTTGTCACTGGATTCGCGTCAGAATTGGGAAGATCTGCGTCAACTGATTCAGACCAGCCTGGGATTTGGACCGCTCTTTCTGCTGCTGGATGGGCTGGACGGCTTTGCCGATACATTCCATCACCCGGAAATAGCGGCCCGCTGGTTGATGCAATTTTTGCGCTATGAAGCAGAGTTGCAGGCTACAGGTGTCTATGTCAAAGCCTTTCTGTCCAGCGAAGTCCGCCCGCTCCTGCAGGATGATTATCTGGAAGATCACCCTGCGCTTGCCCAGACAGAGTTGATCTGGACCCCGGAACTATTGGCAGAGATGATCCGGCGGCGGGTCTATGTCGCCAGCCGATCCCGGGCCGGCAGCCTGGACGCCTTTAGCCATCACAACCTGCGCGATGTGGAGACTATCCTTGTCTCCCAATCGGCTCCCTGGCCGCGTGCCGTGTTGCGTTATACCAATGCGGTTTTGGACGCTTGGCAGATACGCTCGGCAGGAAGATTCAGCCTATTGGAAGAAGTTGATATTGCTGCGGGCGCTTTGGAATTCCGTCGCGCATAAAGTTAACGATATTCGTAGACTGCGCCATACTTCTCTAAAATCAATTTGTCTGATGACTTCAAACCCCGTCCTTCTTATGTTAATAGGGCGGTTAAATTTCGTAGATTTGTACTATAAACTGGAATGGGAGTTCCCAATGAATGGTATGTTGACAAGCCCTTTATATGATCCAGCCTTTTTTGTCAATCGCGTGACAGAAATTAATTTTGTTCACGCTGTGATCGATAAACTGGTTTCCGGGAAATCTGTCGATAGACGTACCATCCAATTTGAGGGTTTGCGCGGCGGCGGCAAAAGCTGGTTGGCGTTTCATTTGCACCGTAAAGAGTTAGGGGGAAGGATGGATGTTAAAACATTGCTCTTTGCTTTTGATATTCACAATGAGGAATTGAAAAAGAAGGATGAGTGGCATTATAGCGCGTATATCGGCAAGAAAGGCACAGGTATTGTGCCAGATGAGTTTGCAACATCAATCCTGCGTTTTGCCTGCCAACAACTTTCTGCTACAAATGTAGAAAATGCCTCTTTGGAAGAACGGATCACTTGGCTGGTGCGGTGTATTAAGGAGTCGCAGCCGGACAGGGGCTTTGTTTTTATTTTTGATTCTATATCAGAGCTTGACCCGCCACTGATCGAAAAGTTGGAATCGGTGTTTTTGGCCTCTATCGCTGAACTCTCCAACGTGCTGGTTATACTGACAGGGCGTCCACCCCAGCCATTATGGAGTTCGGTGCGTTTACGCTTTCAAGTAAATTCCATATTTCTGGAACCGCTTTCCCAAGAATCCCTAACAGAAGCATTAAGACGGCGTTCCAAAGGAAATCGTATTGATATAGAAAGAATCGCTGAAAGAGTCTACCCCGAAAGTATGGGAAATCCTGGCGCGTTTATGCGCCTTGCAGTTAGTGATGAACTGAGCGCTATTCTGAACGATATGCTGAGTATGTATGCCGAAGATCAACGCGCCAAGGCGCGCACGGCAATAGAAGCTCTTTGTGTGCTTATGGTGGGTTTCCGCGAAGAAGAGATTATAGTAATGCTGGCAGCTTACGGTCTTCCTGTATCTGCAAGTGATGCTCGTTCATACCGCGAGTTCTTGCAGGATAGACAGGTTTTAAGTTGGAGTGTAGTGAAGCGAGGGTTTGTGCTTGACGAATCTCTTGGTGGTATGGCTGCAGAATATCTGCGTAAAGGCAAGCCAGAGATATGGGTGAGATTACACGAAAAAGCAGCACTGATGTATGAAGGGTATGCGCAAACATCTCCTAAATGGAAAGCCGTCTATCTTGAAAATGCCGCTCAGCATAGACGAGCGCTTGACGATATCTTGACAGATACCCGTGACAGCGACATCCCTCCTCAATCCAATGATACCATCGGTAATACTGCCTCCTATTCCCGCGCACCCCTCACCACTTTGTAAGAGGTTTCCATGGAACAAGAGAATAGCACTTTTCCTACTCCCACCGGACCTTATGCTACGCCTAGTATGGTAGGTCGTATTGGCTTGTTGAGCCGTGTCGATGAGTTGTTACAGCGCCCTGCGCCTCAACAGGCCACCGTCCTCTTTCTGACCGGCGCGGGTGGCATCGGCAAGACCCGCTTTTTGCGGGATGCGCTGGAACGAGCAGGCAAGGATTCCGCCCTCATTTCTGCCCGTCAGGTTATCGATCTTTACCACATTCGCAACCATACGACCGATGGGCTGATCGAATCGATTTGTGCTGTGTTGCCGTCGGAAGCATTCGCAGCCTACGAGAAAGAGCGCGTTACTCTTGAGCGTATGCGGCTGGCTGGCGATCCTTCCAAACTGGGAGAACAGCACAAAATCGTATTTGACAGCTTCGCCGCGGATCTGCGACGTCTGGCAGCAAATAAACCAGTTGTGATCGCATTGGATACAGCGGAAAAGTTGCTCTATGCCACCAGTCACCCTGCCCAGGGAATTGGGGATGCGGCTGAGTCCTGGCAATGGCTTGGCAAAGTGCTTCCCACTCTTCAAAATGTCGTTCTTCTGGTGGCAGGGCGACCTGGAAGCGAGAAACTGCAAACATACATGACGCATGAGGATATTGCGTTCATTGTAGAAGATATCCCGCCGTTTAGCCTAGAAGAGAGCCTTGCCTATTTTGAGACTGTATTGAAAATGGATTTGGCCGGTGGAGCCGGGCAAGCGATTGGACGTCTTACTGCATTTGACGAGGAGATGCGCCGCACGGCTGCTATATGCGCTGGCGGTCTACCCATAACACTCGCCCTTTTGCTCGACTTCTTAAGTGTGGCCTCAGCCAGTGAAATACCCGAAGATATCAAATTGTCCCCCGCAGAAGCGGCCAAGCGAATGGAAGTGGACTCAGATGGCGTTCAAAGGCGATTGCATGAGGCGTTCATACGGCGTCTCTTGAGCGCACACCGCATCGGCGATACAATCCTTGCTCTGGGACGTCTGCCTAAGGGAGCTGACGCAGAACTGCTTGCAAAGGTGATGGGTGTAGAGATCGATGAGGCTAATAACCGGTTGGCATCGGTCAGAAATCTGTCTATTGTAAAGATACGCCCGTCTGATCACCGCTATTTTTTGCACGATCTGCTTTATGAAATTTTACGGGAATATGTGTTTGGCGGACCAGAGGATACGGGGGCTGGTATTGTATCTGAGCAGATTTTGGAATACTACGATGAATTGTTACGACGTGTCCAACAGAAAATCACTGACTGGTTCCAACCAGTATTTGTGACAGGAAACCCATCCTCCGAATTACTCGAGTTGGCTGCGTTCATTGTAGATCGTCAGGCCATATTGTCTGAAATTCTTTATTACCGGTTGCGTCAGGATACGGTCTCTGGGTTTAAACGCTATTATCGTTATATGCGCGAGGCAATCCTCTCCGGTCAGGTCTTGTTAGATTTGCTTCTGCAAATCGAATTGCTTTCTTTCTGGCTCGAAAAAGAAGTTGATTCAATGGAAGATGAAGTCGATGGTGTACCGCGTGATGTAGTTGAAGGTATCCTGGAAATCCGTCCAGTGACGCGTGCTTGGGCGGAAGGCTCCTATCAACTTGCGATTCAACGAGTCGACGATATTCAACGTGAGCGCCCCGAATTATTTCAGCAGAGTCGAGGTACTCGCTCGATCTTTGATGGCTGGAAAGCCTTTTCACTCATTATGCTCGGCGGTGCGGAGAATTGGGCCACTGCGCGTGCATTGCTGGATAAAGGAATTACCATCCTGTCTCTAGCGATTATTGAAAATTTGTCTGAAATTCGCTTGTGGCGGGCAAAAGCGGTTTTGGCCTTTTGTTATCGGGTGCGCGGTTACCTCAGTCGAGTCCAGGGCAATAACCGCGATGCGGTTACAGATTACCGTGATGCAGTCCGTCTATGGCGGGACACCAATTTTCTCATAGAACTGGCTCGGACGCTGAACGATTTGGGCTTTGCCCACAGTGAATTAGGGGAGAATGCACTTGCACGGGCACTGGTAGAGGAGGCACTTGAAATTCTTGAAAATCTTGGACAATATACCTTAGCCGGTCTAAGTGTTAATACATTGGCGATGATCGATATCAAACAGGAGTCTTCGGCAGGCGCGCGTGCCAATGCCGCCAAAGCATATACGATTTTCCGCTCCCTTCAATACCAACGCGGCGTTGGCCTGGCCCTTATTGCCCGATCTGAAGCAACCCGGCGATACAGTGCTACGGCCACGCTGACTTTGCCTGAACGGGCAGAGTTATTGATGGAAGCCAGAAAGTATGCAAGGGAAGCGGTTTCTATTTTTGATGGAATCCACGCAGAGGAAAATCGCTTGGTCGAAGCGCTGATCGAAGTTGGTTGCGCTTGTCGGGACTGGGTACGTCTCCAGCGGGAACATCCTTCGCTGGCGGACAATCTGGACGCGCTCAAAAAGGAGTCTCAATCTGCATTGGAGCGGGCCGCTGACGAGGCTGGTGCTGCCATTCCTTACCGTCACCTGGATGCCCTGGTGAATCTGGCCTGGCTTGGGTTCTATACTGGTGATGCTCGATTGCTTGAGAGTGCTACGCAACGCGCGCAAGACGCGACTCCCAAGGACTATTACATCGATCCATCAAAGGGCGTTCCATCTGTGGATCGCGCAACTGCGCAACTGTTGATATGGCCTCAGGTAGGGAAACTATTCACTGTACACGGTTTTCATGAATTGATTCAATTCATGAAAACCGTAGAAACAACCCCAGAGCGAGAAACATATCTGCGTAACGCAATCCGGTTGCTTGCATTGGGCCTGGAACATAGCATCCTTTACAGTGAGAACTATCAGGGATTGAACCAGGCTAAACAGCAAACCCTTTCCTCGTTGAAGCAATTGAAACTGAAAGATTTGCGGATAGTAACTGATTCTCTAAAAGAGTTTGAAGCGGAATACCACCTCAAGGGTGCGAACAATGACAGGATATCCGTCATGCGGAATTTTTTGGAATCGCATACTCTTTTATGATTTTTGGCGATGGCAATATGGCAACGATGCGAGTTAATATCACGGTGTAGTCTTTTTTGAGACTACACCGTTTTTTGTCATTTTGAGCAGAAGGAAATGTAATGTATAGTGTTTTTTCTGACCAATTCTATTCTGGACGGATGGTTCATTCAGTCTTCATGAGGAGGGAAGATGTCCATCAAACCTGCAATTTATGCCTGCGTTCCTACGCTTTACGACGCAGGTGGCGATTGCGCCTGCCCGGATGGCGGTCTTAGCCCGGCATTACCCATCATCGCACCCAATATCGCTGCCCTGTGGCGGATCCCACCGGACCTCGTGCGCACACGCCTCGACGAAGAGCATACGTTGCTCTTCAACCCCACTGGACAGAGCGGTCCAGTCGTTGTCAACCGCTCTGCCGCGGCCCTTCTGGACGGTTTCTGTTCGGCGCGCCGGTTGGATGATTTTGCGCTACCCTCCGGCGTCGATCCTGCCGACGGCCTCTCTGCCACACAACGTCTGGCGGAACTCTCTCTGCTCGTCTCTGGCCCCATAGCCCCTACACTGGAACGCCGCGCCCCGCAAACACTCACAGCCTGGCTGCACACCACAAACGCCTGCAATCTGGCCTGCTCCTACTGCTACATCGACAAGAGCGCAGAACCGATGAGCGAGGAGACCGGGCGTCAGGCCGTGGATGCGGTCTTCCGTTCTGCCCTGGCCGGTGGTTTCCGGGCCGTGAAGCTCAAATATGCCGGCGGTGAGGCTACGCTCAACTTCAAACTGGTGATGCTGCTGCACCGGTATGCAAAGGGCCTTGCCCAGCAGTACAATCTGGACTTACACGGAGTTGTGTTGAGCAATGGCATCGCCCTGACCCGCCCAATGCTCGATTTTCTGCGGGACGAGGGGATTCGCCTCTCCATCTCTCTGGACGGTGTGGGCGAGACCCACGACCGCCAGCGCGCTTTTGTCAACGGCAAAGGTAGCTTTACCCACGTCCAGCGGGGCATTGACCGGGCGCTGGCACAGGGGGTGACACCCTTTCTCTCGATTACCGTCACCGCCGAAAGCGCTGATCACCTGCCCGAAGCCGTTGCCTTTGCGCTGGACAGGGACCTGCCCTTCAATCTCAATTTTTATCGGGATCACTCTGCCATCGCTGGCCCAGTCGCCTTGCGCGCTGACAACGAACGGCTTGTCGCGGGGATGCAGGCAGCCTTTGCCCTGATTGAAGAACGCCTGCCCCAGCGACGGGTCATCGACAGTCTGGTGGATCGCAGCGCCTTTCACGAACCCCACGAATACGCCTGCGGCGCGGGCCACAACTATCTGGTCATCGATCAGACCGGCGGCGTCTCGGCCTGTCAGATGGAGATTGAGCGCCCGCTGTCCGACGTGTTTGCCGACGATCCTCTGGGCGAAATCCGGTTGCACAGCGGTGCATTGAAGAATGTGCCGGTCACGGAAAAAGAGGGCTGCCGGGAGTGCGACTGGCGCTTCTGGTGTGCGGGGGGATGTTCTCTCCTCACCCAGCGCGTCACCGGGCGCACGGATATTCGTTCGCCCTATTGCGACGTATACAAAGCTCTCTACCCAGATGTGCTGCGGTTGGAAGGGTTGCGGATGCTCAAGTGGGAGACGGCGCTTCACTAAACCGTTTTGGAAACGAATGTACGACCAGAAAGAGCAGGCAATTGCCTGCTCTTTTGTTTTTCCTGAATTTGTCACTGTTCTGGACGCGAGACTTTTGTGCGATTGGTGTGGGTGAGACGAAATAGCCTCACGAGAAAAACGAACGCAGATTGCGTGAAGCACAACGCTGCTTTTATGGTTCAATAGGCACACGAGTAACTCTTTTGATGTGAAGCCTACTTGAGACCGATGGAGGAGAAAATCAATGCCGCAGAAAAGCGTATTCAGAGGCCGTTTTGAACGTCCAACTACGAGTGCTTTAATTTCTGTTTGTATTTCCCGACGTAAGCCCGACCACAGCGGAAGACACGGAAGACGCAATCGTCAGCGCCATTCCCGATCCGCCAGGACCGTAGAACCGTCATCATCACAGAAATGGAGGTGATACAGATGAGGATATAATGAAGGTGATGGAGAGTTGGCCGGGGTGTTATTGAATATGACCTGCCTCATATATTTCCCAAAAAGAGAAGATGAGCCTATGCCAATAGGCTCATCTTCTCTTTTTGTCGTACAAACAAAGCCGTTTCGCAGAACTTTATTCTCCCCACGTACTTTTCAATTTGACCCACGCCTGACGTGTGTGCTACAATCGATCTTCGTGGGCCTGTGCGGTGCTAGGCGTATTTTTTTGTCCAGAAGTGGGCAATAGGCATC
>Ga0335396_10006903_pt1 | contig 11073 bp, 4 predicted proteins | sample FRY02_FD_205743 | JGI IMG/M metagenome (GOLD analysis project Ga0335396, IMG submission 205743) | Freshwater microbial communities from Lake Fryxell liftoff mats and glacier meltwater in Antarctica - FRY-02 (spades assembly) (version 2) | ecosystem: Environmental > Aquatic > Freshwater > Ice >... | reverse complement strand
AGCTCTTCCATCGGCACCTTGCCGTTGTTTTCTTTGGCGAGCTGCTCGATCTTCGGAATAATCCCCGACCATTTCACCTCGTCGGGCTTGACGTTGTTGCCGAGGACGGACTTCAGCTGCTCTTCGGTGGCCGTGCGGCCCGGGAATTTCTGATCGAGGGTGTCCCCCAGTTTTGAATAGAACCCGTTGTCCACCGCGTTCGGCATGAATAAGCGGCGGACGGGCACCGCCGCTTCCTTTGGTTTCCGGTCTTCTGAATACCCCCTCTGCCTCCCAGCGTTATGCTTGCGCTCTAAGGTGGCGTGACGCGCTAAGTTGAACGTGGTGTCAGGCGTGCTTGAGTCGAAACGCTGGGACAACGGAACGCCGGTGAAGGGGTCGGCGGATTTGATTTGTGCGCGATCCCCGCCTTCGCTGACTTGTGTTATGGTTAAAATCTCCATGCTCCCCTGACGAATGGGAACTTCTGGAAACACCGAAGCCCGGTATTTGTAGCCTCCAATTTCCCTCTCCATGTCCGGCCTGTCGTTGGGGGACTCCCAGTCGAGCACCCGTTTCAGTCCGGGGTGCTTCGCAACTAATATGAACCCCGCGCTCTCGGAAGCCATCTGCTCCATCTCATTGAAGTTGTGCGTCCAGTGCATACCGCGCTCCGGATCGCGGAGTTCGTCACCTTCAACAAACCGATACAGCGGCAGAGATATGTCCCCGGAGGTGGTGCCCGTAGCTGGCATTGCGGCCTCCCCCATAGCCCGGGTCCTATCCATGAAGTCTGTGACCGCCGCATCCACCAACCCCTGTGCCTCCGCAGTCTCTGCCTCAGTGATGCTCCCAGCGTTATGCTTGCTCTCTAAGGCGGCGTGACGCGCTAAGTTGAACGTGGTGTCAGGCGTGCTTGAGTCGAAACGCTGGGACAACGGAACGCCGGTGAAGGGGTCGGCGGATTTGATCTGGGAGGGGTTGAAAGGATTCGTGTGAGTCACTGCATACCCTGTGCCATATGATTCAACCCTCACCCCATCGAACTGGCCCTGAAGAAGCGCACGGATATTGGGCATTTGCCGAGTAACTTCAAATAGGTCACCCGTGTTTTTGATCACCCCTTTGAGCTTTTGAGCTATATCTGGGCTATCCAAGTCTGCGAGATTGTCAGCTTTCAGGTAGAAGGATGACGTGCTACCTCCGTAGTCGGCGGCATCTTCTTTATCGGACGTGAACCACGCGCTGCGGGTCATTGTGTCGAACTGTTCAGGAGCAGTTGTGTCCGCCCCGCGATACACAGGACCCACGTTATACCCCGCCGCCTTCGCCGCCGCATCCACCAACCCCTGTGCCTCTGCCGTCTCTGCCTCAGTGATGCTCCCAGCCTGATGCCTGTCCCCCAGTTTTGAATAGAACCCGTTATCCACCGCGTTCGGCATGAATAAGCGGCGGACGGGCACCGCCGCTTCCTTTGCGAGCCGTTTGGCCCACGCGTCGTCGATGGCCTGATAGTCAATGTCGGCCTCGGCCAGAGGGCGTCCCTCGTTGGCGGCCGCAAATTTTTTCGTCGAATAGACGTCCGCCTTGGCGGCCGCGGTGAGCTTCACGGGACGGAACATGGCGACGATGTCGGTGACGCCGTCGTATCCGCGCATGCCGTCAAATCCGGCCCTCATTAGCATCCGGTCGCCCTTGGCGCGGTTGACGGTGCCGAGGTAGTTGAGCGGGTCCTCGTTCAGATTATACACCGCATTCCCGTCCACCTTCGCCACGTAGACAATCCCACGCCCCGCGATGTTGGCCTCGTAAACGGTGCCGAGCTGGTAGAAATAGGCACGGGGGAGTCCCCGCATGTCTATCGGCGTTGCCGCGCCCTTTCCGTGCGACTTCTTGGGGTCGATGGTTCTCATCTCTCGGGAAGAGAAGTGAACCAAATCGAGCACGCCGCCCAGAGAGCCGTCTTTTCGGTCCGACTTAAATTGGGTGTCCTTCGTGAGCGCCCTTGCGTCTTTCAGCGGCATGAAGCCGATGTCAGGGTTGGTAGCGTCAAACGTGCCACGGTTGCCGATGGAGCTCTTGATTTGGGTCAGGGTGTTCTCGATGACGCTCTGCCCGTGCTCCTCCATCGTCTCGGGGGCCCGTTTGCTCTCAGGCTCCACGGAATCGGTGAGCTCTGGGGGGATCACGATGTTCTTTTGGTCCGCGAATTTCCGATCTTTAATTGGAACAAAGGATGCCTCGCCGGAAGTTGGCAACGTCCCGTCGGGCTTACGGAGATGTGGGCCAAAGTTCACCCACGAGTTCTGGGCCAGCGTCTCCGCGGCGAGGGCCGATTTTGCGGCATCTGAGAACATCCGGCTGTGCGCTAGATAGGCGTTCAGCTCACCGCGGGGCCCAAACTCGTAGCCCTCCTTGGTGTGGCCGAAGTAGTCGTGGACGGCCCGAAAAATGTCGTTGATGACGAGCGGCTTCCCGTTAATTGTGACACCAGAGGGGGCCAGCAGGGAACTGTCGGCCGACGTGGCTTCATTACCAAAACCCGCATCGGTGAGGAAGAACCAGAGGTGCTTGTTGTCGCGGACGTCTTTGCGCATCGCCTCGGAGCTGGCATACGGTTGCCCCTCGGACTCCCAAGGCTCGACGGAGATGCCCGCGCTCTTCATGGCCTGATATTGGGCCATCGTTTCCTGCGCCAACGCGTCGTAGGCGGCCTTCACCTCGGGGTCGTTCGGTGCGTCTTGCGCGGACTCATAGAAATCGGCGATTCTTTTGGCTTTGTCCTCGTCGACGGAAACATATTCCTCGTGCGGGGTGTAGATGCCTCGGCCCTTCATGTATCCCGCCGCGACGCCGCGAACCTCTTCGCTCGACGTGCGCTTCGTGGTGCTGTCGGGCATGAACCCGGCCTGTGTGAAGCCGCCGACGGGGGCCTTGATGCTCGACAAATCGGGGCGGGCCTTCAACGGCGTCGCCATCCGCTCGATGCGCAGCTGTTCGGTGGTGACGTGTAGAAGGTTCGGATCGAATCCCGCTCTCCGGAGATCAGCTTTGACTTTGTTGAAGCCCACCTTCGGCTTGGAGCCCGAGCTTTGCGCTTCCTCCACCTCGGCCACCCCATATCCGTTGGCCTCGGCCAGCCGTTGGATGTAGGTCTGTTTGAGAGAGGCGCGGTCGCCCCAATCGGCGACGTTCTTGATCCCGATGAGCGTGTTGATGAGCCCCGCCGAATCCGGGGACAGTTCTACGGGCGTGTATCCAACGTTTGGTGACGGGAAGGTGCCCGCGAGCGTGTCGGCGGGCAGGACGACGGTGCCGCCGTCTCCTCGATACCCGTTCGCCTGATTCTCGAAATATGTCTTGACGTCGGCGACAAATCTAGGGTCGGACAGCGACGTGTAGCCCGTCACTCTCCACATCTCACGTGCCGCGTCGGGGTGTTCTTTTAACCATCCGCCGAGCATGTCGACGTTCCGAATAAATTTATCGAACGAGAACACGAACGCCGTCACCTTTCCGTTCTTGTTGTTCTCGGCCACCCGCAACAGAATAATCACCTTGTCATAGAGGGCACGTAGCAGATTGGCGACGCCTTCCACTTCTCCTGCGTCGGCCAGACGGCGTTGTTCGAGCCGCTCGGGCTCCGTCAATTCTTTCGTGCCCTCGTTCTCATCCACTTTCGCGGAGTTGTGGTTCAACTGCTGGGGGGTGCGCTGCGCTTGGGGCTTCGCCGCTTCAGCTTTCAGTATATCTATATTAGTGGCCTGCGTCTGCTCATCGGCGACGCCGTTCGCCAGTGCGCCGCGCTGGTCCTCGGTGGCGTAGATGGAAGGGGCCGCCGTTGGTGTAGGGGCCTCAACGGGAGCCGCGGCCGTCGTGGAGGTTTCGGGCGTGGCCGTGCCACCACCTGCGCGGGCTTGCTTGGCTTTCAGCTCGGCGATGATGTCCGCGGGCCGTGTGCTGGGCGTGACGATGAGGCCGTTCTCGCCCGCGATTTGTAGTAGACGTTTGGATACAAAGGCCGGAGCTGATTTTCCATCCTCGAGCCCCCTCAGAAGTTCCTCTGCTTCTGGGGTGAGTCCCGCCTCTCCCGTAACACCTTCGGGGTTAAAGGGGGATTGGGGATCAAAGGTGAGCTCGGTGGGGACGGGGGTGAGGACGCCGACGTCCTTGGTTTTGGGAGCCGTCGGAGCCCCCGTTTTCGCGGGGACGCGGGTGATGGTGCCGTCGAGGTCCTTGTGGTCCGCGGGAATGGCGGGATCGAGGTTGCGGGCGTCCATCACGTTGCGGATGGCACGGGTCACAAGAAAGGAGGGCGTCCACTGGAGCGTGTCCGAGGTGACAACATTTGACGCCCCGATGGAGGTGTCGCGAAGGCCGAGCTGTTCGGCGATGGCCCCGAACGTGTCGTAAATTTTAACGGCCAAACTCGGGGGGGTTCCCAAAATAGAGAGCGGGCTCCCGTTGAGTGCCAACTGAAAATTCTCTGAAATCACCTCACGGATAAGGGCCGCATCGTCCGCGAGCTTGATGGCCCCGTTCGATTGGCTCTCGTAGTTGGCCCGCATCGCGGCGAGCGTGTCCACATCGTAGGCTCGATACACCGCGTCGATGATGGTCTGTTGAACGTCGTCGGGGAGGTTGTCGAAAATGACGTGGCCCACCTCATGTCCCAAGCTTTCTCCTCCGAGCTTGACGAACGTGCGAGAGACGCCGTCCGGGCCCACGACACGGGCGACGCCCTGATTGTCGGGAAGACCGGCCTCGGCCATCGCCGACGCGTAGTCCTCTTCATTCAAAACGAACGTGCGCTCGTCCGACCCAACGAGCTGTCTGAGGGCTTCGATGCTGTTCTGTTGGCGATTGGGGAGCGTGTGAACGGCCTTGGCGTGCTGTGCATCGAAGGCGTCCCCATACAACGTCGTCTGGGCGCGGTGGTTTTGCTCCCCGAGCGGGGCGGCAAGGAAATTATCGGCAAACAAGCCCAGAGCCTTGCGGCTCGTCGCGGCGGAGGCACCCGCGCCGCCGTAGATGGTGCCGCCCGCGATGAGAGACCCCGCCTCTTCAGCCGTCTCCGCGGTGGGGAGGGCGAGGACCGTCATCGTGGCCGTGCCCGCCGCGCCGCCCTTGGCGATGTCCGAAAAGATTTCCGCGGCGCGAGCCTCGGCTCCGGTGAACGGGCGGGCGATGGTTTTTCCGGTGGACGTTAAAGCTCTCCCGGGAGCTCCCAAGATGCGCTTGACAATTTTCGAGCCGCCCTCGCTCGCCGCGGACAGCGCCGCAACGGAGGCCGATGTGAGGTCCCCGCCCGTGACGGCGAGCGTGACCCCGCCCGCGAGAAGGGGGTTGGTGGCCACCGCGTCGGCGACCTTCTCAACCTTCTGTCCCGTTTTCTCAACAGCCCCACCCACGAATCTACGAACGGCCCCCACCTCGCGTTTCACGACCGGCTTGGCGAGTCGCAGCGCGGCGACCGTCTTCGTCATCTTCTTGGTGGCCTTCACGCCCGCCCCAAAGGGAAGGCCGATGCCGGTGAGATCAAAATACTCGCCCATCGGCTGCATGTAGTGCAGCTCCTCTTCGGTGAGGTCGGGGTAGGCGGTGCCGTTTTCGACGGCCAACGCGAACTCGTAAAACTTGACGTCCTTCCGGAGCTTTTCGGCCACCGAGGCTTGCGAGTAATCACCCATGTCAGACAAAATAGTGCGGGCCGCTCGTTGGAATAGGCGGATCGACTCAGTGGTGCCCTGAAGGGTCGATGCTTCCATCAAGTCCACGGCTTGACGTCCCCCGGAGTTCTTCTTCATCTCCTGCCAGCGTTTCCACACTGACATCAAGCCGTCTCCGGGTTTCACAGGGGTGCCCGGAACGTCTCGCCCACCTTTGAGGGCGTTCATCGCCTCTACTAAACCCGCGGGTCCGTATTTAGCTACCCCAACGCCCCCCGTCACGAGATCATCGGCGATGGGGAGGAGGGCGTTCCACATTTCGCGGGCCACGTCCATGCTCATCCCCTCAACGGGTTTGCGGGCCTGCTCGGTGACTAGAGGCACCACGGCCTTGATGTCATCATCGTCCAGCCGCCCCTCGAGCTTCAGGTCGGTGAGGAATCGAACGGTCTGCTCGTATCCTTTAAGCCCCGACACGTCATCGACGAACTGTTTGGAAACCTCGTCGTAGGCCTCCCGATACACCTGCAAGAAGTCCGGCGATTCTTCGGAGGCAATTTTCTGCCGTAGCTCGGGCAGCGACATGTCAAACGCGTCGTCCACGAAGCGCTTCAGCTCGGCGTCTAACGCCACCTGCCCCTGATTTTCGGCCAGCGTTGCAGCGAAGTCTATCGAGGGTGATCCCATGGGAAGAGCTTACGAACTTCCTCCGACGTTAGCTCCGGATAACCCCGTCGACGGGACGGTTGCGCAATTGTAGAGTTTTGAAGGACGACTCTCTGGCCGCTTTGTTGTTGGTTGAGGGGCCCTGCTTTGTCGTTTTGGGTGTCCCCACCATGAGTTCTTCGAGGCGTTGTAGGGTGGGAGACGTTTCGCTGTCCACCAACCCAACCGGGGACGTGTATCCGGCGAGCGTGCCGTTGGTTTTCCAATACCCCAAGGCCGCATCTTGATCGCGGAGCGCCGTTTCGGCCACCGCCAACGCGTTGCTTATCGTCTGGTAGTTGGCTTGGGTGTCTTGAAGCATGTTGAACGACCGCTCCATCATCATCTCGCCTTCGATGCGTGCAAATTGGGCACCCAAGGTCTCGCGCAACGTCTGCTGGATGACGGCATAGATTCTGTCTCGGGAAAGAGCCACTTTTGGACCGAGAACGTCCGTGACTTTCTTCGGAAGAAAGCCAAGAATTTTTGGGGAGATGATCCCGTCCTTGTCCACCTCATTCAACAGCTCGATGGCTTGCCCGAGGTTTTTCACGTTCTGCCGCGCCTGCGCCACAGAGGCATGCTCTTTTTCGCCCTTGCGTTTGGCAAAGACGTTGTCGAGCGTCTTCACGCTGTCATTTTCGGCGTGCAGCGTTTTGACGTCGATTCGCGCGGGTCCCACCAAGCCCACGACGTTTCCACCTCTCTTCGTGACGTTCTGAATCATCGGTATTCCGCGGTCGTCCACGGCCCTTGAGACGTCGTTCACCGGCTCTAGGTTTGCCATATCCTTGAGGAGCGCCACTTCGGCCTCGACCGCCTCTCTCAAGCTCAGCGAGTCACCATACACACTCTGTATCCATCCCGTTCTGAAGGCGGGCTCGTCGATCGAACCGTCGGCATTAAGGGGCATGGCGACAACAGAGCCCGTGAAGGGGTCGCCGTCGCGGTGAGTGGGAACATACTTAAAGGGGTCAGGGGCCTCCACAGCTGGAGGGACCCCTTCACTCGCGAGCACGCCGCGGTTGAAGACGGCGGCATTCCCGGTGTAGCTAAACGGCGGCGCTGGGGTGGTGCTGATTTCAGCGGCATCTAAGGGGAGCGTCGCGGGCACGGTTCCCGGCGGGGAGGTGCCCGTCACTCTGGATATGAGTTGCTGGGCAGCGTCAGTCCCCATGCCCCGCTCGCGAGCCGATTTGGCGTTTGTCGCGTCAGCGTCCGCTTTAAGTTTGATGGCTTGAGCTATATCCACTTGAAGCTTGGCCGTGGCGGCGTCCGAGGCCATGTTGCGCTCACCCTGCGCCTGTTGCTGGCCAGCATCGGACATCGCGAAATCTAGTTTCGCGTTCTCCATCTTGAGCCGCTTCTTCTCGTGCTTGATGGTCTCCATAAGCAGCGGGAGCTTGGCTCCCTGCTCGAACGCGGCCGTCCCGTCCTTGAACGTGGGTCCCGCGGCGAACGCCGATCGATCGACGGTGGGCGATGTTGGCATCACCCGCAACTGGGCTGGTTGTGCGAAGAGTGGCATGATTTATCCTTCGGTCTCAGCCGGCTGCGACTGGCCGGTCGCAGCCGACGACGTAGGGTTGTTTTTTTTGTCTTTGTTGTCTTTGGCGCCCTGAGCGAATTGCCCGGCCAGACTTGTCACGCCCGTGGTGATGGCCTTCAAGGTGGCCGCGTTGGCGGTGGCCTTGTTGGTCGCCAAGTCCATGATGTTCTTGTTTTGCCGGTTCGTCTCCCCGACGCTGATATCGGCGAGCGACCCCGACGACAGCCCCGACTCTGGGAGAGCCTGTCGGTTGGCGAGCTCGAAAATGTTCGCGGAGTTCGCGAGTTGTCCTTGGCGGGCGTTGAAGTTGAGCCCGAGCGACTGCAAAAACTGCGCGTAGGCGCTCAGCTCGAGTTGACTCTGCTGAACCCCGAGCTGCGATTGCGCCACGCCCGCGTTGAGCGCGTTTTGTTGCCGCGATTGCTGAAGCTGGAGCGACGTGAGCCCGAGGTCTCGGGCCACCAAGCCGCGACCCGCTTCGGAGCCGACGATGCCCGCACGACCGCCGCCCGACAAGGCCCCGCGCACGACCGCGCTCTGCGTTTCCGGGTCGAGAGCTCCGCCGAGATTGAGCTGCTGTAAAATTGAGTCCGCGGCCGATTGGGTGAGCGCGTTGCCGCCGTAGGTGGGCGTGGAAGAGGGTTGCCCGCGGTTGATGAAGTCGGCGAGCGCCTTCATGGCATCGTCTCGACCGGCCCCGGCCTGTGGGCCGAGCTGGGACAAGAAATTTTGGGCGGCCGCGTTTCGAGCCTCGCCCTGTCCGGGCAGATATTGTTTCTCGAGCTCCAGCGACTTCTTGAGGTTGGCCTCTGAATTCGCACGGGCGTCGGCGACGAGCTTACCGATGTCGACGGCCTTCTGGTCCTTGCTGGCCGCGTCCATCGTCTTCCTTGTTTGGTTCGCTGAATACGCGGACGACGCCGCCTTAACCACCGTCGTGGCCGCCAAAGCCACCGCTACAAACGACATGGCGAGCCCTCCTCAGATAGTGCCGCGCTGAGTTCCATCAGCTCGGAGCGTTCTTGTGCGGCCAGACGTTTGTCACTTTTCATAATTAAAACACGCTCCAGCACATCGACGTCGGTCTCCTCGGTGGCGTGCGCGGAGGCCCAGCGGGTCTCGGTATGGCAATACACCACTTTGCGAGTGTTAGGCTCGGCCACGAACACCGCGGGGGCCTTGATGTGGTGGACTTTTCCGCCCACCATCACCGACAGCTCGCCGGTGAGGATGAAATTTACGTGACCATATTTGTGGCGATGGCCGATTGAAAACACTCCGCCCGGATGCACCATTTCGCGGACGTAGAGCCCCGGGGCGAACAGGTGAGTGACGGGCACGGGGATTTGCGGAAAGTCGAGCAGGAGGTTCTCCAGTTCGTCGACGCGGTCGAGTGTATATTCCTGTGAGGCGTCCACGGTGGTGATGCTCCCCGTGGATTGGGGAGCTTCTGGCTCGACGAGCGTCGTTTCCGTTTGTGTGTCGTTCATTAGCGGACCCGGAAGCCGGAGAGGTGGGTGGTGTTGGGCTGAATTTCGGCGGTGACGGCAGCGTTCGCGAGGATGCTGTAACGAAGCTCGACGTAGTCGCCCGCGGCGAGAGAGATGTAGTCCGACCCGGTGACAATTTGTCCGTTCGCGGAGCCCGAGCCGGCCACGTCGTTACAAGAGAAGCTCACGCCGCCGTTCACGGACACGTTCGCGGTGACATCGAAATCGGTGGGCGTTCCGCCCGAAGTGGTCACGCTAAGGGAGGCGTTGAGCTGGTAATAGCCCGTGCCCCCAACGGGGACGGTGAATCTGTTGGCCGTGAACACCGCGTCCGGGTCAAACGACTCAGTGCCGAGGCTCACCACCCCGGCCTTAGTTCCGGAGATCTCGAACACCACGTTCTGGACAACGGACGGGACGGCACGGAAAGAGTTGTTGCCGGTGACACCGGCCGGGATGGCCGCGATGTCCGCATCGATGGCCGTGTTCATTTGAGCGGTGGTCGAGTAATCGGCGAACCTCGCCACGATCGCCGCAAGTTGGCCCCCGTAAATATCGGCCCACCCGGCCCCGTTGGACCACTTGAGTGCGCCCGCGAGGGTGTCAACCCAGAGCGTATACACCGCTGCGCCGGGGTCCGAATCGGCCACCTTATATTGCAGCGACTTCCAGTCGATGATCTGAGGAATGTAGGCCGCCGTAACGTCGTCCCAAACGAAGAGCGTTGTCCCGTTCTTAAACCACGGACCTAAATTGGACTCGGAATCGGAATCGGGCGCCGGCGTCGGCCCGAGCGTGAACGCCGTCCACGGCACCGACGGGGCGACGATGAGCGAACTCGCGAAGGCGTTTAGGAGGGCCTGCGGGCTTCCCGAAAAGCCCTCGGCGAGGGCTCCGGCGGAAACGTTAAAAGTGACGGTGGGGGGCATGTCGTAAGGGGGCTACAAAATTCATATTTAACCGAGTCGGGTCGCAGTGATGTAACTGTTCGGGCCGTAAACTGAACCCGCGTCGATCACGGTTCCTCCACCGGCCTGCTTGACCTTCATGCGTATGTCTTTCGTGCCGGACGCGACATCGACGACACCAGATACCGATATTGGCGATCGTAGTGCTTGATCGGATGTCTGTAGTGCTGACGACGTGCCGTAGGAGGTTTCAGCCGTAGCGGAGAACGTTATCGTAGCGTCTCCCTCGCCCGTTGCCTTCGTAAGCGTTCCGCTTAGTGACGGTGTGCCTCCGCCCGTAGTTGTTAGAGTTGTTTGACCAGAAATCGTTGAGGTTACAGTGAACGTCCCACCGTTGTTGGTGTAGGTGGCTCCAGCGTCAGCGTGGGCTGACGAACATGTGAAGACATGTCTTCCCGTTCCGTCCCATAGCACTACCCACATGACCAAATTCCCTAGCGTAGATAGACGCACTGGGATAGAGCCAGTCACAAGCCATTTACCTTTGCCTAACGTTAGGCCAGCGAAATTATTAGCTACTTGGCAGTCAAGGTCTAAGTTAGCTGCTCCGGTGAAAGTAGCGGCCGTCCCTATGTATTCAGCGGTATCGTGCGCCAGCGTATTATGAAGCCGAGTTACATTTGTAACGCCAGCTACGTGGACGGTGCTGTTAACGACCCCTAAGATTACGTTGTTCTGGATAACACACAGATCGCCGTTAATTACCTCAATGC
>Ga0335396_10006896_pt1 | contig 11080 bp, 12 predicted proteins | sample FRY02_FD_205743 | JGI IMG/M metagenome (GOLD analysis project Ga0335396, IMG submission 205743) | Freshwater microbial communities from Lake Fryxell liftoff mats and glacier meltwater in Antarctica - FRY-02 (spades assembly) (version 2) | ecosystem: Environmental > Aquatic > Freshwater > Ice >... | reverse complement strand
CTGTTGCGCTATATCGTGGAAAAAATCATCTCTACCAAACCAAAGAATTACGCTCACCCGGCGCTGATACCGACCAACTTATCGCAATCGCTCATTGCGGCTACCGGGTAACTGAGGAATTTAGGTTCAAACATGTTCTGACGCACAAGGACATGCATTTGAGTCCGGTGATCGCGGGTTTCTCTGCAACGCAGGAGATGCCGTCGATGTTATTCGCGGCATCTGAGGAACAAACCCATGGCGCGTGGTTTACGCCAAGTGCCTGGCCGGGTTTGGGACTGCCCGCGCCGATTCGCAAACTGCTTGAAGGCAAGGTTATTTGACAGCGTCCAGCTCACGGTGACGCTTCAGCGTTTTCCATTTTTGGTCAAAAGCCAGCGCCAGCGCTTCAACCAGATAAACCGAACGGTGTTGCCCGCCGGTGCAGCCAATAGCCACCGTTACATAGCTGCGGTGATCCCGCACCAGGGCTTGCAGCCAATGGCTGATGAACTGCTCAATGTGCTTGAACATGTCGTCCACTTCCGAATGCGTGCGCAAAAAGCTGGCCACGGCTTCATCTTTCCCCGTCAGTTCCCGCAGTTCTGATTCGTAGTGCGGGTTTGGCAGCATACGCACGTCAAAAACATAGTCTGCGTCCAGCGGTACGCCGCGTTTAAATGCAAACGATTCAAACACCAGCGTCAATTGGCTGGAGGGTGCTGAAATGAGTGATTTCACATAGGCTTGGAGTTGTGACGAGCGCAGCATGCTGGTGTCCAGGACATGCGCCTGTTCGCGCATGTCACCGAGCAGTTCGCGCTCCAGATCAATGGCTTCAACCAACGCCCGGTGCTGGTCCGAAGTGTCTATGCGCGACAGCGGATGCAGCCTTCGGGTTTCCGAAAAGCGTCGTACCAGCGTCTCGGTGTTGGCATCCAGAAACAGCGACTGAATCGTCACGCCTTGCGCGCGCAACTGTTCAAGCTGTTTGGGTACCAGTGGCAATGATGCCCGACTGCGTACATCCATGGCAATCGCGACTTTGCTGGCGGCGTGCTGTTTTTCGAGTTCGGCAAACGAGGTCAGCAATTCTGGCGGCAAGTTGTCAACACAGTAATAACCGGTGTCTTCCAGTGCGTGCAATGCTACTGACTTGCCAGAGCCCGACATGCCTGTGATCAAGACGATTTCAAGCGCGGTAGTCATTGCCCGAGCATTTCCTTGGCGTGGGCCAGCGTTGTGCCAGAGAGCTGCTGCCCACCCAGCATGCGGGCGATTTCGGCGACGCGCAATTCGTCACTGACCGGCTCAACGGTACTGAATGTCTTGCCTTTTTCAGTTTGCTTGGCCACTACCAGATGCTGGTCAGAACATGCCGCTACCTGCGGCAAATGCGTCACAGCCATCACTTGCCGGTCTTTACCGAGCTGCTTCATCAGGCGGCCCACCGTTTCAGCAACCGCACCGCCCACGCCAGAGTCAACTTCGTCAAATATCAGGGTTTGCGCCTGACCCAGCTCGCTGGTGGTCACCGCAATCGCCAGCGCAATACGCGACAACTCGCCACCCGATGCGACTTTGCCAACAGGGCGCGGCGTGCTACCACTGTGCCCGGCAACCAGAAACTCAGCCTGCTCCAGCCCGTACTGCGCGGGTTGCTCCAGTGTGCCAAGTGCCACATCAAACTTGCCGCCTTGCATACCCAGCCCCTGCATGGCTTGCGTGATGGCCTTGGCCAGAGCGGGCGCAGCCTTGGCGCGCAGTTTTGAAACCTTTTTGGCTTCGTCAAGATAGGCGTTGTGCGTCCGGGCTTCAATGCGTTCAAGGTTTACCAGGTCAGCAGCGGCATCGAGTGTTTGTAGCTCGGCGCGCCATGCAGCGAGCAACTCAGGCAATTCGGCGGGCGGCCTTTTGTAGCGTCTTGCCAGGCTGACCCAGAGTGACAGGCGCTCGTCCAGCTCGCTCAGACGCTGCGGCTCCAGCTCTGCGTGACGCGCATAGCCGTTGAGCGAATGCACCACGTCCTCGGTCTGTGCCAATGCGCTGGCCAGTACTTCGGTCAGCGGTTTGAACTGCGGCTCAATATGCTCCTGGCCTTGCAGCAGCGCAAGCGCTTGCCCCAGCGCGCTGGTGGCGTTTTGTTCAGATTCCTGAAGTGCATCAAGAGCTGACTGAACCGCATCCCTCAATGCCTGTGCATTGGAAAGCCGGCTGTGCTGCGTGTTGAGCTCAACCCATTCATCGGTTGCCGGTGCCAGTTTGTCAACTTCGCCAATCTGCCAGGCCAGGCGCTCGCGTTCGCGTTGCAGGCTGTCCTGTGCGCTGCGCGCGTCCAGCAGCGTCTTTTGCGCCCCGCGCCATTGCTGCCATTGCTGGGCCAGTAGTTGCGTGGGCACCGCGCCGTAAGAGTCGAGCAGGCCGCGCACGGCATCGGGCCGGGTCAGGCTTTGCCAGGCATGCTGGCCATGAATATCGACCAGCTTGTCGGCGATGTCTTTGAGCTGCGTTGCCGTTGCTGCGCTGCCGTTGATCCATGCCCGGCTCTTGCCTTGTGCATCAATCGTGCGGCGCAGCAGCAGCGTATCGCCTGCCATAAAACCGGCTTCTTCAAACCAGTCAAGCAAGCTCGCCGGACTGTCAAACTCGGCACTGATCTCGCAGCGCTGCGCGCCTTCGCGCACCACACCCGCATCAGCCCGCGCGCCCAGCGCCAGTTGCAGGGCATCAATCAAAATTGATTTGCCAGCACCAGTCTCGCCGGTCAGCACGGTAAAGCCATCTCTCAAGTCAAGATCGAGTTCCTTGACGATCACGAAGTCGCGCAGCGAAATGCTTCTCAAGCTCATGCCACCCCTTGATTCCAGTGAAGTTTTTTACGCAGGGTGTCAAAGTAGCTCCAGCCCTTGGGGTGTAAAAACCGCATCTGGTGCTCGGACCGTCGCACGCTAATCCGGTCGCCATGCAGCAGAGTAGCCAGCGACTGCATGTCGAAGTTGGCACTGGCATCCCGGCCTGCCACCAGCTCGACCGTGATCTCGCCGCTGTCTGACAGCACGATGGGCCTGTTCGACAGGGTGTGCGGCGCAATCGGCACCAAAACCCAGCCCGGGATGGACGGGTGCAACAAAGGCCCGCCCGCAGAAAGCGCGTAGGCGGTTGAACCTGTGGGCGACGCAATGATGAGTCCATCGGCTCGTTGGTTGGATAAAAAGCGCCCATCCACCTCTACGCGCAGTTCCACCAGGCCGGCAGTCGCTCCGCGGTGGACCACCACATCGTTCATGGCGGTGGCGTTGAAAACGCAGCGCCCGTCACGCACCACTTTGGCCTGCATCATCCAGCGGCGGTCTTCTTCAAACTCGCCGCGCAGCATGGGCTCCAGCACGCTCTGGAAGGCTTCAAAAGCAATATCGGTCATAAACCCGAGCCGACCCTGGTTGATGCCGATAAGGGGCACACCAAACTGCGCCAGCAGCCTGCCAATGCCCAGCATGGTGCCGTCGCCGCCCACCACCAGGCCCAGGTCGCAATGCGCGCCTATGCCTGCCACATCAAGAATCGGGTACTGCGTCAGGCCCGTGTTGCTGGCGGTGTCTTGCTCAATCGCCACATCGCAACCCTGGGCACTCAAAAAGTGCGCAATGCTCTCCAATGCGGAGCGCGAACCCTGGGCGTGGTACTTGCCAATGAGGGCGACATGGCGAAATTGCGAATTCATTTTCAAATTACATCACAAGATACGCGTCAGTCTCCTTAGAATGCCTTAATGCTTGATGACCGCGCACGATTGTTGTTAAAAGCGCTTGTGGAGCGTTACATTGCTGATGGTCAGCCGGTCGGCTCGCGCACGCTGTCAAAGGCTTCCGGGCTGGAGCTGTCACCCGCCACGATACGCAACGTGATGAGTGACCTTGAAGAGCTGGGGCTGATCGCCAGCCCGCATACCTCGGCCGGACGCATCCCTACCGCACGCGGCTACCGGCTTTTTGTAGACACCATGCTGACGATGCAGCCGGGCCAGTTCTCACGCGGTGGTTCCATCGCCGCCCCACACCTGGCCCCCGATCAACCGCAGAAGGTTTTGAGCAACGCCGCGCACATGCTGTCCAGCCTGTCGCAATTTGTCGGTGTTGTCATGGCACCGCGCCGCAGTTCGGTGTTTAAGCATATTGAGTTTTTGCGGCTCTCAGAAAAGCGTTTTCTAGTCATCATCGTCTCGCCCGATGGCGACGTGCAAAATCGCGTTATCTTCACCGAGGCCGACTACACCCAGAGCCAGCTGGTGGAGGCTGCCAACTTTTTGAATTCACATTACGCGGGCATGGCCATTGAGGAAGTTCGCGAGCGTCTTCAACGCGAGGTCGAAGTCCTGCGTGGCGAAATCGCCACACTCATGCAGGCCGCAGTCAAGGTCAGCTCCGAGGCCATTGAGTCGCGCGATGAGGTGGTTATTTCGGGTGAACGCAATCTTTTGACGGTCAGTGACTTTTCAGGCGATATGGGCAACCTGCGCAAGCTGTTCGATTTGTTTGAGCAAAAGGCGCAATTGATGCGCCTGCTAGATGTGTCCAGCCGCGCCGAAGGCGTGCGCATTTACATAGGCGGTGAAAGCCAGGTGATTCCGTATCAAGAGTTGTCGGTCGTCACCGCTCCCTATGAAGTCGATGGCAAGGTAGTCGGCACGCTGGGCGTGATAGGCCCGATGCGCATGCCCTACGAAAAAATGATCCAGATTGTCGACATCACCTCCAAGCTTGTCAGCACCGCACTGAGCCACAGCAAGTAGCCATCTACAGGGCACCCTACAATATGTGCTGGTTCGGGGCGTTAGCTCAGTTGGTTAGAGCAGAGGACTCATAATCCTTTGGTCGTAGGTTCAAGTCCTACACGCCCTACCAATTTACACAAAGGTTTTCTGCTATTAAGTTGGTAGCGGAGAAACCTTGGGAATTCAGACCACCACATCATGAAAAGCACGCTTCTTGAGGACGCTTTTCGGTGTCATACTTGGCCCCATGCGGTTGAATTTCCTATCCTTCTGCGGCAGGTGCTGTTCGGCGAGATGTCAATCAAGCTGCGTGCCGAAAGTTCCGAAAAACGGCGGGGCCATCTGACCGTGCAACGCGCGCGCCTAGAGCACGAGGCCGCCGAGCGTCTGGCACACGACGACGACGGTGGCCATGGGAACATCTGAAGAAAACCGGGCCGATGCGGTGGCGGCGAATAAGCTCCTGGTCGACGTTGGCAAGCTGCAGGGGGAACTCGCGCGCTTCGCGCAAGAGCGCGACTGGGAGCAGTTCCATTCGCCGAAGAACCTGGTCATGGCGCTCGCCGGTGAGGTCGGCGAGCTCACTGAGCTGTTTCAGTGGTTGAGTGAGGACGCCTCGCGCGAGGTCGGACGCGACGCGGCAACATCACGCCCGGTACGCGACGAGCTCGCCGACGTGCTGTTCTACTTGGTCCGGCTGGCGACGGTGCTGGAGGTCGACCTGGACGAAGCGGCTGTCTCCAAGCTGCGCCGCAATGCCGAGAAATACCCCGTCGACAAGGCGCGTGGCAACGCGCGCAAGTATTCCGGGTTGTAGCAGGCTGCCTGCCTGATCTGTTTCCAATTCAATGGGTGACGCGAAGCGACGCCACAGACAGTGCGGCAGCCATGGAATTACACCTGACGCCACGGTAGCCCGCGCTTGCGCCAGCCACCGAGCATACCGCGATGGTGCTCCGCATCCAGCTCGCCCTCAAAGCCCTCGAGCACGTTGGCAATGCTGGTGAAGCCGTGCTTTTCGAGCTCGACCCCGGCGTCGACCGAACGCTTGCCGCTGCGGCAAATGAGGATGATAGACCGGTCCTTGCGTCCGGCCATGCGCAGCACCTCGTCGGCGAAGTGCGGATTGATCTCGAAGTCGGGTTCCGTGTTCCATTCGATGTTGATCGCTTCGACCGGGTGGCCGACGTAGAAGAACTCGGCCTCGGTGCGGCAGTCGATCAGCAGCGTGTTCGGGCTCTCCTGGAGGATTTCGTGCGCTTTTTTCGGGTGCAGATGTTCCATTGGCGTTCTCCTTGGCCTGCATTGTAGGCAGAAGAAAACAAACCTGGTTCGAATATTTCCTTATATACAAACGACGTCAGGTTATATGTCCAATTTCTGGACGCGCTACACACCGCGCTGGCGAGCGTCTACTTATTCGCAATGTCTTGCAGCCTGGTTGGCTGGATGATGTGCCCGTCGAGCCCCGCCTCCTTCAACGACATTACTGACAGCGTATCTGCGGCGTCAGCTTCATCCACCTCATCAACCAGTTCTTCGTCCGCTCCCGCGCATGCCGCGTGGCAATCTTCTCCTCCGGCGTCTGGTCCGTACGGAAATCGAACGCGCGCCGCGCCAGCGGGTAGACCTGGTATTCCACCGGCACGCCGCGTTCCCACAGCGCGTAGAACGCGCGGCCGCCGTTGATGCGGCGCAGCTCAAAATCCTGCTCGCCGATGAGGTAGAGCACCGGCGTGGTGAGTTGCATCACTTCGGGTGCGACGCGGAACAGTTGGTCCGGCTCGGACGCGTTGGGGTTCTGCATGTGGCCGTAATAGCTGACGATGGCGGCGATGTCCTGGCCGCGTTTGGCGGCGAGGCGGATGGCGTAATAGGGCCCGCGCGACAGGCCGACAATGCCGACCGGTTGCTTGCAGGCATTCGGCAGCGACTTCAGGTAATCCAGCCCGGCTTCGACGTCGAGTTCGGTTTCGGGGTTGTGTGCCGAGGGCCAGCGTTCGATGAAGCGCCCGCTCTGCCAGTCGGGCGCGACGACGAGAAAGCCCTGAGTGGCGAGTTCGCGCACGTGGGCGCGTTCGTCGCCTTCGTAGCCGCGCTTGGCATGGATGAACAGCACCGGCGGGAAGGGGCCCTTGCCTGCGGGTTTGGCGACTTCGACCGGCACTTCGGAGCCGTCGGCAGCCTTGATCGTGGTCTTGCTCATCTCGATGGTGTCGGCGAAGGCTGACGCGCCCAGCGCCAATGCCAAGATGGCGCCCGCTATAGTGCATATTTTCATGGTCTTCTCCTTTTGTTTTTTGGCTGGCCAGGTCAGCGACGGATAACAGACAGGAAACCCGGTTCAAGTATCGCACCCTGGTGCTGTCGTGAAAAGTGAAAAATTGGAGTCTGACCCCGATTCTTTCACGATTCTTTCAATTTCAAGGAAACACCACGCATGCCGAAAATCACGACCAGCCGGGCCGCGTGGATTGTCTTGGCGACCGGCTTTCTCATTCTTTTCATAGGCGGCGGGGCAAGATTCGCCATTGGCTTGACCCTGAAACCCATGGTCGAGGAATTGAACTGGTCCCGTAGCGATATCGGCGTCGCCGTTCTGGTGTTCCAGACGATCACCGCATTCGCCATGTTTTACTCGGGTCGGCTGGCGGACAAAGCGAGCCTGCGCGCGATGCTCGGCTGGGGCATGGTGATCAGCGGAGCGAGCATTGGCGCGATGAGTCTGGTGACCCAGCCCTGGCACGCCATTGTGCTGTTTGGAGTTGTCTATGGATTCGCCAATGGACTGATTTCGGTTTCACCCGTCGGCGTCATGGTGACGCGCGCATTTCCCGACCGGGTCGGCTTTGCCAATGGCGTGGCGAACGCGGGCATGAGTGTGGGACAACTTGTCATCATCGCGGTGCTTGCAGCGGTGCTCGTGACGATCGGCTGGCGCTCGGTTTTCGTTTGGGTCGGGCTCGCGCATCTGCTGTTCCTGCCGCTCATATTTTATGCCGTGCCCGGCAAGGAGGCCACCGCAAGGCAGGCGGCCGGTCCGGTGCGCGAAGGGATGAGCCTGCGCCAAGCCATGCGAACGCGCCAGTTCTGGCTGCTGATATTGATTTTTGCGATTTGCGGTCTGGATGATTTTTTTGTCTCCACGCATGTTGTCGCCTTCGCGCTGGATCGCGGCGTCAGCCCATTTCTCGCCGGTAATCTGCTGGCGGTGATGGGCATTGCCGGACTGGTCGGCGTTATCGCTTCGGGGATGTGGGGCGACTGGACAGGCCCGGTTATCGTCACAGCGACGGCCTTTATCGCGCGCATCGCGGTCTTTCTTCTTGCCATGATCGATCAGTCGCATCTGTCTGTTGCGATTTTCTCACTGGTGTTTGGAGTGACGTTTTTAATGACTGCGCCATTGACCGTGCTGTTCATCCGCGATTCCTTTGGCCTCAAGAACATGGGCGCAATAGGCGGGATCATTGTGATGGTGCATCACATCTTCGGTGGTTTGGGTGCTTGGCTGGGCGCTGCGATATTTGATCGCGATGGCAATTACACAGCGGCGTTCACAGTGATGTTTGTCGCAAGTCTGATCGCGCTGGTGGCGACGCTGATGTATAAACCGCTGCGCCTCAAGGCGGGCTAGCTTCACATTGTCCGTGTTACCCAAAAACGTTACTTTTTGAACCACGCCGTATTCATTGGTTCTGGGTTGGTAGTGATGGCGAATATGACAAGCTTATCGGTTGAGTAGCGACTGCGACAGGTTGAGATGGACGGCTTGCAACCCTCACCGACTCCGCCCATCCCTATACCCAGTGGACCCAGTGGACGCATTGCCAGCCGCCAACGCCAGCCGCTGCGTCGCCGCCCCCACATGCGCATGGGTGATCGCCAGGCCCAAGGCATCTGCCGCGTCCTTGCCAGGCAGGCCGGGCAGTTTTAGCAGGCGCATCACCATCTGCTGCACTTCGGGTTTGCCGGCTTTGCCGTAGCCTGCGACTGCCTTTTTCATTTGTAGTGCGGTGTATTCAGTCACTGGCAAATCGCACGACACCAGTGCCGTCACGCAGGCGCCGCGTGCCTGGCCGAGCATCAAGGTGGCTTGCGGGTTGACGTTGACGAAAATGATTTCGACCGATGCGCAGTCGGGCTTATAGCGCTCGGCGATTTCGCGTATGCCGTCGTACAAAACCTTCAGGCGAGCGGGTAGATTTTTGGTTTCCAGGTGCGTGGTGGTGATGGTGCCGCTGGCCACGTAGGTGAGCGCGTGGCCGTCCACGTCAATCACGCCGAAGCCGGCGGTTTGTAAGGCGGGATCGATTCCGAGGATTCTCATGGGCACCTCTATAAATTCATTTTTCAGGCAAATTGCTGCGTTGCGCGGTGCTCGCAATCCTCATGTACCTTAAGTACATTCCGGTTGCTCCGCTCCGTGCGCCTTGCACTTTATCCTGAAAATCTGAATTTCTAGAAGTGCCCTCATACGCTATTAAATTTGTAGCTGTTAAGGCAAACTCACATCCCCCATGCGCCCAGCGATGGTGTTGGCGCGTGATGCCAAATAGCCCGAGTTGGGCCGGGTTTCAAAATATTTGGGGCGCGGCAGCATCACGGCCAGGTGCGCGGCCTCGTAGGCGCTTAACTTGGCAGCGGGTTTACGGTAATAGTGCTGCGCGGCGGCCTCTGCGCCAAACACGCCTTCGCCCCATTCCACATTGTTGAGATAAATCTCCAGAATGCGCTCTTTGCTTAACAAGGCTTCGAGCATCAGGGTCAGCACCAGTTCCTGGCCTTTGCGCAGCAGCGTGCGTTCGCTAGAGAGAAAAAGATTTTTCGCCAGCTGCTGCGTGATGGTGGATCCGCCCACAATTTTTGGCGCTTTTTTGACGGCTTGCGTCGCAGCGGATTTACTGACGCTGGGTTTGCTGGCCAACTGCTGCACGCGTTGCTCGGCTTTTGCATTTTTGTCCCAAGCTCTTTCCAGTGCCTCAACGTCCACGCCATCGTGTTCTACAAAGCTGGCATCTTCAGACGCAATCACCGCGCTTTTGAGGTTGCTTGAGATTTGCGCGTAGGGTACCCACTGCTGTCGCCATTTGAGGCTGCCTGTGGCCGTCGCCACGCGCAAGACTTCAGAGCGCTGGAAGGCGGTTGACTCGGGGTTCAGCACCGCCATCAAGGCAATGCGGCCGACAAAATAAAGCTGCAAGGCCAGGCTAGAGATCAGCACCAAACCCAAAAAACGTAATAAACCTTTCATACGGTTTTCATCTGCCGCTAGTACTGCGATTCGTGAGCTTGGTTTCAAGCGTTTCATCACGGTTGAACTTGAAGCGCGACACCACCACAAGCTGGTCGGCCTTGCGGCGCATGCCTTCGGTAAATCTTGCAAACGGCCCGGTGCTTCTGACAATGCTTTGCGCCCGACGGTCCAGCGTCAGGTTGCCTGATGTTTCAACCACTTCGGTAGCCAGTATGCGGCCATCAAAGTTGACGGTAACGATCATGGTCAGCTCGCCATACAGCTTGCGGCCCGCCAGTTCAGGGAAGTTGCTGGTGCCTTTGTCTTCAATTTTCCGCCGCAGGCTGTCATAGTAAACCGCGTAAATCTCTTCGCGTGTGGCGGGGCTGATGTAGCGTTTTTTGGGACGCGCATTTTCTTCGTTGATGCGCTTTTCAATCTCAGCCAAAATTTTGATGAGCTGCCTGCGTTTTTCTTCACGCTCGGCCTGCGTCGGGTCATTGGCGGGCAGCTTGGGGTCGGGCGGCGGCATGCTGGTCAGCTGTTTTTTGATTTGCGCCAGCAGCTGGGTTTGCTGCTCTTGCAACGCCTCGGTTTTGCGCTGCGCGTCTTCTGCGGCCTTCCCAAAATTGGTAAAAGCCGATGGCGGCAGTGGGGAGGTGGCTCGGCCTTTTTCAAGCTCACCACCGCCTGCCAGCGATACCTGCGCAATGGCTTTTGCTGCATCAGGTTTTTCGTTTGACTTGGCGTTGACCAAAATCACCTCAAGCGGCGTGTCATGAAACACGCGGTTAAAACTTTCCGGGTCAACAAAGCGCGTCGTCAGCACCGCCGCGTGAACCAGGGCGGACGCGCCCAGGGCGATTTGCAGTGTGCTGAAGGATTTCACGATGGTGAATTATCGGGGCTAGGCGGCAGCACCCGCCGCAGGCTCGTTTATATCCACGGCGATTGAAATGGGCCCAGCGCTGACGTCGTCGTCACCGTCTTCAGCGTCGCCAGCGGTGTCAAACTCGGCTATCTCTTGAACCACATCCAGTCGCTCAACCACGGTGCCGGATATGTCCAGCGTGATCTCGTCAATCCGACCCAGC
>Ga0335396_10006892_pt1 | contig 11086 bp, 17 predicted proteins | sample FRY02_FD_205743 | JGI IMG/M metagenome (GOLD analysis project Ga0335396, IMG submission 205743) | Freshwater microbial communities from Lake Fryxell liftoff mats and glacier meltwater in Antarctica - FRY-02 (spades assembly) (version 2) | ecosystem: Environmental > Aquatic > Freshwater > Ice >... | reverse complement strand
CTTCGTCTGTGGCACTCTCCCAGAGCAGCCTCGCGCGGTTCAGGCCGTTCTTCCACGTCTCGTCTGGTTGCTTGCCCTTGCCGGGGTTCTTGCGCTTCGGTAAACATCGCCAGAGTTCGTAATAGAAACCCTCTTCGGACCTGTCGAAGAGAATCTCTTCTTCGATGCACACGGACGATGAGTTCGCGTACACGGTACGCATGGCAATGCCGACGAGAATCCTGTAGTTCTCTTCGACCATGTCAAGAGGAAACCCCTGGATCAGATCCCAAGGGCGTGAACGCCGAATCTTGATAAAGTCCAACTTATCGACGTAGTCGAGCAGTCGTTTCGCCTTTATCAGGATCTCTGTGCCGCCTACAGAGACTGATATCATTTCGCTAATTCCTTATTAAGCTGCTTCAGTATCTTCAGTTGCCTGACAATCCGGGTATGTGACCCACTTAACAATGTCGAACCCGTAATTGTAAATCTGGGCTTGATTCCCAGCGATGTTTAAGTCAAACGGAACAGATGTGATTCGGATCGTCGCCTCGAAGTGCGGCCCCGCAGAAACGTCTGCGATAGGCGCGTCAGTCGCAGAATTCCAAATACGATCACAAATTGAAGACCAGCGGATTCTGTAAACCCCATTTATGCATAGAAGATTGGGCTGGTTCCCACTGTGACACGCAATTGCGAGTGTCCCAACGTTCGACACTGTACCACAAGCACTGATTTCCTGGCCATTTGTGGAACTGGTGACCAACTTCGGCGTCGTCGCCGTCTGAGTCGTTGAGATCTGTGTGACGTGCGGGATCAAGTCCCACGTCTTTGTGACGTAAGATGTTGCTGTGTCCAGCAATACGCACGCATCGGAAGAACAACACAATTCACCTGGTTCAAACGCCATATCAATACTCCTCGGACGGCTTGTAGAAACCTCTAAAACTCACGCTGTAAACCACCGTCCCAGCGACAGCCGGACGAATCGACGACACTGGAAACCCCTGCATGCAGAAGCATCCACAGACTCCCAGATCCAAACAACCTTTCGCGAACAGCCACGCTTCCACAAGCGTCTTGTAACTCTTCGCTGTGCCTTCAGCCTGATCGCTGAAATAAGCATTGAACTCCACTGACTGCGAAGGGAAATACCCCGACGAAGTCCTCAGTCCTCCAGATGATCCTGTCTTAAGTACTAGGTACGGAAGACATAGATCACCTTTTCTTTGCCCGTCGAAATGATTGGATGACTTTATCGGAGTCGCGGTCAGCGCCCGAAGAGCATCAAGTACAGCGCTCTCCAGACAGCATAACATCGCACTTCCTCACGCAAACCAAATTTTCGATCTTCACTCCGAATGTTTCCACAACTATCGCTTCCGCGATCTCCGGATGATACGCATCAACTTCAATGGGACTTCCTGCTCCGAAAATTATGTATCGTGTCACTTTACGACCCCTTCAATCTCACACCTTCTATCTCTTATCTCCCATTTCCTCTCAACTTCTTGGTACGCCACCAAAAATGCTTTCTGAAAGGTGTGCAAGGATGCCTCGGTGTCAAATCCTTGAATAGAAGCCCTTGCCATTAACTGCTCACGCTCTTCAGTTTCTGTAAATTCCCTGACCATGTTTTTACCTTCGCTAGAACGGTACTTTCAATGACGCGATGAACTCTTTCTTCATCTCCGCTCTTGTATCATCAAACACTGGTCCAGTCCATGGACGATTTGTCTGATCGAATATTAAAAGGTAATTCCCGTCCCGTCCTCCGATGTGCGGTGCCTGTAAGAAACCGACGACCGCGCTGTCACCTTTTTTTGTCGGCGATGAGTCAATGTACTCAGAAAGAAATGCTACCTGCCCAGGATTATTTATTTCAGACGAATCACTATCATTCAAAACTCTGAATCCTCCGGGCTTCCACCCTAAATATGCATGTGGTATTTCTCCGGGCTTCGAATGTGGTGGGGCTTCTGTTTTCTGTAAAGCCCTCCTGTAAGCCACCGCGAGAACTTCCGCTGCAACAGCGCATGCATCGCCAATCTTTGCGTTCAACATCTCCTGAATCCTGACACGGTGGTCAACTACACGAGCAGTCAGCACTGTCAATCTCCAATCCAACTCGATACGGAACAAGTAGCCCGCCGTCATTCACTCTCGTGATCCGAAACACGCCTTCCTTAGTTTTAAGCCGATGATTCGCCGATGGCCGGCCGCTCAGTGGCCATCGAACCAAGTCTCCAGTGAAACTGTAGACCAGATCCTTGCTGTCATTCCTAGACGTCAAAGTCGCAGCCTGTGATGTAATGCTGCCCTTCACTTTTCCGACTCGTCTCGTTGCCGTTTTGTTCTCGCAATCGTCGCAGTCCTTCGACTGGTACAGTTCGAAGATATCCACGTTGTCCAGTAGCGTAAAGCACGCCGCGATTGATCTCGCTGTGAGCACTTGAACGCAGAACGATTTGAGATACCTCGCGGAATATACAAGCCATTCTGTACCTTCCGAGTCCGTAATGACTGCGCCTGTCGTGACGTTGACGTCGTGCTCCGCCATCGAAATACGGAACACTTTGTCTGACACATGAATACCGATGTTCGGGTTCGCCGTCTCGATGCTGACTCCGCTCGATCTCGCAAACTCAAATTCCGTCTCAACTCCGCAAGAGTCCAGCGTGACGGTCTCGTAATCACAAAACGCACTGAGCCACTCGTCGCAGCCACAGACTCTGTCGATACAGCATGGGTCTTCGTATGTGAGGTCAACGGCCACTGTATCGCCTCATGTTTCTGATGCGTGGAACAGTGGTTCTGCAACCAGATCCCACGCAGGTCGATGGCTGGACACATGGCACATGCACGAACTCAAATAGATCTGACTGTGCGCCGCATTTCTTGTCCTTGTACAGATCTTTGTACATTTTCAGGACTTCGATCTTTGCTTTCAGTCCTGCGGTCCTGTCGAATGTCGTGTCGCCTTCTTTCGTTACGAGCGTGGTGCAACTCAATTCCGTAATCTCTTCGCCGAGAGTACAGATCTTCGTTTCCAGTTCTTCGCATGACAGGCATCCAGCGACCACGGCTATCTCCAATTACGCAGGAACAGTTTCTTTCTTCACGGCTCTCTTCGCGGCCATCTGACGCGCGACGAGTCCCTTCAGTTTCTTTTCTTGTGCCCAGACACGAGGGACCATCTTTCCTTTCGCGTCAACTTCAATGACGCCTCGCATCAGCCCGGTCAGGTCCGATACATTGGCGAGCTGAGAGAAGTCCTTCTGGAACTCCGTGTCGTCGATCAGTTTACAGAGTGGCCAGTCCTTGTCTTTATCCGGACCCCTGAGACACAGGGCTGCGTTGTGACTGAACGATCCTGCATAGATCTCCTTCGCTTTGGGCTCTGAAAGATCGACCTGCGACTTCACGACGCGGGTTGGTCCACCTGGCATTCTGAATGCCCACATTTTTCCTGACGCTGCCATGACTGTTCCTTCGTTACAAGATCAACAAAAAAGGGGCGGCGACGATTACTCGACGTCGCCCCTTACATAAACAATTTATCCTGCGGTCGCTTAGTAACCGTTCGTGAGTAAGATCCCCTTTTGAGGGTCTTCAATGTACGCATAGCCGAGTGAGTAGCTGTCGTAGATCGCTACGATCCGCTTGCGGCACTCATCAGACCCCAGCGCACATCTTCGCACTTCAGGCTGAACCTGATAAACCCACTTCACGAATTCCGACAACTTGCCCATCCAGATCCAGTCTTTAGCTTGAGCCAAAGTGATCCCGTACCTCAGAACAATCCGCTCTGCGAAACGCTTGTATGCCATCGGGCTGAATGTCATTCCGTTCGACACTTCTGGTGTCATCAAGAAATGATAATCACCGGCTCCGCAGGTGACATCTTTTTCGTGACTCGTGGCGTTCAGCAATGGATTGATCTGATCTCGCATCAGGTCACTGGTAATGACGTCCAGGTTGTTCGTGTCCATCCCGTTCGGCCGTCCATGAACCAGATCCACCATGTCGTAGGTCAGGTTCTTCACCACCTGAAAGTCTTCCGGACACACGATCGATGTTGGGCTCGAATTCACCCACGGACCTGATGCTCCGTCTGTGAACACGGTGCCGTCGTCATAGTAGATGTTGTACTCGGTGCCAGAACGGTTATAGACCGTGTTGTAACCGATCATGGCGTCGATCAGATCGTTCTCACGCTTCTCGTCGTGAGCGTCCTTGATCTTCGGTACAGACTTCAGGAAAAATCCATTTGGATCTTTGCAAAGTGCCTCGCGTGTGACTGCCATGCCGAGACCACCGGGACGTCCGTTCGGGTGGTCGAGGTAATCAGTGGCCAGACCGTACAGCGGAGCCGCAACAAGTTCAGCGACTTCATGCCACTTCATGTCGCTGAATACACCCCAGTCTCGGTACGACTCGTCACACTCGCCGCGTGGAGGACCAGTGCCTGCAAGTCGGCTGATCATGTACTCCTCTTTCGGAGTTTCCATCAGGCCGAAGCGGATGGCTTTCTGTGCCATCTTGTTGAAGATTCCGGATGTGACGATCGCTTCCATCGCGTCGTCTTTGGCACCCTGAATCACGCCACGGAAGTTCGGGCCGAAGTCGTGCTCCAGGCAAGCGACGAAGTCGATGTCCTTCCAGTTGTAACCGGATTTCGGGTCGCCAAGGATCATGTCAACCTGCTCCAGTGCTTCCACTGGATGCTTCTTGACTTCCTTCAGCATTTTCTCTGTCAGCAAACGATTAGCCATGATTTTCTCTCAACAAAAGTTTCACTGAACAGTGAATGAACAGAAAGAAGTGAAGTTTTCTAAACTACGCTGCGAATTCGACTTCCGCGTATGCCACGTTGTCGGGGCCGGAATCCTTCACAGCGCGGAACACAATCGCTCCGGCCACAGAGGACTTCACGATCTTTGAGTCCACAAGAGCGTTGCTCGCTGGATTCTTCGCGAACGTGAATCCTTGTCCGCGAACCCATGTCGTTGGCGCGGCTGCACCGGCTGCGTCAACAATCTCGTAGGCACGAGTAAACGTGCTGCCTGCACGATACCGAGCAATCGTCGTTGTGTTCGGACGTGTGGCACAGGAGTCGTCATCGACCTGCACCAGGTTCACGCCCTGAAACGCGAGCTTCGCGGCCAGCAGGGTTGTTGCGAGGTTCGTGTCCCATGCTACATCCAAACTGATCAGTTTTGCAACGAGGCGACTGTCAGCCGTGTCCGAACCGAGGAAGTCGCCTTCGCACATATCCACCAAAGTCGCCGGAAGCTCCATTGGCTGAGTGTCTGCGTAAAGCAACGGGACATTCCCATACTGATGCATCGCGTGAAGGCAATTTGGCATGATTCATTACTCCGGAAAATTCAAAAACAAAACTTACGTGATGCGTTCGTTTACTTCAGACCCATTGCACTCAGGAGATTCAGTTTCGATCCAGCCTTTGGCTTTTTTCGGCCAGGACTGTAAGTCTTTTCTTCGACTTCTTCCTTCGCAGGTGCCGCAGATGTCTCTTCCTCTTCCTCGTCATCAGGAACCTGAATGAACATCGGAGACATTTTCGACATGACTCCCGCGAACTTCTTGCGTTGTGGTTCCGCCATTTCGCAGGCGCACTCAACAACCTCTTTCATCAAGTCGGGAGCAATCTCAACAGACTCGAAGATCTTCGCGAATTCGGTCGTCAGCGATGCCGTCAGTTTCTCGGCGGCTCGCTCTGATTCGATGGCATCCAAACGATCCTGCAGGTCTTTCGCGGACTTCTTCGCAGCGATGAGTTCAGCCTGCTCAGTGGCTTCAGAATTGTGCTCTTCCAGAATTGACTTGATCAGTTCTGGATGCTTTTTGATTTCTTCGAGTGTCAGTGCCATTTCTTCTTCTTCCTCGATGTGTTCTTCGAAAATACCATCCGTAGTAGCCGGATTAGTGACAACGTCCACTGACCTGATCGATTCGATCGCATTCACATCAGAGTCCTTGCCTTTTACAGGCTTTTCACTCTCGATCGATGCGTTTACTGACATTCCCATTGTTTTCGGGGCGTGTGTGATATCCCACACGAACTGACTTGCGGCGGCATGCTGTGGATTGAAATAAATCGTTCCAAAATAGCCTTTGCCTTCGCGGTATTCTACATTTTCACTAACAACGCCGAACTTGTCGTGATAGTCCCGGTTGTCGGTCGCCTTGGCTGGATGATTGATGTAAACCCGAGAGCCAGACAAATGCCTGATCGCTGTCTTCCGGACACCCGGTGTGTCGTAGTTCCTATTGTTACGCGACCGAAGACCGAGCAACTTCACTCCAACGGCGATGCCCTTTTCGGCATCAACGTCGGCAAGACCAACTGATTCGAAGGCGTCTTCAGATGCAATTGTGTCCTGGGTTACGCTCACTTAGATTCTTTCACGTCGGCAGGCTTCGCAGGAGGCTGCGGCCTCGGTGCAGTTTTCTTACTTCCACATTTCTTGCAACCCATCATTCTGTCCTTTTGCCATAATGACATTTTGACATTTATTCACTTATATGGATTAGTTGTATTGATTTCATCGACTCTGTGCAACTGGATTTACTTCCGAGTTTTCGAATTTACCTTGGAAACTCCTTTTTCGGCCATCGGGTCTGTTTTCGACTTTGTGATTGGTCCGGGGTCTGTCTGCTGCTTTGCGAGGATGCTGCCTGCAGGCAGATCCAACTCTGCTGCGAGTTCAGATTTGCGCTGTGCCTGCTCTGATTCGTAGTCGCGACCTTCTGAGGCGAGCCAACTCTTTCCTGACAGTTGTCCAGCGTCGAAAAGTTCGTGGTTCACATCGAAGTCTTCCTTCCGGTTGCGTGTCTGCACTCTCGGTGGCTTTATCTCAAGCATGACCGCTTCCCAGTCGCCTTCCTTCAGGTCGTGATCTCCTTTAGTCTCTGCGTACCTGACTGCCTGCTCCAGAATCCGCTCGTCTTCCCGGACCATGAGGTGCTGCTCAAACGTCATTCCCTTGTGGAACGGTCCTTCGCTGACCAGCGTCGATGCGAAGTTACCTTCACTCACGTTTGCGGTCAGCATGAATTCCGGGCATCTGAGTCCTGCTGCGCACGCGCGGAGCAGTGATGTCAGCACTTCGATGTGATTCGTGGCTCCCTGACCTGTCTCCGGGAACTCGTACTTTATCGTCGATGGTACGGTGACGACTGCGGGGGACGGGAAGTCGTAAGTTTCGTTCTGCCCTGTGGCTCCGCCGCCTGTCTGCTGCGAGCCGAGCCAGCTTTTTACCTGGTCCGCGCCAGATCCAGCCATCATTGTGCGGATCGCGCCGAACGCTGCCTGGAACCCTGACGTTCGCATCAGATTTGACAGTAGTTTCTTGGCCCAGATCAACTCTTCTCGCACCGGCCAGTAGATCGTGACTCCACGGGGGTCGTTTGCGAGGCAGTTCCGCTTTCGATGCTGGATCAGCGTGCGGTCTTCTGGCAGCAGGTCGGGGAGTGATCCCATCGGCGTTTTTACGCGGAGGTCGTCGTACCAGTTTCCGTCGATGTGGTATGCGACGGGCTTGTACTGCAGGTTGTTCGTCCGGCGCACACCCAGAAGCTCGATGTACTTCTTCTTCTCGGTCTCCGGGTCCACGTTGGCGTACTCTGATGTCGGGTCTTCGTCGAGATCCGTAGGCTCTGCGAAGTTCACTCGCAAAATCCCGTCGTCGTCGTAGACGATCGTGTCGAACACCTCGCCGTGACGGTCGAGTCGCTGGCTGACTTCCGACTGCCGTGACTTCCAATCGTTCTCTTTCATCCAAAGTTCAAGGAACTTCTGGACGCGGTCGGCCGCTGCGGATGACCCGTCAGTCTTCGGCTTCACCGTGACGACGTGGCCTGTGTCGGCGATGTAATACGCTCTGTTGTTCATCGCGTTCGACCCCCAGCAGACTCTGGACAGAGAGTCGCCGAGGACCATGACGCTGTTTACCGATATGCATCCCAGATTCGCGTCGTACGGCTCTTCTCCGCCGTGCGGCAGTTCATCGCCGTTATTCTGAGTGCCGTAGTCTGCGGTTAGCTCTTCGAGGATGTTGTGTGCCAGTTTCGCTGCCGAGATCGACAGGCGTGTCTGTTCTACTTCAAAATCCGATGCGTAATCATGGATACGGTTGTTCGCGCGCAGCATTAGTGATCTCCTGGGTGGAGATTACCGTTGTTCTGGCGTTTTGGCAATCTGCAGCTCTTTTTCTGGTCTCCGCTTTTCGACGGGCGATCTTCGCGTCTTCAAGTTCCGTGAAGTACCCGAGGTGTATGAGGACTCTCTGAATCCTGATGTACGCTCGCCACTTCTTGTTCTTCTCTCTCCAGCAGACTCCCGTCATGCCGGATCTCTTCGTTGTTACCATAGGAATTGTACCAGTTGTCCAAAGTGACGGGTCGTCTCGAAATACATCGGCATGACCGGCGATGGGGCGTGACACAGGTACGACTGTGTCTGGATGTGCCAGTCAATCAGCGATTCCGGGTCGTTCTTGCGGCATTTCTTGCATCCGGATTTACTCATTGGATTGTTCTTCCTCAATTTCCAAACCTGGACTTACATAAGGAATATCAGAAACTCGGCACCAGTAACCTTCGGTGACTTCTTCAAGATCTTTTCCTCCTAAGCATGCCCAGAACCACGTTCTCCGAGGCGATGGGTCGCTGATGTCCGATCCAGCGTACCACCATAGGCCATCACGATTTGGTTTCATCCATGCCCAGCGAAGAGGATGCTTCTTTTCAGCCAGAAGATACGTCTGCACTGTAAATTGCAGTTTGTCACATGAAATCTTCGATTCTTCGAGCTTCTTTCTGAGTGATGTGACCGCCGCTTTGCACGGTGCGTGCTTCTTTTTCTCTGCATCCAGTTCAAAATTCAGATGTCTATTTTGTTGCCTTTCTGCCTGAATTACTTTCACCTGAATTTCGATTACTGACTTCAGTTTCTTCTTCGCACCCATTTTAAGTCCCTTCGTTAATACAGTATGTGAGCAGACGCTGCTCATTGCTTCATCTCCATGACGCCACGACAAAATCCCAACAGCCACGCTGCTGACATTCTGTATTCAAGCGGACGACCTCTCAGTTTGCAGATCGCAGCCGCAAGTGCTGGGAAATCGTCGCTTGTGCCAGTGTAAGCGCCGCTTGCTCCCAGTTTAATCTCCAGCCAGTCTTGCTCTGACATTGATGCGTGCCGCTCTATCATTTCCCTTTTCTCCGTTCTTCCCAGTAAATCTCTAAATGACGCGGTAACTGTGTGGCCATGTCCAGACTGTCTGGACCATCGTCGTGCTTCCCTTTTTCTTGAATCCCATTGAAGTTCCTGAGCTGTTGCACGAGTAGCGATGTGCCGGGATTGTTCAGGTATCGCAGACGGTGGCCTTTGATGAACGGATCGAGTCGGCGAATCCTGAGTGGCTTCGGTAGCGTGTCTTTTACCGGGATGATTATGTTCCCAGAGGATAGGTACTTGCTGAGCGCGTAAGCGGGGTTGTCTGCGGCGTACCTGTAGATCATGTCCAGGAACAACTCCTGAAATTGCAGTGTCTCAATCCCGATCAAGTCGCCGCTGATGATCCGGTGATGCGGTTGATCGCAGAACAGGAACAGATCAGAGACGATCTGGCCGGGGGGACGACGGGCAAGATCGGCGTCAACGTACTTTATGTCTGATTGCGTGGATTGTGCTACGCAGCAGATTGATGAGTAGTCGCCTTCTTTTTCTTTTTTGCCTTTAGAGGCATCCACGGCAAACATGCGGACGATGGGCGTGTTTGGCAGCGTGTCTGGCGACGGCCAATCGTCAATGTCGATGAAGACGTCGGCGAAGCAGGTGCGGTCCCATTCAACGTCAGTATTCGATGACTCGTTCCAGTTTCCGTAGAGGAAGCGATTGCGTTCCTGCTCTGATAGACCTTCGAGGGTTTGACGGTATTTTTTGCGGTCGAGGTAGACGTTGTCTTCAAGGCTGCCGGGAATGAATGTTCCACTGGTGGTGACGCATTCCATCAATCCAGTTTCACGAGACAACTCGTATTGCGGCTGGTCGTACCAAGTGACTACTTCGCCTGTGATCTTGAAGTGCCGAATTACGCCGGAACGCTCTTTGATCGGAAGTCCAGTGGACTGATCGATCCACCAGTGAACCCACTTCGCAAGCCAACTATCAGAATCTGGGTTGCAGGACATTCTAAGGACTGGTCTGATGCCGCATTTTGAACGGCACCGTCCCCACAAAAACTGTACATATGCTAACGGAAACTCTGTGACTTCATCGAAGTAAAGCGCATCGAACTGACTGCCCTTGAACTCTTCGAGATTTTTTTTGTACTGACATGCATACAGGCCCATCTTGGCCCCAGATGGGAATGTGAAGTTGCTACGAGTGTGATTAAAAAATCCTCCTATCTGACCGTACATGTCAGTGCAATGATCGAGCAACGAACCTGACTTCGTCATCTGCGGATACGTTCTTCGGAAGATCGCGCCACGGAAGTGCTTGTTCGCATGGACTCCCTGGCAATGACGTAATGGATCGAGCGTCAGAAAGTGCGTCTTCCCGGACCCTGCAGCGCCGCCGTACAAAAGCCAGTCAGCAGGAGAGCAGAGAGCGTCGTATTGCGGCTGCGAAAGTGGTTGGTCAATGCTCATCAACGGCCTCGAAAGTCAAAGCGAAAATAGAATCCTTCCACACATGCAAATCGCCGTTAGCTCTTCGGACGATCCAGTCTCCCCAATCAACAGTCACTGGTCCATGAACGGTGTGTGTCACGAGTTTATCTTTACCGTTTGAACTTGGATAATCGATCGGGCTTAGTGAGTTTACTGCCGTTATTTTCTTATTCCATGCGACTTTCAGCCATTCAGGCCAAAGACAAACATGCCCGCGTCGTTCCAGCGTCATCTGGTACGCATCGATGGCTTCTGCTTTTTTTATGAACTTGCTCATGGTTCCACCTCGCCAATCACATTAAACATCTCCGGATGAATCCGCCGCACCAGCCGCATCGATACGATCCGCTGACAATCGCTGATTGCCTGCCTGAAGTCGTTATTGTCGTTCGGGCCTGTG
>Ga0335396_10006886_pt1 | contig 11093 bp, 9 predicted proteins | sample FRY02_FD_205743 | JGI IMG/M metagenome (GOLD analysis project Ga0335396, IMG submission 205743) | Freshwater microbial communities from Lake Fryxell liftoff mats and glacier meltwater in Antarctica - FRY-02 (spades assembly) (version 2) | ecosystem: Environmental > Aquatic > Freshwater > Ice >... | reverse complement strand
CGGCCTTGAATTCAGGGGTGAAGGTGCGGCGTTGCCGCTTGGTGATGGTCTTTGTTTGCTTGTTCATGGTGTACTCCGAGCGAGCATTGTCGCTAATTTTAGTGTCCACGAAAGTGAAGCAAGCTCACACACCGCTCAAGAGTCAATTGCCTCGCTCGCCTCCAAACGCACCGCGTATCGGCAAAGATTTTTCTTAAGCGCTGGATAAAAATGCTCCCTGCCCCCAGTACGGGCTGCCATGCGCGGTGTATCACACCATGTATGGAAACACTCGAAACACTATCGGCGAGGGTTGAAGCACTCACGGCGATTTTTTCGCCGCCAGTTTCTTGAGCAAGTGCGTATGCAATTTGCTCTTCAGTGAAACGCTTCTTTTTCATGCGGGCCTCCGATTATTTGGAGACGCCAGTGTCCCATACAACTCTCAATTCGATTAGACCCAGAATCGGGGTAGGGATCAGGTTAAGGACCAGAACCAAGTAGCGGCCACCGATGCTTGCCTGACCCTTCTAGCGATTTATTTCGCTACACATTCCGCCACGGCGTCCACCACACGCCGAATCATCTCATCCGTCATCTCCGGATAAATCGGCAGCGACAAAATGCGGCTCTGATTATGAAACGCATTTGGAAAGTCTTCGGGCTTGTGACCCAAATACGAATACGCTGGATAGAACGGCAAGGCCTTTGAATAGTTGAGCATGGTCGAGATGCCGGCCTTGTTCAAGTGCTGCTGCAACGCGTCGCGGTTCTCCACGCGGATCACATAGAGGTGATAAACATGCGTGCGATCCTTGGCGATCTTCGGAATGCGCACGCCTGGCACCGCCGCGAACAATCGGTCATACACGCTCGCCACGCGGCGCCGCGCTTCCGTCCACTTCTGTAAGTGCGGCAACTTCACGGAAAGAATCGCCGCCTGAAGTCCGTCGAGGCGACTGTTGATGCCTTCCATAACATGTTCGCCCTTGCCGCCGTGGCGCGCATACAACTCGCTCCACGCAGCAAGTTCGCTGTCGTTGGTGACTAGGCAACCTGCGTCGCCCATCGCACCCAGATTTTTTCCGGGATAAAAACTAAATGTCGCCGCCACGCCCATGGTTCCAACTTTGCGGCCTTTGTATTCCGCCATGTGCGCCTGCGCGCAATCTTCCATCACCCACAAGCCGCGACGCTTGGCAATCTCAAGAATGGGATCCATGTCCGCGGGCTGGCCATACAAATGCACCGGAATGATTCCAACCGTGCGCGACGTGATCTTCGCTTCGATCTGTTTCGGATCAATCGTGAAGGTCTCGGCGTCGGTGTCGCAGAAGACAACTTTCCCGCCTGCCTGCGTGATGGTCTCGGTGGTTGAAATCCACGAGTGCGCTGTGGTGATCACTTCATCGCCAGGCTTGATGTTCAGACCCTTGAGCAAGATATAAATCGCATCGGTTCCATTGGCGCAGCTCACGCAATGCTTCACGCCGACGGCTTTGGCGAACTGAACTTCAAAGTCAGTCACAAATCGGCTGCGAATAAATGCAGACTCGGTGATCACCGCCTTGATCGCATCGTCCACCTCCTTCTGAATGGAGAGATACTGTGCGTGAAGATCGACGAATGGAATGTTCATGGTGCTTTGCCCTTCAGTGCTCGAAGAAGTCGTGCGGGATTGCCCGCGTAAATGCCGGGTTGCGTGATGTTTTTGGTAACCACCGCGCCCGCACCAATCACGGCGTCGTCGCAAATCGTCACTGGAAGAATGGTGGCGTTGGAGCCGATGGAAACTCGGTTGCCGATGCGCGTGGACATCCACAGCGACTTATCACCGCGGGCTGGTCCACCAGTTTGAAAGAGGTCGTTGATAAACATGACGCCGTGGGAGACAACGGTGTCGTCTCCAATTTCCACAAGTTCGCAGACAAATGAATGCGACTGAATCTTGCATCGCGCGCCGATACGCACGCCAGATTGAATCTCAACGAATGGTCCGATGAAGCAATCGTCGCCGATCGCGCAGCCATAGATGTTCACAGGCTGAATCACCTTCACGCGTTGGCCGAAGGTGACATTCACAATGCCCGCGGTGCGAAGAATCGGATCAGCCATGACGCTGCCCAAGTTTGCATCGAGCCGGCTTGAATCGCAGCGAAACTTCCTTGCCTGTTTCGATGGATTCATAAATGGCGGAGATCAGCTCAAGACTCTTGCGACCGGCGAGACCATCGACCAGTTGATGCGTGTGATTCAAAATGCTCGACACAACATGATCGTAATACGCCTGATGACCAAAGCCGTAGACATTTGGCGGATTCACTGAGTACTTCTTCAGTACCTCATCGTCGCCCGGAAGTTGCTTGCCAAAATTCCAAGTGACCATTTCGTTTACGGCAAAGCCGCCGATGACCACGGTGCCGCCCTCGCCAAGAACCGAGATGGAGCCTTCAAGGTCTTTGGGTCGCGCCGCGGTTGTCGCTTCGATCACACCCAGCGAGCCGTTGGTGAATCGAAGCAGTACTGCCGCTGTGTCTTCGGTTTCGATGTTCACGAGCGCAGTACGGCTGATAGCGAAGACGCTCTCCACATCGCCCATCATCCATTCGAGCATGTCAATGTGGTGACTGGCTTGATTGGTGAGCACGCCACCATCAAGCGCCCAAGTTCCGCGCCAGGCATCTTGATCGTAATACGACTGTGGTCGGCACCAACGAACGCGCACCGATCCCATGACCAACTTTCCAAAGCGGCCGGCCTCGAGTGCCTCGCGCAATTTCACCACGGGAACATTGAATCGATTTTGCTTCACCACAAACAACTTCACGCCGGCGGCGTCGCACGCGGCGATCATGCGGTCAGCATCGGGAAGGGTGAGCGCCATGGGCTTCTCAACCATGATGTGCGCCTTGTGGGCGGCAAGCGCGACAACATGTTCGGCGTGCAAACCGCTTTCGGTCAGCACCACGGCCACATCAATCTTTTCCGACTTCATCATCTTGTGCATGTCGGTGTAGGCCGGCACGCCGAAAGGCTTACTCACAGCCTCGGCTTTCGATGCAACGATGTCACAGACGGCGGCGAGGCGCGCGTTTGGAATCTGATTGTGCCCAAGCAATTCCGAGTGGCGCTTGGCGATGCGGCCGCAGCCGACGAGGGCGAAGTTCAACATTTCTAAATCATACATCACCCGACAAGACGGTGGGAATATCAAGAGCCTGAAGCCTTGAAGCTGGCCCGTTCGCATCGACAAACTCGCGCATCGCTCCCTGCCATGATAAAAAACCGTTGCGGCATCGAGCCAAAACTTCACCGATGGATTCGCTTGCGTCGAGGCGGAGAATGAACGGCATCTTAAGATAATCAGGCATAGCGGAAATCATGAGAGGTAGGCCGTGTGCAAGCAATTGCATCGACTTGTTCGCAAGCGTGATTGCCCGGATCCACTCCAAATTACTATGCGGCAGTATCGCTGCGAGCATCGTGTCAAGTGCAAGGTCTTCAAGGTTTGTGCGTCCTAGAATCTCGACGTTTACCTCAGTTCGCAAAGCAGACACAATCGAAATTCTTCGACGCGCATGTTCGGTTGGACCAACAAGTAGAACCTTACCGCCCTTCCCTTCAGCTTGAAGGCTCTTCGCCAACTGCCGAACCATATCCAGATCAAGAACGGTATCGATATGCCCCCAAAACAACAGGTTTATCCGTCGATCCATATCCGTGCTCGGCGCACGATATGGCACCACAGACCATGGCAAGAAAAGTTTCGGCGCGCACCAAGTTGACAATCTTCTTTGCAACGGCACCGAAACGACATAGACCTCATCGCTCGCTCGGCATGTTGCGGCGAGTGCCTTAGTGATATGCCCCCGAAATGGCATGCGGCACTGCGCTTCAAAGTCATCATTGATGAACGTCATGATCCGACAACCTGGAAAGGTGGTTTTCAAAAATGAATACTCGTAGCGGAAATTGACGACGGTGCACTTGGCTCGATCAATATCGTTGGGCAAACTCGTGCGAATCTCTTGGCGAACAAACGCTGCGTTGGCGAGCTGGAGAGGCGAGACCAACCGAAGTTGATGGTGCAGCAACTGGCGACTCGCAATGAGCCGAATGCGCGGCTCTACTTCTCGCGGCGAGTGATCCACTTTTCGCCAACATGGCTCTGGAAGCTCAAAGAAGGTCACGCGGTGCCCCGCGCCAGCGATCAACCGCGCCAACTGGTGGCGCAGCCTTGGCGCATGACTCCACGCCGTGTTCGAGAAAAAAACAAAATCTTGCATTGATCACCGTTCGCTCTGACCAACTCACTGTAGTTTCGCTTACCGTTCCTCCGCTACAACGCCTTCCAGCACCCGACAGAGACTGTTCAAAGGGCTATCCAAGAATCAGGCCACTCTAGTCCTTCTCTTGCCCACCCAACCTCATAAACTCATTCAACCAACCTGGTTGATCAAGAGCTTTGCGCTACGCCCCTAAAATAATTACGAATCTGCCACACCAAATCGAATAGCCGCCGTTCCGAACCGTACTTACAGTGCGGTTGCGCGGGTCGACCAAGATAGTTCGACAAATCTGCTTGGCTCCATCCCATTTTCTTCATAAAATAGGCCTTGTCTTCCTCTAGCGCATCCGCGCTTGGGTATGCAATTCCACGCAATCCTTCGATCGCTTGATCTCGAGTCATCTGCCCTGAGATCACAAGCGTGCTGAAATGCACTCGCCGCTTGTCAACGCCAAATTTCGTGGGCAGAATGAACCCTTGATAAAAGCGTGTAAAGATCGATTCATAGTGCTTGTAGGGATATGGTTTGTAACCAAAGTCGCGCTGCAAGGCGCTCATGGCATCGAACTTATTGAACGGCAACAAATCGAGAAACCACACCCATTGAATTCCAATCACATGACCCCACCACAATTTCCCCACAATACCGATTGATGGGAAAGTGACCATTCGAATTCTATTTCGGCGAGCAATAGAACGAATGTTGCGGCGATCAAACTTGTTCCACGCCCAAGCTTTCGGCATCTCCATTCCCTCTGTCACTTGATTGGCACCCGACAGCATGTACCTTACGCCAATTTTTGCCGCCTGGCGATAATTCACAGCCAACATTGCATTGTCATAGAGCAGTTCGACATCAATCACATCCGCGTCGAAGAACGCTTGCATCAAACCTTTGTACTCGGTCCAATTGATCACATGTGTCTGCAGATCGACCCCGAGGCTTCGCACAAGATTTGCGATGTTGTTTTGGGCAAGTTCTGAATTCCACCCGTTATCCATATGGACCGCGAGCGGACGAAGCCCCAGTTGTACGGCCTTGACGAGTACCCACGAACTGTCGACGCCTCCAGAAACGCCAATCACGCAATCGTATCGCTTGCGCCGACCGCGCCGCTTGATCTTCACCACTAGTTCCGCGAGTCGGGCTTGCTGCAAATCCGCGTCAGCAAAAATGTACTGACTAGAATTCTTAAGAAACCGCGTGCAAAATGAGCATATTCCAGCGGAATCAAAGGTGATTTCCTGCGCAGATGAATCCATCACGCACCGAGTACAGACTTGATTGACCATCGGATTCATTTCGTACTTAACAACCTTTCTAGATCTTGGTAACGAGGATATGTAATCAGCACAGCACGATGCGGCCCATAGAAAACAAAGAAAGCCCCCGCGCTCACGGCGCTCGCACCAGCGGCAACTGCTTTACGAATGTCCTCTAGGCTTCCAATGCCACCAATTGCCACCAACGGAACTGGGATGGAGCGACTCGCTTCTCGAATCAATTCTTCGTCGACACCGTTCATAGTGCCATCCCTATCTACGCCATTGAGCACCACTTCTCCTGCGCCGGCTGCGACCGCATCCTGAAGTATGGATTGCCACGAGCGTGATAGCGCCTTTCGCTTCGATGCGGAGTATGCCTTTCGATGACCAAACAGCCCCTTGCGAACATCCAAAGAAAACAGCACGCTCTGACTTCCCGCGTGCCGTGCGATGTCCGTAATAATTTGCATGTTTTCCAACGCTGCGGTTTGCAGGCAAACCTTCTCGACGCCAAGTGAAAAAAGTTTCAGCGCCTGCTCGACGGTTCGAATTCCACCTCCGTAACACAACGGCATGAAACACTCACCAGCAAGTTGCTCGATCAATTCATAATCTGGCTCGCGCCCATCGCGACTGGCGTCGATATCGAGAACCATCAATTCATCGACTTCCTTGTCATTAAAAATTCGGATGGTATTAATTGGATCCCCAACATAAACAGGCTTTTGGAAACGGATCGTCTTGACAAGTCCACCATTTTGTAACAGCAAGCATGGAATCACTCGATGTTTCAGCACGGCATCTCCACAAACCGCTTCATGAGCGCAAGTCCGAAACGATGACTTTTTTCGGGATGGAACTGGACGCCGAGGATATTGCCAACACCAAAAGCAGCAGTGACATCGGAACCGTGATGTGTAGTAGCAAGAACATCGGAAATATTTTCACACACGGCATGGTATGAATGGACGAAATAGAATCTCTGTTCTCCCTGATCGGATGGAATCAGTTCATTCGGTCGCAAAATCTTGACCGTATTCCACCCCATGTGTGGAATCTTGATCTGGCTCCCTGATGGCAACGGAATTCGTCGGACATGCCCCTGTACCCAACCAAGACCTTTCTGTGAACCCTCTTCGCTGCCTTGACACATCAGTTGCATCCCAAGGCAAATGCCGAGAACTGGCATTTTTCGCTCAAGGACCAATTCATTCATCACATCGGTCCACCCATCCTCGTTGAGACTTGCCATGCCTCGGTCGAATGCACCAACACCCGCAATAATGAACTTGTCAAATCCATTCAAGTCACTAGGCCGCTGAACGAGTTCGGCTTTCCCACCAGCCTTCTGGATGATCTTCATAACGGAAAGGAAATTGCCACAAGCGAGATTTGGAACTCCAACTTTCATCGTCGGTCTCTAATGAACAGCCTTCAATAGGCAATCATCACCACATCAATGGTAACAAAGTACAAGTGCCATTGCGCCTCGCCGCAAACGGAATGAACTCTAGGAATATCCAAAGCTTCCACATCATGATCCCTCGCTTGCTATCGTAATTAACACTCACGCGCCACCATGCGATCTCCGCCATTCCAAACCTGCACCCGTTGTGTAATGAATTCATCCATTGATGAAATTACATTTGACACCGATGGAATTTGTTGTTTTTGCACAGCCTTTCTTGCCAAAGCGACGAAGGATGTTCAGCCAGATGTGGTCATCCAGCGTGACGCCCTCGCATCCTTGATACAAGACATCCGACAACGAGGACGACGCCAGCGATACGATTGCGTCATCGGCGTCTCTGGTGGCGTTGATAGTTCTTGGGTGCTTGTCCAAGCTGTTCAGCAGGGTCTCCGCCCACTTGCGGTGCATATGGACAATGGGTGGAATTCAGAACTTGCTCAAAACAACATCGCAAATCTCGTTCGAAACCTCGGAGTCGATCTGCATACACATGTCATTAATTGGCACGAGTATCGCGGACTGATGCAAGCCTTCTTCGACGCGGATGTGATTGATGTCGAACTGCTCTACGACAATGCGATGTTCGCTGTCAATTATCGACAAGCCGCTAAGCACGGAGTTCACTATATTTTGGGCGGAATGAATCACGCCACCGAAGGAATGCCCTTGCCATCAGGTTGGAACTGGGCGAAATTTGACAAACGCAATATCAAAGCCATATCGAGGCGATTTGGAGGACCAAACTTGCGAACGTTTCCTTCGATTGGTCTTTGCGACCGAATCTGGTTTGAATATGTTCGCCAGATTCGATGGATCGCATATTTGGACTATCTCCAATTCAAACAGAACGACGCTGTTCAAGTATTGCAAATGGAATTTGGATACAAGCCCTATCCATACAAACACTACGAATCAATCTTTACACGGTTTTATCAAGGCTATCTGCTTCCACGCAAGTTTCGAGTTGACAAGAGGCTCGTGCATCTCAGCACGCTTGTGCTCAGCGGCGAGATAACGCGAGACGCCGCACTCGAAATGCTTGCGCAGATTCCCTTTCCATCCATATCGGAAATGGAAACTGACCGCTTGTATTTCCTGAAAAAGATGGGCTGGACTGACCAGCAATTGAACGAGTATCTCAACCGTCCAAGCAAGTCGCATGGCATCTACGGCAGCTCGTATACCCTCATCAAACAAGTTCGGAGGCTATTGAGGAGACTCAAGAAGTGATGCTCCCGTTCCATGTGCTCATGAGATGTATCAGAATGCGAAGGCGAGTTCATAGACCATTGTTAACGCTCAAAGTAGCCGGAATCTTGATGGCTTCTGTGGTCTGGCTCATTGCACCGTCGGCAGCGAGCTTCCCCCAGGCGACTGCCCCCGAAGTGAAGCCGCTCATGCTCCTCTTTGAACAAGCTTCCCCGGCTGGTGTCGCAGCAACACGCGCGGCAGCGACAGGCGCAACCAAGCTTGTCGTTGTAAGGCAAGCGCTTGATCCGAACTCAAAAGAGTCTGGCACTATCAATGCTGAACTTGTGATTAACCAGCTTCGCACGAACGGTGAGAACGCGCTCAGTGAATGGGGAACAATTGAATTTAACGATCCATTTTTGACGATCGTGCGCGAGGGCCCGAGCAACCCTAAGTATCGGCAAACAATCGCCACCATGATTGCATTCGCCAAGGCTCTGAAGTCTGCCTATCCCAACACAAAATGGTCGTGGCGCGGCGCTCCATCACTTCCAATCAAAATTGGTGCGGGATCGGCGAATGACTGGTCGAGCGCACCAACCGAAGTCAAGCGCGTAGCGCTTGAAGCAAGCGCCACTGGATTCGCTCCCTTAATCGCCGAACTCGACTGGATCAGTCCGTCAGTCTTTCCGCTCTATGACCCCACCGTCATTGATCGCGCAAACCCACCCGACATTGCTCGTCGAACTGCGATCGTTGCGCAAGAGACGGCTTGGCGCGAAGCATCGGTCGGTCTCGCAAAGTTGCTGGCACCAAACAAGATGGTCCTGCCCACTGTGTCGCCTTGGTGGCAAGGCGAGGGAATTAGCCAGCACTGTCGCATTGTTTCATTGCAAGATTTCATCGAACACCAGGTACGGCCCTCGTGCGCCCAAGGCGCCACTGGCCTAGTTGTGTGGGCAGACTTAACACCGGCGATTCGCCTAGCAACCGCTGCTGACGGAGCCAACCAACCGCATGATGAAAATATGGGGTGCCATGAATGGCGCGCGGCATTCGTCCACGATTACTTGAGTGGGATCGAGCCGGCCAACTGGAATTCGAACACACTCCGCCAGTCCCTTGAAGAAGACACTGCGATGACAGTTACAGTCGCACTTGAGTCCGTTAGAAAATGGGAATCCGCGGGACGAGAAAGTGCGGCGACCCTCTTTCCAATTCCAGCGAACACCAATCTTGCAAGACCGGCTCAAGGCGAAGCCGTCGATGCGAAAGTGATAGCACAAAATAATGCGATTGCAGAGATCGCACGCATTGCTTTGGCGGCAATTCCCAACAGACTCTTGCAGGAGTACACTGGTGGACTTCGTTACATTGGCACTGACTGGAATGGCATCATGTCACGGGCACGACGCAAGCCGGCGCTGGATGCCATGATTCAGCAATTGATTGCCAACGCAAAGAAAATACTGCAGAAAGATCCTCGACGCTTCATTCGTCCTCAGACCTATGCCGAAATCTTGCCCGAAATGATTGACCCGCAATCCAAAGACCTACCGATTATTCGGCGGGATATGTATGCGCTGTCATCGGCGGACTGTGCTCAGTCATTAATGTTAATGAATGAAGGAATCCCTTTGGCAATTGCCGCAAAGCAAACTCGCGATGCCACATTTATGGCTCGGGCTATCGCAATGCTGGAAGCGGCGAACAAATATGATCCTTTACAGCGACCTGGTTATACCGTGTACGACCTCTCTGTGCCTATGGTCGATGGCGGAGACGGCGTTTGGCTCGCCACTGCATGGGGTATTTCTGGAATTGTTGACATGCTCGATATCTTGGGCGACGATGTGCCACTCGATCTCCGCTCTCGCCTGCGCGCGCAGTTGCGAAACGAGATTCAACGCATCGTTGTTGATTGGCGCGATCAGCGACCTTGGTTTGTGAAGTCCAGAACAGTCGGTTCAAATCAGTGGATCGAACCAACAATTGGGCTGATCAAGGCGTGCCTCTACTTGGGAGATCCAGCGCTATTGCCCGCGTATAACTTGGGAACTGAGAACTTTGCGGCTTCACTTGCCTCCCTCGGCGAGGATGGCGCATATCTCGAAGGCGTGGGGTATGCGGAGATGTCTCTTGGAGCTGTCCATAAAATACTTGGCAACATGCGCGCCAGCGGTGATACGCGCTGTAGCAATTCGCCATTTGCGCGCGCAAACTGGAAATGGTTTGTTCAAATGCATATGCCCGGTGGAATGATGGTGAATAGTTACGACAGCCCTCTATCGGTCCTGCCCGACTACTGTCTCAATGTCCCTCTCTCCTCGCTGGGAGCCGCCGCCATTGCAACGAGTGATCCCGATGCGATCCCAACAATGAAATTCCTTTTTCCAAATCTCAAGGGCAATTATTCTGTCGAAGCTCTCCAATTCGCACAGGCGCTCGACAGCGCACCTGGTGGCGCAGCAATGCGTTTACTGAACTTCGCATATTTCCCATCACAGCAACAGGTCGTTTGGCGCAGTGAATTCCAACCTCTCAACGCTCCTCAAACGGCATTGGGGCTATGGATGCGCGGTGGTGGAGGCTCGCGAGAAACCCATACGCATCGAGATCAAGGACAGGTCAGCGTGTATTGCGGTGAACGACTCATCCTGCTCGATTGTGGTCGCCCGTCATATAGCGATCCCCTTTGGGAAACTTATTACACGAAGGCTGCAGGGCATAGCGTGATGCAGATCGGCGAGCTCGCCTCCAACGGACGAGGAGTCGATGCCCCGATCACCGTCCAGCGCCTCGATAGTGAAGGCGGAAATATTTCAATCAACTGTGCGCCTGGGTTTTCATCCGCCGCCACCTACATCCGCTCGGTCGCTTGGAATCGTCAAGGGCTTA
>Ga0335396_10006884_pt1 | contig 11093 bp, 11 predicted proteins | sample FRY02_FD_205743 | JGI IMG/M metagenome (GOLD analysis project Ga0335396, IMG submission 205743) | Freshwater microbial communities from Lake Fryxell liftoff mats and glacier meltwater in Antarctica - FRY-02 (spades assembly) (version 2) | ecosystem: Environmental > Aquatic > Freshwater > Ice >... | reverse complement strand
TGATTGGACAAATACGGAATGTAAAGAACTGCTGAATGATATTATTTCGGTTGAAACAGAAGACAGAGGAACGCATTTTATTGGGAGCATTGTATTTGTTCACGAAGGCACTTACAGCACAAGTGAAGTAAAAGAATTGGTAATCATTGATGGACAACAACGACTAACAACCATCAATATTTTATATGTTGCACTTTACCGCTTTGCCAAAGAAAATGGCAATGCACAGGATGCAGAACGATTGTATAATATGTTTTTAACCAATCAGTATGTTAAAAACGAATCGAGCAAATTAAAACTAAAACAAACTGACACCAATTCATTGGCTTTTAAAGCCATTATGCTTGGAACAGATAGTGAATCAAGTGCATTTTCAAACGTTACAGAGAACTACAACTATTTTAGAAGCATTATCAATGAAGAAAATTTTGAATTGATCTTAAGAGGACTAAATCGATTGATTTTTGTAGAAATATCTTTAGAAAGAGACAAAGACGACCCACAACGGATTTTTGAAAGTTTAAATTCAACGGGTTTAGATTTATCGCAATCAGACTTGATACGAAATTTTATTTTAATGGACTTGCCACCAAAAGACCAAAATAGAATATTTGAAACCATTTGGAATCCGATTGAAGAAAATGCAAAAGACCTTGTAAAACAAACTTCCTTGGTTTCGGATTATATTCGTGATTATCTAACGCTTCGCAACAAAAAAATACCAAATAAAAATAAAGTTTACGTTGAGTTTAAAAGTCTATACGATAATAAAAAAGACGAAGCCTATCATCAGGAATTAGAGAATATAAAATCATTATCTATTCACTATAAAAAGTTTATTAACCCTACCACAGTTGCAGATACAGCCATTAAGAAAGAGCTGGAATATATTAATCGCTTAGAGATTAATGTGGCTTACCCTTTTTTACTTCAAGTATTTGAAGATGCCGAAAACGGATTGCTTGCCAAAGATGAATTGATTAAGGTTTTAAAATTGATTCAAAGCTATGCTTGGAGAAGATTTATTGTTGGGCTACCAACGAGTTCATTGAATAAAATATTTATGACACTTTACTCAGAAGTTGAAACAGAGGAGTATTATGATTCAATTGCAAAGGCTTTGCTTAAAAAGAAAGGGAGTGCTAAATTCCCAAGCAATGAAGATTTAAAAACCGCATTAAAAGACAAAGACCTTTACAACACACAACCCAAAAACAGAAATTATCTATTTGAGTTGTTGGAAAATTACAACAACCGTGAATTTGTAAATACCAATAACGAGCAAATTACAATAGAGCATATTTTCCCAAGAAATCCGAATGACAATTGGAATACAGATTTGCCACCCGAAGAGTTTTTTGTTTTTAGAGAGAAGCACTTAAATACTATTGGAAACCTGACACTTTCGGGAAATAACGGAGCATTAAGCAACAAATCATTTTTAGCAAAAAAGGAAATGAATGTTGATGGCAACGAACAAGGATATCAGTTCAGTAGATTATGGTTAAACTCATACTTAAAGTCATTAGACACTTGGAATATTGCTAAATATGAGGAAAGACTGAATATAATTTGTGAAAGATTTTTAAAGATATGGGAATTCCCAGATGTAGAAATTACAGAAGTTGTAGAATCAGAGGAACAAAATATTTTCGATGCTGAAAGTCCGACTCATAAAAAATTGGAATACTTTATTTTTGAAAACACAAAAGTAGAAGAAGACACAGTTGCTCAAATGTATTTTTATGTGGTTAAGAATCTTTATGAAAAGAATTCTCAACTATTGCTAAGTAACCAAGATGTTTTTAAAATATCAAGGACTGCCGCTGATTTCAGAGCGGCACAAGCGGTTGTTAATGGTTGGTATGTTGAATCAAACATCGATAGCAATTCAAAATTTGCGGTTTTAAAGAAGTTACTTTCCTTGTTTGAAATGGAAGATGAATTATCAATTAAATATTTGTCAAGCAATGAAAGCGAAACAGAGCCAAATCGTTTTGGAATAAGAAAGAAATATTGGCAACAGATTTTACCACTTTTAAATAATACTAATTTATTCGAGAATGTAAGTCCATCAAAAGACCATTGGTTAAGCACTGGAGCCGGTATCGGAGGACTAGCTTTTACGCTAATTATAACAAAGTTGAACATTAGAATTGAGTTAGGAATTTCTACATCGAGCAAAGAAAAAAACAAAACTTACTTCAAAAAGCTATTTAAAAATAAAGATGTCATCGAGCAATCTTTTGGCAGTCTTTTGGTTTGGGAAGAATTGCCTGAAAACAAAATGAGTAGAATTAAATTTGAATTACAAGATGTAAACTTATTCAATGAATCAGATTGGGATAAAATGAATGCCTTTTTTGTACTTTATTTACCAAAGTTTGAAAGTGCAATACAACCTTTTATTAAAAATTTGAAATAAACAATACCGTAAAGTAAAACCATTAAAATACAACATGTAAAGCTTTTTCAATATAAGATAGCCTCAATTCCTTTCTACCTCCTTGCTGTTTCCTTCGTACTTTGTTCGACTCTACCTGCCTACAAACTGCGCTGCATATGGCTTAGTACCTGCAAAAGACGAAGGAAGTACGAACAAATCATCGTTCAGCCCCTAAAAAACACTATTTTTTGGATGTAGTAATATGATTATCATGTAGTTAACTAGGGTTACAGGACCCTCTGTAACCCCTACTGCTTCGGTTTACTTTGTAGTTTTGCTTATTACTTAAGAAATCACATATTCCCATTTCGGGAACTTTTATTACCTTCGTTAAAATTTCAATAATTGAGGGTAATTGCAAAGAAAATAGTAAGAGATTTTTGGGCTAAGCATCCTGATTGCGAACAACAATTAAAATCATGGTATAGTGAAGTTGAAGATGCTACTTGGAAAAACCCTAATCAAGTAAAAAAAGAATACCCAACTTCAAGTATTCTCGAGGACAATAGAATAGTGTTTAATATTAAAGGAAATAATTATCGTTTAATAATAAAAATTAATTATTACTACCAAATGATTTGGATTCGCTTTATTGGAACTCATTCACAATACGATAAAATTGATGCTACTAAAATTTAAATTATGACAAACAGACTTATAAAAACAAAGAAAGATTATCAGAATGCACTTGTAAGACTTGAAAAAGTTTTTGATGCAAAGCCAAATACTGCAGAAGGAGATGAGCTTGAACTTCTTGGTATCTTAATTGATACTTACGAGAAAGCAAATTATCCAATTGATTTTCCAGATCCAATTGAAGCAATTAAATTTCGAATGGAGCAATTAGGATATACACAATCTGATCTTGCAATTGTGGTAGGTCTTAAAAGTCGCGCCAGCGAAATATTAAATAAAAAAAGAAAACTTACTCTTGAAATGATCAGGAATTTACATGATACGCTCAATATTCCCACGGATGTACTAATTCAGAGCTATTAAAAGAACACCTTTAGATTTTTTTAAATTATGAATACTAAAAAAGATAAAACATTTGATGCGGTAAAATTTATGCTACTGATTGCTTGGATACGCCTAATTTATTCCGTATCATTCAATCCATCCCTTCACCCAAAGCCGAACCATTTAAACAATGGTTAGCCAAAGTGGGCTATGAGCGTATGCAGGAAATAACTAACCCCGAACAAGGCTTGGAAAGGGCAAGAGAAAACTGGCAGAAATTGGGCAGGAGCGAAAAATGGATTCAGCAGAGGATGACAGGGCAGGAAACCCGAAACAAGTTAACCGATTACTGGAAAGATAGCGGAGTTCAAAAAGGGGATGAGTTTGCTTTTCTTACCAATATTATTCATCAAGAGTGGACGGGGTTAACAGTAAAAAGCCATAAAAATTTGAAGGGTTTAAAATCGCAAAATCTAAGAGACCACATGAGTGAAGGGGAATTAATTTTTACCGCACTGGCAGAGCTATCAACAAGGCAAATAGCCGAAACAGAAAAAGCCAAAGGCTTAATTGAAAATGCCAACGCAGGTAAAAAAGGAGGAGCTGTAGCAAAAAATGCAAGAAAGGAATTAGAAGCAAAAACAGGTAAAAGTGTGGTAACTGGCGAAAACTTTTTGCCACCTGCTATGGATAAAAAGAAATTGAAATAGATAATATTTAAATAGTTTGACGCTTTATTTAAGAAAGCTCAAAAAAATATTCATACAGCGTTTGGCAAGTTAGATAAAGTAATAGATAAGCATATAATTGTATATAGTCCCAAATCTCCATCTTTTGTATTTCATCTAAAATTATGCGCTAAAAAATTTAGCAAATCAAATAAAAAGATTAACTTCATTTTCTGTAATAACATCATCAAAAAATGAGTAATATAAAATTATTTGAAAGTAAAAATGTTCGTAGTCATTGGGATGAGGAGCAAGAAAAATGGTTTTTAGCCATTGTGGATGTAATTGCCATACTTACCGAAAGTGAAAACCCACAGGTTTACTGGAGAGTGATGAAAAAACGCCTTTTAGCTGAGGGAAATGAAACCGTTACAAATTGTAACGGTTTGAAAATGCTTGCAGCCGATGGCAAAATGAGGCTCACCGATGTAACAGATACGGAGCAATTATTCCGTCTTATTCAATCCATCCCTTCACCCAAAGCAGAGCCTTTTAAATTGTGGTTGGCAAAAGTTGCTTCGGAAAGATTAGATGAAATGCAAGACCCAGAATTAGGTATTGATAGAGCATTAGAAAACTATATGAACTTGGGCTATTCAGAAAGTTGGATTAATCAACGCCTTAAAAGCATAGAAATACGTAAAGAATTAACAAATGAATGGAAAAAACGAGGATTGAAAGAAGGTCAACATTTTGCAGCCCTTACCGATATTATTACAAAAGAATGGAGTGATAAAACTACCAAAGAATATAAAGTGCTTAAGGGGCTGAAAAAAGAAAACCTTCGCGATAATATGAGTAACACTGAACTGATATTAAATATGCTTGCAGAGGCATCTACAAAAGATATTTCGGCAGCAACCAATCCTGTAACTTTTGAAGAAAGTAAAAAAGTAGCTAAGCAAGGAGGTAATGTTGCTAAAGTTGCTTTGAAAGAATTGGAAGCCAAAACAGGAAAAAAAGTAGTAACCGAGTTGAATGCAAAAGATGCGCTAAAAACATTACCACATTCTATTTAAAACACCACCAGCATGAAATTTATCCTACTCCTTATTTTTCCTTTAGTTTGCTTTTCACAATCCAAAATCGAAAACTATCCTTTATATAGCGGGAAAGATTTAGGCGTTAATTACAGTCCTGCAAAAACGGTTTTTAAAATTTGGGCACCAACCGCATCTTCTGTAAAATTAAGATTGTATAAAACCGGAAATGGGGGTGAAGCTTTCAACATAATATCAATGAACAAAGGACCCCATGGCGAATGGGTTACTACCGTTACCAAAAATATCAAGAATATTTATTACACTTTTCAAGTGTATGTAAACAAAAAATGGTTAGATGAAACACCCGGTATTTATGCCCAAGCTGTTGGTGTAAACGGTATGAGAGGTATGGTGGTAGATTTGGCCACTACCAATCCTGTTAACTGGAAGAATGACAAAAAACCTTTCCAGAAAAATTTTACCGATATCATCATTTATGAATCACATGTCCGAGATATTTCTATTGATATAAATTCTGGAATAAAAGAGAAAGGCCGTTTTCTAGGACTTGCTCAAACAGGTACAAAAAGCGCGGAAGGGTTATCAACAGGCCTCGATCATTTAAAAGAACTTGGCGTAACTCATATCCATTTGCTTCCCTCATTCGACTTTAATTCTGTTGATGAATCAAAGCCTGAATTAAATATGTATAACTGGGGTTACGATCCTTTAAATTACAATGTTCCCGAAGGAAGTTTTTCTACAAACCCTTATGATGGAAATGTAAGAATTAAAGAATTTAAGCAAATGGTTCAATCGCTTCATGCAAATGGACTGCGTGTAATTTTAGATGTAGTTTACAACCATACAGCCAACCGTAATGCACCTTTTAACGATATGGTTCCTGGTTATTATTACCGGTATAATTTGGATGGAACTTATTCGGATGCATCTGGTTGTAATAATGAAACAGCATCAGAAAAGGCAATGATGCAAAAGTTTATGATTGAATCGGTTGCCTATTGGGCAAAAGAATATCACTTAGATGGTTTTCGTTTCGACCTTATGGGTATTCATGATATAGCTACCATGAATATGATTAGCGATACCCTTCACAAAATAGACCCTACTATTTTTGTTTATGGCGAAGGTTGGACTGCTGGTGCAAGCACCTTGCCTGAAGTAGACCGAGCTGTAAAAAAGAATGTGTACAAACTAAATAAGATAGCAGCTTTTAGTGACGAAATAAGAGACGGTTTACATGGTCCTTACAACAATGTAAAAGTAAAGGGATTTGTAAGTGGTGGATCAGGTACCAAAGAAAGCGTAATGTTCGGTATTGTTGCTTCTACACAAAATTCACAAATTGATTATTCAAAAGTAAATTATTCTAAAGCTCCTTGGGCTGCTGAACCTTACCAAAGTATAAACTATGTTTCCTGTCATGATGATAATACAATGTTCGATCGGCTTGTTATTGCCAATCCCGATGCTTCTGAAGAAGATCTGATTAAAATGGATAAGCTTGCTCAAACAGCTGTACTAACCTCACAGGGTGTTGCATTTCTCCAATCTGGAGCAGAAATGTTGCGTACAAAAAAAGGGGTTGCCAATTCGTATAATTCTCCTGATTCAATTAACGAAATTAACTGGAGTAGAAAGTTTAAATATATCGACGTTTTCAATTTTTATAAAGGCTTAATTGCGCTGCGAAAAAATCATCCTGCGTTTAGAATGCCATCTACCAAAATGATAAAACAACATCTGCATTTCATCGAAACACAAGACCCTTTACTAATTGCATATACTATTAATAATCATGCAAACAACGATAAATGGAGAGACATTCTTGTATTACTAAACGGTAATAAAACAGAAAAAGATATTACGCTTCCGCCAGGTAGTTGGACTTTAGTAGTTGATGGGAAAACAGTGAATGAAAAAGGATTGAAACAAATCACCTCAACAATAAGCGTTCCAGCAACTACTGCTTTTGTTTTATATAAAATGAAGTAGGTAGATATACTTTTTTCTAAGTAAAGTCCACATTTGGGAGACTATGCTAGTAAGTAATACTATACCTTTATAATGCATTTTAAAGTGCAACAATTGATTATGAAAAAAATAACTACAATTTTATTGCTATTTATTTCCACAATATTATTTGGACAATTACAACAACCTGTAATACCATTATTAAATGTTACAGGTTCAGCAAGAGTAAGTGTAAAACCCGATCTTGGAATTTTAAATATTTTAGTTTCGGAACTTAAACCAAAAATGACAGATGCAATAAAAGCACTTGGCGAAAAGTCTAATCACTACAATGAACTTTTGAATAAACTTGGTTTTAATGAAAAAGACATTAAAACAACAAGTTTTGCTGTTTCTAAAAACAGATTTTACCGCGACAATAAATACATTGACAGTGGTTTTGTAGCATCGCAAACCATAAGACTTGAATTTGTTTATAATCAACAATTATTGCAAAAAATTATTAGCGAGTTTTCAAAAAGTGAAAAACCAATTGACTTTAGTTTTGGCTTTGAATTATCTGAAGAACTTAAACAAAAAGTTCATTCACAAATTATAGAAATAGCAGTGAATGACGCGAACGAAAAAGCATCTATAATGGTAAAAGCTGCAAAGCTAAAATTGGTAAGTATTAAAACAATTTCATATGGTTCTATGGGCAATAACGGTGGAATGGAATTATTAGACCGAAGCCGGAAATATACTTCGGCCATGGCATCTAATGACGAGATGCCTTCATTTAATTTTACACCAAACGACTTGATATTCAATGGTACTGTGTCTATTGAATGGATAATCGAAATGAAAAAATAATAACCATATAAATAAAAATCTATAATTTTTACCAATATTTAATATAACAATTAGGCGGGTTAAGACACCATAAATACTAAATACCTAAATATGAATTCATTAAAAATGATAGGAGCAATTCTAATACTAATCAGTATTGGAATAGGATATATTGGTTTCAATAAAATTGCTGACAGTACTAATAAAGTTAATATTCTAGGTTTAAAAATTGAAGCTTCCAACGAATCTGGTAAACAGGAAGGTTATATTTATTTGGGATTGGGAATTCTACTTTTTGTTGGTGGAATTTATACGCTCAATAAATCTAAAAGCTAATAAAATAAAAAGCCTGACCCAAGAAAAAGCTTTACAAAACTTATCCTGATTTATCGAGAGTTTGATCCATAGAATTTTATCCTTCAACTTTTTTATTTCAATTGAATTTCAGTAAATATAATTACCTAATTGAGGTTTATTTTTTTTATATCTATAATGAACATGTGAATAATGTAATTCTTTTGTATAATTCTGTAATTTTTTTTTAATTGATTAATTCATGTTAATGAAAATTAAAAACTTTATTACACGCCAATACTTACTATTATAATTGTACTAATTGTTGTAAGCGTTTTGCTTTGGTTGGTAAACACCTATATACCAATGGATAGTAAAATCAAAAATATTTTAAATGTTATAGTTGTAGTTATATGGCTTTTAAAATATAGTCTGCAAAGAAATTACCCTAACTTTAAAGTAGTAATTCTTGACTATAATTTGTTTTATGAACTTAAAAATTGTATCGTTTCAGGTTGCAGACAGTATTGATTTAAAACAATATAGAGCTGACTTTACATCCAATATACACTTCGCAGATACAGACGAATTATTTTATCATATAGAAGCAAATAAATACCTCTGTGTATTTAAATATGGTATTATTTCTTTCTTAGGTTACAATGAAACTGAAACAACTCAGTTTTTTCAATTAATAACTCCTTACTGCAAAAATTTTATTGAACAACGGCTTAGTGATGAATTTGAAATTGAAACCGATGTATCCACTATCAATTATGGTTATAATAAAATTGAAATTCCTAAGCCCAGCGTTGAAATGATCCGTCTTATTATGCTAAACGCATCGCAAAGTGTAGCCTTAGATCATTATAACCAGCAAACCAACTTGTTACTTGAAGAAACCAATTTTCATACACAAGTTCTTGAAAAAAAAGGCAAGATCGATCTTGGAGGTATTGAGCTTAAAAAATATATTGGCCGTACACTTAACCTAAAAAATAAAATCGCCGGAAACTTATACATTTTTGATTCTCCCGAAGAAACATGGGAAGATGAGAACCTAAATAAACTTGATATTGGACTAAAAAAGACATTCGATTTGCAGTCGCGCTTTCGTGATATACAAGAAGGGTTGCAAATTGTAAAAGATAACCTAGAGCTGTTCAAGGACTTGCTTCAATACCGTAATAGTGTGATTTTGGAGTGGGTTATTATCATATTGATATTTGTGGAAGTGGTCAATTTAATGGTAGAAAAAATCTTTAATTAATAATTTCTGAAATACAATAACGATGTATAATAGTATAGTCCTGCTTGGTTAGTCTATGCGAGGAAGTTAAATTTGTTTCAACAATTTTGTATAGCCATTCCGAACATGTGAATAATATAATTCTTTTATATTATTCTGTAATATTTTGTTAGCCAATTGATTCATCTTTATAGAAATATAAAACTCTATTTTATGCCATTACTTACTGTTATAATCGTACTAATTGTTGTGGGCGTTTTACTTTGGTTGGTGAATACTTACATACCAATGGATAGTAAAATAAAAAGTATTCTTAATGTTGTGGTGGTTATAGTTGTAGTTATATGGCTTTTAAAAGTCTTTGGTTTATTAAATTCTTTAGGTAATCTTAATACATAGTAGATTTTTGTTTCATCGGTAAAAGGAAAATAGAAAATGAATGATAAAATACCTTGCCGTCATCAACAGTATTCAGAAACATTAAATAGCTGAAAATGAATTCATCAAAAATTATAGGAGCAATTCTAATTGTAATCAGTCTAGGAATTGGATATATTGGTTTCAATAAAATAGCTGCCAATACAAATAAAATTAATTTTCTTGGTTTGAAAATCGAAGCTTCAAACGAATCAGGAAAACAAGAAGGTTATATTTATTTGGGATTGGGAATTCTACTTTTTGTTGGTGGAATTTATACGCTGAATAAATCCAAAAATTAAGTAACAATTTAGTTCAGCTAACGCTAATGGCTGATGAATATTATCCCTCATCTTTTGTATTTCAACTGAAATTCAGTAATTTGGCTTGAGATTTTTATTTCCATAGCGGCCAACAAATAATCTACTCCTCTTTTACTAAACGGAAGTTTCAATAACATATCATTTAAGCGCTTAGCTATCTTCCATATTCCATATATTTTTGTTGCACAGATTGGCAATAATGAATATTTTAGGAGTATAGTTATAGTTATTTTTAAGTAATAATATTTATAGGGAAGCTGCGTTTTTATGATCACCCCTAAGCATTAAAATTTCTAACTAACTTTAGCAGCAAGTGTAAAATAAAATTCTCAACTTAAATGATAAAACACTTTAAAAGAACTATAAAAGCGCTTACTTTTAAAACTAAAACGGTATTCTTAATTGATAGTTTTGGGGCTTCTCTAACAGCTATTCTTTTATTTTTAGTTCTTAAACCATTCAATGAATATTTTGGAATGCCTACTGAGATACTTACAATACTTTGCATATTAGCATTGATTCTCGTCATTTACTCATTTACTTGTTTCGCGTTTTCTGGCAATAATTCGCACAAACTTTTGAAAATAATTATTGTGGTTAATTTAACTTATTGTTTATTGACTCTGGGGCTTGTAATCTTTTTTTATAATAAGCTAACTATTTTGGGTATTACCTATTTTTTTGGAGAGATTTTAATAATTTGTGGAATCGTTTACATTGAAATAAAAATTTTAACTATAAAATCAATGCCGAGTTCAATACATAAGTGCAATTTTAAACAAAAGGCAAAAAAAGCTTTTTACTGCTTTTTTGCCTTTTGACCAAGTAGTGCAATCTTTGGATTACTTATGTCAAAAAATTACACAC
>Ga0335396_10006877_pt1 | contig 11103 bp, 10 predicted proteins | sample FRY02_FD_205743 | JGI IMG/M metagenome (GOLD analysis project Ga0335396, IMG submission 205743) | Freshwater microbial communities from Lake Fryxell liftoff mats and glacier meltwater in Antarctica - FRY-02 (spades assembly) (version 2) | ecosystem: Environmental > Aquatic > Freshwater > Ice >... | reverse complement strand
CAACCCGCAATGACTCACCAACCGCCGCCGAATCCCCAACGCATCCGCCAGCCTCGTCACCACCACATTGCTGTCCAAATCCCGCTTCTCCACCCACAGCAAACAATGCTCCCCCACCCCCGACGGCTCAAACCCCAGCACCTCCTCCACCACGAAATCCTCCGGCGCAACCTTGAACCCCACCCGTCCCAACGGCCCCCCATGCAGGTAGGGCAAACAAGTCGGGTCAAAATCCATGCGCCGCGAGACTACCCACCATGCCTGCCCCGATCCAGCCCTGTTCCACCACCCTCTCATCATCCCCCGACCGCAATCCCGCCATCCCTCACCCGATAACAGATCCGCAGGTGGCTCCGCCGCCTCACCGCATGATCGTCACCCGAGTCCCCACCGGCGCCTTCTCAAACAAGGTCCGCGCCATCTCCTCAGGCATCCGCACACATCCGTGCGAGGCCGGGCTACCGGGATTCGGAATCGCCCCGATGTGCATGCCGATCCCATAGCCCGTCAACCGCATCCAATAGGTCATCGGCGCTCCAATGTAGCGGCCACCCGACGGCACCCGGTGAATCCGCGTGTCCGCATCCGAGACCACCACGTTGCCTTGGGCATCAAAGATCATCCCGTAGAGATTGGAACGCTTGTTGGCGACCTTCTCCAGGATGGTGAACGAACCGGTCGGCGTCGAATGCCCGGCCTTCCCGGTGGCCACGCGGGACTGCCCCACCTTGACCCCGGCACGGTAAAAGCTGGCGGTCTGCTCACTCAGATCGATCCGCACACTCAGGGCCGCCTCGGGCTCCCGGTCCGACCAGTAAGAATAGCGGGCCTCATTCAACTCCCCACACTCCCCGATTTCCCCAATTCGCGTCCCTTCGCGGTTCAAATTTTCCCCCGCCGACTTCCTAATCCTCCGCCTGGCTACTCACATCATCCTCCGTGTCCAACAACCCATCCTCCCCCATCGAAACAATCTCATAGGTCGAGGCATCCCGCTTCCCCGGATTCCGATAGACCAACTCCGCTTCCCACGGATCCTTCGGCACCGACGACATCTGCTTGCTCCACCGCCTTGGCACCGGCCCCGTCTCCGGCTTCACCACCAGTGCTTTCAATCCCTGCGCCGTCGTCGGATAACTCCCCGCCCCCAATCGATACGCCTCCAACTTTGCCACGCACTCCTTGATCTTCGCTTCCGTCGCCGTGTACCGCGCAGCATCCCCGATCCCTTTGGAGTAAGTGATCGCCGCCCCCAAGATCAAGGCAATGATCCCCAACACCACCACCATCTCCAGCAGGGAAAATCCATTGACTCTCCCACTCTGCGCCCTTGTCTTTGGATCTTCCTTCATCTACAAATTGCGTTTGCTCGTTCTTCCCTTCACCACGGAGAACGCTTCGCACCTCTCCCCTTGTGGCCAAAAACTTCATGCACACTCCACCACCCGGTCCTCCCGCGCCGCAAGTCCAACGCACTCCCGGCCTCGCCATCGCCAGTCTCGTCCTCGGCCTGCTCAGCCTCTTCCTCGGCTTCCTCACCGGCATCAGCACTTCGGACGACATCACCTACCCCTGAACCCGCCTCCCTCCCAAGCCACCCCTCTCGCTCCACAATTCGCCTGCCCAAAAACGGGGCCCTCTCTCCACCCTCCCGACCACGCTTCGACCCCGTCGCCCACAAACAACCCTACCCGTTCCCGTCCTCTCCTTCTGCGCGCGGCCGTCCCTTGAGCAAATGCCGCACCAGCCCCGACACCCCCCCACGCATAGAGCGCCAGGTCGACCATCCATAGAACCATCGTGCCACCCCAAAGGAACGCATAGGTCTCCTCGGATCGGGCATTCCCCAGGAGCGTGACATCAATCAGCAGCGAGAACACCGCGACGCCCGAAGAGACGGCAAGGAGAAACAACGGCCTGAGTTTTGTTCGGCCATAACCCGACAAGCAGACACGCAGCACAACCAGGTTGGCGATGAAGGCCACTATCTTTCCTGCTGAGTCGAGCGCTTCGTAACTAGTCATGTTCTTCCGCCGATGTTCCCCATCATCATACGCCTGCACGAGGGCAAACTCCATCATCTTGTTTGAATTGTCCCGGAAGGAGTCCAGCCACAAAACCCTTCGTCCCAACCATGCAATGCCCCCCAATAACGACCCTCCCCCTGCCGGGCTGACGGCCCCCCCCGCCCTCCCCCTGCATGAGCGATCTCATTATCGACCGTCTCGATAAGCGGAGCCTGCTGATACCGGAGTTCGTCAGACGACTCGAAGAACCTTGCAAAATGCGCACCGTTTCGCAGTATCCATGGGCCATGAACCGCTCCATCACCCTTTCCCTTGCCGCCCTCCTCGCCCTCCCCCTCGGGGCCGAACCCGAAATCACCAACGAGGTCCGTGAGGAAAACGGGAAACGGGAGAAATTCATGCTCATCGACGGCGTGAAGGTCCACGAGACCGACCCGGCCAAACAACCTCCACCGAAAGTCGTGACTCCCAAGCCCTACGATGCCGAGGCCGCCAAGGCCCCGGCCACCGCCACCATCCTCTTTGACGGCACGGAAGCCTCCATGGCCAACTGGATCGCCAAGAACGGCAAGAAGGAGAACCCCTGGAAGCTGGTCGACGGAGCCATGGAGTCCCAACGGGGGGCCGGTTATGTCTCCAGCAAGGAACACTTTGGCTCCTGCAAACTGCACATCGAGTTCGCCACTCCCGCCAAAGTGCAAGGCGACGGCCAAGGCCGCGGCAACAGCGGCGTCTTCCTCATGGGCATCTATGAAGTGCAGGTCCTCGACTCCTACGAGAACTCCACCTATCCCGATGGCCAGTGCGGCGCCCTCTATGGACGCTCCGTCCCCCTCGTCAATGCTTGCCGCCCTCCCGGTGAGTGGCAGACCTACGACATCACCTTTCACCGCCCCCTCTTCGACGACGCCGGCACGGTCACCCGCAAAGCCAAATTTCACGTCGTCCACAACGGCATCGTCATTCAGGACAACGTCGAACTCTCCGGCGGCACCAACTGGCAGGGCCCCCACGCCGTCGGCCCTTACAGCAAACACGGCGACACGGGACCCATCGAACTCCAAGACCACGGCAACCCCGTCCGCTTCCGCAACATCTGGATCGAACCCATCAAGGACTGAGCCGATAGACTGACAGTTTCCCAGACTAATCAGAGGAGGACCGCATTCCTCCTCGTCCCTACAGGGGACATGGCGCAAAGCCCATGGTTTCAACCATGGACTTCCCCCGCAACAGGATCTCACCCTGACAGGGTGACGGCAGCCGCCGATCCACCAACCGCCCCCCGGCTCCCAATCCAAACCCCAAACAAGTTCCCTGCCAAGCTGATGCCAACAATCACAAATCACCGGGCCGCAGGCCCCCCTCACTCAATCGTTACCCGGGTCCCCTCCTTCGTCACCTCAAACAAAATCGGCGCCAACGGCTTTGGCAACCGAATGCACCCATGCGAGGCCGGCTCCCCCGGCTCCGGAATGATCCCCGCATGCATCCCGATCCCGTAGGACGTCAAGCGCTGCCAATACGGCATCGGGGCCGGCACATAACGCGTCTCCGGCGGCATGTAGTCCCCCGGACTCGCGTCGTCGTCCACCACGTTGCCATAGTAGTCCTCGATCCACCCATAACGGTTCGACTCCTTGTCCACGATCTTCTCCATGATCCTGAACGTCCCCCGCGGCGTCTTCCGACCTTCGATCCCCGTCGCCACATACGACCAACCAATCGCCCGTCCGCCCCGCTGATAGTAGGCCCGCTGCGCCCCCAAATTAATCCGCACCGTCACCTCCCCCGGCCCATGGTCATCATACCATTCATCCAGCACCCGCTCCCCCCGCACACTGGGCGTTCCGCTCTCCGGCTCCTCCAGCGTGTACGGCACGAGCGGCGCACAAGCCCCCACGCCCAACGCGCAGGCCATGGAGCCCAGAAGTCCTATTCGGTGCAGTGTCATCGGGGGGAAAAGGAAGGCTAACAATGCGCCACTGTCGATCCACTTTCAAATCTCTTCCCTCCGCGCATCCTGATAGTCCGAATTTCGGAAGCACCTGCTCTTCCCCCCCCCTCGGATCGACTGAATAATCACTCGCGCCCATTCGTCTCACGGTCCAGTATGAAGTGGCTCGAACCCTCCATCCCCACCACACCATGAAACTCTATCTCTCCCTCGGCGCATCCATCCTCGCCCTCTTCGCCTCCGGCTGCCGCGAAAAAGTGGTCCTCAAGCAGGACGAACCCGCCCCGGATCCCCAGACCGCTATCGTCGGCGATCCCGCCTCCGAGGTGATCCCCGCCCCCACCGGGGAAATGCCTAAGATCGTCCCCGACGAACCCGTCCCCGACGAACCGGCCCGTGCCGTGGTGGTCGGTCCCCCCTCCGACGAACCTCCCCTCGAGATCGGCCTCACCTACGCCGAACCCATCGCCGAACCCGTCGAACAAATCGCCCCGGAAATCCTCGAGTCCAAGGACTTCAGCGTCTTTTACGTCGAGTTGGCCCGCTTCGGCGAATGGTTCCAGACCGCCGAATACGGCTACGTCTGGCAGCCCACTCTCATCGGCTACGACCCCGCCTGGCGTCCCTACACCCGCGGCCGCTGGGTCGACTCCGAGGAAGGCTTCACCTGGATCTCCGACGAACCCTTCGGCTGGGCCACCTACCACTACGGCCGCTGGGCCCTCCTCCAAGACCGCGGCTGGATCTGGATCCCCGGCGAAGACTGGGCCCCCGCCTGGGTTTCCTGGCGCCAGGACAACGACCACGTCGGCTGGGCCCCCCTTCCCCCCGAAACCCTCTACCAGGACGACTACTACTACGACGACAGCGTCGATGCCGACTACGGCATCGCCCCGACCTGGTACAACTTCGTTCCCGTCATCACCTTCTACGAGCCGGTGTACAACCGCTGCGTCCCCCGCACCCGCGTCACCACCATCTTCATCGGCAGCATCAACATCACCCTCATCAAAACCGAACGCGGCCACGTCCACAGCCATGGCCCCGACCGCGACTGGCTCTTCCGCCACACCGGCCGTCAGGCTCCCCACTGCAAACTCTCCCGCCGCGAGCGCCCCGTCCTCTATGACGATCACAGCCGCGGCCGGTATCGCAACGACGACTACGAGGTCTACGCCCCCCGCGTCGGAGCACGCTGGAACCCCGCCATCCGCCCTCCCCGCGTGAAAGGGGACTTCGGCCACGTCGCCGTCGACCGCGACGGCCGCCACGTCTCCGATGAGGCCCGCCGCCACTATGATGACGACCGTGCCCGCCGCCAACGCGAAGCCATCGAGTCCGCCCGCACCGAGGAAGCCAAGGATGCCCTCAAGCGACAACGCAAGGCCGAGGAGGCCCTCGCCGAGGAGGAAAAGCGCATCTACAAGGAACGCGAACGCGCCCAGGAAGAGCGAGCGAAACACGAGGAACGCCTCCGCGATTCCCAGCGCAAGGTTCTCGCCGATCGCCGTGAGTCCGAGGAGAAAGTAACAAAGGAGGCCGAGAAGGACCGCCGCCGGGCCGAGGAGGAACGCCTTAAGGGCATGGACAAACGGCAGCGCGAAGCCGAAGAGCGGGCCATCGCCGAACGCCGCGAACAGGAAAAAGTCGCTAGGGACCGTGGCGAGAGAGACCCCCGCAAGGGCGACAACGACAAGGCCGACATGGAACGCCGTCGCGCCGAAGCCGAAGAAATCGCCGCGGAGGAAAAGGTCGCTAGAGACCGCCGCCAACAATCGGATCCAGAAAAACGCCAGGCCGAAGAGCGCGCCCGTGACGATCAGCGCGGCAAGGCGGAGGAAGCCAAGCGCCAGGCCGAAGAGCGCGCCCGTGACGATCAGCGCGGCAAGGCGGAGGAAGCCAAGCGCCAGGCCGAAGAGCGCGCCCGTGACGATCAACGCGGCAAGATGGAGGAAGCCAAACGCCAGGCCGAAGAGCGCGCCCGTAACGATCAACGCGGCAAGATGGAGGAAGCCAAGCGCCAGGCCGAAGAGCGCGCCCGTGACGATCAACGCGGCAAGATGGAGGAAGCCAAGCGCCAGGCCGAAGAGCGCGCCCGTAACGATCAACGCGGCAAGATGGAGGAAGCCAAGCGCCAGGCCGATGAACGCGCCCGGGACGATCAACGCGGCAAGATGGAGGAAGCCAAGCGCCAGGCCGAAGAGCGCGCCCGTGAACAACAACGGGCCCAAATGGAGGATGCCAAACGCCGCGCCGAGGAGCAGGCCCGCGAACAACAACGTGCTCAGATGGAGGAAGCCAAACGCCGCGCCGAGGACCAGGCTCGCGAACAACAACGGGCCCAAATGGAGGATGCCAAACGCCGCGCCGAGGACCAGGCCCGCCAACAACAGGAAAGAATACGCGAACAACAGAAGGCCGCCGAGGACCGCGCCAGGGAGGACGCCCAACGCCGCAACGACGACAACGGCAAACGAAAGAAGTAAGCCGCCCCGACAGTAGCGTCCCGACACTCCGCCGCGCCCGCCAGGGCCGCTGCCTGCCGTCAGAACGCCCGCCATGCGCTCCCTCCTCTTCCTCATCCTCGCCACCCTCCCCCTCCTCGGCGCTCCCAACGTCCTCCTCATCTGCATCGACGACCTCCGCCCGGAGCTCAACTGCTTCGGGGCCCACTACATCCACAGCCCCCACATCGATTCCCTCGCCAAGGCCGGGCGCGCCTTCACCCGGCACTATGTGCAGGCCCCCACCTGCGGCGCATCCCGCTACACCCTCCTCACCGGCACCTACGGCAGTGACGAGAACGACGCCCTCTTCCAACGCGCCCCCAAAACCGACTCCCTCCCCCCCACCCTTCCCGCCTGGTTCCGCAGCCACGGCTACACCACGGTCTCGGTCGGCAAGGTCTCCCACCACCCCGGCGGCCGCGGCGGCCCCGACTGGAATGAGGACCGCAAACCAGAAATGCCCGGCTCCTGGGATCGCCACCTCCTCCCCGCCGGCCCCTGGCAACACCCTCGCGGCGCCATGCACGGCCTCGCCAACGGCGAAATCCGCAAGGACACCGAGATGATGGACACCGAGATGATGGACGTCTTCCAATCCACCCCCGGCCCCGACTCCACCTACCCCGACGGCCTCATCATCGACGAGAGCCTCAGCCAACTGGAACAACTCAACGCCGCCGACAAACCCTTCTTCCTCGCCGCCGGCATCATCCGCCCCCACCTCCCCTTCGGCGCCCCCGCCAAATACATGGAGCCCTACCAGGACGCCATCCTTCCCCCCATCCCCCACCCCCGGAAACCCCAAGGCAAAACCACCTGGCACAAATCCGGTGAGTTCATGCGCTACAACAACTGGGGCAAGGACCCCCGCAAGGATCCCGCCTTCGCCACCGAAGTCCGCAAACACTACGCCGCCTGCGTCACCTACGCCGACGCCCAGGTCGGCCGACTCCTCGCCAAACTCGACGAACTCGGCATCCGCGACAACACCATCATCATCCTCTGGGGCGACCACGGCTGGCACCTCGGCGAACACGCCATCTGGGGCAAACATGCCCTCTTCGAGGAATCCCTCCGCTCCCCCCTCATCATCATCGCCCCCGAAGTCAAACAGCCCGGCACCCCCACCGACTCCGTCGTCGAAACCCTCGACCTCTTCCCCACCCTCTGCGACCTCAGCGGACTCCCCACCCCCAAACACCTCATCGGCACCTCCCTCCTCCCACAGCTCGCCGATCCAAAAGCCCCCGGCCACCCCGCCATCTCCTACACCGAGTTCGCCATCACCCTCCGCACCCCCACCCACCGCCTCATCGCCCACCAGGGCGGCAAGTTCGAACTCTACGACCACCGCAAGCCCGACGCCGAGATGAAAAATCTCGCCAAGGAGCAACCCGATCTCGTCACTTCCCTCAACACAACCCTCAATAAACTCCGAACCCGCTAATTCATCATGCGCACACTCCTCCTCTGTCTTGCCTCTGGTCTCTGCTCTCTCCTGTCTGCGGCAGAAAGCCGCCCCAACCTCGTCCTCATCCTCTCCGACGACCAGGCCTGGGGCGACTACAGCTTCATGGGGCACGAACAAATCAAAACCCCCCGACTCGACCAGCTCGCCGCGCAGTCCCTCACCTACACCCGCGGCTACGTCACCGCCCCTCTCTGCCGGCCCTCCCTCGCCTCCCTCTTCACAGGCCTCTACCCCCACCAAACCGGCATCTCCGGCAACGACCTTCTCGATGCCAACGGCAAGAAGGCTCCCCGCGACAAACCGGAGGGCGCAAAGCTCCACCAGCAACTCTACGACCACTTCCGTCAATGCCCCGGCCTCGCCAACGAACTCGGCAAACAGGGCTACCTCTCCCTCCAGACCGGCAAATGGTGGGAGGCCGACCCGAAGGCTTCCGGCTTCACCCACGCCATGACCCACGGCGACCAGAACCGCGGTGCCCGCCACGGCGACAAGGGCCTCGATGTTTCCCGCAAGGGCATCGCCGACATCCGCTCCTTCCTCGACACCGCCAAAAAGGAGGAGAAACCCTTCTTCATCTGGCACGCCCCCTTCCTACCCCACCAACCGCACAACCCACCCAAGGAACTCCTCGAAAAATACGAGGCCCTCGTCGCATCCAAACACCTCGCCCGCTACTACGCCATGGTCGAGTGGTTCGACCAAACCTGCGGCGAACTCCTCGACGAACTGGACTCCCGCGGACTCCGCGAAAACACGGTCATCATCTACCTCGCCGACAACGGCTGGATCCAGGACCCCGTCAACGGCCACTACGCCCCGCTCTCCAAACAGGATGTCCACGAAGGCGGCGTCCGCACCCCCGTCATGGTCAACTGGCCCGGCCACATCAAACCCCTCCGCGACGACTCCACCCCCGTCTCCTCCATCGACATTCCTGTCACCTTCCTCAAACTCGCCGGCGCAACCGTCCCCGACACCATGACCGGCCTCGACCTCCGCGACCGCAAGGCCCTCGCCAAACGCAACACGGTCTTCGGTGCCGACCACACCCACGACATCGTCAGCGTCGACCACCGCGTCGCCAACCTCGAATCCCGCTACATCGTGCAGGGCGAGTGGAAACTCATCCTCCACAACCCCGCCAACTTCCCCCCTCCCGCCTACGGCGGCCACCCCAACGGCAAAAAAAACAACCCCGAAGGCAAACCGGAACTCTACAACCTCCTCAAGGACCCCGGCGAGAACAACAACCTCGCCACCGAACACCCCGACCAGGTCGTCGCCCTCACCAAAGCCCTCGACGCCTGGTGGGACGGCTCCGAACCCAAAGATTAACCCTTCATGAAAGCCATCCTCCTCTCCCTTCTGGGCTCTGGGTTCTGGGCTCTGGGCTCTGCTGCGGAGCGCCCGAACATCCTCTTCCTCTTCGCCGACGACCTCGGCCGCTACGCCTCCGCCTACGCCGATCCCCACAACCCCTCCCCCAACGACCTCGTCTCCACCCCCGCCTTCGACCGCCTCGCCAAGGAGGGCGCCCTCGGCACCAACGTCTTCGTCTCGGCCCCCTCCTGCTCCCCCTGCCGCGCCGCCCTCGTCTCCGGCCGTCACTTCTTCCGTAACGGCTCCTGCTCCCAGCTCCACCACCGCTGGACCGGCGACACCCCCGACCCCTGGGACAACGTCAAGGGTTACGCCCGCCTCCTCGAGGCCTCCGGATACCACATCGGCCTCACTCACAAGAACCACGTCAAGAACGACCCCTTCGGCAAACAATACAACTCCGCCGGAGGAAAGGTGAACCAGTTCTCCCAGGCCGTCTCCAAGGCCAAGGACCAGGCCGCCGCCAAGGAGGCCCTCTACGACGAGTGCCGTCAAAATTTCCAGGCCTTCCTCAAGTCCCGCAAAAACGGCCAGCCCTTCCTCTACTCCTTCCACCCCACCAACCCCCACCGCAAATGGACCGCCGGCTCCGGCAAGGCCCTCTGGGGACTCGATCCCGACCAACTGCAGGGTAAGATGCCCCCCTTCCTCCCCGATGTCCCCGTGGTCCGCGAAGACCTCGCCGACTACCTCGGCGAAGGCATGGCCTTCGACCGCTGCTGCGAGGTCCTCCTCGATGAACTCGCCAAAACCGGCGAGATCGACAACACCCTCGTCATCATCTCCGGCGACCACGGAGCCCCCGGCTTCCCCCGCGGCAAGACAAACTGCTACGACTTCGGCGCCCGTGTCCTCTTCGCCGCCCGCTGGCCCGGAAAAATCAAACCCGGCCAGGTCATCAGTCGCCCCATCTCCCTCATCGACGTCGCCCCCACCCTCCTCGCCGCCGCCGGCCTCCCTCCCGAGGACGGCATGAACGGCGAAAACCTCCTCCCCGCCCTCCAAAGCGGAGACCATTCCCAACTCCGCGGCTGGGCCCTCATCGGCCGCGAAGTCCACGTCCAGGAAGCCCGCGAAGCTCAACTCCCCTACCCCATGCGCGCCCTCCGCACCGAGGACTTCCTCTATATCACCAACTTCAAACCAGACCGCAGCCCCATGGGTGACCTCAAACAACTCACCCAACACACCGACCCCGCCTTCAAGGATCTCGCCAACAACACCTACGTCACCTACGCCGACGTCGATGCCGGCCCCACCAAGGCCTGGATGGTCCTCAACCGCTTCGATCCCAAATACAAACTCCAGTGGGACCTCGGTTTCGGCCAACGACCCGCCGAAGAACTCTACGACCTCAAAAAGGACCCTCACCAGATGATCAACCTCGCCCGGGACCCCGCCTACGAAGCCCAACGCTCCGCCCTCCACGCCCAACTCATCTCCGAACTCAAGGCCAACCACGACCCCCGCCTCAACGGCGACCAGTTCGACCGCCCCCCCTACTGCCAAATCGGCCTCAGCCCAACCAAGTGAGCCCACCGTGGCGGCGGTTTCCAACCGCCAAGCCGATCCACCACAAAGTGGCCGTGACCGTCCCGGTCGCAAGCCCTTCCTCCCCTCCCGTAGCGGCCTCTCTGCGAGAGGTCGGCGGTTCCACCATCCTTCCACCCTGCACCTCCCGCCCCAACCCCGCACCTCCGCACCTCCCCATTCAACATTCGGCGGTCGATGTCCGGCGTTCCCCCAGTCCCGGCATAG
>Ga0335396_10006868_pt1 | contig 11118 bp, 5 predicted proteins | sample FRY02_FD_205743 | JGI IMG/M metagenome (GOLD analysis project Ga0335396, IMG submission 205743) | Freshwater microbial communities from Lake Fryxell liftoff mats and glacier meltwater in Antarctica - FRY-02 (spades assembly) (version 2) | ecosystem: Environmental > Aquatic > Freshwater > Ice >... | reverse complement strand
CCGGCGTGGGCGGTCAGACCGTGCTGCTGTCGCTGACAGGCGCACGTGGTGATGGCAGCCCAGATGCAATAGGTGGTGCAGCAGACTTGGGTGCTTCACCTGCGATTGAATACTTTGAAGGCGGCGTCTGGAAGACGTACGATCCCGCGCGTCCTCCGACGATCGCAGCTGGTGCAACAACGCTGTTAGTGCGCGTGGCGATTGATGCCGAGCAAGACTCGGTAGTGGATGGCCCAGAAACGTTCAATCTGTTGGCAACGAACACAGGTGGTACGGTAGGCACCGGTACGGCTACGATCAAGGATGATGGCACGGGCGGTTACTTTGCGGCGAACGACAATGACGGCGTCTCGACATTGCCTGACGATGACCGTACGCTGACTGCCTTAGGTGCAACCACCAACGAAGCTTCACCCTACACGTTCTTCACAGTGCAAGGTGCTGCTAATCAACTCGTTGGTCTGGCGCTGACCGCTGGTTCAGCTACCGCAGGTGTGGACTACACCGCCTCCATGGAGTATTCCACCGATGGAGGTATAACTTGGAACACCTATACAGCAGGTAAGGTCGCTCTGTCTGCGGCCGGTACGATGCTGGTTCGTGTGCCAATTCTTCAGGACGCAACGAATGAGCCTGATGAGACGTTCGCACTGAAAGTTTCAAATACCGGCGGTTCTAATGCTGTGGGTACTGCGTTGATCGTGGATGATGCCAACGGCATTGTGTTTAATCCTGATGGTACGGAGAACAAGGCAGCGGCTAAGGATGATGATCGCAATCTGCGTATTGACAACATTACCGTCAATGAAGCCTCTCCCTATGGTGTGTTCCGGATTACAGGCGAGACGGGTCAGCAGATTCAACTTAGTCTTGAGTCCTCGGGCACGGGTGAAGGGCATGCGACCTTGGGTGCGGACACGGGGATCCAGCTACAGTATTTCGATGGCTTTGGTTGGAAGGATTACGCAGCAGGATCACTTATCACTTATTCGAGCGTTAGTAACACCTTGCTTGTGCGTGTCGCGATTAACAACGATGCACCGTACGAAGGTCCTGAGACGTTTTTACTCAAAGGGGTAGTGCCTTCCCAGGGCATTGAGTCTTACGGTATAGGCACGATCAGAGATGATGGAACAGGTGCGATTTACAACGAAAGCGGTGGGCAGAACTTTAAGGCGTCTAAGGATGATGATCGTGCACTCAAAGTTGATTCGATTCGCGTCAATGAGGGTTCAGCGTATGGCATCTTCAGGGTGAGTCTAGGGGACACCAGTTCCGGTATTACGTTGCAGTTAGTGCAGGAAACGGCAGTTCTTGCGCCAAACGCTCAGGCGGACACAGCCTATCTGGATGGTGTGCCGCTCCAGTACTACAACGGTTCGCAGTGGGTGAACTACACGGGTGAGTTTATTTATGGCGATACCGCCTTAGGTAAGACCTTGCTTGTACGCACTGGGATTGTCAATGATGCAGCAAAGGAAGGCGCTGAGACCTTCCAGTTGCGTGTGGTGCAGGGTAGTTATGGGGCTTCGGTCGGGATCGCGACGATTTTGGATGATGGTACTGGAGTTAAATACACCGGCGCTATTACTCCTGCCGGTTTGCCTGAAACTTCGATCGAGAATCTTGATGATGATTTTGATAAAGACGGCATCCCACCAAACGTTGAGGAGATTTTGGCCACGATGTCCGCTTCCTCAGGTAACGGTGGATTAAATGGTGATCTGAATGGCGATGGCAAGCAAGATTCCGAACAGACCGCCTTGGCGACCCTTGCATGGATTACAGCGGATCAGTTCAACGCAGCACTCGATGGAATGCTCGCTGAGGTCAAACCCATCATCACGCTTGGCGTTGTCGACAGCAGTGGTATGGCGGATGACAACAGCTACCAGCTTGAAGCAATCAGCGTGTTGCCGCCTAACAGTGAGGAAACAGGTGGTGCCAAACCTATTGGTGTCTATGCGCCTTGGGATGCAATTCGTTTCACAGTCACTCCAGTCGGCGACGCATTGGTTGATGTAGATGGTGCACGTTTAGGAGTGCAAGTCAGTATCTACATTGACGTGTCGCGCTCTGGTCTAGTGGAGGGCGCTTTCAATGGCTATATGAAGTACGTGAGCCAAAACGCCATCAATGGTGGGGGTCTAATCGATCTGGATGGCAAGCCGATCACACAGGCTGGTTGGTATGACTTTACTCAGCGTAAAGATAGTGCCGGCAATTTCATTGGAGATGGCGCGCGTTTTGTCGTGTCTAACGGCAGGATTGTTGGCATTATTTTGACATTGACAGACAATGCTTTTGGCGATAACGACCCCCTCGCTAATCGAATACTAGACCCAGGTCTCCCAGTACTCGTCGACGTGCCAGAACCTGTGCCAGTATTGTATGCGCCTCAGTCCTCATCTATTCCTTGGCACAAGCCAATGGAGTACGAATGGAATTGGTACGAGATCGAGTATCCAGATATTCGTATCAGTTATGTGATTACGGGTGAGTACGCCACACCTGAGTACTTCAGGACACCGTCGTTTACCAACACTGCACTCAAAGGCGCTTGGCCTTTGGAGACCGCCTCCCCTGAGTCACCAGAGCAATGGAAGGATAGACAGTCGATTCTCACCGCCAAGGTCGAGACGTTCAAAGAAAAGGAGATCAATGATCGTGATCTTCCACTTAGGAATGCTCTCACACCGCCAGATTTTATTTTGGCGAATGGTGCAGTGCTTGATTATCAGTTGCCAAATGGAACGTTTATTGGTGGACAGGGACCGATCAATCTCATGGCCACACTCAAGGACGGATCACCTTTGCCAGCATGGATCCGTTTTGACAAAGCCAGCGGCAAGTTGACTGCTGATGTTCCTGCGGGACTGCGGCAGGCAGTTGAAATACGCATCGAAGCGACCGACTCCAAGGGTCAAAAGGCTGAGACAACACTCAAGCTCAAGCCGAAGCAACAACAGGCAGCGTTTGAAGGCAAGCGTTCGCTCTCGGAACAAATCGAGGAGGTTGTGCTGCTCCGCGCTTAAATGCGCCGCAATAGACGATATTCAACGTAACTGAACTGAACTGAACTGAACAAACCATGAACCTATATAAACCGGATTCAAAGATGATGATTGCTAAGATGACCGTTGTCGCCGTCGCCTGCCTGTTGGCAGCGGGGTGCTCGATCAAACCAACGCCGATTACAAAGAGTGAGCAGGACGAGCTGCTTAAGCAGGATCGGCTCAACGCTTATAAAAACGTCGAGCCTGTAGGCGTCACCCTGACATTGCATGAAGCTGTAGCGCGTGGCCTCAAATACAACCTCGAGCATCGTGCCAAAATGATGGAACAGGCCATAGCCTTGGGCGCCTCTGAGTTGTCAAATTACGATATGTTGCCAAAGGTAGTTGCCAATGCAGGTTATAACTATCGCAACAATTACTTTGTGACTGAGGCGCAGGGCTATTACTCAGGTAATCCTTCGTTGAGTGAGCCCTTCGTAAACTCCTCTCGTCAGTACTGGGTAGGTGGTGCGATGCTGAGCTGGAACCTGCTGGACTTTGGTGTGGGTTATTACGCAGCGAAGCAAAATGCTGACAAGGTATTGGTTGCCTCTGAGAAGCGACGTCGGGTGATGCATCTACTTGTTCAAGACACTCAGATTGCATATCTCAGAGCGGCTAGCGCACAAAAGCTCAAGGACGATATTCTTAAAACGATCAGAGCTGCCTCCGTAGCACTGAACCAGAGCAAGCGAGGCAAGGACGATGGGTTGCGCAGCCCTGTCGATGCACTGCGTTACCAGAAAGCGCTTCTGGATAATATGAAAATATTGGAGACCATTGATCAAGAACTTTCGACGGCTAAAGTTGAGTTGAATCAGCTCATTAATTTGCCGGCCAGTTCGCAATATTTGCTGGTGGATCCAGACTCATTGGTGGCACCCCATGCCTATGCTCGGACACAGGTCGAAGAGTTTGAAGTCCGTGCGTTAGCACATAACGCAGACTTAAAAGAGGGGATTTATAACGCACGCATTGCGATGCTTGAAACACGTAAATCAATGTTGCGACTCTTGCCAGGTCTATCATTCAATTATGGCCCTCAGGCATCGAACAACGCCTATTACATCAATAAAAACTGGATGGAGGGCGCTGCACAAATCAGCTTTAACTTATGGAATTTATTACTAGCACCACAAGTCAAGCAACAGGCACTTGCGAATGAAGATCTTGCCGCGCACAAGCGAATGTTGATGCAGATGGCAGTCGTGAGTCAGGTGTATCTGTCCAAGATTCAGCTCGACAATGCCTACAAGTTGTACCAGCGCTCTGTTGACATTGAGAACGTTGATCTGAAGATTGCTAGGATCACAACGAATAACGAACGAGAAGGTGCAGCGAGTAAGGCGGAGAAAGTTGCAGCGGATGCTTCAGCAATTTTGAGCCGCCTTCGTAAATATCAAGCCTTAGCTCAAGTATTTGCAGCTAGCGCGCGTATGCAGGCGACTGCGGGTCTTGAAGCGGATATTGGTAGTGTTGACGAGATGGCATTGAGCGACCTCTCAAGCGTTGTGAAAAAGACCTATGAGCAATGGAATAACGGTCAGTTATCACCCGTCGAGCTTGCTGCTGATCCAGCCAATGCAACACGTATTCCGTTTAAACCTAACCCAGAAGATCCCCGTGCGCAGCCCCAAGCGCTTCGCGTCTCATTAGCGGATATTCAAGCGAATTGATGATGAAGCAGGCAGGATGGTGGATCGCTGCGTTGTTGGCGGTAGGTTTTGCCATGTTCGAGTGGCGACCCTGGCACGACGAAGGCGTCTCAGCAGCGGAGAGAGCCCAAGGAGGCGTTGGATATAGCGACAGCAATACGCTTGCAACAGGTTCTGTGACGACGACTGGAGCTCTAGCTGATACAGCTCGAACTCCGGCCATAGGTACTGAGTCCCACGCTGCTAGCACTCATCGTACTGAGCTTGATAAGCCTGCGATCCGAGTGCAGCTCAGTCCGCTGAACTACACCACGATGACAGCGGAGCTTGGTGCCAAAGTTCAGGAACTGCCGTTTAAAGAGGGTGATTCTTTTGTGCGTGGTGATGCATTGGTGCGTTTTGACTGCACGGTGCAGCAAGCGCAATTGGCACGGGTGCGCGCCACGCTTGCGATTGCCGCACGCAATGCGAGTACCAATGCGAGATTGTTGACATTAGGCTCAGTGAGTCGAGTCGAGACTGAGAACTCTTACTCGGAGTTAACACGCGCTGAAGCTGAAGTGCGTGAGCTTGAAGCGATTGTGAGTAAGTGCCAGATCGATGCACCTTTTAATGGAAAAGTTGTTGAGCAGCGCGTGCGTGCCCAGCAGTTTCTGCAAGTTGGACAACCACTGTTGGATATTTTAGACAGCAGTGGACTTGAGCTTGAATTGATTGCACCTTCAAAGTGGGCGTCTTGGTTAAAAGTGGGTCATGTGTTCGAGATTCATATCGATGAGACTGGCAAGACTTATCCTGCGAAGGTGACGCGCGTGGCGGCTCGGATTGATTCGGTGAGTCAAACCTTTAAGATCGCGGCACTTGTGGATGGGGAATATACTGAGTTGAGCCCTGGAATGAGCGGAACGATTACGGTTAATCCGCCAGAAGGCCGGGGTGCGTTGTGAGTAGAACTACTACTTCAAGTTCGAACGCTTCAGCCGCTAGTGCCTCACCATCAGTATCCCCAGCCGTGCTATTACTCAATCTCGCCCGTCGTGCGCGACGTGCCGAGGATGAGGCCACGTTGCGTTTCATTTTGGTCAATGAAACCTATTCTCTGGCCCCCTTTCAGGTCGCATTGCTTTGGGTCGAAGGCGAGGGGATTGTGGCGCAGTCGGGTGTGTCGCACATTGAGCGTCACTCGCCGTTTATTAGTTGGTCCAATCGGGTGTGCGAGGCACTGAGCGCCCAAGCTGAGGCAGTGCTTGTTACTCCCGAAATGATTGCAGAGGAGGATGTGACGCAATGGACGGAGTCTTTGCCAGCACATGCGCTGTGGTTACCAATGGTGGCACAGGGCAATGAAACTAAACCCTCTGCAGTAACATCAGGGCGCGCCGGACTTCTGCTTGGTCGTGAGACACCTTGGGTGGCTAGTCAGCTGCCCTTACTGAGTGAGTGGACTGAAATATGGGCACACGCTTGGCAGAAAATTCACGCACCTTCGACGCGCAAAAAAATGTCGGCTAGTTTGCGTTGGCTCACACGTCTGACGCCCATAAAGAAATTGGTTTACAGCGTTTTGGTGTTGGCCTTTCTTTTCATCCCGGTTCGCATGACGATTTTGGCACCGGCTGAGCTTGTGCCAGCAGACCCTGCTGTGATTCGAGTTCCAATTGAAGGGGTGATCGAGGAGTTTTTAGTGACGCCTAATCAGCGGGTCCGTGAAGGGCAGCCGCTTTTTAAGCTTGATCTGACTTCGCTCTCGAGTAAGCTGCAAGTCGCACAGCAAGAGATGCAAATTGCTTCGGCGGAATATCGTCAGAGTGTATTGCAGTCCTTGACGGACGCAAAAAGTCGGGGGTTGCTGACGCCCCAGGAAGGGCGAGCGATAGAGCGTCAGCTTGAAGCCGATTATTTAAAAAGGCTTTTGGAAAAAGCACAGATTAGCTCGCCACGTGCAGGCGTGGCGATCTTCGACGACCCGCTAGAGTGGATCGGAAAACCGGTCGTTGCAGGTGAAAAAGTGATGGTTGTCGCCTCTGAGGGCAAGATGGAAATAGAGGTATGGGTGCCTCTTAATGAGGCGATTGCATTTGAACCTGAAGCCCCTGTCACGATGTATCTCAATACGGCTGCTTTCGCACCCGTGAGCGGTCAGATGCGCTATTTGGGTCATGAGGCTGTCGCGCGTCCTGATGGAACATATGCCTATAGGATGCGTGCACGTATCATTGACTCAGGCAAAGCCGCACGCATTGGACTGCGCGGGACTGCCAAGGTCTCGGGTGACTATGTCCCTTTTTCCTACTGGGTTTTCCGAAAGCCTATCGTGGCACTGCGCCAGTTTCTGGGGCTTTGAGTATGAGCGCACTCGCAATGTCAGCGCTGCCGGCGCATCCCGGAGCAGGCGAGCTAGCAGCGCCCTGGTCGCAGTTACGAGAGGATCTGACGTTGCATCGCGGACCCTCCGATTTCCAAGGAGCGCCTACTTGGACGCTACACGATCCCGCGCGAAATCAATACTTTTCGATTGACTGGGTATCTTTTGAGGTGATTTCAAGACTGTCGCTTGGGAGTGCCTCGCTTGTTGCAGAGGCGATCAATGCGAATAGCACTTTGCAGGTGGGTGAAGAGGACGTTCGCGTTGTATTGCAGTTTCTTGAAGAGCATGAACTCACACAACGGCGCGATGCGCAGGGCATCGAGTGGTTGGCTAAGCGTCGCGCTCAACGGCAAAAAAGTACGTCTCAGTACCTTGTGCACAGCTACCTATTTTTTCGTGTACCGATCTTAAGCCCCGATGCATGGTTGACACGTATCACTCCCCATTTGTCTTTTTTCTTTAGCCAGAGATTTTTTTTACTGACGGGTCTGGCATTGCTGATCGGCCTATGGGGCATATATCGTCAGTGGACATCTTTTACAGCAACGTTAGTCGATACTTTTAGTATTCAGGGGCTAATCGGTTATGCAGGAGCCCTAGTGGCCGTGAAGTTTATTCATGAATTGGGTCACGCATTGACTGCAAAAAGAATGGGTTGTCGAGTACCCACCATGGGCATTGCATTTTTAGTGATGTACCCCATGGCATACACGGATGTGACGGAGTCTTGGAAGTTGGATTCCCATCGTCAACGTCTCAAGATAGCAGGAGCCGGCATCTTGACTGAGATGCTGATCGCGGCCTGGTGTCTGTTCCTTTGGACGATTCTGCCTGATGGTGGAGCAAGGGGTGTGGTGTTCTTTTTAGCGACGACATCTCTGACGGCGACATTGCTTATCAATGCAAGTCCTTTCATGCGCTTTGACGGATATTTTATATTGTGTGATTTTACTGGGATGCCTAATCTTCATGCACGCAGTTTTGCGATGACGCGCTGGTGGTTGCGGGAGAAGCTCTTTGTGTTGGATGATGCGGCTCCGGAGACTGTGAGTCGGGATAAGCAGCGTGCGATGATCATTTTCGCGTGGGTGACTTGGATTTACCGATTCGTGGTGTTCATTGGTATCGCGATCTTGGTGTATCACTTTTTTTTCAAGGCGCTCGGGGTCGTCCTGTTTGTGATTGAGTTGTGGTACTTCCTCGCCAGACCTATTACGGGTGAGCTGATGATATGGAGAAAGCGTTTGAAAGAGGCAGAAGCTCTGAATGCTACCTCTCAAGAATCTCAGAGTGGCCTAGGATCATCAGCCCCGAAAAAGCGCAGACGTCGGCCAATTTTCTATGTTGTTTGGGGTTTGTTTTTTTTGTTGATTGTGCCATTTGATTTCACCGTCAACTCTCAAGGCATGCTGAAGCCCTCTAGAAGCATGGAGGTTATCGCCTATACGCCTGCACAGGTATTGGCATTACCCCCTGCGTTGGGCACGGTGTTAAAGGAGGGCGATGTCATCATGCGTCTAAGCGCGCCTGAGACTGACCATCGCATTACGGTGCTGCAAGCGCGCGTGACGATGTTGAGTCGACATGCAGGGTCTGCTGGATTTGAGGCCACAGCTAAAGCGCAACAAGCGATTCTCCGAGAGCAGCTGAGTGCGGCGCGGCACGAGCTCCAAGGTTTGCTTGCGGAGAAAAATCGCCTCGCTCCCACGGCACCTTTCGTTGGAGAAGTGGTTGATGTTGTACCTGATATACACGTGGGGGATTGGGTGCCAAAGGGGCTGCAGCTTGCAACCTTTGCTAATTTCTCGTCTTGGATTGTCGATACTTATGTCGAAGAATCCGACTTGTCGCGATTGGAGGTTGGGAACTGGGCGCGCTTTGTGCCTGAGTCTCCAAGCCTTCCTGCACTAAATCTGAAAGTCATTGAAATTGATCGCGATGCTAGCCGCACGCTTCTTGATCCGGCACTCGGAGCTATAGCTGGCGGGCAAATTTTGGTCCGTCAAAAGAATCAGACTTTAATTCCTGAACGCTCAGTCTTTAGGGTTCGACTCGCCGTTGAGGGTAACCCGGGTAAAATTTCTACCGGTCATTTGCGAGGAAATCTTGCCATGATTGGTTGGCCCCGTTCCATCCTCGGTGAGTTCATGCGCGGCACGCTCACTACTTTTGTCAGAGAAATGGGGTTTTAGTGCTTAGGTGTCCATCCGTATTTATGATGATTTCACCCTTTTTGTTTCATTACCAATAACGCGGCTTCTGTAATTGTGCTTGCACCTGTTTTGTGAATGATGTTTGAGCGATGCATTTTAATTGTTCGAACGGTTAAACCGAGTGCCTCTGCGATCTTCTCGTTACGCCAGCCTTTTGAAACGTAGTCAAGCACAAGTAGTTCTTTGACCGTAAGCATGAAAATGCTTGATTTTTCAAAATTAGCTTTTGAATCCATTGCCTTCTTGATGGCTTGGATCAGGTCACTTTCATGAAAGGGCTTGAGTAAAAAATCGATGGCTCCATTTTTGAGACCAGCGATAGCTTCGCTAATATCACTATTGCCGGATATGAAGATAATGGGTAGATTGATTTTTTGCTCTTCAAGCCGGCTTTGTACTTCTAGCCCGGTCATTCCTGGTAACCGCATATCGAGTATTAGGCAGGCATTATCTACATTTATTTTTGGTAATGCTTCAAAAAAGCTTTCGGGTGATTCAAACTCGATCGGTGTGACTCCGTTTGTTTTGAGTGCTTGCATTAGTATCCAACGCAAAGAGCTGTCATCCTCAATGATCAGTCCGGTGACATTGCTTGATCTTGATTTGACCTCGGGACCAAGTTGATTTTGCGCGATAGTATTCATGGGTGTAGATCGATCAACACAGTTAAAAGGGACACGCCCTTCGCGTGTGGTCTGATCTGCAATTGATTTTCAGCAATTTAATCTTGATCGTCAGATGTGCTGAATTGTAGAAAACATTGAACCTAGGTTCATGTACTTTAGTACATGTTGATAAGGTGTTATTTGCTAAATGGGATGGGTGTTTTCCCTTGCAATACTTATTTTTACCCCATCCCACACCACACACAAAAAATTACTGAGCTTTCATCCCCGAGGCTTTTACAGCTTTTTCCCATCGGTTCAATTCATTTTGCAGATATGCGCCAAATTCTGCTGGTGTGCCCCCGGCAACCGATGATCCCTGTTGTACGAATTTTTTCTGCATCTCTGGATCTTTTAGGGAGATATTGACGGCGCGATTGAGTGCGTCAACCACATGGCTTGGGGTTCCCTTTGGCACAACAATACCGTACCAGGCTGAGATCACGATATTGGGGAAGCCGGACTCAACGAGTGTTGGCACCTTTGGTAAAACGGTTGACCGATCTTTGGAAGTGACCGCCAAACCTTTGATACGACCGTCTAGAACTAATGGCGCGGCGAGAGGTACTCCATCGATCACAATGTCAACTTGGTTTGCAAGCAAATCTTGTATCGCTGGTGAACCGCCTTTGTAAGGAACGTGTAAAAGCTTGATGCCAGTTTCTAGCTTAAGTAGCTCAATGGCCAAGTGTGAAATACTGCCTGAGCCGCCCGTGCCAAAGGTATATTTGTCAGGTGCGCTTTTTGCAAGTTTTACAAACTCGGACATGTTTTGCACTGGGAGGGTGTTTTTTGCCACGATGGCGAGTGGTGATGAGGACACGAGTGCGACTGGTTCGAAGTCATTTAATGTACGCACAGATTGGCCGGGTGTTACAAAAGGATTGATCGTGAGTGATCCAGTATTTCCCATCAAAATGGTGTAGCCGTCTGGCTGTGCTTTTGCAACGGCAAGCGCGCCAATACTGCCTCCTGCGCCTGCACGATTTTCAATCACAATCGTTTGTCCGAGTACCTTGCTCATGCCGGTTGCGATCAGACGTGCTGCAAGGTCTACGCCGCCACCGGGCGGGAAGCCAACGACCATGCGGATTGGACCAGTGGGGTATGTTTGCGCTGCAGAGTTCGCTGCGGTTGCCACCAGTGCGGTGGCGAGAGCGA
>Ga0335396_10006864_pt1 | contig 11120 bp, 10 predicted proteins | sample FRY02_FD_205743 | JGI IMG/M metagenome (GOLD analysis project Ga0335396, IMG submission 205743) | Freshwater microbial communities from Lake Fryxell liftoff mats and glacier meltwater in Antarctica - FRY-02 (spades assembly) (version 2) | ecosystem: Environmental > Aquatic > Freshwater > Ice >... | reverse complement strand
CCTGACGGCAGCAGAACTGCCGCCGGTGAATGCGTTCTGGTCCATCACCGCCTATGGCAGTGATGATTTCTTGATTGACAACCCATTACAGCGATACGCTCTCGGCAACCGGGATCCATTGGTTTACAACGCTGACGGCTCGCTCGACGTTTTTATACAGGCCGACGCGCCAGCCGGTGAAAAAAGTAAAAACTGGTTACCCGTCAAGCAGGGTCAGCCTTTTCTCCTTAACGCGCGCTTGTACTGGCCCAAACCCGCTGCATTGAACGGCACTTGGGGCATGCCCGCCGTGGAGAGACTGGACTGATAGATACCGATTTGCCGACTGAGGCTGTATTTTTGCTCGTTTCAGAATATTTTAAAAAGCCAAAAATGGAAAAAAATCAATAAATACAGGGTTTATATGCTATAAAAAATGTAGCAATTGATTTTTCCATTCGATATTCCAGGTCTTACGGTGAATGGGATTGCCCCCAAGCCGGCACAATCGTGATCCCTCGCATAATCAATTCATGGAAACCAAATGGCTTGAAGATTTCGTCAGCCTGGCTGAAACCCGCAGTTTCAGCCGCTCAGCCACATTGCGGCATGTCACCCAGCCGGCTTTTTCACGCCGTATTCAGGCACTTGAAGCCTGGGCTGGCACTGATCTGGTTGACCGTAGCTCGTACCCCACCCGGCTCACCCCCGCAGGTGAGACCCTGTACAGCCAGGCTCTGGAAATGCTGCAAGGCTTGCAGTCCACCCGCGCCATGTTGCGCGGTCATACGTCTGCCGGGCAAGACGTGATTGAGTTTGCCGTGCCGCATACGCTGGCGTTCACATTTTTCCCGGCCTGGGTCAGCAGCCTGCGGGAAAAGTTTGGCCCGATTAAAAGTCGCCTTATCGCATTGAACGTACACGATGCCGTGCTGCGCCTGGTCGAAGGCAGTTGCGACTTGCTGATTGCTTACCACCATGACTCGCAACCCTTTCAGCTCGACCCCAGCCGCTATGAAATGGTCACGTTGGGCCAGGAGGTACTGTCGCCATTCGTCAAACCCAATACGCAAGGCGGGCCTTTGTACAAGCTGCCGGGCCGGGCGGGTCAGCCGTTGCCCTATTTGGGATATGCACCCGGCGCTTATTTGGGGCGCGTTGTGGACTTGATTTTGAAGCAAGCCAGCACGGCAATTCACCTGGACAGAGTGTATGAAACCGACATGGCCGAAGGCTTGAAAGCGATGGCGCTTGAAGGCCACGGCATTGCGTTTTTGCCGTTCAGCGCGGTCAAGAAAGAGCTGCGCGCCAAAAAGCTGGTGAGTGCTGACGACAAGCTAAACATGACGATGGACATTCGCGTTTACCGCGAGCGCCCGGCACACAACGCCGCAGCCAAAAGCTCTGCGCAGGCCCTATGGACCTATCTGGAGGCACAGGCGCGCCCTAGATCGACAGGTCATGCCGTCAAAGTTCCGTCTAGGTAGCAACCCTATGCAGTTATAAAAGAAATGCATAACGCGTTTTGGATACGGCATTTGCGTTATTGATATTTCAAATTTACAGTTCGCTACCTCTATCGGTTTGCGAATTGTTTTGAGTAGTCACAGCCCCATTGCTTGTTGGCATGAAGGCTGCTTAAATTTCTTTTGCAACTTGAAAAAACACGTGCGCACCACGTCGGGGATTTGCATCTCCAGCGTGGTGGATTCAATAAAAATGCTCGGGTAAATCTTGGGGTTTGTCCTTGGGGTTTGTCGGGCAGTGATTCTTTAGAATAGGTTCAGTCAATCGTTTCATTTCATACAGGAGATCCCATGAAACTCAAAGTAGCCGCCCTTACCCTTGCCATCTTCGCCACCAGTGGCGTGTTTGCTCAAGCCAACGACACCATTGCCAAGGTCAAAGCTTCTGGCATCGTCACCATGGGCGTGCGTGATTCGTCGGGCGCCCTGTCTTACACCCTGGGTGATGGCAAGTACACCGGTTTTCACGTGGAAGTGTGTAATAAAGTCATCGCCAACCTTGAAAAAGCCGTGGGCCGCAAGGTTGAAGTGAGATACCAGTCTGTCACATCGCAAAACCGTATTCCGCTGGTTCAAAACGGCACGGTTGATATTGAATGCGGCTCAACCACCAACAATGCAACGCGTCAGAAAGACGTGGCCTTCTTGCCAACCACCTTCGTTGAAGAAGTCCGCATCGCGGTCAAGGCCAACTCCGGTATCACCGGCATTGCCCAATTAAACGGCAAAAACGTGGCCACTACCACCGGTACCACCTCGGTCCAGACCCTGCGCAGAAACGAGCGCGCTACGGGTGTTGACTTCAAAGAAGTCTTCGGTAAAGACCACGCTGACACCTTTTTGCTGCTCGAGTCCGGTCGGGCTGATGCCTTTGTGATGGACGGCGCGATTTTGGCTGGCAACATTGCTACGTCAAAAGCACCTGCTGATTTTAAAATCGTTGGTGAAGTGCTGAACGTCGAGCCGATCGCTATCATGATCCGCAGGGACGACCCTGCCTTCAAAAAGCTCGGTGATGATACTGTCAAGGAAATGATGAAGTCTGGTGAAATCGCCAGGCTGTGGGACAAATGGTTCATCCAGCCGATCCCACCGAAAAACACCCGCGTAGGTTATGCGGCTAGCGAAAGCACCAAGGCTGCATGGAATGCCCCTAACGACAAGCCAATGGAAGACTACGCCAAGAAGTAATTTGCGCAAATTGTTTTCTTCGTAAAACTCAAACCTCGCAATTGGTTTCAATTCGCGAGGTTTGTCTTTTTACAAAGCGTTTTTTGGGCAATTCCATAACAACGAGCTGGAGCCTTCATGAACTGGGACTGGAAAGTTTTTTTAAACGACGATGGCGGCGGTCGTACGTACCTTCAATGGATGTTTGATGCCTGGGGCTGGACGCTGGCCGTTGCGGGCGCGTCCTGGGTGGTAGCCATGGTGGTGGGCCTGCTGGTCGGCACGCTGCGCACCCTGCCCAACAGCCCGGTGCTGTCACGACTTGCCAACGCTTGGGTTGAATTGTTCCGCAACATTCCCCTGCTGGTTCAGATTTTCATCTGGTACTTTGTCGTACCCAAAATATTTCCGGCCATGAAAGAATTGCCGGGTTTTGTACTGGTGGTTTTTGCATTGGGGTTTTTCACCTCCGCCCGGATTGCCGAGCAGGTCAGGGCGGGGGTGCAATCCTTGCCGCGCGGCCAGCGCTATGCGGGCATGGCCATGGGTTTTACCACCGCGCAAACTTACCGCTATGTGATTTTGCCGATGGCGCTGCGCATCATTATTCCGCCGCTCACCAGCGAATCGATGAACCTGCTGAAAAACTCGTCTGTCGCATTTGCGGTGTCCATTGCCGAGCTGACCATGTTTGCCATGCAGGCGCAGGAAGAAACCTCCCGGGGCATTGAAATTTACCTGGCGGTCACGCTGATGTACGCAGCCTCAGCATTTGCCATCAACCGGATTTTTGCCTTGATCGAAGCGAAAGCGCAAATCCCCGGCTATGTCATGGCTGGCGCATCAGGTGGGGGGCACTGATATGTTGGGTCTAGACATGAGTTTCCTGAACTGGGACATCATCTCCAAGTTCGTGATCAAAGGCTTCTGGTTCAGCATCCAGTTGACCATCATCGCCACCATTGGCGGCATTATTCTGGGCACCATCCTGGCGCTGATGAGGTTGTCTGGCAAAGCTTGGTTGGCCACGCCCGCCGCTATTTATGTCAACGGCATGCGTTCGGTCCCGCTGGTGATGGTGATTTTGTGGTTCTTTCTGCTAATGCCCGCCGCGTTTTATGCTCTGATACCGGGCGGCGCCAACAACCGCGCCGAGATTTCAGCCATCATCACTTTTGTGGCGTTTGAGGCGGCGTATTTCAGCGAGATCATGCGCGCGGGTATTCAGTCCATCTCGCGCGGGCAAGTCAACGCCGGGCGAGCACTGGGCATGACCTACTCGCAGAACATGAAGCTGATTGTGCTGCCGCAGGCGTTTCGCAACATGGTGCCGATTTTGCTCACGCAAACCATCATCCTGTTTCAAGACACCTCGCTGGTTTATGCCATTGGCGCGTACGACTTGCTCAAGGGCTTTACGACAGCTGGAAAAATTTACGGACGCACCGAAGAGGCCTATTTGCTGGCTGCCGTGGTGTACTTTGTGATGTGCTTTGGCTTGTCCTACCTCGTCAAGCGCTTGCAGGTAAAAATCGCCATCATTCGATAGGCCGGCTGGCCAGACTAAAGATCAAACGAGAACCTATTGGAGAAGAAGATGGCAATGATTGAAATGAAAGAAGTGTCCAAGTGGTATGGCACGGTTCAGGTATTGAGCGACTGCACCACCAGCATCAACAAGGGCGAAGTGGTTGTGGTGTGCGGGCCATCGGGCTCGGGTAAATCCACCCTGATTAAAACCATCAATGCGCTGGAGCCTTTCCAGAAAGGCCAGATTTTTGTCGATGGCCAGGCCGTGCATGACCCAAAGACGGACCTGCCCAAGCTGCGCAGCCGGGTCGGCATGGTGTTTCAAAATTTTGAGCTGTTCCCGCACCTGAGCGTGACGGAGAACTTGACTCTCGCACAAATAAAAGTGCTGGGCCGCAAGCCCGAAGACGCCAAAGCACACGGGCTGAAGTACCTGGACCGCGTGGGCCTGATGCTGCACAAAGACAAGTTCCCCGGCCAGCTCTCAGGCGGACAGCAGCAGCGTGTGGCGATTGCCCGTGCGCTCAGCATGGACCCGATTGCGATGCTGTTTGACGAGCCAACGTCTGCGCTTGACCCAGAAATGGTCGGCGAGGTACTTGACTGCATGATGGATCTGGCCAAAGAGGGCATGACCATGCTGGTCGTGACGCACGAAATGGGCTTTGCCAAAAAAGTCGGCAGCCGCGTTATTTTTATGGATGTGGGTGGCAAGATTCTGGAAGACTGCTCAACCAACGAGTTTTTCATGCACCCTGAAAATCGTCAGGCTCGCACCAAGGACTTCCTGAACAAGATTTTGGCGCATTGATTTTTGCCCTCAAAGAAAACCTGCTACGGGCGGGTTTTTTTACGCCCTGATGTTTACAACGGCGCAGTGCCACAATTCAGCTTATGACGCTTCAAACAACCGCAACAATTACCACCCTGACTTTGACCCGCCCTGACGACTGGCATCTGCATGTGCGCGACGGCGCCGCGCTCAACACCGTCGTGCCGCACACCGCTGCCCAGTTTGGCCGCGCCATCATCATGCCGAATTTGCGTCCACCGGTGACAACGGCTGCGCAGGCTCTAGCCTACAAGAGTCGTATTCAGGCTGCGATCCCCGAAGGCGTGGCGTTTGAGCCGCTGATGACGCTGTACCTGACCGATAACTTGCCCCCAGAAGAGATCAAACGGGCCCGGGATGCTGGTGTGGTGGCGCTCAAGCTCTACCCCGCCGGTGCCACCACCAACAGCGATGCTGGCGTGACTAACCTGCTCAAAACCTACAAAACGCTGGAAGCCATGCAAAAGGAAGGCCTGCTGCTGCTGGTGCATGGTGAGGTCACGTCGCCCGAGATTGATTTGTTTGATCGTGAAGCCGTGTTCATCGACAGGCATTTGATTCCGCTTCGGCGTGACTTCCCGGAGCTCAAAATCGTTTTTGAGCACATCACAACACGTGAGGCTGCAGATTACGTCCGTGAGGCAGACGGCTACACAGCCGCGACCATCACCGTGCACCATTTGCTGTACAACCGGAACGCCATTTTTACAGGTGGCATTCGGCCGCATTACTACTGCCTGCCCGTCCTCAAACGTGAAACCCATCGTCTGGCACTAGTTGAAGCCGCGACAACGGGCAACACACGATTTTTCCTCGGCACCGACAGCGCCCCCCATCCCGCGCACCTGAAGGAGCATGCCACCGGCTGCGCCGGTTGCTACACCGCGCATGCGGCGATGGAGCTTTACGCCGAAGCTTTTGAGGCAGCAGGCGCGCTGCACAAGCTGGAGGGATTTGCCAGCTTTAACGGCGCTGATTTTTACGGCTTGCCGCGCAACAGCGGCACAGTCACACTCAAAAAAGAAAGCTGGACGCCGCCTGAGAGTTTTGCGTTGGGTGAGGGCCAACTCAAACCGCTGCGAAGTGGCGAAAGCCTGGCTTGGCGTATGGTGTGATTGACTGGAGCGCCCCCTGGTTTAGGCCCTATGCAGGCGCTGCCAAGGCCTTACCTGACTGGTCAACTCATGGTGTTGCTGACGCACTGAGCAGGTCTTGCACAGCACCTGTTCAGTTCGTTACGCAATCGGCCTTACCCGTCGGCCAGGCCTACGAACAATTCATTTTCGACACCCAAACCGTTCCCACGCGAGACAATCTGCACGATTTTTTCAATGGCCTGTGCTGGCTGACGTTTCCGCAAACCAAGAAAAAGCTTAACCAGCTGCAAGCCGCGCAACTTGCCATCGACGGCGTTCAACAAACGCGTGGCCCGGTGCGCGACGCGCTCACCCTGTTTGATGAAAACGCCGCTTTTCTGCTGGCGCCCCAGCCCCTGTGGGACGCTCTGATCGCCCGAGACTGGCAGCGCTTGTTCGTAGAGCTGCGCCCCGTTTGGCAAGACGCGCAACTGGTCTTGTTCGGCCATGCGTTGCTGGAGAAGCTTGTAAACCCAAGAAAACCAATCACAGCCCATGTCTATCGGGTGCAGCCAGCTACTAATTCAATAGCATCTCTAGACGCATGGATTGCGGGTGATATCTGCGTCCAGAAACTGGCGAGCAAACCGTTTCTGCCGCTGCCTGTGCTGGGTGTGCCCGGCTGGTGGGCCGGGAACGAGAAACTTTCCTTTTATGAGGACTTACTTGTATTTCGCCCGGAAAACAAGAAAATAACGAAAATTCAGTGTCTTGAAGGTCAGCAGCTATTGAGCTGAGGTGACCGCGCCCCATTTGATGACTTGTAGATTTAACTTCCACTCGGAGATTTCATGAAACGTATTTTCCTGTTTGTAATGACCAACCTGGCCGTTGTGGTGGTGCTGGGCATCATTGTTAATGTGTTGGGTTTGAATCGGTTTATAACGGCGCAAGGCCTGAACCTCACGTCGCTGCTGGGCTTTGCACTGATCATCGGGTTTGGCGGCGCATTTATTTCGCTACTGATCAGCAAGCCAGTCGCCAAGTGGAGCGCTGGTGTCAAAGTGATCACAGAGCCGCAAAACGCCGATGAAGCCTGGATTGTTGCTACCGTCAAAAAATTTGCCGACAAAGCGCAAATCGGCATGCCTGAAGTGGGCATTTTTGAAGGCGCACCGAACGCGTTTGCCACCGGAGCGTTTAAAAACTCTGCCCTGGTAGCGGTTTCAACGGGCTTGCTGCAAGGCATGACCCGGGAAGAGATTGAAGCTGTGATTGGCCACGAAGTCGCCCACATCGCCAACGGTGACATGGTCACGATGACCCTGATACAGGGCGTGATGAACACCTTTGTAGTTTTTATCAGTCGCGTGGTGGGTTACTTTGTGGACAAGGTTATCCTGAAGAACAACAACGCTGGCCCGGGCATGGGGTACTACATCACCACAGTCGTGATGGACATCGTGCTCGGGGTTGCTGCCCACATGGTGGTGGCGTGGTTCTCCCGTCACCGGGAGTTCCGCGCTGACGCAGGCGCAGCACAACTAATGGGCAGAACACAACCGATGATGAACGCACTGGCCCGCCTGGGCGGTATGGTACCCGGTGAGTTGCCCAAGTCTGTGGCGGCCATGGGAATTGCAGGCGGCGTCGGCAAGCTGTTTTCAACCCATCCGCCGATCGAAGAGCGCATTGCAGCGCTGCGTGATGCCCAGCCCGGCAAGGTTTGATGTGAATTTGCGATGCCACTAAATAAGTAGCTGCTAGCGCCCGTACTTATTGGGCTGGAGAGCTATTTGGTACTTAGAAAAGGTCCCCAGAAGTTTCTTGGGGTCTTTTTTTACGTCAAAGCATCGGTTTTTTTCGCCTCTGCGGCTTGCACCCGCGCCAGCACGCTGCTGACCAGCTTCAAGTTCATGCCATACATGTCGGCAAACTCTGCCTCGGTTTTGCCGCTGGCTTTAAAGGTGGCCATCAACGCTTCGCGCTTGGCCACTTCGGCCTTCAGCTCGGCCATAGCGTCGTCAATCAGGGCATTGGTTGCCTCGTCTTGCACGCGTACCAGGGCAGCATAGTCGTCAAGTGCCAGGCCAGAATTTTCAATCGCCTGCTTCAGCAGCATGCGCAGGCGCGGCTGCAAGTCGTCTTTTGACCTGGCCTGACGTCTGCGAAAGACTTCCAGAATCGCGTGGTGGACATGCTCTGGCGCGACGGGTTCAACCGCCACGCCGTCCAAATCATGCCGCGCCAGCCCAGCGGCAACACATTCCAGATAACGTGTTGACCGGGCGTGCTGACCCATCGCCAGCTTTAGCTGGTCTTTTTTAAACGCATCCGGGTGGCGTGCCAGCAGGTCATGAAAGATGCCCAGCTTGAGCGGTAAAAATCTGGCGCCAAACAGGTTTGGGTGGAGCTCAAACAGCTTTTCCAGCACTGGATTCACCTGACGTGGGGCAGGTTGTTTTTGTTTCGGCTCGGCAATGATTGTGTTAGCGGGGCTGTCAAGCATCTGTCCATTGGCATTGTTTTGCATGGCTTTCATTATCGCGATCTTGTGATGTTGATGACTCCCGCGATGCTCAGGGCCACAGCCTCGGCCACCTCAATCCCATCCACCCCCGCTGACAAAATGCCACCTGCGTAACTGGCGCCTTCACCCGCCGGGTACAAGCCTTTGACGTTCAGGCTTTGAAAGTCATCGCCACGGCTGATTTTGACGGGTGACGAGGTGCGGGTTTCAACACCTGTCAGAACCGCATCATGCATGTCGAAGCCGCGTATTTTTTTTCCAAACACAGGCAACGCCTCGCGTATGGCGGCAATCGCGTAGGCGGGCAGAGCGCTCTGCAAATCGCCCAGCAACACGCCGGGTTTGTAAGACGGCTCAACGCTGCCGAGCTGGGTTGACGGCTTGCCAGAGACAAAGTCGCCGACCAGTTGACCCGGCGCCTGGTAGTTGCTGCCGCCCAGCGCGAAGGCATGGGACTCTAACTGGCGCTGAAATTCAATCCCGGCCAGCGCGTCATTGGCCTTTCCCGGATAGTCTGCTGGCGATATGCCCACCACAATGCCCGCATTCGCATTGCGCTCATTGCGCGAGTACTGGCTCATGCCGTTGGTGACCACACGGCCCGCCTCTGACGTCGCCGCTACTACCGTACCGCCCGGGCACATGCAAAAGCTGTAAACACTTCGCCCATTGCTGGCATGGTGTACCAGCTTGTAGTCCGCCGCACCCAGCAGCGGATGGCCGGCGTGCTGGCTCAGCCGTGCACGGTCAATCACGCCCTGTGGGTGCTCAATGCGAAAGCCGATGGAAAACGGTTTGGCCTCCATGTACACGCCGCGCTGATGCAGCATGGCCACGGTATCGCGCGAGCTGTGGCCAAGTGCCAGCACGACATGGTCCGCGCGCATCTCGTATGACGTGTTGTCGTTGAAATTTTGTATGCTCAAGCCGCGAACCTGACCTTGCTCAATCAATACATCAGTCACCCGTTGCTCAAACCGCACCTCACCGCCCAGTGCAATGATCTGCTCACGCATGTGCTCGACGACTTTAACCAGTTTGAAGGTACCAATGTGCGGCTTGCTGACCAGCAAAATTTCTTCAGGCGCGCCGGCTTTGACAAACTCCATCATCACCTTGCGGCCCAGGTGGCGTGGATCTTTGATCTGACTCCACAGCTTGCCGTCTGAAAACGTGCCCGCACCGCCTTCACCAAACTGCACGTTGGATTCAGGGTTCAGGGTACTTTTGCGCCACAGCCCCCAAGTGTCTTTGGTGCGTTCGCGCACTTTTTTACCGCGCTCCAGGACGATCGGTTTGAAGCCCATTTGCGCCAGTAGCAGCGCCGCAAAAATACCGCAAGGGCCAAAGCCGACGACGACAGGTCTCAAGGCCGGAGCGGTATTGAGCTGCACCACCGGATAGTAGTTTTGATCCGGCGCTGGGCGAATATGTGGGTGCGCTTCAAACTGCTTGAGCAGCGTTGCTTCAAGTGCTGGGGAAACTTCAATGTCACAGATGTAGACAAGCAACAGCTTTTGCTTGCGGGCGTCGTAGCTGCGTTTGTAGATGGTGTGATTGACCAGTTCAGCGCTGGCAATTCCCAATGTCTTAACGATCAGCGCAGGTAGCGCGTGCTCGTCGTGGTCAAGCGGCAGCTTGAGTTCAGTGATGCGGATCATCTTGATTGTCAAAGCCTGTTTCGTGGATCTGTTTTTCGGATCAGGGCTGTATTCTAAGTTGCGCCGATAATCAAGCCGTGAAGCACGCCAGACCGCCGCTGGTGCCATATGGGAAACCTGGCACTGGAGGAACGTCCGGACTGCACAGGACAGCGTAGGAGGTAACACCTCTCCACCGTGAGGTGAGGATCAGAGCAACAGAGACGAGTCGGCCCGGGCGTAACCGAAAGGGAGCATCAGGGCCGGGTGAAACGGGCAATCTCTACGCGCAGCAATACCAAATAGGCCAACGTTGAGATGGTTCCGTTGAGTTGGCGGGTAGGTAGCACCGAGCCGGGTGGGCGACCCCCGGCCCAGATTAATGGCGGTCACACCCTGCTTTCTTGTTTCGGCAAGACAGTGAGGCGCACAAAATCCGGCTTATCGGCGGGCTTCACACTTTTATTAAGACAGCTTGAAAAGCCTGGGGGCTTGTCTCCTTTTCCATAGCTAAAAAGCCAGGAACGCCAGCATCACAATATTCGCCAGCAGTACACCTGCATTGGCCAGCGTCGTGCGGTGCATCAGGTGCCCGATCTCAAACGGAATGTAGATCGCGCCTGACAATGCGCCCAGCCATTCAGCCCATATTTTTTCTTTCCATAAGCCCTAGGCCTCCGACAGGCGGATCGCGGTGTATGCGATGGCAACCGGCAGGAGGGTGGTGAGCTTGAGCGCAGCTAGTGCAGTGTTGCATTCTGTTTAGAACTTAACCGGCTGTTCGCGCGAATCACCTTCTGCAGGATGTCGCGTGCGCTCTTGGTCCAGATGAACGGC
>Ga0335396_10006855_pt1 | contig 11130 bp, 6 predicted proteins | sample FRY02_FD_205743 | JGI IMG/M metagenome (GOLD analysis project Ga0335396, IMG submission 205743) | Freshwater microbial communities from Lake Fryxell liftoff mats and glacier meltwater in Antarctica - FRY-02 (spades assembly) (version 2) | ecosystem: Environmental > Aquatic > Freshwater > Ice >... | reverse complement strand
AAGTTGCGTCCCCGCGGAGCTTGAGTCGGTTTTTCACGGCACTGACGAGAGTACCACGTTTCAACGTCTGCTGCCAAATCATTGGACGCAGGAGCGGATGCCTGCAAAAATCCACCGCCCTGCTCCGAGGTCGAAAGACCGAAATCGAACCTCACCCTTGCCACTAAAATCCAAGAAGAACCAAATCTTTAGGCCTAAGGTCGCAAGCACACTTCGTCCCACCGTCCGCAAGCGACAAGTTGTCGCAGGAATGGCGATACCACAATGGACTCAATTCTGGATCAGTACAGTTGGCTTTGGCATGGCACGTGCGATATCGCTGATCCATCGCTATGAATACGATTTTTGCCCGGCTTTCGCCTAGATACTCGTTGCTGAAACTGAACCACATCATGCTTGGAACCATTCTACTTATCGTACTTGTGTTGTTACTATTGGGAGCAATTCCCGCTTGGCCCCATAGCAGGAACTGGGGTTATGGCCCAAGTGGCGGAGTCGGGTTGATCGTCATCATTCTTTTGATCCTGGTACTCATGGGCCGGATCTAACACCGCCAAAGGCGGTCTGGCAGCAAGTCAATCACGTTGGCCGAAGACGGTCCGCTCCTGTTTGTCGTAGGGGCCATTCTGAGCAATAATCAGGAGACGTTGAACCGATAGACGTGTGGTCGATCGTTTGGATTTCACGCTATCAAACGATTCCTCCGCCGCCTGCGGTGGACGATGGTCAGGCATTTTTCCAACACGGTGGCACACGCTTTGCGAATGGTGTATGAATTGGGTTAACCATTACACAACCCGATCCGTAATCGACCGCATACACTTGTCGATGTCGACAATTCATGGCATTCCGCCGGCCGCTAGCAGAATTTCAACCCTCAAGTGTTTGTCCATGAGTAAAGCGTTTCCACTTGTGGAAGGCATCGAGAACTATGCTCAAAACATTGTCGATACCGTCCGCGAGTCGCTCTTGATTCTTGATGCAACGCTGCGAGTACGATCGGCAAATCGCGCTTTTTACCAGACATTTCAAGTTTCGCCCGCTGAGACGGAGGGACGGCTGATCTACGAACTTGGCAATGGACAATGGGACATTCCCGATCTGCGAACTCTGCTTGAGGACATTGTTCCTAAAAGCTCCGTCTTCGATGACTTTGAACTGGAACACACCTTTCCTGATATTGGTCGCCGGGTCATTTTGCTCAACGCGAGAAAACTGCAGGCGGGCCAGCACGGTGAGTTGCTTGTTCTCGCGATGGAGGACGTTACGGCAAGGAAGCGAGCCGAGGAGGCGCTCGTTGAAGCCAACGCTTTGCAGAACGCAATCTTTAACAGCGCCAATTTCTCAAGCATTGCAACGGACGAAAAGGGAGTCATCCAAATCTTCAATGTCGGTGCCGAGCGAATGCTTGGTTACGAAGCCTCGGAGGTTATGAACAAGATCACTCCGGCGGAAATCTCCGATCCGCAGGAAGTTATCTCGCGGGCGAAGGCGTTAAGCTCAGAACTTTCAACCGAAATCACGCCGGGTTTTGAAGCCCTGGTCTTCAAGGCGTCGCGTGGAATCGAAGATATCTACGAACTGACCTACATTCGAAAAGATGGCAGCCGCTTTCCAGCCATCGTGTCTGTTACGGCGCTTCGCGATGTGCAAGGCGGCATCATTGGATACCTTCTGATCGGTACCGACAACACCGCCCGCAAGCAGGTCGAAGCGGAACGAATGCTGCTGGACCAGCGAGTTCGTGACCAACAGTTCTACACCCGTTCGCTGATCGAATCCAACATTGATGCGATCATGACGACTGATCCACGCGGCATCATCAGCGATGTGAACAAACAGATGGAAGAGCTGACCGGGTCGACGCGCGACGAATTGATTGGCGCTCCCTTCAAAGACTACTTTACCAATCCCGACCGCGCGGAAGCGGCCATCAGACTGGTGCTGGCCGAGGGAAAAGTAACCGATTATGAACTGACGGCGCGCGCCAAAGACGGCCAAGAAACCGTCGTGTCTTACAACGCAAGCACGTTCTACGATCGCGATCGTAAACTTCAGGGAGTGTTTGCCGCCGCGCGTGACGTCACCGCGCGTAAACAAGTCGAGGCGGAACGCATGCTCCTGGATCAGCGAGTTCGTGACCAACAGTTTTATACGCGTTCCTTGATCGAATCCAACATCGACGCGTTGATTACGACTGATCCACGCGGGATTATCAGTGACGTAAACAAACAGATGGAGGAGCTGACCGGATGCACTCGTGATGAGCTTATCGGAGCCCCATTCAAAGACTACTTCACCAACTCCGAACGCGCCGAAGCGGGTATCAAGATGGTGCTGGCGGAAGGCAAGGTCACCGATTACGAACTCACGGCGCGGGCGAGAAATGGCCAAGAAACCGTCGTGTCCTATAACGCCACAACGTTCTACGACCGCGATCGAAAGCTGCAAGGAGTGTTTGCGGCCGCGCGTGACGTCACCGAACGCAGTCACCTGGAGGAACAAACAAGATTGCAAGCGGTCGAGCTATCGGACCTACACCGCCGCAAAGATGAGTTCCTGGCGATGCTAAGTCATGAACTTCGAAGCCCTCTGGCCCCCATCACCAATGCAGTCCAAATGCTCCGTCTGGACGAGGGAAGCGAGAGCGAAATCCAAAAGCTAGCCCGCGAAATCATTGAACGCCAAGTCGGACAATTGCAGCACCTTGTCGACGATCTTCTCGAAGTATCTCGGATTACAACCGGGATGGTGCAATTGCGTCGGACGACGGTCATGATTTTTGATGTCGTTAAGGGCGCGGTCGAGACGGTCCGTCCCTTGTTGGACGCTCGCAAGCATTGCATCACCATATCCCTGCCTGATGCACCGATCTGGCTGCACGCCGACGCTGCTCGGCTTGAACAAGTCGTCGTCAACCTGTTGACCAACGCCGCGAAATACACCGATGAAGGTGGCAAGATCTGGCTCACCGTTCAAACCGAGCAAGACAAATGTGTGATTCGCGTTCGTGATACCGGCGTCGGCATCACACCCGAGTTATTGCCCTGCATCTTCGAACTGTTCACACAAGCGGAACGTTCACTTGACCGTTCCCAAGGCGGATTGGGGATTGGGCTGGCGTTAGTACAACGCTTGACCGAACTCCACGGAGGCAAAGTCGAAGTCCATAGCACGCTCCGTCAAGGCAGCGAGTTTATTGTCCGTCTACCGTTGGAACCGGAATCGCTTGCACCGACATCCATGGTTGCCATCGACGCTCGCTGGACTCCAACCCGACCGCTGCGGGTATTAATGGTTGATGACAACGTCGACACTGTACAGAGCTTCTCGGTTTTATTGCGCGAGCTTGGTCACGAAGTTCAAACCGCTCACGATGGTCCTGAAGCAGTGAGAGCGGCCATCGAGTATCAACCGGATCTCGTGTTATTGGATATCGGTTTGCCAGGTCTCAACGGCTACGAAGTCGCCAAACAGATACGACGGCAGCCATCGCTTAAAAACGCCACGCTGGTGGCATTGACCGGATATGGCCAGGAGTCCGATCGGCAGGCATCGATCGAGGCTGGTTTCAATCACCATCTCATAAAACCAGCTCGCTTAGTCCAGTTACAGCAGATTCTGGCCTCGGTTTCGGAAACGCTTCAATGATCCTTCAGCGATTGCGCAGTGAAACGGCAAGTCAGCACGCCGCGATTGAATCTCAAATGCCACTACTCGACCCTGAGATGTCGCGGCTGACATACATTCACCTGCTACAACTTTTCTGGGGGTACTACTCGCCGCTTGAGGAGCGACTGCGTTCCCAAAGTTTTGAGGGACGATATCCCTGGTCTGATCGCGAGAAGACACCGCGGCTAATCTCCGATCTACGCGCACTCGGTGCAACGACGAACGGACTTGCACGCTGTGAGAATTTACCCTGTCTCGATTCACCAGCCGAAATCCTCGGTTGCCTTTACGTGATCGAAGGTGCGTCGCTGGGTGGTCAGATCATCGCGAAACACTTGCATGCTAATTTGGGACTGACACCTGAAACGGGAGCTTCATTTTTCAGCGGTTATGGCGTCAACACAGGCCCCTACTGGCTCGCGTTTAGAACGTTCTTGTCTGAGTTTTCCGCATCGCTGGAACAAGACGATCAAATCGTTGTCAGCGCCAATGCGACCTTCCAGACGCTTGCCGATTGGTTGTCGCAGAATCAACCGACATTACTCAAACATTCGCTCGCTACTCACGCTGCCCTATGAACAGCACTACTGAAATTAACGAACACCACACCCCGTCGTGGGGCATTGGTCCGTATAGTATCAAACGTCATGGAACGACGCTTCAAACGTGTGAAAGCGAGCCGATTCAGACACCCGGTTGCATCCAATCTCATGGCGCCGTGCTCGTATTGCGACAAACCGACTTGACGATCCTCCAAGTCAGCGAAAATTCGTTGCAGCATCTCGGCCGTTCGCCCCAAGATTTACTCACAACGTCCGTTACCGATGTGATTGGAGAGAGTAATTCCGCGATCCTGCGCGACATGTTGCTCAATGGATCGGTTGAACGAACATCACTCTATGCGTTTACCATCTCGATCGACGCTGCAAGTTCGCTCGACGTCTGCATTCACACAATCGACAATGTCGTGATATTAGAGTTCGAGGCTACGGAGCGACTCGCCGCAAATAGTGACCGCGACTATTTTTCGATCGTCCGATTGGCCGTCAAGCGAATGCAGGCATCCAACAGCTTGCGAGAATTTTGCCAGTGCGTTACCGAAGAAGTTTGTACCATCACAGGCCTCGATCGCGCGATGGTTTATCGCTTTCATGCAGATTTTCATGGTGAAGTCTTCGCGGAGAGCAAGCGAGATGACCTTTCGCCGCTCTATGGCTTACACTACCCGGCCGAAGACATTCCGAAACAAGCGAGAGACATCTACAAGCAGATTTGGATCAGGCAACTTCCCGACGCGACGGGACCTTTAGTTGAGCTCGTGCCACTTGCGAATCCCGACTCGGGTCGCCCGCTGGACATGACCTACTGTTCGCTGCGCGGTGCATCGGTGATGTACACAGAGTACTTGGCGAACATGGGCGTTGTCGCAACCCTCTCGATGCCGATCCTGATTGATGGTGAACTATGGGGACTGATAATTTGCCATCATCACACGCCGAAGTATTTTCCTCATCAGATTCGTGCTGCTTGCGCATTTCTTGCTCAAGTCACCTCGCTTCAACTCAAGACGGTTGAGCAAAGCGAACAACTCATCTATCGACTGAAGCTGGAAGGCATTCATCAGCAACTCGTCGCTCGCGCTGCACAGCAAGGTGACTTGATGGCGTTTAGCGAACACCAGCCTTCTTTGATGGACGCGATGGACGCCACCGGCGCGGCTTTGTATCACCTTGGCCGCTGGTGGTGCGCGGGAAAAACGCCTGGCGAGCAGCACCTTGATGAGTTAGCCGATTGGCTCAATCAACGCGCGGAGTTCGAATCTCCCACGCGGTCGGTGTTCGTTACCGACTCACTTTCGCGAGAGTACGCCGCCGGTGCCGAAATCGCCGATGTCGCCAGCGGCGTTCTCGCCGTTCGGGTATCGCGTCTCAAGCGAGACCTGATCATTTGGTTTCGTGCGGAGACACGACAAACGGTGAGCTGGGCTGGTGATCCGCATGACAAGATGATCATGCCAGGGCCCAACGGCTCACGGTTAACCCCGCGAACATCATTTGAACTGTTCATCGAATCGGTTCGCGGGCGGTCGCTTCCTTGGTCGACCATGGAGGTCGATTCGGCGCTTCGATTGCGAATGCTTGTGATGGAGTTGGTCGTCTCACGCGCTGAGCGTTTGACGGAGCTAAACGCGGATCTCACTCGCAGCAACGACGAACTGGATGCATTTGCTTATGTCGCCTCGCACGATCTCAAGGAACCGCTGCGTGGAATTCATAAATATGCACACCAATTGCTTGAGAATGCCCAGTCGCTAGATTCAGAAAACCGCAAACGAGTGGAAAACCTCATGAGGTTGACCGTTCGCATGGACAGCTTACTTGATTCACTCTTGCATTTTTCCCGGGTCGGACGAATGACGCTGGAAATGGACATTGTAGATCTCAACGAAGTCGTTAAAGAAGCGATCGAGATGATAGGTGGGCGGCGCAGCGACTGCATGTTCAACATTGAGATTCCGCGACCGCTGCCGCCATGGAAATGTGATCGCGTACGTGTTCGAGAGATTTTCAGCAATCTCCTCAGCAATGCAATGAAGTACACGCATCGGGAATCGCCCCATATCGCGGTGGGCTATCTCAATAAGGACGAGCCGCCAGCGCAATCCAACGACCACGCTGCGGCACTAGGCCATACCATTTTCTATGTGCGCGACAACGGTATCGGCGTTGAGAAAAAATACTTCGACCAAGTCTTTCGCATGTTTAAACGACTGCACGGCCGCGAGGAATTTGGCGGCGGAGTTGGTGCGGGGCTGACCATCGTGCAAAAGCTCGTCCAGCGTCACGGCGGACAGGTTTGGATCGATTCAACGATCGATGTAGGCACTACATTCTTCTTCACGCTGCCATGCGGCGAGGAGTTGAGTGCATGAAACGGCAACGACTGGAGTACATTGTCGTCGTCGAAGATTCGGATGAGGATTTCGATACCGTGCTCGATGCTGCACGCCTTGCTTCGGTACCACACGAGATACGACGTGCCGTTTCGGGTAATGAATGCCTGCGATTGCTCGACGCGCCCGAATCTCGCATTGAACTTCCAGCGATCATACTTTTGGACCTGAATACGCCTGGCGGAGACGGCCGCGAATTATTAAATGGCATCCATCAAAACGAACGTTTCTTCGTGATCCCGATCATCGTACTTAGCACCTCTGCAAATCCTCGCGATCTGAGCTTTTGCTACGAACATGGTGCGACTGCATACCACATAAAACCTGTCAGCCACCCTGAGCACTTGAAGATACTTGAAAGCATCTTTCACTATTGGCTCCGCTGCGCTGTGCTTCCTGACCCAGAAAGACATACGCACTCATGAGCCAATCCATTCGTCGAATGCTTATCATCGAAGACGACCCCGACGGGCGAGCCGACATCCGGCAGATGATGCTTTGCGGTTCCGATCAACGCTACGAGTTTGTGGAAGCAGAACTGGGGGCGGAAGGCTTGGCTAAGATCCAAGCCGCCGCGAGCGAGCCCTTCGATTGCGTATTGCTTGAGTACCATCTCCCCGACATGGATGCGCAAGAAGTCTTAGCCGCATTGTGCGGTGACGATGACATGCCGCCTTGCCCCGTGGTGGTGATCACCGGTTCCGATCGCCAGGCTGGACCAAGCCTGATTCTCGGCGGAGCTCAAGATTTCTTAGGAAAAAGTTGGCTTACTGCGGAAAGCCTCACTCGCGCGGTCGAAAATGCGATCCAACGATTCGCCATGCTGATTGAAAGGAAGCGGGGGGAACAAGCGATGCGCAAGAGCGATGCCATGTTTCGCTCACTGCTTGAATCTGCGCCCGACGCAATGGTCATCGTTGATCAACAAAGCGAAATTGTGCTGGTGAACAAACAAGCGGAGCAGTTGTTTGGATACAGTCGCGACGAGATGCTCGGGCAAGCAGTAGGCATGTTGATGCCAGATCGGTTTCGCCAAGCTCACACCGGCCACGAAGCCGATTACGCAGCCGATCCAAGATCGCGCGTCATGGGTGTCGAGCAGATTCTTCTGGGTCTGCGAAAGGACGGCAGCGAGTTCCCCATCGAGGTCACCCTCGGTCCATTGGAGACGGAAAATGGATTGCTTGTCTCCAGTGCAATCCGTGACATCACGGATCGCAAGGCTTTTGAAAGCAAACTACAAGCCAGCGAGACGCGACTCGGCTTGGGTGTCGATGTCGCAGGCTTGTCACTCGCTGAGGTCGACTACAGCACTGGGCTAAATCATCTTTCCGCCGATGCCGCTCGATTATTCGGACTTGGTGAGGTTGCCGTTGCGGTCCCGCGTGAGACAGTACACGCCATGTTCCATCCTGACGACCGTGAAGAACTTGCCATGCGAATCGACCAGTCGCTTGCGCCCGAGGGCGAGGGCTGGTTTGCAATGGACCACCGTGTCGTTTGGCCTAGTGGCGAAATTCACTGGTTGCGAGTTCGCAAGCAAGTCTTCTTTGATGGCGTGGGCGTGTCACGCAAACCGAGGCGAGGGATGCTGGTCGCGTTTGACGTCACAATCGAGAAAAGCGCGTTAGAGAAAGTGAGAGTCGGCGGTGAATTCGTTCGTGGCGTTCTCAATTCACTTCCTGAGTGCGTAGTTGTACTTAATGAGAAAGGGGTTGTGACGGCCGTAAATGAACCATGGGAGCGATATACGGTCCAATTCGGTGGCAAGCATCGCAACACTTCGGTGGGGGTGAACTATTTAGACGTCTGCCGACAAGCCGCTGCCGAAGGTGATCTGGTCGCCGTTGAAACGCTTGCGGGGCTCGACTCAGTGTTAGCAGGTCGTTCCGAGAAATTTGTGATGGAATACGCATGCAATGTTCATGATCAGGAGCCATGGTATGTCATGCATGCCCAGCGTGTTTGCCAGGGCCCACCTGGTATCATTCTTAGCCACGTCGACATCACTCAGCGCCGAAAAGAGCAAGGTAAGCTGGAAGTCTCCGAGATCCGGTTTCGAAGACTGTTTGAAGCGGCTCACGACGGGATTCTCATCCTCGATGCCGCGACTCGCAAGATCACTCATGTGAATCCATTTTTAATTCAATTGCTCGGCTATTCTGCCGAGCACTTCTTGGGAAGAGAATTATGGGAAATTGGCTTTTTGCATGATAAACAAGCGAGCGTATCCGCCATGCAACAACTGGATGAGCAAGGTTTCATTCGTTATGAAAGCTTGCCGCTGGAGGACAGCGAAAGTCGTAAGCATCCAGTAGAGATGGTGGCGAACAAGTACAACGAAGATGACCATTCCGTCATCCAGTGCAATATTCGCGACATCAGCGAACGCCGACGACTGGAGAAGCAATTACAATCGCAAGCATCGGAATTGTCGGATCTTCATCGGCGAAAAGACGAGTTCCTCGCAATGCTAAGCCATGAGTTGCGAAGCCCGCTCGCACCGATCTCCAACGCTGTGCAACTGCTTGAACTTCAACAAGGAAGTGAAAACGCGGTTCAGCAACAAGCACGCGAAATCATTGAACGCCAAACCGGACAACTGCGACGCCTTGTCGATGATCTTCTTGAGGTCTCACGAATTACGACCGGCAGAGTCCAACTTCGCCCCGAGCGCATCACCATTGCCAGCATCGTTGAAGGTGCAATTGAGACCGCGCGTCCCGTCATCGAAGAACGCTGTCACGCATTCGACGTGTCGCTCCCTTCGCAGGCGATTTGGTTACATGCGGACGCGTCTCGGTTGGAGCAGGTGATCGTTAACCTACTTACCAACGCTACCAAGTACACCGACGAAGGCGGCCATATTTGGTTGACTGTTCAACAAGAGGGTGACCAGTGTGTTTTGCGAGTCCGCGATTCAGGTGTCGGAATTTCTCCTGATTTACTGCCGCGAATTTTCGATCTGTTCACGCAAGCAGAACGATCTTTGGATCGTTCACAGGGCGGCCTGGGCATCGGCCTCGCGTTAGTCAAGCGTTTGACTGAACTGCATGGCGGAACGGTCGAAGTGTCAAGTGTCGTCGGACAAGGAAGCGAGTTCGTCATTCATCTTCCTGTTGTGCCAACAGAGGAGCCCACGAAGGTCACGTCCGAGAGTAGGCAACCCAATGGGGCTTTGAAGCGATTGCGAGTTCTTGTCGTGGACGACAACGTAGACACGACACTGAGTTTCTCGATATTGCTGAGGGCTCTCGGACACGAAGTGCTAACTGCCAACGATGGCATTAAGGCAGTGCAAGCGACCGTTGATTTTCATCCCGACGTCGTCTTGCTTGATATCGGATTACCAGGCATGACAGGATACGAAGTGGCAAAGCGAATCAGGCAGCATCCAGCGCACAAAGACATTGTTCTGATCGCTCTGACCGGATACGGACAAGACTCCGACCGCCAAGCGTCGCTTCAAGCAGGATTTAATCACCACCTCGTAAAACCCGCACGCTTAGATCAAGTGAAACAGATCCTCGCAAGCGTCACGCCCCAGCCTGCGTAGAGCCATGGGTAATCTACCAGGTCAAAAAGTAGATTGGTTCCTTCGCTGCGGCACCTGGCAAACTCGATTCTCTCGACTTCGCAGGTCTCTCGACTTCGCAGGTCTCTCGACTTCGCAGGTCTCTCGACTTCGCAGGGGGAATCGGCGAAGACGCTCCAGTCATGCGTTCGCGCATTTGCGAAAAGCTGGATTTTCTGGGTCTCAAGTTGGTTCTATCATGCAACTCCGTAAACTCAGGAGTTATTTCCAGCCATGTAAGCCGTGTCACTGCCTGGGCTGAAGAAGATGTCTTCGAGTTGGTAATTTCGGCAGGCTTTCGGGAACACTCTCCCTCCGGGAGAGTCGAACCCCAGGCGAGGAGAGGATTCAACGATTTAGCTTAGAACTCATGCAATTTAATGCGAAAACGGCCCTCCCCGGCCGCTACCGCGTCCGACCCTCCCGAAACGGCAGGGTGATTCTCCGGTTTGACGTTCGGGCAACATTCAAACATTTCCATCAGCCCAGCGTCCGACCCTCCCGAAACGGCAGGGTGATTCTCCGGTTTGACGTTCGGACAATATTCAAACATTTCCATCAGGCCGTGTCACTGCCCGCTTCATTCACACCAATGAATCGCGAATGATTGCGGCTTCGGTATGTCGTGTGCGTGACAGGCCACTCAACGAGAACAACTCCGCTCATATCAAGAGACAACGATGCTCATCAAGCTCATGACCGATAAATCCGTCACCGACGCTGCGGCCGCTTTGCAGATCGCTGTGACCGCTAATCATTTTGGTGTCATGCAGGTTCATAATCTGCAAGAAACCATGCATAAGAAGGGAGTGGACTTCGGCCATGAATGTTTGATCTTCTCGGATTTTAGTGGCATCTGTCCAGAATGGGGGATTTTTTGAGGCATCTACTCCTGCGTCCAATGGGAGTCCAAAAAGCAGTCTCGGCGGAG
>Ga0335396_10006850_pt1 | contig 11135 bp, 6 predicted proteins | sample FRY02_FD_205743 | JGI IMG/M metagenome (GOLD analysis project Ga0335396, IMG submission 205743) | Freshwater microbial communities from Lake Fryxell liftoff mats and glacier meltwater in Antarctica - FRY-02 (spades assembly) (version 2) | ecosystem: Environmental > Aquatic > Freshwater > Ice >... | reverse complement strand
ACAAAGCTTGAAAAAATATATTCAGAAAAACACAAAACGACTGAAGGTTTTAGCTACAACTTCTATATTTATCCAGGAGAGAATTGGTATCTCCGCATCATCCCGCGATTTGTGTACCGTGCCGGTTTCGAGCTTGGTACCGGTCTGTCAGTAAATGTGACAGATCCAGAAGATGCGGCAAGGGAGCTAGGAGGGGGCAAACAACTCGAAGATAACGTGAAAGTTGAAGAGTCGGTTAAAGCGACAGATGAAGTAGAACCGATAAAATCAAAAGAGGAGCAAATTGAAAACTTAAAATCAAAACTGGCTGCCTTGGGGATTGACTGAAGTGGGTGTGCGAAAAGATAATTGGGGTTCAATAAGGGGCTCGGTCAGTCGTAAAGCAGTTCCAAAAGGGGTAACTTCTAACCTATTGGGTGAAAAACCAACTTTTCTAACTTGAGAGACAACATCATTTGGTCGTATATTAGGGTAGGAATCTTTAAGAAAGACACCTTGTCTTACTAAGTCATCTTTCGTAGGCCCGTATAATTTCCAGTGATCATATAAAGTACCATCACCGGCCACTTCTGCAAGGCGACGAAGTCCAGTATAAAGTCTTCCTGCAGTCTCTTGACCTTTGAGTTCAGTATCATTTGTATAGGCAAGTGGTGCGAGTACATTGAGCGGAACCTGAACGAGAGAATCTAATCGAAAAATACCATTATGAATCATACCGTCGCCTAAAACAGATGGGAGTAGATCGATATAACCTCTCACATTTGTAGGATCAACTTCCTGTGCAAGTCTCACAAACTCTTTTGTCCCCGGAATAACGAGGGAATCCAAATGAGTTTGAATCCACTGTTCTGCATACTTTGACTGTAAGGTTTGAAACCCATCTTGAGCTTGGATAAACCGAGATTCGTTTAGAGCTTTTTGTGGAGATACGCACCTGCCTCCGAGTTCGTCAAAGCGAGCGTACAAAGTTTGTGCTGCATGACCTATTTCTGCCTCCAATGATGCTAATTCCGGTTTTAAGCTTTCGTCAGGTTCCTGAGAAGCAACTTCAAGACGACTTAAAACATCACTTAAATTTGGCTCCGACTGGCGTTCAGCCATCTAGGCAGAACTGTATTTTCCGCTTTGATCGGGTGATATCCCTTGTGGTAAACCTTCTGACATAGTATCTGTTGTAATGTAAAGATAGGGGAGAATGGAAGAGTGTTATTTATTGTCATTCATCCCTTGAGTGATAAGCATAAACAATAATAAAAGTGCTCCGCCACTGGCCATTATTGCAATTTGTTTTCTTTTTTCCATCTGTACTTTTTCTGCACTATCATCTGGCAAACTATTGATCTGTTCCTGGATTGCGGCCGTAACTGCTTCGTTCATTTTACCTTGTCCAAGGAAGAAGCTAATTGATTTAGCCAAAGATGGAGGAAGTGATCCTTCTTGCGCCCAAAGCAATACTTTCGCTGCTTCTTCGGGATTTTTGTACGATTCAAGAGCTTTTTCCATCGTAGAAATCTCAGTACGAAGGTCAGACAACTCTATTTCAATAGTAGCTTCCTCGGAAGTCCCCCTGAGTTGTGCAAATTGCCGGCGAAGGTATTCTTCGTTATTTTTGAGTTCGGCAAGCGCAAGTTTACTTTCATTCACGGCGTCCGGTCCGTAAATGCGCATAAGACCGACTAAATCTCCGCGAGATGCAATAACATGATCTGAAAGCTCTGAGCGAAAAGAGCCAATTTTTTGCTCAACAACTGTGTTATGCTGCGTAACCGCGGTTGATTCGTCGATAAAAGCTTTTCGTACATCTTCCGGTGCATCACCAGCAGGTGGTTGAGGCAAGTTTTTTTTGGGATATTTACTTTCTAAAAAGCTCAGTATTGAGTCTGTCGTAATTTGTCCTGATTCGAGAGCGGCTTCTTTTAAGGTTTGTTGATCGAAATCTACAACCTCAGATGGTTTTTTAATTTGCCTAAGGTATGTTTCAAATACTTTGCGCTGACTTGGACCCATGTTGGCCTTTACACTTTCACTTTGAGCACAGATAAATGAAGTCGTCAGAATGTGCTCGGGTACGGTAATTGGCTCTGCTTTTCCCGCTATCATACAGTGAAACTGACCGTCTTTTCGACCAATAATGTGGGTGACACGTAAGTTTGATGAACCTTCAGGCATTTCAGCGCCACGGATACTGACTTCCGCGTGAGTATCATCACCCTCTTGCCAAGTCCGAATAAATGTATCATTGTCTGACTCCTTCTGATCTTCACGTGCTTGTATATCGACATTACCGATAAACTCATCCTGTTTTGTCAAGAAGTCCAGTGTTCCAATCCATCCAAAACCATAAGATTGTTCTTTTGTGAGACCTAAACTCTCCATATACACTTGAGCTTCTTTTTCTGTCGAAGGTCTTGCAGCTTGTCCGGCAGCATATGCAACGGAGTGTCTGATGATGCGGGAAGCATCAACTGTTGGGTCTCTTTGTGGGTTGAGAACTTCTCGATTTGTCATTCCAATGTCAATCCGTAGGGGACCATCTACCATATCTACTAATTTACTTGAAAGCTTTCATAAAAACAAGTATATTAACTCTATGGACCGACCGCATCCAAATATTGTTGATTTAATAAACAATCGATCTGTAAAATCTGCTACACCTGCAGGGTCTCGTCCTGGCCTTTTTCAACGCCTCAGATCAAAACAAGACGCAGTGCCTGAGGAAAGCAAAGACGCAGTTTTTGATCAAAATAAATTTACAGTTGAAACTGGAACAGGGAACAGTGAGAAGTTAAGATTTAATGAAAATTTACAGACCGAGTACTCGACATTTCTTGATAATCATCTCACAAGACTTGCAAACGAATTCAATCTTGATCCGAATTCACCCATTTTTAAGTCGCCCGAGTTCCGACATCAAAAAATGCTTCTTGATTCGATGGCAGAAAAATCAATGGACGGAACCTACAAAATTAATAAACAAAAAATTGAGAAGGCTCTGAAGATTGATCCAGAACTTTGGATTACAACCACTCAGATTATGGAGGAAAATATTGCTTTGACCCTTGCTGGTTTAGGTCTAACGGCCGAAGTAAATCCAGGATTTAATAAAAGTAGTAATAATGTTTTTAATACAACCGTCGATGCACAAAGAATTTACATGAACGTCAATCGAGGTTGGCTAAATAGGCTTACCGGCGATCATCCGATTCTTGCGACACTGGGTGTAATTGGCGCGGGAGCCGCTTCAACTCCTCAGGGAATTGGGTGGGCACAGCAGGCATATGCTTGGGCAGTGGAAAATGTCCCACAGTTTGATACATTTGTTAATAATGCAATAGGGATGGCACAGAATCCTGCTCAATTGGCAGCAACCGCACTTCCGTATGCCGGAGCGGTCGCGGCAGGCACGGCTTGGCTTGTGGGAAAAGACTCACTCTTTCAACGCGGATTAACGATTGATATTGAAAAAAATGCAAAACTGTTAAGAAGATTAAAATCAGGTAGCCAGCCTGCCGAAGTCCAGTATTTGCAAAAGGTAATCGGTCTGAGTGTGAATGATTTTTCACCTACACTTCTTATGGGTGGAGTAAAACGAGTTGATGCAAATCCCGAATCTCTTGACCCGAGTAAAATTCAGGAAGCAGTACTATCACAAATACTAACCCGCTTTGAGTTTTATACGGCCGGACTCGGTATTCCGGCTGAAAAAGTAAATGTCGTCCCTGACAATCTGACGTATTCTAATACCCGAAGTAACACCAGAGGAGAGTTAACGACATGGGGAATGGAGATGCAGGATGTGAGAAACCGAAAAACTGCCGAGTTTATTAACAGGACTGATACTGATCCCAATTCTGAAGAGCAAAGTCTGATTGATCTTGAGGCCCGTCGAGAAACTATCACGCGCAGGCTGGAAAAGGTAATTGTAAAGCAGGAAGCCAGTGCAAAAACAGTCACAGAATTGAGCGATCTGGAATCGGCACTTAAAAAAGAAGAAGGAAAAGGAAGAATTATAAATAATAGAACAGAAGATCTAACAAAAACTGAAGCGGCTTTAACTGCGGTCAATATTGGACTTTCAGGAGAACATGCAAAAGCAACTGCATATACTGAAGCATTAACAAAGCTTGAGAAAGCACGTTCAGATGCGCAGAAAGAATTTGGTGTCTCAACTGTTGCAGAATTACAAAATCTTACTCGGGAAAGAGATGTCCTACCTGATGCACGACTCGAAACTTTACGAGACGAGTTACTTCAGGCTGAGATGGCTGTTGAAAACCTAAAAGTTTCTAGTCAGAGTATTGATCGACTTCATCTGTCACAAGAGGGGCAATTTACCACGCTATCTAGCATTGATGCACGACTACTTGCTGCAGCATCTCCTCCCACCGCGGTGAATATTGATCTGAATGTACTCGCCAATTCGACCGTAGAGGAAATATTTACCAAAATAAATACCGCTAACTCTCGTTTGGGAACTGAAGGATGGCCAAAAAATGAAAATTCAGCTCACATGAAAGAAGTATATCAGGCAATAGCTGAAGCTCGCGCCCGTCAGATAGATCCTAATGTGGCGGTAAATTCACCGGATCTTGCCGCATGGGGTGTCGGAGGCGTAGGCGGAATAGGCAATCATGATTTGATGAACTTGACGGTGGATCAAATTATTGAACAGGTAAACAACACAATTCGTCCCGGGACTCTAAACCCAAATTTGCCAGCCGACCGTGATCGAGTAAAAAATGTCAAAAATGAAGCACGACGGAAATACGATGTCAGGTATCAAGCATGGCGCGAAGTTGTAGCTGAAGAGAGTGATATACGCACCAGACATAATGCGAGCGAAAATGAACGCAATGGAAAACTAGAGAGTGAAATAGAAAAACTTAAGACAGAACGGACCGCAATGACAACGGAAGAAGCTGCTGTAGCAGCATTTAAGGATACTCAAAAAATTGCAAATAAATATTTAGACACCGTTTACCCTGATTATCATCGTGCCTTTGAAATGTTTGAGAACTATCATATTATATTATCTACTGCTAGAGTTACAACTTTAGATCCTGATAGCTTACATGCTCAGACTGTTGCACAAATCTTGGATGCCGTGAATCTTGCAAACGCCGCTCATCCAACTGTTGGATGGGATGCAACCCAAAATAATAATCCCCAATTTATTCGGTGGATAATTGCCGCTCGAACAGAATCTATCGCCAGAGCTTCACACGCAGATATGCGTGTTGATGTGCCGGGACTTGCTGCAATTCGTGCTATTGGAGTACCGGAAGAAATGGCAATTGTCAGTAAAGACGGGGTGAAAAAATTACAGACCGATCTGAGGAGAGCTGGATTGCAACCTGCCATAACTATAGCTCAACTTGAAGAGGCAGCCCAACAAGCAACTCGAAGACATGGGACAAGGAAACAAGTTCTTGCAGGTAATATTCGAGATGCAATTGAAATTGGTGCTGCAGGAAGGCACGAGTTTGATACAAGTGATGAAGTCTTTTTACAACTTGACACTGAATTTCAGGCGGCTTCTAAGGCATTTGTGCAAAGAAAAGCTAAATTGGCTGCACCGGGTGGAGTGGCCGATCTGAATACTGAAATCACAAGGCTCGAAGGTGAACGAAATGCGCTCCAGGAATATCCCGATCTTTCAGACTATCTGAAGAATATTCAAGATGAATTGTATAAAAAATATACGGAGGCAGCAACATCACTAGATACAAAACGAGCAGAAGTAGCCAGTAAGGCAAATGGAGCCGTAACTTCAGAACAGTTGCAGAGAAAGATTGAGGATAGAACTAAATTTACAAAGGCAGATGTCGAGGCGGCTATTACAACTATAAAAACTGCTCAGGAGGGGATCGATCCGGCAAAAACAACTGTTGAAGAAGCAATGAAAGTTCGAAAAGATACAGAAAGTGCCTATAAAGATATTAAGTCAGTGGACAATGCACTAAGAAGAGCAACACCACCGCTTGCAGTAGTCGGTCTGACAATGACAGACCTTATTAACACTGATTTTGATGTACTATTGACGCGCATGAATACGGCCCATGAGAGATCTGTTGGCGCCGGCGTCACCCCACCAATTGGATGGCCTAAAGAAGAAAATGAAATTCCTGAAATCAGAGAAAAATTGGCTAATGCAGTTGCCGGTGCTCGTATGGATCAGGCACAGCACTCATTACTTCGACCGGCACCAAATGCAGCTGAAATCTTAAAAAATATTTCAATCGATCAAGCCCTTTCAATGTCGGCCAGCGACCTGGCAACTGCATCACTCGCATGGCGAACAGCGCCCGGAATTGCACCAGCAGCTATGACACCGGCCGAGATCAGTGATGCTCAAAAGGTATTAATTAATATAACAAAAGCTCAAAGAGAGACCATTCAGGACACAATTGATAGTAACAACAAGCGTAAACAAAAAATCTCGTCTGAAATCAAAAAGGTAGAGGAAAGTTATAAAGAAAAGCAGGATTTTGTATCCGTTGTCAAAGTTATGACTCAGAAGCAAGGCGAAATTTATAGTCGCATACCAAGTCTTATCGGAGAAGCACAAGGTGCTGATTTTACTGTGTCAGTACCGGCTGCGAGTAATGAGTTTACTGAAGCTGAAAAGATTCCTACCATTGCCGGAGCAGTCGTCCCGAATTTGCCAAAAGGATATTTTGATGTACTAAATATGCTCACGGGATATCAAGATAATACAAAAGATGGCAGAGATGTATTGTTTAAAAAGTTCATTAATATTCCTCAGTTACAACCAGATGCAATTGCGACACAGCTCGATCGACATCTGCAATTTGGCTTTGCCGCAGCAGGAAGAGTACCAATTACGATTGATGTCGTAATGACTGAAATAAAACGAAGAGTTGATAATAAAACCCTCAATCAATCAGATCTGTTTTATGCTGTACGAGAAATGAGAGACAACTATATTGCAGAAGTTAAAGCTATTTCCTGATATGAAACTTAATACAAAAACCGTAATACAATCACTTCCATTAAATGAGGATCTGAAAAAGAATATTCTCAGTAAATGGGATGATATGGACCAAGATCTCCGATATGAAATCGAAAATCTCGTTTGGGAAGCATATTTTGAACTTGAGAACGTGAAAGTGGATGAAAGACTTCAGGAAAATTTTCAAAAAGCAAAAAAAGGGGAAATCCCACTCAATGAAGATTTCTATAAAAATGCGTTCCAAGAGGTAGTACTGGTACAAGACCAGAAAATACACGAACAAGTTGATTCAGCAGAACTTGCGGCTGTAAGACAAAAACTAGAACTATTAATGAAAGATCACATTTAACACCATGCCGGAATTATCACAACGAATACTACAACGAAGTCAAGAAGTTCATCTGTCAGCATTGGAAAGACTCAAAGGTAAATTGATGTCTTTCACGACTCAAGATGAACCTGATCCATTTGCTTCATCTAAAATTCTCTCTCCAGGGTATGCAAGACAACAAAATGAAATTGCAGAACATGTAGGCGGTGAAAAGCCATATTTGAGCGGAGATGCACAAATTGTCACGGCGCCCGAAGATCTTGAACCTGCTTTAACCGTTGCTGAGCAGACGTTGACTGAAGAACAGGCGGCAGTAGATCCTACTAATCCAGTTACAGTTGAGGCTCAACAGATTGCTGAGCATGAAAGAGCAATGGAGGATTTAAATCATACAAGAGACGTTCTTACTAGACTTCTTCATATTCCTGTGTCAAATAACTTTCGCACGGAGACAAATACACAGGTTCCGGATGCAGCAGTTCCTGTTGAGCCGTCTCCCGATAGTAAGAAACACAAGGCAAGAGTATTTCTTCAGGGAGTCTTCCAAGGAATAAAAGGAAAAAGAAATACATTAGGAAGTGCGATATGTAATATGGCTTGGGTAGATGCAGATGGTAATCTAAAGACGTCAGATAGTTCGACATTATTAAACCAGGGTCCAACCTCAATAGATTTAGCACAAGTCCCTATTAGATTACCAGTTTCTGAACCAATCTCGCTCCCCACGCCACCAACTCCACTCTTGCCTGATCCGAATTTACTCCAAAATACTCTTGAATCCATACCTGGGAAAACAACAGTAGAACTGCAGATTGAAAAATATGAACAAGCTCGATTAGAATTTCAGAAATGGGCACGGGAAAATACCACACCAGGTAAGGATCTCTATCGTCACATACATTGTCTGAGAGATCTTGAAGGTGCAGATGGAAAAAAACTTTTTGAATTTGGGCATATTCCCACACTTGCAGCTACACCTGCAACTGGTGAAATCAATCCAGCAGCAACCACAAAATATTTTATCAGAAACAACTTGGCATATATTAAGCGTTTAGATGATTTAATGATTAGACCAGACATAACTGACAAGCAGTATAATGAAATACGAAGTCTGAGATACATTCTATTAGAAAAAGTTTCAAACCTTACGGGAGGCGCAATCGTAACGGAAGATAAAACTCGCGATATTTTTAGCAATATCGTCTCAGGAGAAACATTGCAGGAATGGAAAAATAGGGGATTTAACATAGAATATAAAGGTACTCAACCACAAAACCCCAAACGTTTTAAAATTATTCAGTATGGTTTTTATCCTGCAGACGCAAGCGTGCGTAGTAAGTTGGCGATACCATATTTGGTAGAATATTTATCAGAAGATGATGAGCGGGCTTACGATGAAGTTGAAGGCAAATTCAAAGGACTGCAGGATAAAATGGTAGGTATATTAGAAGATGGTAAGATTGATATTGAGCAAATTCTTCCTGGAAAAAGAGAAAGGGACAGATATACAGAGAATAAGGAAATAATTAAGGAAGCGCTAGCTGTTGAAAGTATTCGTAGATTAACGTTAGAATCATTATATCTAGGTCATTCTAAAGATCTTTATGAGAGTATATTATCAAGCTATCTTCAAGGTCCAGCGTATTTTGATATAGTAAGAAGGCTTGGATTAAGTAATGACCATAACGATATCAAATCGATAGATTTGGCATTGATGCAAGCGTATGATGTGTTTAGTAATCAACTCGGTCTAGGGTATACTGATAGATTTAATGAAGACAATAGAGAAGAAATAGCAACGACTTTTGGGTGGGAATATAAGTCTTTAGGAGCAAGTCCATTGTATCTGAAACATCAAAAACACACGGCTGATGAAGAGGAGAGTGGTGCTCGAATCCAAAGTATACAGGAATTCAAGAAGAAACTTGAAAATCCTACACGCGGTGATCCAGCCGATGCTGAACTGTTATCTGTACAAGAGATAGATGAGATTCGTACTCATACTTATCAGATAATGCTTAGTGGAAAGCTTGGAAGAAATGATTATTTGTGTGATCAAAACCAACGACACTCAATTGGTGGGGAATTTATGGATATTAGTGAAAGTCTCCAGAGTAAACAGTATAGAATTTATGATAGTGGAAGAAGTGGTGATTTTTTATTGAATTTTGGCTATCCGGCAGCTATTAATAATGCACTTGTACATAATAATTACTTTCTGTTTGAACCGCATCAGATTGATTTTAATGATGCTAAAAAAGAGTATATCACAGATCCTGACCGTACGGTACTTAGGTACTTTTTTTTTAGAGATGGAAAAACATTAGTCGACGCCCACAGATTAAACGACTTCGTAGATGGAGAAGTATTTCAAACCAATTTATTATCTGTATTATTAGACACTGATGAAGCAAAAAAGCTTGAAAAACGAATAAAGGCAAATCCAGAAAATGCTCGTGCATATTTTTCTCAGATTGTTCCAGGATTAAAAAGTATGAGTACACTACCTGCATATGGACTTATGGAGTTGCCCGTAGAAAATAGAAAAGATTTTTTGCATAGTCTAACACCAGATGAAACTAGTCGTTTTGCAAGACCATTTTCGAATATGACTCAACCAACCCAATCGACTCCTGCGACTCAGATTCAGCCAATGCAGACAGACAGGCAGACATGACTCCCTATGAATTTAGACCGAATCCTACTAAATCGTGGCAAGATCAGTTGGTAGATTTGCAGGGGGCGGTAGCACAAAACGACATCGTACAAACGACACTTGCTCCATATCTTGCTGAGGAATTTTTACCCCAGATAATACGTGGAGCAATGAACTCAGAGGCAGTTAGAAAATATATTTCAGGACTTAACTTTCGAGAGTTTAACCTAACTCCACAGGCTAATATCATGAGTTTTAGTGCTCAGGCAGACATATCTTTTGAAGGTGCAGCAAAATTATTAGGGAGCAATAGAGAAGTTCATCTTACTGGAAGTATGGTAATACGGAACGGAATTCCTAGTGTAGAAGGGCTGGGTATAAGTATTACGAACTTGAATTTTCTCCAAAGAAATGCATTTGATTCGCAAAAGAAGAAGATTATTGAAATGGTACAGAACGCAGACATTGTAAGCGGAGCTAAAAGTGCTTTAGAAGCTACTGGAATATCCGTTGAAAATCTTAATTTCGGAATAAGTGAGCTAGGTTTACACATAACTTTACAGAAAGAAAGGAAATAAGAACTTCCTCTCACTTACTCACTCACCTCACCAAAAATCCTTAAAATTTGACAAATTATGAAGTTATATTGGCATATGCTATACCTAATGTTAGAATGTAAAGCATATGCAATCAATACAAAGCTCACAACTCAGCCCCAAATACCAGACGAGCATCCCAACACAAATCCGAAAGAAACTAAATTTATCCCCAGGTGATAGGATTCAATGGAGGATATAGATATTAACTCATATGTAGATAGCTTACGAGCCGAATGGGAACCAAAAACATAATTGAGTTTAAAAAAACTTTTTAAATCACTTTGCAGATCATCCGTTATACGCACCTCTAACAGAGATTATATTTCACCTTGTCGAAATAAAGAAGATTCAAGCAGTCGCATCTACTATTACTGTTCCTGAGATATTTGTACGAGCGGAACAAGTACAAGATGAGCCTACTATTTTTGCCTATGAACAGGTTTTGACAGCGTTTCCATCACTATCAATTATTCCTCTTGATATGTCACTCACACGACTTTCATCGAAAATCCGTGCTAAATATCCGGTAATTCGATTACCAGATGCAATACAAATTTCTGCTGCACTTTTTAACCA
>Ga0335396_10006847_pt1 | contig 11140 bp, 10 predicted proteins | sample FRY02_FD_205743 | JGI IMG/M metagenome (GOLD analysis project Ga0335396, IMG submission 205743) | Freshwater microbial communities from Lake Fryxell liftoff mats and glacier meltwater in Antarctica - FRY-02 (spades assembly) (version 2) | ecosystem: Environmental > Aquatic > Freshwater > Ice >... | reverse complement strand
CGACTTTCATTTGAGTCCGCAGGCGCTCGGGCTGTTTGCCGGCAGCTTTCACTTTGCCTTTGGTGCCATGCAGCTTTTTATGGGTATAGGCATTGACCTGCATGGTGTGCGGCGCACCGTGCTGCTGACGTTTCCGGTTGCGATTGCAGGCTCTGCTGTGTCGGCGCTCTCGGACAGCTTTGCCATGCTGGTGTTTGGCCAGGTGCTGATTGGCATTGGCTGCGCACCGGCATTTTTGGTCTGCACAGTTTTTATCGCGCGCCACTTCCCGCCTGCACGTTTTGCAGCTATTTCAGGCCTCACCTTGGGGTTGGGCGGCATCGGCATGTTGGCCACCGGCACGCCGCTGGCGTGGCTGGTGCAAGGCACATCGTGGCGCATGGGTTTTGTGGTGCTGGGTGCGCTGGCTGCGCTGGCGTGGCTCTTGATATGGCGACTGGTACATGAGCCAGAAATTTATGATCCGACAGCCAGACCCAAAGAATCCATACGCCAGGCCATTGCCAAATTTGGCGCGCTGTTTTTAATGCCGCACACGCTGGGCATTGTGCTGCTGGCGGGCGTTTGCTATGCGTCATTTATCGCACTGCGCGGCCTGTGGCTGGGGCCGCTGCTGATGCAGCGGCATGAGTTTTCGCTGGTACAAAGCGGCAATGTGGCGCTGGTCATGTCGCTCACGGCGCTCATCGGGCCGCCACTCTTTGGCCGGCTGGACCCTGGTCCGCTGCATCGCCGCCGCTGGATAGTCGGTTTTGCGCTGCTGGTGGCGGTGCTGTTTGCCTTGCTGGCCTTTACCCACCAGGCGCTGCTGGATGTTGCGGTGCCCATCGTGATCGGCTTGTTGTCGGGCTTCGTTGTGTTGCAGTACGCCGATGTGCGCAGCGCTTACCCGGCCGCCATCACCGGGCGGGCCATGGCGGTACTGACGATGGCGATGTTTCTGGGCGTGGCCGTGATGCAGTGGTTGACGGGACTGGCAGCATCGATTGCTATTTCCCACGGCATTGAACCATTTGCCGCCGTGCTGGCCAGCATTGCGGCCTTGCTGGTTGCCGGGGCGCTGGCGTTTATGTTTTTACCGGGGCCACCTGAGTCGCAAGCTGCGTTGTGAAAGCGCCTGTGCCAGAACTGATGCAGCGGTGTTCAATCATTGCGTCAAAATACCGCCAGCAGGTTCCCTGTAAGTGCAGCAGATATACATGCAGCGGACTGTATCTATCGTAAATTTTGACTTGATGGATGCATGACGACTGTCTAAACTCCAATGCTTGAGCAGTTTTTCGTTGCTCCGAGATCAAAAAAACCGCGCTTCAGGAGATAAAACAATGTCAGAACTCACACTGGCGCAAGCCAACACCATTCTCACGGCTGCGGTACAAGCCGCTCGCCAGGCCAATTACAAACCCATGGCGATAGTTGTACTGGACGCATCGGGCAACCTCAAAGCGGCGCAGCGCGAAGACGGTGCCAGCATGTTCCGCATAGACATCGCTACCGGCAAGGCGTGGGGCGCAGTAGGGATGGGTGCTTCCAGCCGCGTGCTGGCCGAACGCGCTCAGGGCAATCCGAATTTTTTCACCACACTGGCCGCTACAGCGCAAGGCAAGTTTTTGCCGCAAACCGGCGCGGTCGTGATTAAAGATGCGAACGGACGCATCATTGGTGCCGCTGGCGCGTCGGGTGGCACGGGTGATGAAGACGAAGCCATTTGCATCGCGGGTATTTTGGCCGCAGGCCTGCAGCACGCATAAATCGTCATGGCCAATCGCGCCGCCGTCACAAGCTGCGCCGTCAGCGCGGTATCGCTACAAAATAGCGTTTTGCCATACATCGGCAACTCGTAGCGCGGGAAAATCGGCGAGGCATCAAAGTCATGCTGCATGAAGTCCTGCGCCACCACGATGTCGCCAACGCGCACGCCTGTACCCAGCCCGCCTGGGTTATTGGGGTTAGACGCCAATTTCATGACGATGCAAAGCATCGCACCCGAAGGGCGTGCCAAGGGCACGATGAATTTGGGCTCTGACCCCAAAAACTCCCAGCACCACCGGCTGGCCATGCAGACGGCCGAGCCAAAAGTCACGGCTTGCATGTTTGATTTTGTGCGGCTGCTCCAGCAGCTCTATCAGGCCTTGCTGTTCTTCTTTCAGGGCGCTGAGGATGGCGGTAGGGGCGGAAATGACAGAGCTACTTTTTGTCGCGCAACTCGCGGCGCAAAATTTTGCCAACCGGAGTCTTGGGCAGATCAGCCCGGAACTCCACCACCTTGGGCTGCTTGTAGCCGGTGAGGTTTTCCTTGCAGAAGGCGCGTACCTGTGCTTCGGTCAGGTCGGGGCTTTTCTTGACGATCACCAGCTTGACGGCTTCGCCGGATTTTTCATCGGCCACACCGACGCAAGCGCATTCCATCACGCCTTCGAGCTTACCCAGCAGGTCTTCAATCTCGTTCGGGTAGACGTTAAAGCCACTGACCAGAATCATGTCTTTCTTGCGGTCAACAAGCTTGAAAAAACCGCTGGCCTCCAGCACGCCGATATCGCCTGACTTGAAATAACCGTCGGCTGTCATAACCTTGGCGGTCTCATCGGGCCGCTGCCAGTAGCCAGCCATCACCTGCGGGCCTTTGATGGCGATTTCGCCGGGTAGGCCTGGCGCAACTTCAACGCCGTCGTCATCCAGCAGCTTGAACCAGGTGCCCGGAATCGGTACACCAATCGTGCCGCTGAAGGTCTTGCTGTTGGTCGGGTTGCAACTGGCTGAAGGCGAGGTCTCACTCAAACCATAGCCCTCAACAATCGGGCAGCCGGTTTTCTCCAGCCAGAGCTTGGCCACTGCGCTGGTTACCGCCATACCGCCACCCAGTGATACCTTGAGGTGCGTCCAGTCCACGGTATTGAAGTCGGGGTGACTGGCTAGGCCGTTGAACAGCGTGTTGACCGCCGGGAAACTGTTGACCTTGTGCTTGGCCAGTTCCTTGAGCACAGCGGGGAAATCACGCGGATTGGGGATCAGTATGTTTTTGCCGCCGGTGCGCATACCCAGCATCATGTTCACGGTGAACGCAAAAATATGGTACAGCGGCAGCGCGCAGACAGACACCGGCTGCACGCCGGCCTGCATGGTCGCCATGGCGGGTATGTTCCAGGCCTCGGACTGCAGCACGTTGGCAATCACGTTGCGGTGCAGCAGCACCGCGCCTTTGGAGACACCTGTAGTGCCTCCGGTGTACTGCAACACGGCAACGTCGTCAGGCTTGATGTCTGGGCGCATCAAGGACGCACGCATGCCGCGCGCTACGGCAGCGTTAAAGCGCACCGCACCGGGCAGGTTGAAGGCGGGCACCATCTTCTTGACGTTGCGCACCACATAGTTGACCAGCGCACCCTTGAGCAACCCCAACTGGTCGCCCATGGCGCACAGCACCACATGCTTGACAGGCGTTTCTGCGATGCACTGCTCCAGCGTGGTGGCAAAGTTTTCAATAATCACGATGGCTTTGGCACCCGAGTCCTTGAGCTGGTGCTCCAGCTCGCGCGGCGTGTACAGCGGGTTGACATTGACCACTACCAAACCCGCACGCAAAATAGCGGCCACTGCCACCGGGTATTGCGGCACGTTGGGCATCATGATGGCCACGCGGTCACCCTTGGCAAGCCCCAGGCTTTGCAGGTAGGCACCCAACGCCACCGACAGGCTGTCGGTCTGGCCGAAAGTGATGTCCTTGCCCATGAAGCTATAGGCGACTTTGTCACTGTTCTTTTTAAAGCTTTCTTCCATCAGGCCGACCAGCGACGAGTACTGCGTGATGTCTATATCGGCAGGCACGCCTGGTGGATAGGCTTGGAGCCAAGGGCGGGCGATCAGGTCGGCGGGGGTGATTGCGGCCATGTTGCTTGTCTCCGTTTCGATAGCTATGAATTTCTACTCAATGGCCTTGCCCATGTCTTCAATCACCTTCTTTGCATCGCCAAACACCATCATGGTTTTGTCCATGTAGAAGAGTTCGTTGTCCAGCCCGGCATAGCCTGCGGCCATCGATCGCTTGTTGACGATCACGGTCTTGGCTTTGTAGGCCTCCAGAATCGGCATGCCGTAAATGGCGCTGCCCTTGACGTGCGCGGCCGGGTTCACCACATCGTTAGCACCCAGAATAATCGCCACATCGGCCTGGCCAAATTCAGCATTGATGTCTTCCATTTCGAACACCTGGTCATACGGCACCTCGGCCTCGGCCAGCAGCACGTTCATGTGGCCAGGCATACGGCCCGCCACTGGGTGAATCGCGTATTTGACGGTGATGCCCTTGTCGGTGAGCTTTTGCGCCAGCTCTTTAACCGAGTGCTGCGCCCGCGCCACCGCCAGGCCATAGCCCGGCACGATGATGACGGTTTCAGCATTGCCCAGAATAAACGCGGCATCGTCTGCCGAGCCCGACTTGACCGGACGCTGCTCTTTGGCGCCAGCCACGGCCGTCGTCGCCTCGCCGCCAAAGCCGCCCAGAATCACATTGAAGAAAGAACGGTTCATCGCCTTGCACATGATGTACGAGAGGATGGCGCCCGACGAGCCAACCAGCGAACCAGCAATGATGAGCATCGAGTTGTTCAGGCTAAAACCAATACCCGCCGCGGCCCAGCCCGAGTAGCTGTTGAGCATGGACACCACCACCGGCATGTCAGCGCCGCCAATCGGGATGATGATGAGAACGCCCATCACAAACGCCAGCGCCAGCATCGCAAAAAATGCGGCCCAGCTTCCGGTAAACGTAAAGATCAAGCCCAGCGCCAGCAGCACCAGACCCAGCACCAGGTTGATCTTGTGCTGGCCCGCAAACGTGACAGGTGCGCCCTGGAACAACCGGAACTTGTATTTGCCACTGAGCTTGCCAAACGCAATCACCGAGCCACTGAAGGTGATGGCACCAATGGCTGCGCCGAGGAACAGCTCAAGCCGGTTGCCCGCCGGTATCTCCAGGCCCTTGGCAACAATGCCAAACGCATAAGGCTCGGTTACCGCAGCCACGGCAATAAACACCGCAGCCAAGCCAATCATGCTGTGCATGAAAGCCACCAGCTCGGGCATCTTGGTCATCTCGACGCGCTTGGCCATCAGCGTGCCCGCAGTGCCGCCCACTAGCAATGCGCCCAGCACATACACCATACCAAAGGCTTTACCGTCAGAGATTTCAACAATCAATGCGCCCGTGGTCAGCACCGCAATCGTCATGCCGACCATGCCAAATAGATTGCCACGCAGCGACGTGGTCGGGTGGCTTAAACCTTTCAGCGCCTGAATAAAAAAGACCGATGCCACCAGGTACAGCAGCGTGACGACATTCATGCTCATTTGGCGGCTCCTTCATTGGCGGCAGATGAGGCAGCTGAGGCAGGGGTTTTCTTTTCCTTTTTACGGAACATCTCCAGCATTCGCTGCGTGACCAGAAAGCCGCCAAACACATTCACGGCTGCCAGGGCAACCGCCAGCACACCCATGGTTTTACCGAGCGGTGTTTCAGTCAGCGCAGCGGCCAGCATGGCACCCACAATGACGATCGCAGAAATTGCATTGGTCACCGCCATCAGCGGTGTGTGCAGGGCTGGCGTGACGGTCCACACGACGTGGTAGCCGACGTAAATCGCCAGTACAAAAATAATCAGGTTGGTGATGGTGTGTGAGACTTCCATTGGGATCTTTCTTGAGTTGGTCTGGCTCAATTTACAATTTATTTACGTTTAACTTCACCGCCCTGAGTCATCAGGCAAGCGACAACAATATCGTCTTCAAGGTCAACTTTGAGCGCGCCTTCCTTGGTGATGATGAGCTTTAAAAAGTCCAGCAGGTTGCGTGCATACAGTGCGCTGGCATCAGCGGCTACGAGGGACGCCACGTTGGTCTCGCCAATCAGCGTCACGCCGTACTTCACCACGGTTTTGCCGGGTTCGGTCAATGGGCAATTGCCGCCTTGCGGTGCGGCCAGGTCAACAATCACGCTGCCGGGCTTCATGGCCTTGACCATGTCCTCGGTCACCAGCACCGGCGCAGCGCGGCCGGGGATGAGCGCGGTGGTAATCACGATGTCGGCCTGCGCCACACGTTTGGCAACCTCGACTTTCTGGCGCGCCAGCCAGCTTGGCGGCATGGGCTTGGCATAGCCGCCTACGCCGACTGCGGCTTCACGCTCTTCGTCCGTCTCATAAGGCACGTCAATGAACTTGCCACCCAGCGATTCGACCTGCTCTTTCACGCTGGGGCGCACATCGCTGGCTTCAATCACGGCACCCAGCCGTTTGGCCGTTGCAATCGCTTGCAAGCCGGCAACACCAACACCGAGGACGACAACGCGGGCGGCTTTGACGGTGCCCGCCGCCGTCATCAGCATGGGGAAAAAGCGCTGGTATTTTTCAGCCGCCATCATCACAGCCTTGTAGCCCGCAATATTGGCCTGCGATGACAACACGTCCATACTTTGTGCGCGGCTGGTGCGCGGTGCGGCTTCCAGTGCAAACGAGGTTAACTGCGCAGTGGCCAGCCGCTGCAGGCCAGTGGCGTCAAACGGGTTCAACATGCCCACCAGCACGCCACCGGCTTTGGCGTGCGGCATTTCACTGTCCAGCGGGCAACGCACCTTGAGCACAATGTCAGCGGCATAAGCGCCGGCTACGTCGGTGATCTCGACACCCACAGCGGCATAGGCCTCATCAGTGACGCTGGCGGCAACGCCAGCGCCGGACTGCACACGAACGGTATGGCCCTGGGCTTTAAGTTTTTTGGCCGTCTCAGGCGTGATGGCGACGCGTGTTTCACCGTCGGTAATTTCGGCGGGTACCCCAATCAGCATGGGTTTCTCCTCAAGGCATTGGTTATTTAACGAGTATGGGTCATGGGCGCGAACGCCGATTTCCAGCAGTCGTGAAGCTTACATGAGATTTTGGGGAATCTGCATCACTGAAATTCCTAGTTTGATGGCCCTACTTCGCCGTAGGCATCACAAACTCGGCACCCTTGCCAATGCTCTCCGGCCAGCGCTGCATGATGGATTTCTGTTTGGTGTAGAAACGCACGCCCTCTTCGCCGTAGGCGTGCATGTCGCCGAACAGGCTTTTCTTCCAGCCGCCAAAGCCGTGCCAGGCCATAGGTACCGGGATGGGCACGTTGATGCCGACCATGCCGACTTGAATGCGGCGACTAAATTCGCGCGCCACATGGCCGTCGCGGGTGAAGCAGCTGACGCCGTTGCCAAACTCGTGGTTGTTGATTAAGGTTATGGCCTCGGCCAAGTCTTTTACCCGCACGCAGCCGAGCACGGGGCCAAAAATTTCTTCTTTATAAATCCGCATGTCGGGCGTGACGTGGTCAAACAAAGTGCCGCCCATCCAGAAGCCGCCTTCGCAACCCGCACCCGCATTTTTGCCTGTGAAGGTGCGGCCATCCACCAGCAGCTTTGCGCCTTCTGCCACGCCCGTGTCGATGTAGCCCGTGATGCGTTTGTGCGCAACGCTGGTGACGATGGGGCCCATTTCTGCGTCGAGGTTGACGCCGCTTTTAATCACCAGTGTTTTGGCGCGCGCCTCCAGCATGGGCAGCAGCTTGTCGGCCACATCGCCGACCAGTACCGCAACTGAAATCGCCATGCAGCGCTCGCCGGCCGAGCCGTAGCCCGCGCCTATCAACGCGTCAACGGCTTGTTCAAGGTCGGCATCAGGCATGACGACCATGTGGTTCTTCGCACCGCCCAGGGCCTGCACGCGCTTGCCGTGGTGCGCGCCGGTTTCATAGATGTAGTTGGCAATTGGCGTGGAGCCGACAAACGACACAGCCTTGACATCCGGGTGGACGAGCAGCGCATCAACGGCTTCTTTGTCGCCCTGCAGCACATTGAAAACGCCGTCCGGCAAGCCCGCCTGCTTGAGCAGCTCGGCCATGAAGAGGCTGGGGCTGGGGTCAATCGGACTCGGCTTCAGAATAAAGCAGTTGCCTGCCGCAATCGCTACCGGAAACATCCACATCGGCACCATCACCGGAAAGTTGAACGGCGTGATGCCCGCCACCACGCCCAGCGGCTGGCGCAATGTCCAGTTGTCAATGCCGGTGGAGACCTGATCGGTAAAGTCGCCCTTGAGCAGTTGCGGAATACCGCAGGCAAATTCAACAATGTCAATGCCGCGAGCGACTTCACCCTGCGCGTCGGTAAACACCTTTCCGTGCTCGGCCGTGATCATGTGGGCCAGCTTGTCTTTGTTGGCGTTGAGCAGTTCCAGGTACTTGAACATTACGCGGGCGCGGCGCAGCGGCGGCAGGTCGCTCCAGGCGGGGAAGGCGGCTTGCGCAGAGGCAACTGCAGCATCCACATCAGCGGAGTTGGCCAGCGCCACATGGGCTGTTACAGCACCCGTTGCGGGGTTAAAAACTTCCTGACTGCGGCTGGATGCGCCTGCGAAGACTTTTCCGCTGACGTAGTGGCTGATGACTGGGGTTGACGACATGGTGTCTCCTGTGGGTGTTAGGGTGAATAAGCTCTGCTGCAGTTTAGGACGAAGCCATGGACTTGATAAGCTGGCATCAAGTGACTACATTGTTCATAATATTGAACAATCGACTTGTTAAACACCTATGTCTTCTGACCAACTGTCACCGCTCATCGCTGACCTTCACCTTTTGAGTGTGCTGGCCGATACCCGTAGCTTCACCGAGGCCGCGCGCCGCCTGGGCGTGTCAAAAGCCTCGGCCAGTATGCGCGTGAGCGAGCTGGAGCGCACGGCGGGCGTGCTGCTGGTGCGTCGCACCACACGATCAGTGGGCTTGACTGACGCGGGCCAGCAATTGGTAGCAGACTTGCAACCTGCGTTTAATCGCATCAGCGACAGCTACAGCGCCGTGCGCGACATGGTGGGTGCGCCGCGCGGCTTGGTGCGGGTGACTGCGCCTGTAGCTCTGGGGCGGCAACACCTGGCCCCCATGATTGCGAGCTTTCTTAAACGCTACCCCGACATACACATTGAGCTGGAACTCACCGACCGCTTTATCAACCTCAGTAACGAGGGGTTTGACTTGGCGATTCGCCACACCAACACGCCGCCCGAAACGCATGTGGCTTGGCAGTTATGCGAAACCCGCTCGGTGCTGCTGGCCAGCCCTGATTATTTAAAGCGGCGCGGTGTGCCTGTACACCCGTCGGATCTGACGGCGCACGACTGCCTGCTGTACCTCGGTGGCAGCCACTCAGGCAACTGGACGTTTACGCAAGACACCGGGAATGCGCTTGACACGCGGGGGAAAAAAGCAAAAAACAAAGCTGAACCTGGCACCCGGGTAGGCGTGACCGTCAACGGCGCACTCAAAGCCAACAACAGCGAAGTGCTGCGGGAGGCCTTGCTGGCTGGCTTGGGCATTGGCCTGCTGCCTGACTTCAGCTTGTCACCGAACAAAAGCAAGCGCCCGCCGCTGGTGCGCGTGCTGCCGGGCTGGCGAGCGGAAGGGTTTTTTGGTGACCGCATTTACGCGCTGCGTCCGTGGTCACCGCAGGTACCCAAAGCGGTATCTGTTTTTGTCGAACACCTGCGCAAAAGTTTCGCTGATGGTTTCAACGCCAACCCGATAATCAAATCATGAGCAAACCCTTCAAACCCAGTGTCACAGTGGCCGCAGTGATTGCGTGTGACTTTGATGGCGTGCAAAAATTTTTACTGGTCGAGGAAGAAACTCGCGACGGCCTCAAACTGAACAACCCTGCTGGCCACCTTGACCCCGGCGAGGGTTTGGCGAGCGCCTGTGCGCGTGAGACGCTTGAAGAAACCGCCTTTCACTTCAAGCCCAGCGCTATCGTCGGCGTGTATCTGTCGCGCTTTGAGCGGGCCGCCACCGCAAAAGAAGAATCACTTGACGTGACCTACCTGCGCTTTGCTTTTTGCGGCGAGCTGGGCGTACACATTGAAGGCCAGGCACTTGACGTGGGCATAGTCCGCACGCTGTGGCTGACGGCAGAAGAGATCAGGCAATCAACCGGTCGCCACCGCAGTCCGCTGCTGCTGCGCTGCATGGAAGACTACCTGGCCGGGCAGCGTTATCCGCTGGAGCTGGTCACTACAGACGCATCGGTTTTGCTACAATTTTAATAGCTGGTTACATCCATATTTATTGGATTGCAGCCATTTTTTCAGGTAAAAAATGAATTTACAAGACTGGATTGACCGTAGCGAAACGGTTAACGACATTGCCACCGCCACGCCCTACGCAGCGCTATCAGCAATGCTCGACTACCCCGACACAACCCGCCCCGCACCGGGCACGCTGCTGCCTTATCTCTGGCATTGGTTGTACTTTTTGCCGATTTACGCGCAATCAGAACTCGCAGAAGACGGTCACGCTAACCGCGGTGGATTCATGCCGCCCGTGCCGCTGCCGCGCCGCATGTGGGCGGCTAGCGATTTTGAATTTCATGCGCCGCTGCTGATTGGGGATGCCTTGCAGCGCACATCCACCATCGTTGACGTGAAAGAAAAATCTGGCCGCACGGGCAGCCTCATCTTCGTCAAAGTTAAGCATGAAATCCGCCGCAACAGCCATGCAGCCGTTGCGCTGACTGAGCATCACAGCATCGTCTACCGCCCGGCGGCCAGGCCTGATGACGTAGCGCCACCGCCGCAGGCCGCGCCCGCCGAATCTGCGTGGGAGCGATCTATAACGCCTAGCGACGTGCTGCTGTTTCGCTACTCGGCACTGACCTTCAACGGCCACCGCATTCACTATGACCGAAAATACGCGACCGAGGTTGAAGGCTACCCAGGACTGATCGTGCATGGCCCGCTGATTGCCACGCTGCTGATGGATTTGCTGCGTCGTCAGTTACCGGATAGAGCAGTTTTGAAATTCGAGTTCAAGGCCGTCCGGCCAACCTTTGACCTCCATCCGTTTTCGGTACATGGCCAGCCATCACCCGATGGCAAAACCATTCGTCTGTGGGGCCGTGACCATGAAGGCTGGCTGACGATGGATGCCACGGCGACCGTCGGCTGAAGCACGCGATTGCTGCGCCGGGGATAATTGCCTCATGGGCGTAGTAGCAAATTCAAACCAGGCAAAACAGCCAAAGCAAAGAATCGTCGTCGGTTTAAGCGGCGGCGTGGACTCGGCCGTCACGGCT
>Ga0335396_10006840_pt1 | contig 11152 bp, 14 predicted proteins | sample FRY02_FD_205743 | JGI IMG/M metagenome (GOLD analysis project Ga0335396, IMG submission 205743) | Freshwater microbial communities from Lake Fryxell liftoff mats and glacier meltwater in Antarctica - FRY-02 (spades assembly) (version 2) | ecosystem: Environmental > Aquatic > Freshwater > Ice >... | reverse complement strand
CCGATTCCCGAAAACGACATCTGGATCGCAGCTTCGGCAATGCAACATTCGTTGACGCTCGCGACACGAGATCGACACTTTGACGATGTGGATGGCCTTCAACTGTCGCTTTGGTAGTTCAGACAGTCCACAGAACGAATGCATCAACCGTAGTCGCACACGACTGGTTCTCACGTTGAATGTCATTCGTGTCCGGATTGGTTACGCCGGTCTATTTTGCAAAACTCAGTCTGGTCTCTGATATCATGAAACACTGCCCAGACGAATTTGCAGCTCGTGCAGCAACGCTGGACGATCCGAACTTAGCCACAACTCGCAAAAGCCTACGACGAGTGCATTGCCGGGCGCCGTGCGTGGGGACTGGATGGTCGGCAGGCGTATCAGGTTGCTTTGCGAAATCTCCTCCAGTACAGAACATTAGAGAAATAACGACTAAGGCTTTGACTTCGCGAATGCGGACGGACGGCGTGTAGTAACCATCACGATGGAGCAGAGTGGGTCTGTCGCGACACGAACCAGCCGAGCAGAACCTGCGGACCGTCCGGATTCCAAATGACAACCCACTCAGTCTTCGCTAAACTCTCATCGTCCGCCGAGTGAACCTGATTGTTTCCGGACGTTGAGACGTCTATGTCGGAGGAAGCGCCGCGAACGACGTGAGAGGCCATGAGTGATGCTGGAGAGATCATCTGCTGGTCCGGTCGGATTGCGGGTTTTCCTCAGCGGTAATAGTATTGCTCTTGACGGTGCAGTTGATGGGCGATCTCCGTTTTATCCCTGTCATTTGGCTCCTTATTTACATTGTTCGCTGACAACATGAAGAATCTGATCGCAACAATCATCGTCTTTATTCTTTCGTCTTCCGCCTCTGCGGATTCGTTTTGTGTTGCTACGTACAACTTGAACTATGCCAACCGACGAGGCGATCAAGTCCTTGATGCGATTGCGACCGCCGACCCGGACTTGATCTGCTTTCAGGAAACAACAGTTCAATCGGAGCGATTTCTTGGTGAACGCCTTGAGAAAACCTACCCATTTTTCTATTCAATCGGCCACGATGGCCAGTACTACGCGGAACGATTTGCGTTTGCCTCCAAGAAAAAGCTGACCAACGTGAAATTCACACCACCAAACGCTGGGCTGTTCGGTTTCTACGCGGCAACGTTTGAAATCGCTGGTGAACCAATCCAGATTGTAAATGTCCATTTGACGCCGTTCCAATTCAAAGGTGGCGGGAGAATTGCCGACGCAATGACCGCGCTCTCAGCAACCGAAGAGAATCACGCGATCGAGATCGGCGCAATCGTCGAAGCGATTGACCCTAAACACCCAGCTATAGTTCTTGGTGACTTCAATAGCATCTCCACATTTGTTGCTCCAAAACGGCTCGTTGACTGCGGAATGATTGATGCTTTCGAATCCCTTCACGACGATGCGAATGCTCATCCAACATGGAGTTGGCCGACGAGACCAATTCCAATTGCACTTCGTATCGATTACATATTTCACACCGCCCATTTCACTACCATCAAATCTGAAGTTCTCCGACGAGATGGTTCGGACCATGCTCTTGTATTTGCTGTGCTCAAGCTCGGCGAGCAATCCGATGCACACGGAGCGGCGAAGTCAGGCGAATTGCCAGTGGAAAACCTTTCGTCGCCGCCCGGTGATCGGTGATCGTTCGCATTCAAAGGAATGGATTACCGATTTGACTTCTTAGAATGTGAATCATTCCTCATTTTCGTCCCATTCAAAGGTGGTTGTGCGCGCTGATTACAATTGGCCTCGCCCCCTTTTCATTCATTTGCTGCATCCTGTTACTCTCAGATGGTGAGATCAATACTGCGGAGCCTCAGATTCTCGTTGGCCATATCATTGACGGGCCTATTGGCTCAAGGACAATGTGAACGATGCCTTACACCGAAGCACGCGATCCGGGCGAACTTACTTGGCTGCCGTACTGCCGCGTTCCTGGCAGTTGGCAAACTCAGATTGGAACGTTCTTGTGAACGCGAACACCAAACTACAGGCGATTGAGGCAGTGGAACAATCTGTTCGCTTCGATGCAAAAGGCATGAGATTCCACTTGCCTGCCTATCTGATCGCTGACCTTCGTGGTCAACTCACTCAAGACATTCGCTTTCACCTCAACACTCGCGGAATGGATGATCGCTATTTACTCCTGACAGCCGCTCAACGAAAAGCCGTTCGTCAGTTCCTTGTACTGCAGATTGATTTGCTTCCCGAACCAAACCTGCAATTTGAAGGCAAAACAATAAGAGCTTCAGTTGATGGCTACTGGGCGCATGAGCAACCACCCAACGCCAGCTAAACGTTGGTGCTTTGACTTCGCGAATGCGGACGAATAGAGCGGAGTAACGATCGCGGTAGCGCGGTGTGAGCTTTTGGCGATACGAGCTAGCCGAGCGAAACTCAAGGCGTTTGTTCAGGAAGCCCGATGGTTGAACAAAGCCGGGTGGCGTATGGGAAATGTTTTTGTGGACCGATGCGATTTGGCGATTTCATGTAGGTCCTGCCTGCCGGGCTGGACTTTCGCCGGAAGGCGAAGCGTGAGCGGGATGTTGCACGGCGAAAAAAAAAGCGGTGGCGTGATCTTCGGCGACATGATCTTGAAGTGGAAACAAATTTGGTCGCAGGTCGCAGCGGCGCTGCGAAGTCTTTTCCGGCAGAAAGGACCTACCTCAGCGCGGACCTTCCGCCAGCGAGCCGCGATGAATGCCCGGAATCCTCGTGACACCCCGCTCACTCATCGATAAAATCCCAGCTCGGCCGAGTGAACCTGATCGTTTCCGCATACGTCGCGGAACACTCACGAGCGGAAACGTTCGACGCACCATCGAGGCGTCCGGCGAATCGCCAGCCGCATAGATCGCAATTCGTTAGCTGGTAAAGATATGCGGCCACTTCCCGCAATTGGCGTTACTTTCATTGCTGCCGTAGTCGTTGATATCGGCCTCAGCCTATTACGCCCGAGTCAATGGTTGCCAATTCCAGCATGCGCAGCCGTTGGCGATTATGGAACACTTGCATCACTGGTCGTAGTCCCCGGACTGTTAATCTTTGCTCCCGTAAAAACGCTTGCTCTGCGGTCGCTGACACTACGTGCTTTGCTCGCTGTTATGTTATCGTGGTTTCTGATCGTCGAATTTCGCATGTTTTTCAGCCTTCCGGCGCTTCGGGAAATGGCCCGTCTACGAAATGATCATGATTACGACGGAGTTGGCGGCAATGCTGCGGTACTTGTGGGTGGATGGATTCTTCCATCGATCATCACCATAATCATGGTTGTTGTAAAGCAGTCGCGACGGGCATGCCTCAAATCGCACGGCTCTTCCACAATCAATACCGCGCCTGAGTCAATCGCTGTCAATGTGGCTCAAATCGCAGAACAAGAAGTCGCAAAGTAACTCATAAAGCCGTTGACTTCGCGAGTGCCGGTGGGCGGCGTGGAGTAATGATCGCGGAAGAGCGGTGTGGGCTTGTGGCGATACGAGCAAGCCGGACGCAACCATCACACCGTCCGGAATCCAAGTGACGATCCGCACGCTGTTCGATAGACTCTCATCGTCCGCCGAGTGAACCAGATTGATTCCGCATCGTCACCGGAAACTCTCGAAGCGGAAAACGTTAAACGTGCAATCTATGCGTCCGGCTGATAGCCAGCGGGATAGATCGAAATTCTTTATGCAACGAACACAGCCGAATGGGTGAATCAACCAAATCTATATGTGCATTACTGATGATCGTGGGCCTCATCGCTGCGGCATTCTCATGGACGGCAGATCGACCTGACGCAATGACATGGGGCTTTCGCATTGGTGCGCCGGTCACCGCGATCCTCGCGCTTGGAATGATCCTCAAACTGCAATTTCGTGCTGATGTCGAACACGACTATTTGCGTCCTCTCACTGGAACGTATTTCAATCGCGATGGCTTCTGTTTCGCATTTGTCGTAACCGCTATCGATGGCATCGCTTTCGTGGATGCCTATTTCCAAACTCAATATGACAGGCCGTCTCTTGGACGCATCGCTTTGCGTCCTGCCCGTGGTTTTTTTATGACCCGCGCGAAGATTGATACAATTACATTCGAGATCGAATGTCCGCCTGCGGGGTTTGGCGTTGCACGAATCGCGATTCCGATACCCGAAAAGCTACAAGGCAAACGCCAATCTTTCGAGGTTGGTGCATCCGTTCAATACTCCGATGGCAAAGGGCGTCGTTTACGTTTCCACGACGGTGTATTCCTGCGTTCAAATACAAGATTCGGTAATTCATTTAGCACTGCGCTGACAATTGCGGGTGCTGCAACTGGCTCCATTGTCCTGTCAAAACCGGCAACTGCAGCGATTGACTTGCCTGTTGGTGTCGCCGAAGACATCCCTGACAATCTTGTACCGGAAATTAAAACTCTGTGGCAATTGGGCGAACCGGCACTCGGAATTGTTGCATAACCAATAACGGTTCAACTTCGCGAGTGCGTACGAATGGCACCGAGTGGCGATCGCGTTTGAGCGGAGTGTGCTCGTGGCAATACAAACCACGAGCGGCCCCGTCGCACCTTCCTGAATCCTCGTGACAACTCGCACGCTCCTTGGTAAACTCTCATTTCCGCCGGGTGAACCTGATTGATTTCGCATCGTCACCGGAAACTCTCGAAGCGGAAAACTTCAACGCACGACGATCTGTAGGTCCGGCTAATCGACAGCCGCAAAGATCGCAATTCGTTATTTGGATATCCAGTATGTCTTACAAAACGTGCTTGTTGTCAATTCTCGTTGCCACTGTTTCTCCGTTGGATCTACAGGCACGGCCTCTTGACGACGAAGTGGAACATGCCGTTCGCCAATATCTTTCAGTGAAATATGATGAAGCTGAAGAACTTGGCCGCGAACGGCGAACAATCTACGGGGTCGCGTATAATCCAGCAGCACGACTTAAGCCGCTTGATATTCCTGAACTTGCAGTGGTGTTACCGAACACGCAGTACTTTACAACCATCCTGGACACGCCATCGATGTGCTACAGGGAACTTGAGGTGATCGTCGCTGCGACAAGGTCCGACGCGGGCTTTGTGATTCGATCTGCAGTTTCCCCTGTTTATATTCCGGAACCAAGCAGGAAACTCATGTCAGTCGTTCGCCGAAAGGTGGCCTGTACGGATGAGGATCGCAGGCGATTAGCTATGGGTGTTGGCAAGATGCTGGCTGCGATCACATATAATGGCCAACTGAAAAATCCCAAAACGGCAGATCAAATGGCGTCAGTTGAACTATGGCACGGCGATCTACATCTAGGCAATATCGAATTGCGTTTTGATGATGAAAATCAAGTCGAAACGGTATTCTTTGATTGCATGTCAGCCAACACCGAAGACAAGATAGCCAAGAAGCCTTTGACTTCGCGAGTGCGTACGGGCAGCGGAGAGTAACGATCGCGGAAGAGCGGAGTGGGCTTGTGGCGATGCGAGCCAGCGGAGCAAAACGATCGCACCTTCCAAAATCCTGGTGACAACTCGCACGGTCTTCTGTAAACTCTAATCGCCCGCCGAGTGGACCTGATTGATTCCGCATTGTCACCGGAACCTCACGAAGTGGAAAAGTTCAGCACACGATCTATAAATCGGGCTAGCCGCGAGCCGCACAGATCGCAATTCATTCTGTCTCCAAAGTTCACTTGCAAGCTGATGGTCAAACCCGCATTTTCAAACCTCGCCATCGACATCTGGGTCCATCATTCATGGCTCGCTGGGGCCGAAGATTTCGGTGTTTCGCCACGCCATTCAAGTCATAAGACAATCGATCTTGGTAAACTTGATCGAGAATCCGGCGAACTCTGGTTTTGGGGCCTGGTTACTCTGGGCCGTAGACAGTGTCGAGCACAATGGCGACGACCAATCGGTTCAGCCAGAGCTGCGGGCCGCGCCGTTTCTGATTTCACAACTGGTTGGCTGCGGCCCGGTTACCAGTCATACGATCTCTACCTGCAAAGATGCGGAGCACTGGAAGCCAATGAAACGCGACATGAATTTGATCCGTGAATTGCTGTTATTCTACGAGAGCGATTGCACGCTGCCATATCCAACTGCGGACGAAAGCGCCATCACGCAACACATGATCTGGCTCATTGAAGCCGATCTGATAGCAGTTCTTTTGGCCAATTCCTCGGCCAGCGGAAACCCACAGTCTTTCATCCCGATTGATGGTCGAATCATGGAAAAGAATGGGCGTCAATGCATGCACTTCCCGCTTACCTGGAACGGTTGTGAGTTTCTTGCTGCCGCGCGAGACAACCATCGATGGCACAAGTCCATGCAGATCGTCGGTGGTTTCCCATTTGCCCTCATCAATGAGTATCTTAAGGCCAGTATCAAAAACTCTATTCCTGGTCTTCGTGGTTTCATCTCGAAAACGTAGCACAGAAACTAAACCAAGCCATTCATCGGAATGGCGATCGTTTGAATGTTGAGATTGGATGACTGTGCAATTACTGAAGAGGCTCTGAAATCGATTCGACAGAGTCCGGATATCGAAGTGTTTTCGATCAGGCACGCAGTCAATGTGACGGGCGCAGGAATCGCGGATGTTTCCTCACTGAAGATGCTGACGGGGCTGGATGTGACTGGCACAAAAATCAGTAAGGTCGGACTGTTGTCACTGTCAAAACTCGAATCACTGGACACGATGGTGTTGGACGAGTGCAAAGGAATAAACGACGATTGCATTGAAACACTTGTCGCATTTCCATCGATCACCAGATTGAGCATTCAGAACACGAGTCTTACCGAGGCGGGGGTCATGCGGCTCCGCGAGAAACTTCCGGATTGCAAGATCTCAGTGTCTGTCGAAGAGCGTTGGGTCGATCCGTTTACAGGCACAGTTTTCGACCTGAATTGAGCACTTCATTTTTCGACGAGCCGAAATAGCAATATTCAGGCGTCACTCATGTATGATTCAGTGTACAATCACGACGGACAAAGTCCTTGTACTTATTTCTGGAGGCAGCATGGAGTCTGAAAATCAACCGCTTCCCGATGCAGCACTTGAGTTGCTTGCTCGGCTGGGTACAGGAATCGCATACACCGAAAGCGAGCCGGACGGCATCGTCAACCTGACTGAGTCAGATGTGACAGATGACGACTTGGACCATTTGGTATTCTACCCTGGATTTGCAGCTCTCGATCTCACGATGACTCAGATTACCGACGCTCAAGCACCTGGCGATCTGGCACGGCGTTGAGAGTTGGAAGCGGCTTGCACTGTCTGAATCCCTGCAAGTGCTGCTGATTGATGACTCTGTGAAGAATTTGTCGCCGTTGCATAAGCTGCGACAGCTTAAGGTTTTGCTGCTGTCCGGTGAGGACTTTTCTTCCACGGAAGTTGCCAGGCTTCGCCTGGCGTTGCCGGAATGCCGGATAAAGTCATACCGTTCGCTTGTTGATGCAATTTGTGATTTTCGCAGTCTGAGCACGCCACGCTGATTCGCAGCGTGACTGGTTGTCGAATCGCATTTTTCACCACGGAGAACACAGAGTTCACTGAGGATTGCCTTCAGTGTATTGCATTCTAGGGCTGGATTTTCGTCGTAAGGCGAAGCGTGAGTGGGATACCACACGGCCAATCAAAAAGCGTTGCCGTAATCTCCGGCGATATGATCTTGAAGTGGAAACACGTGTGGTCGCAGGTCGCAGTCGGGCTGCGAAGTCCTTTCCGGCAGAAAGGACCTACCCCAGCGCGGACCTTCCACCGGCATGCCTTGATGAATGCCCCGAATCCTGGTGACAACTCACACGCCGTTCGGTAAACTCTCATCGTCCGCCGAGTACACCTGATTGATTCCGCATACGTCACCGGAAACTCACGAAGCAGTAAAATTCAACGCTTGATCTATGCGTCCTGCGAATCGCCAGCCGCATAGATCGCAATTCGTTACCCATTGCCTCTCGAGTCCGATTGTGGATGATTCCAACCCATACCGTTCTCCTGCCCACACTGCACTGGGCCATCACTCCACGCTGGACAAATGGTCTTCGACAATTATCCGGAACGCAATGGTCGCCACTGCTGCTTACAGTCCGCTGTTTCTGATAGCTTGCCTAACGGCATTCGTCATCCCCGAATCCAATCGCCACCTGCCAACGACTGTTATTGCAGTATTCCTGACGGTTCATGCTGCAGTGTTCTTGCTCAACGTCGCTGCGTTCCTTTTTACTGCGCGGGACTGGCGAACACGAAAATTCGACAGCACAAAAATAAAATGTTGGTGGATCATGGCAATCGTCATGACTGGTGGCATTGGCTGGGTTTGGTACATTCTTAAATATAGGCTGTGGCAACACTGCCCTCGAAAAGCGGCATGAAATTGCAGACGCTCACCTTCAGGTCGATGGCGGCGCACGAGGGCGTCGCTACGCAACCCAACAGATCAACCATGCGTACACGATGTTGGTGTCTTCACAGTTTCAAGGTTTCTGCCGAGATCTGCACTCCGAAGCCATTGACCACATTGCTCGTTCCATCACTCCATTGTCCCTGCGTGTCGTTCTCCGCGCTGAATTCACACTTCATCGAAAACTCGACCGAGGGAATCCGAATCCAGGCAACATTGGTTCCGACTACAACCGTCTTGGCTTGGTATTTTGGGATCGAATATGAGCACAGCGCCGCTGGAACAACGGCCGCATCGGTCACCTGGAAGATCTCAACAATTGGCGCAACGCCATTGCTCATCAGGACTTTGACCTTGCTGCGCTCGGTGGTACAATTGGCTTGCGGTTGGAAACGGTTCGCCGATGGCGCAACGCTTGCGAACAACTCGCTCTTGTGTTTGATTCAGTGATCGGTGACCACATCGGTCAAATTACGGGTACACCCCCATGGTAGCACAAAAGACAATTTCAGTTGGTGACAACGTAAGTTTCACGCTAGGAACTACGCCGGTCCAGGGCGTCGTAGTTGACGACCGTGGCCCAATCGGCGCTAACAGCGTTCGCATATTCAGGGTACTCATACCAAACGACCCGTATGACGAAGACGTCATTGAAATGCCGGAGGACGACCTTTCTCTCGCAAACAATAGCGTCGTGGCAATTTCCGATGACAAAATAGTCGATTATTTGGAACATGGTGGCCTCGTCCAAATTCTCAAATCCAATATGTCGGGCGGCAGGAATCAGCCGTGCGTGTGGTTGAGGCCTGACAGTCTTGGCAACGTCGTTCACACATTCGTGGCCACGCGGGGAACTGTTGGTGGTGCAATCGTTCCGTTTCTTGCACTTAACGACAATCGAATTTTCACGCCAAAGATGAAAGAGGTATTGACGTTTCTTTCTACATTCGGTCTGTCGAAACGCGACGCAGAACGCGTTGCCGAGACAATCGGCACTGCCTCCTAACAGTCTCGCGGCGCGTATCGTTCTAACGAGCCGCAGACGAATGGCGCTGATTAGCGGTCGGGGTAGAGTGGAGTTAGCTTGTGGCGATGCGACCGCAGTCGCTATGTGGCAGGAGCAAATGGAAACAGCAGAGCACGATCCGAAGCCTTTGCAAAAACCGCGAACTTTGCGGCAACGGGTTTGCCGCGCATGCCTGCTCTACGTCATCGTCCCGTATCTTGCTGTCACTGTGATCTTCGCAGTTCTGCAGCGGCGACTCATGTATAGATCGACCGTCGCCGACAACCTCACGGTCCGCAACGTCGGCTTAGACGACCACTTCGGTATCGACGTCGAGCTAACGACAGCGGATGGCAACACGATACGCGGCTGGTTGGTGAAGGGCAGCGACGAACGTCACGCGGATGACGGCAGACATCCACTGGTGCTCTATTTTCCGGGCAATTCGCTTAACCGCCACGAACGCATTAGCGATCTTCGCGAAGTTGCGTCACGTGGGTTCGATGTGCTGATCTTCGACTACCGCGGTTTCGGTGACAGCACAGGCTCGCCAACCGAATCTGCGCTCTCGAATGATGCTCTGCTTGTCTGGCAGTACGCCTGCGAGACCCTTGGGTACGACGAACGACGAATCTCGATTTTCGGCGAGTCAATCGGTGGCGCAGTCGCGCTTTCGATGTGGGCTGAGACAAATCCAAATCCTCCCCAACCCGCCGCATTGATTCTCAGCTCGACTTTCGCGTCCATGCCGCAAACTGTCCGATGGCACTATATTCACTGATGATCATGTTTTCCTCCTCGGGTACAAAGTAGGGACCGAGGACCGCATAACTATTAAGCGACGGTGTCAAGTATTTGCAATGATTGATTCAAAACAGATTTTGAATTTCTTTCGTTGTCCTCGCGGGTGCGTACAAATGGCGTAGAGTAGCGATCGAGGTGGAGCGGAGTCTGCTTGTGGCGGTGGGAACTAAGCACACGGCGAAACAAAAAGCGGTGGCGTGATCTCCGGCGACATGATCTTGAAGTGGAAACAAATTTGGTCGCAGGTCGCAGCGGCGCTGCGAAGTCCTTTCCGGCAGAAAGGACCTACTTCAACGCGGACCTTCCGTCGGCGAGCCTCAATGAATGCCCGGAATCCACGTGATAACTCACGCGCCGCTCGGTAGACTCTCATCTTTGCCGAGTACACCTGATTGATTCCGCATCGTCACCGGAAACTGTCGAAGTGGAAAAGTTCATACCTCTCCGCGCAATTTCAGGTGTATCGATTTCAGGTGTATGGCACCGAAAACTCCCCTTGGCACCGAAAACTCCCCTGCACCCCAAACCGGTTTATCCCGATATGCCCCAACCCATGATGTTTAGCGACTTCCGTGGGGCCGGCCGATCTACGGGATTGCTTCGTGGAGCACTCGCAACGCCAGCCGCGAGTTTCGAATTTCTTTCGCCCCGGTTGCTGTGATCTTCGTCTTGTGAATGTCGAGCCGTTCAAGTTTTGGAAGGGACTGCAGGAACGGAACAGATGCGTATGACTGATCTTCCGTCTTTGCTTCTCGCATTGCCGATCCTCATCCCGACGCAGGTGATAACAACCTGTCCGTAAATAAGTTCGTGAATTGGACGAGGCCTGATCTTAGACAGGTTCCGAAGGAAGTCGCACTGCCGAATCTCTTGAAGAGTATAGCTACGAGACTTGATTTCTAATTTGCACTCGGGCTAGAAGGATCAAAGCCTT
>Ga0335396_10006836_pt1 | contig 11157 bp, 9 predicted proteins | sample FRY02_FD_205743 | JGI IMG/M metagenome (GOLD analysis project Ga0335396, IMG submission 205743) | Freshwater microbial communities from Lake Fryxell liftoff mats and glacier meltwater in Antarctica - FRY-02 (spades assembly) (version 2) | ecosystem: Environmental > Aquatic > Freshwater > Ice >... | reverse complement strand
AACTCAGCGGAAAAGGGAATATTTAAAGACAATAATAAATTAGCTTAAGGGCAAAAAGTAGCTCATAAAGCCTTATTGACAAGATTGCGGCAAAACCTGCAAAACAGAAGCTACCACTTTGTTAATAGCAAAACTCACCGACGACCTGTGTCTTTAGTATTCCAAACAAGATTTCGTAAGTCCATTTTTTCCATAAGTTTATAAATACAACTATAATCATTAAGCTATGAATACAATTATTGGGGCAGTATTAATTATTGCTAGTCTAGCAATTGCTTATGTCGGAATCAACAAGATTTCCCAAAGCACAGAATCAGTAAGTGTTTTGGGTGTAAAAATAGAAGCCTCAGATAATTCTGGTAAAACGGAGGGTTTTCTATTTTTGGGACTAGCGATAGTTCTATTTGCCGGTGGAATCTATACGGTGATTAAAGCAAAGAGATAATTGGTAATTTTACTAATAAATCAAGCTTCACTCCGCCCATTTTACTTAAAGAATCCCACACTCGCTGTGTCCTTGACTAACCCTTTTTCATCCTGATAAATGAAATAAGCCTCAAGCCCTTTGTGTTTTTTCAGAAAAGCAAAGGCGTTTTCTAGGTCTTTGCCAATCAGTACATTATCATATCCGTCGGCACTCATGGCATTTCTGGTTCTGACGGTCACGCTGATTAGTTCATTATTAATTGGTCTGCCACTCTTTGGAGCCATTAGGTGAGAAAGCTTTTTTGAGCCATTTTGTATGTATTTGCGATAATTGCCGGAAGTTGTGATGGAACCGCCTTTTACTTCGATTATCTTTTGGATGCCGGAATCTTCATCTTTGTCATTTGATGGTTGTTCAATCCCGATTCGCATGATTTCATTGCCCGGTTGTTTACGACCTTTAACCCGTATCTCTCCACCGATTTCGATTAGGTAATTTTGAATACCCTGCGACTCGAGGTAATCTGCGATTACATCCACACTATATCCCTGAGCAATCCCATTCACATCAATCTTTAAGCAAGGAATCTCCTTAATCAATCGCCTGCCGTGGATATGAAGCTTATCCGAACCAGAACAGGATAAGGCTTTTTTAATTTCATCATCCGTAGGCTGATTGCTGTGCCGTTTTACTCCGAAGCCCCAGGCCTCAACAATCGGAAGTATGCTGATGTCGAACACGCCATCACTTTCTTTCCAGATTCTTAAAGAGCGCTGCACAACCTTATGCAAATGCTCATCCATGTCTATTCCTGTTTCAGAATTATTGAACTTATTGATCAGAGAATAGGGTTTATAGATAGAAAGAGAGCTGTCTAGTTCTTGAATTTTCCGGTCGATGGATTGAGAACTGATTTTCGCCTCATCAGCATAATAGCTGATACTATAGCTGGTGCCCTGTGCTAAACCCGAAATTTGAAATTGCGAATAGGATTGGGATTTTCTGCTCTTACAACCGAATAGGATTAATAGGAAGGGTAGGATTAATAGGATTAAGGTATTTCTCCTGACTAAAATCTTGCTCTGATTTAAAATCCTACTCATGATGAATTCCCATAATCCAAAAATCCTATAATCCTAAAATCCTACCCCGCTGGTTGTAGTATAATATTTCGCAATCATGTTCGGCACCTCCCATGCAGGCATAGAATTTTTCAGAATATACCCAATCGCAACCTCTGCAGAATTTGTTCCCTTAAATGTTCCCGGTTTCACGATCCATTCATTTCCTTTTTGAATCAAGTCGAAGCCGGGGTATTTCTGCTGAAATCCGGCTTTTACTTTTTCGATAGTAGCAGCAAATTCGGCTGCAGGAATACCTGGAGCTGCTTTGATGTACAATGTTGCCTTGTATTTTTCTTCTATACCCTGCCTGAGCTCTAGGTCGGCTTTAGTGCCTCTCATCAGGGCATAATGTGTATCACTTGAGCCTGTAGGTTCACGGTATTTCCAGTTAACGGTCACTTTAGCATGAACCCCTTTGATGGTATAATTAATCTCACCATTGGCCAAAACAGATAAAATACTGTCTTTTACATATTTTTTTAAATAACCAGGGTAATCTACGCGGGTAATCCGTTTAAATTCGGAAGGGGTCAGTTCAGTTGGCCATTCTTTTGAATTAAGGATTTTTATGTCCTTTTTATACTTGATAACAACCTCGGGAAAACCGGCCCATTGCGACATATCGACTAAGTGGGTGCTTACGTCAGTGATCCCATGGCCCTGTTGTTCAATGTCAAAGAACCATGCTGGGCGACGGGCAGGTTCAGAGCCAGAGAACTTTAAAAAATGATGGAGATTCTCTTGGATCAATGAAGGATCATCAAGGCTTCCTTTTTTCAATTCTCCGAACAGTTCAGGTATTTCAGCCAGTTCTTTCTGCAAAATGTTGCTGATGTCATATCGCAAGTCCATTGGGTCAAAAATCAGCACCTTCTTTTTCTCCGCCAGTTTGAACGATTTTTTTAGCATTTTAAAATCCTTTGGAGTTACCGCCAGTGGTTTATCTGCTAAAACATGCATTCCCGCTTCAATGGAACGCCGAATATATTCGCTTTTTTTGCTGTTATTACCTGATATGATCACCGCATTTCCCTTTTTTTCTGCCAGCATTTTTTCCAAGTAATCTGTACCGGTATAAACCACCATGTTCCACTTCGTTGGGTTGGAAGAACGGGAATTCATTCCATTGATACTTTTCAGATAAGTCTCTACATCCGGACCTACAGGGGCATAGACATGCACCTCTGGATCTAAACCATTATACATTCTGCCTTGCATATAGGTGGCATGACCATGCCCGGGATCCAGAACAATCAGTTTGATCGGAGCATTCTGTGCAATTCCTGAACTAGTAATAAAAGTCAGGACAAGAATTATAATCCTTTTCAAGAAAGGCATATTGAAAATGGATAAGTTTAATCCTTTGTTAATAAAATATCGTTTTTTGGAAATTGAATATGCCATTTTGTAAGCAGAATAATTTATTTAATGTGTTTTATCAATCAGAAATCAACTTATCCAAATATAAGATAATTGGGGAATCTTGTATTTTTACATGTTTATTGATCCTGAATCTTCGCTCTTGGCTCTTGAATCAAGAAACAAATAAGCTATACCTTATTCAAAAAATGGTCATAGATCATTTTAGAAACCTTTGCCATAGACTTAACGGATGCCTTGTCGTTCTCTAATTCTTTCGACAACAAAACCAAAACATATTTTCTCCCATCTGGAAGTATCACGATTCCGGCATCATGATTAACGCCGGTGATCCAACCTGTTTTATGGGCAAATTTACATTCTTAAGTAGTTTCGCCGGAATCTTGTCATTGAATTTCTGATCAAGCAAAATCTTGATCATGGCATCTGAAGATTGTTTGTCAACAGCCGTACCTTCAGCTATTTTGGAAAAGATCAATATCTGATCGAAAGCGGTAGTGGTATTATTCAATCCCTTGCGAAAAGCTTTTGTATCCTCAACACCCCGAAGAACCTGAATATCATTGGCTCCCATTTCCCGCATGGTATTGTTTGCATTTTGTGCTCCAACCAGATCAATTACAATATTGGTGGCCGGATTGCTACTTTGTATGATCATGAGATAAAGCAAATCATAGATCTTTACTTTCATTCCTACTTTGGTGTACAATTCGGTCTCACTGTCGTCTTTCAGGTTAAGTGAGTAAGGGCTTTCATCAACGATACTTTTGAATTCATTTTTAACAATTAGAGAGTCATCAATAGAAAATTTACCGGCCGCTGCCTGTTTGTATGCTTCGATCAGATCCGGGGTTTTCATCGTACTTGCAGCATGGAAATTTATCTTTTCATTGATGAGAATTTCTTCTCCGCTTGTCAAGTCTTTGTATACCAGGGCAAATATTCTCTTATTTTTAGCAAGTTCTGCACTGATTTTATTCTTCAGATCCCCCGGATCTTTTGTCCCTGATGGCAGCATGAAAAGTAGAATTGACAGGATTATTGAAAACATTTTAATTCTCCGGAATAATAAGGGAGCCATTGCGAATATAGCAATAGTATAATTTGTATTTTTAGTTCCCATTAATATTATAAAACCATGATCAGATCAAATAGTTTATTGTTATGTGCATTACTCTTAATAACCTTTCAAGCTGCCATGTGCCAGGTAAATTTGAATAGTGCAGATCTGGTATGGGAACATTACGATCGTTACAAGGAACCTATGATCACAAACCGCTTTTTCAAGCATACAGATGTTGTAAATCTGATCCAAAAGCATACGACTTCCAAGCTTCTTATTGCAGATCAAATTGGTCAGTCATTAAAGGGCAGAAGCATTAACCATCTGAAACTTGGAACAGGCAAAACAAAAATCCTCTTATGGTCACAAATGCATGGTGATGAATCGACTGCAACTATGGCTTTATTTGATCTACTCAATTTCCTAGCCGCGGATGATAAACATAATGATCTTAGAAAGTTAATTCTGGGCAATTTGGAGTTGAATATCGTTCCCATGTTAAATCCTGATGGTGCCCAGCAATGGAAAAGGAGAAATGATCTTGAGATTGACGTGAATAGAGATGCCCGTTATCTTGTTACACCTGAAGGCCAGGCATTGATGGATTTAGCAAAGGAACTTAAACCCGAAATTGGCTTTAATTTGCACGACCAGAGTACTCTTTACGCTGCAGGTCCTACCAGCAATACCGCCACTTTATCTTTTCTAGCACCTGCCTATGATTATCCGAAAAGTATGAACGAGGTCAGGAAGAGAGCCACACAATTAATTCTGATGATGAATACAGCACTCCAAACTAAGGTGCCCGGTAAGGTTGCTAAATATGATGATGCTTTTGATCCGCGCTGTTTTGGGGACACTTTCCAAGGGATGGGAATTTCAACCATACTGATAGAATCGGGCGGATATTATGCAGATCCAGAAAAGCAATACATCAGAAAACTGAATTTTTATGCACTTCTGAATGCTTTTGAATCTATTGCAAAGAAAACTTATGCAAACCGGAATCTTGAAGATTATCAGACAATTCCTGAGAACAGTAGATCTTTGTATGATGTATTAATCAGAAATGTCAGCATTAAAAAGGAAGGTATCACTTTCCGTACTAACCTAGGGATTGTTCGTTCTCAGATCAAGGGTCCTGATCTCGCAAGTATGGCGTACAATGGCCGTATTGAAGAACTAGGTGATGTGGAGCGTACTTATGGCTATGATGAAATTGAAGCCTCAAGGCTGACATTCACTCCCGGCAATGTCAAACAAATGAGCAAAAGGGATTGGGAGGCTTTGAGTCCACAGCAGGAACTTGATTTGATTAAATTAGGTTATCTATTTGTGAAATGGACAGATGCTGCATCACCTGCCGGACCTTTGCCTTCAAGACTTTTGAACCTGACCAATAAGGAAACTAACACCATACAATCTGCTTCGATAGGTCAGCAGGCACAGTTTTTACTTAGCAGGGATGGGAAGCCTGTTTTCGCACTGCTAAATGGATATGTGCTGGATTTGAGTAAGGAAGTGATACCTGTGCCGAATGTGTTTGGGTATTGATTTATTCAATTTCAAGATAAGTTCTGAATGATTGTTCAGAATATGCTTTAGACGGGTAAAAATTCGCATTATCCGGATGTTTACCTGAATAGCTCTTTCAATATGCAATACCCCTGATAACATAGCAACTCCCTGTTCAGTAAATGCATAAGGTAGTTTTCTGGTACCGCCCTAACTAGGTATTCCATTTTGGAATATCAAGTTTTTATACTCTTCTTCCAATAGCTGAAACATGAAGGCCTGGGAATCGGAATATATTCCGAGAAACGGCTTTATCAGCGTCATTTCGAACGCGCAAGAAAGATTCCTTTAATTTCTATAATCTTTCCGCGTGGAGAAATCTGTTGAAAATAGAATTGATTGTGAGAGAAACTTTAATAAAAGATTCATATGGGTTAATTTTTCAAAGGGAATGGTCTTTGAATCAGCAGTCGTAGCTGCTCTCAATGAATAATATCCTACAACACTGAATTTCGGTTTTTTCTCTGAATGAGCTTTTGCCTCCGAAAACAAGAGTGTCAAACAAATAAAAAATAGTATTGTGCTTTTCATTTTTTTGGAATCAGTTGAACCTAGCCTTTAATTAGGGTAGAATTCCCTAACACGTATTTCTTCTTGTAATGCTTCTTCAGTTTTGCCCATCTTTTTCAAAAGAACAGCACGGTATTTATGGCATTTTGCAGCAACATAGGAATCAGGAAATGAACGGGCAGATTGTGTAAATAAATCATATGCCTTTTGCTGTGATTCTTTATCTTTTTTCCTCATCAGGCTTTTCCCGTCAACGTAATCCTTATACCATCGCCTAGCAATGGCACTCATGCGATCGGCTTCTTGTAAGGTGGCAAACTGCGGAGGGAATTTGGACGAAGTTTTCGGACTGATATTAAGAATTCCATTTTTAAAGAATTTCTCGATTGATTTGGCGATGGCAAGAGCCTCATTATAATTATGTTCTTTGGTCTTTAAACGAGCTTCTTCTTCAGGGTTAGTAAAAAGAGATGCTTCTGCAAGAACTCCCGGAATACCATAAGTGCCTCTTAGAACAGAAGATCCTGCACCAGAAAAAATAGTAAAATCAGAAACCACGCTGACCGGTGTTTTTGTTTTATACATGTATTTTGTTAGATTCTTTGAAAGTAGTTTTCCAAAAGCCACACCGGCCTGATTTTCTGAGGCAATGCCATGATAGTAAATAATCGGAAAATTAACCGATGGGTCGGCAGTAGCATTATGGTGAATGGAAATAAAGAAATCAGCTTTATTATCTACAGCTAGTTTTGAACGTTCTGCCAATGGGAATGGTACATCACTACTTCTAGTCATCAGTACTTTTGCTCCTTTCTCTTCCAAAATCTCTTTTAAAAGTAGGCCGACCCGAAGGTCTATCCATTCTTCCCGTTCACCGGTTGGTCCCTGACGGTAGCTATCGGTAGCTGCAGAACCGCCGTGACCTGGATCGATGCAAATAAGTTTACCACTTAGTACACCGCCTTTATTTGAAATGGTCTGAGCAGAAAGGCTTTGCAAGAACAAAACCATAAGAAGCGAAAATATTACTATTGTTTTTATACTTGTTTTATACATGAGGATTCGCTGTTGATGTTATTAGTAATTTTCATGGAATAGAGTAATTATCCGGCCCATTTCATCCCGAATCTCTGAGGTGGGGATCATGAAGTTATTATTCATAAATGAGTACATGTATTTCTTTCCTTTTCTGGTTACAAAAAATCCTCCTTGTAGATGAACATTTTGAAGAGTTCCTGTTTTTGCCCAGACAAAAGGCTGTCCATTATCAGTTTTATAGGCATTTCGAAGAGTGCCGCTAACCCCGCCCACCGGCAACAAATTATGTAGCCTTTCTTCAGTTACAAGTTTCTCTCTGATTTTGGTCAAGATCTTTATAATTGAACGCGGACTGAACAAATTATTTCTTGATAATCCAGAACCGTCTCTCCACTGAAACTTATCAGGAAGGTCAGTCAGGAAGTTCTTCGAGCTATAGGAGATTGCTGAATCAACACTAAGCTTTTCCGGAAGTAGGGAAGAACAAAGATATAAGATCTGCTCGGCAAGATAATTATCACTTGGAAGCATCATTCTTCTATATAGGCTATCAGATGGAATACTATAAATTGTCATTGCCTGCTTTGGCAAATTCATTCGAATGATGTTTACAGGCAGTTTGAGTGTATCAGACAGCGTTGCGACTGTCAATTCTGCTCCTGGTACAAGGTAAAGTGTTTGCCTATAATTTGCCGGCATGGCCATTTGAGGATAAGTAAAGGCATTGGTTTTGTCATCTCTGAGAATGTTGAATGTTCTGGGATGATATGAAGTATCTAATTTCAGGTGTTGCTTCAGAAATGCAGGTGTGATTTCTAGATTCCCGTTTTTATTGGCATAAGCCTGAGCTCTGTTTTCTCCTACAGGTAATGAAACCATAGCAATCTGGTAGATGGCTGATCCGTTAAAATCGGTACTGGCATTACTATGAGAATAAAATAGTTTTTTACCTGAATTTTTCAAAAAATCATACACTCTGGTTGATTTCAGATCGGGGTGAAGGAAAGCCGGATCGCCTGTTCCCCAGAAAATCAGAGAATCACCCTTATTGATATATCGAAGTCCGGGAATAGAATCTCCCAGCATACTAAGTGCGGTATAGAGGGTAAATAGTTTTGTATTGGATGCTGGGATCGCAGGTTTATTGGCCTCAAGTTCATACACTGGCTTCATGGTTTTGAGATCATAAAGTGAAAATCCGGTATAGTGGTTTTTAAGAACCTCTGAACTATTAAAAACCTTCGCAACTTTTCGTTTAGTTAGTTTTTGTGCAAGAGCATTAGAACTCAATAGAAGCAGAATAAAGAAGCTTAATATGCCATTAATCCAAGGTTTGTTTAAATTTTGATTTTCAGAGGCCATCGATTTCAATATTTTTAAGTTTAATTTTTATCCTTTTGAATAAGACAGTGTTTGTAGGGTTATTTTTATGCAAGATAGCTTTCCGACCTGAAAGATAAAAGACATAATATAAGGCTGACAGGGTTCAAAACCCTGTCAGCCTTCTTCCAAAACCCTGTCAGCCTAATTCCCTTTTAATTAAGATTATTGTTTAATATTGTGTGTATGCAAAAACTCTTCAACATTCTTCTTTTTAGCATTTTTCCATGTCTTTTAATGGCCCAGAATCCCTTAAGACCTAGAGAAATGGGAATAAAGATAGGAGTTATGGATGCTGGAAATCTGAATGCCATAACAGATGTTCCGGGAGTTAAAGTTGGGCATAAAACGCTGATCAGTACTGAGTCAGTTCGTACAGGGGTTACTGCAATCCTTTCGCATGATGGTAATCTATTCCAGTCAAAAGTTCCTTCTGCTGTTTTTGCAGGTAATGGTTTTGGAAAACTGAGCGGAACTACTCAAATCGATGAACTAGGTACTTTGGAAAGTCCGCTTATTCTAACCAATACCCTCAATCTTGCCGAAGGAATCCAAGCTGTTATAGAACATACACTGGCTCAAAAGGGTAATGAAAAGGTACAGTCGGTAAATGCTGTAGTTGGTGAAACTAACGACGGCTTTTTAAACGACATAAGAGGTCGTCATGTTAAGAAGGAAGATGTCCTCGATGCTATTCAATCGGCAGTAAGTGGCTCGGTAGTAGAAGGAAATGTGGGTGCCGGGACAGGTACTGTTTGCTTCGGATATAAGGGTGGAATAGGTACATCTTCAAGAAAGTTACCAAAAAGTCTTGGCGGATACACGGTAGGTGTACTGGTTCAGACTAATTTTGGAGGGGTTTTGCAAATCGACGGTGTTCCGGTTGGGGAGGAATTAGCTAAGTTCTCTTTCAGCGATAAATTATTGAATAATGTGGATGGTTCTTGTATGATCATTGTAGCTACAGATGCGCCTCTTGATGCAAGAAATCTTGAACGTTTAGCTAAGCGAGCATTTATGGGGATGGCTAAGACTGGGGGAATTGCATCCAACGGTAGTGGTGATTATGTGATTGCTTTTTCAACTGCTGAATCGCTTCGTGTAGCACATCAGCCATCTCAGTCAGTAATTCAGGCTGGGTACCTACATAATGATTTCACATCTCCAGTCTTTATGGCTGCCATTGAAGCGACCGAAGAAGCTATTATAAATTCATTGTTTGCTGCTAAAACCACAATTGGGAATAATGGGAGCAAGATTGAAGCGCTTCCGATTGATAAAGTAATATCGATTCTAAAAAAATACAATAGATTATAAAATGAGCAAAGTATACGTTTGGGTAAATGATTCTCTCATTCCTTCTGATAAAGCCAATTTAAATATTGCCGACCTTGCAGTACAAAGAGGCTACGGAATTTTTGATTTTTTTAAGACAATAGACACTAAACCAATTTTTCTTGAAGACCATCTGGATCGTTTATTTCGATCAGCAGTACTGATGAGGTTGGAGCTTAAGCAGAACCGAGATGAAATAAGAAATAAAATCCTACAACTAAATAAGAATAATAATTTCAGAGATTCAGGAATAAAAGTTATCCTTACCGGAGGCTTTTCGCCGGATGGTTTTACTATTTCAGAACCAAATCTGATCATAAGCCAGCAGGAGTTTCAGATCCCCAAAACGATGCCAGAGAAAGGTATCAGTATCCTTACTCATGAATACCAACGGCAGTTCTCTGACGCTAAAACGCTAGATTATCTTCAGGCCATCTGGTTACAGCCAATCTTGAAAGAGAAAATGGCAGGTGATGTGCTGTATTATTCGAATGGAATAATTCGAGAATGTCCACGGGCAAATATTTTTGTTGTAACAAAGGATAAAAAAGTACTTACTCCAGAAACAGGAATGCTAAAAGGGGTAAGTAGAAAACATGTACTTGAAATATCAGCTGGAATGTTTAATACAGAGGCTCGGGATGTGAGTATCGAAGAACTTAGAAATGCTGCTGAAGTTTTTATTACCAGTACCACCAAAAATATCCTGCCGGTGGTAGAGGTAGATGGATATGTTATAGGTGATGGTAATCCCGGCAAAGTAAGTAGAGCTTTGGCTGAAGAATACAACAGGATTATTTACGGATCCTGAGAATAAATTTAAACAGAAAAGGGATAAGCAATATTATATCCCTTTTCTTTTAATTATACTTTGACCTTTACGATCAATTTCTTAATTACCCCATCAGCAATCATTGGCGCGTGCACATCTTCTGGGAAGAATATCGCAAACTGATTATCAGTTAACTCAAAATAGGTATCAGGTGCATCATTGTAAAAAGCTACATCCTTTTCAGGATTATAGTCGCCTTTCATCGATTTGCAATCATTTCGTGGCTTCCATCCTAGTTTTTCTTTGCCGCTGATGCAAAGCTGAATGTCAATGTTCTTGTTATGGCATTCAAATTTTGCGATAGACTCCTCCTGCTTCATTCCCTCCTTTTCAACAACAACGTAATTTAAGCCTTCGCTGATCTCATATTTCCCTGCCTCAACATTTTTCAGGTCTATTGAATTCAGAAATTCAAATGCTTTTGCAAAAAGTGGATGCAGGGTGGTGTATCTTCCTGCGTTTTCTAAGCTATCTATAATCATGGTATTTCTTT
>Ga0335396_10006835_pt1 | contig 11158 bp, 8 predicted proteins | sample FRY02_FD_205743 | JGI IMG/M metagenome (GOLD analysis project Ga0335396, IMG submission 205743) | Freshwater microbial communities from Lake Fryxell liftoff mats and glacier meltwater in Antarctica - FRY-02 (spades assembly) (version 2) | ecosystem: Environmental > Aquatic > Freshwater > Ice >... | reverse complement strand
AATAGTATAAATTATCAGTATGCAAATAATACGATCCATCCAAAACAGAATTTACGAAATAAGGGGCGAAAGGGTTATGCTGGACTTTGATTTGGCAGCCCTTTATGAAGTGGAAACAAGGGTATTTAATCAGACTGTAAAGCGCAACATTAAACGTTTCCCACAGGATTTTATGTTTCAGCTTACTAAAGCAGAACTTGAAAATATAAGGTTTCAAATTGATGCTTTAGAACAAAATATGTCATCACAATTTGTGATGACATACCCAAGCAAACGACCAAATATAGCTTTGCCCTATGCCTTTACTGAACAAGGTTTAGCCATGTTAAGCGGAGTATTAAATAGCCCTCGAACCACTAAAGAAACGAAAAAACTACTTCAAAAAATTGTGAGTAAGGAATTGGATAATATTCGATTTACTTGAAAAGTTAGAACCTAAAGAGCGTCTTGACGTCGTAATAAGGTTATTACCATACATTGTGCCAAAGCAAAGCGAAATTTCAGTATTCGAAAATGAACCACCTCGCAAACTTGTCATTACGATTAACAGAAATGAAAATAATTAAGGGGGAATAATGAACGAATAGTTCCTATTTCCCGAGCCGGTATTAAGTACATTTAGCCCTCAAAAGTAGGATTTTCGAAAGGTATTCTAATTTATTTGTACCTTGATAACTTTTTAATCCTATAAAGCATTATTTTAATTCATTTAGTTACTTTCTAATTTGGAAAGAAATCTATTAAGTAATTTCAAGCCTTGCAGATTTGCAGGGCTTTTTAATGGCACAAAAAAGGACACGATAATTAAACCGCATCCCTTTAGATTTATTCCAATAACGACAAAGGAATAATCAAAGATAAGATTAAAATTTGCACGTAGAAACCTAAAATGTGATACCCTTTGTGATACCCTTTTTATTTTTAGCAATAAAAAAGCCCTTAATAGTATTTTAAGGGCTTAATTATTAATAACATTGTGGAGCCGGAGGGATTCGAACCCTCGTCCAAACATGGGACAAATTACGCTTTCTACATGCTTAGCTGTTGTTTAATTGTCAGGAAGGGGAAGGTCAACCGCTTACCTATACCTTCTTCCGTAGATGTCTTGTCTTGCCGGATTATCACACCATTAAATCCTGGCCAGTCCTGTTGTTCGATGCCCCTGATGTCAGACTACAGAACAGAATCTGACGGAACAAAAGCTTACTTAATTCTAAATTAAGCAGCTAAGGCGTAGTTATTTTCGCCAATTGTGGTTTGGAAGTTCAGATTTGAGCGCTAATACTCACAACGCGCTGCATGCTTACATACCTATCTCCATCCTGTCAATTCCGGTCGGCCCCTGAATTTATGCTGGAATTTAATCACACAAAGATACGAAATATTACAATAGCATCTTTATAAAGTCTCTATACTCGTCCCGGATACACTTTTAAGGCTTTCTCCAGACAAGCCATAGCTGCTTCCAGATCTTCCTTGTTCAAAACGTATGCCAAACGTACTTCATTATTTCCTGCGCCTTTAGTGCTATAAAATCCTGTGGCAGGTGCCATCATCACGGTCGAATTTTCATATTCAAACTCTTCAAGCATCCACTGGCAAAATTTATCGGCATTATCGATCGGAAATTTTGCAACTACATAAAACGCACCACCGGGGTTCGGACAGAATACACCTTCAATTTTATTCAATCGGCTAACCAGTGTATCCCTTCGAAGGGTATATTCTTTATTGACTTTTTCAAAATAGATGTCGGGTGTGTCTACAGCTGCGGTTGCCGCGATTTGCTCAACCATTCCCGGACTCAACCGAGCTTGTGCGAATTTCAATCCCGCAGCAATCACCTCCTTGTTTTTGGTAATCAGACATCCCAAACGGGCTCCGCAAGCACTGTAGCGTTTAGATACAGTATCTAAAACGATAACATGCTCCTCCAGTCCTTCAAGATGCATTGGGGAAATGAAATCCCTGCCATCATAGCAGAATTCACGATAGGCTTCATCAGAAAAAAGGAAGAGATTGTATTTAAGGCATAATTCCTTTAATGCTTCCAATTCTGCTTTTGAATAGAGGTAACCTGTAGGGTTATTTGGATTACAGATGATAATAGCTTTTGTCTTTGAACTGATCAGTTTCTCGAATTCACTGATGGCTGGCAATGCAAAACCATTTTCAATATGTGAAAGTATTGGCTTCACTACCACATTGCTCATGCAAGCAAATCCATTGTAATTGGCATAAAAAGGCTCAGGAATAATAATCTCGTCTCCTTCATTCACACAGGCCTGCATGGCGATGGTAATTGCTTCAGAACCACCCAGAGTAACCAGTATCTGCGCCGGATTAATATTATAAGCCAGTTTATTATAATACTCGGTCAGTTTGGTTCGGTAGGCCAATGTGCCTTCTGAGGGGGTATAGGCCCAGACCTTAAAATCTATATTTTTTATGGCATCAAGCATACCCTTGGGAGTCTCGATATCCGGCTGGCCGATATTTAAATGGTAAACTTTTTTTCCTTCTCGTTTTGCTTGGTCAGCAAAAGGAGTAAGTTTACGAATTGGAGAAGCAGGCATTTGCCGGCCTTTGCTTGAAATTTCTGGCATGGTACAAAATTAAAAAACCTCTCCGAAAAGGAGAGGCTTTTTAATTTTAATTTAACATATTTTACCTACCGGCACTTCTGACCTCGCCTTTTACATAAAGTACTTTAACTGGAGTTCTTGCATTGGATTTAACCATCACAGCTTTTGTAAATCCTACATGGGCTATTGCAGCATCATAAGTAATTGTAATTATTCCTTTTCCCCCAGTTAGAATAGGCTCTCTAGTAAATTTGGTCATAATACAGTCGCAGCTGGATTCAATTGATGCGATGACCAGTAGTTCATCACCCACGTTTGTGAAAGTGAATACTGCGCTTACCGGAGTACCCATTGGAATCTGCCCAAAATTATGACTTTCTTTATCAAATTTAAATTCTGCTTTAGCATTATTCCGCATTGACTTAAAAACTACAATTATTATCACAGCAGCTAACAGGATTAATATTTTTTTCATCTTTTCATCTTTTTAAATCAGTAAATGCGGGATTAAGGTTTCAAGATTTTATAATCACCCCTCTGCGGGTATTCACAAAATCACATTGGTGTCAAATTATATTTTAGAAATTATCTAGCTGAATCATTCAAATATCATTCCAAATCAGGCGATTACATTTACTTAGTGGTTAATTGGATGTTATAATTTGGTTAATTCCTGAAAAAGCGAATTATTATTTTGCATGAGTATTATCAATTACTGCTCTCTTTTCTTATTTTTGGCCATAAAGCAATTCTATGATAGAAACCCGGATAATAGAGAACAATTTGCAGGAACAGGAAGAATTAAGCTTTGAAGCATTCAAAAGCATAATCATTAATGATTATAAAATTGCGTTTGAAAGCAGACAAGCCAGTCTTTTAGGTCGTAAGGAAGTTCTTACCGGAAAGGCTAAATTTGGGATCTTTGGAGATGGTAAAGAAGTAGCACAGTTGGCTATGTCCAAGGTTTTCATGGCAGGGGACTGGCGTTCAGGATATTACAGGGATCAAACTTTTATGTTTGCTGCAGGTATGCTAACAATGCCTGAGTTCTTTGCACAGCTTTATGCTAATACAGATCTAGATGCTGACCCGGGTTCAGGAGGCAGACAAATGAATTGTCATTTTGCAAGTCGCCTTTTAAATGAAGATGGCAGTTGGATGGACCTGACCAGTTTGAAGAATTCATCTTCTGATATTTCGCCTACCGGCGGACAAATGGGTCGCTTAGTTGGTTTAGCCTTGGCATCCAAACTATACAAAAATAATCAGGAGCTTGCTTATCTAAAGAATTTCTCGGTAAATGGTAATGAAGTTGCTTTCGGAACTATAGGAAATGCTTCTACTTCAGAAGGTGTTTTCTTTGAGTCCATTAATGCTGCCGGAGTACTTCAAGTACCAATGGCCATTTCTATCTGGGATGATGCCTATGGAATTTCTGTCCCTGCCGAATATCAGACCACTAAACAGGATATTTCTGAAATTCTAAAAGGATTTCAGCGCGATGATAAGGGTGAGGGGTATGAGATATTTAAGGTCAGAGGGTGGGATTATCCAGGATTATGCGAAACCTATGAAAAAGCAATAAAAATTTGCCGAGAACAGCACGTTCCGGTTATGATTCATGTTACAGAAATGACCCAGCCTCAGGGACACTCCACCTCAGGATCACACGAGCGCTATAAAAATAAGGATAGGATAGCCTGGGAAAATGAATACGATTGCATGCTTCAGATGCGGAAGTGGATGATTGAGACAGCTATTTCTTCTGAGAAGGATTTGAATGAGATCGAAGCAAATGCTAAAATTTATATTCGTAATTGTCAGAAAAAGGCATGGGCTGAGTTCAATGCAGGCATGAAATCTGAGTTAGAAACAGCCATTAAAATTGTTGAGGATACTCAGAAGCCTGAACTAATTAAATTGGCCAGTGAATTAAAATCAAGTATTGACCCATCCCGTAAGGATGTGATAGGAATGGTTAGAAATGCAATTAGATTATTGCGACATGATCATTCAGAACCAAAAAAAATGCTATTGGAATGGTACAGCCAACAGCATGATCAAATTTTTGACCGATATAATTCCAAACTTTTCACCGGATCACCGGATTCACCTTTAAATCTGATTGGACTTAAGCCTGAATATACCGAGCATTCAAAATTGGTTGATGGTAGGGAAATTCTAAATGCATGTTTTGATTCTAATTTTGTGCGTGATGAGAGGATCTTGGCTTTTGGCGAGGATGTTGGGACTATAGGGGATGTAAATCAGGGGTTTGCCGGTTTGCAGGCAAAATTTGGAAAAAAGAGGATCACGGATACGGGTATCAGAGAAATGACCATCATTGGCCAAGGAATTGGTTTAGCCTTGCGAGGTTTAAGACCCATTGCAGAGATCCAATACCTTGACTATTTACTATATGCATTAAATATTCTGAGTGATGATTTGGCAACATTGAGTTACAGGACCAAAGGAAGGCAAAAAGCTCCTCTGATTGTCAGAACTAGAGGCCATCGTTTGGAAGGAATCTGGCATTCAGGTTCGCCAATGGGTGTAATCATCAATTCTTTGCGGGGTGTGCATGTTTGTGTACCACGAAATATGACTCAGGCTGCAGGTATGTATAATACTCTACTTCGTGGTGATGAGCCAGCATTGGTTATTGAATGTCTTAACGGTTACCGGTTGAAAGAGATCATGCCTGATAATGTAGGTGAATTTAGGGTTGAACTGGGAAAGGCAGAAATTATCCGTGAGGGAAAAGATGTAACGGTTATTTCATATGGTTCAACTTTGAGAATAGTAGAACAGGCTGCTAGGGAGCTTGAGAATTTAAATATTGATATTGAAATTGTTGATCCGCAAACCTTTTTGCCATTTGACCTTAATAATCTATGTTCAGAATCTTTGAGAAAAACCAATAAATTACTTGTAGTGGGCGAAGATGTTCCAGGAGGTTCATCTGCTTTTATTATGCAGCAGGTACTCGAGCATCAGAATGGATATCAGTTTTTGGATGGGCAACCTCGTACACTTACTGCCAAACCACATCGTACTCCCTATGGTTCGGATGGCGATTATTTTAGCAAACCTTCCGTTGATGATGTGGTTGAGGTAGTTTATTCCATGATGCACGACAGTTTCCCCGATAAGTTTCCGAAATTGTTTTAGTCGTTTCGAACACGCGAAAGTTATTCTTCTATTTTCAAAACATATAATCGCATGGAGAAATCTGTAGACGAAAAGTACTAATTTGGGTTTTGGATAATTATTGAGGGATTGTGCTGAGATCAACAGATTTCTCAGTCGTGCCTTCTTCGAAATGACGTTTTGTGTAGATTGTTCCTTTCCTTACAACAGATTTCTCTTACTGAAAACTTCAAAAAATCGTCTAAAGTCTAATCACCCTATTTCTCAGCAAATGATCAGCCAAAACCAGTGCTGCCATGGCCTCAACAATAGCTACAGCTCGAGGTACAACACATGGATCATGCCTGCCCTTGCCCTGAACATTTGCTGCATTGCCTGAAGAATCGAGACTCGCCTGATTCTGCATAATTGTTGCTACAGGTTTGAATGCCACCCTAAATGTAATATCCATTCCGTTTGAAATACCACCCTGTATTCCACCCGAATAGTTAGTTGTTGTAAGGAAATTGCTGTTTTCTTGCCCTTCTGATGGGGCTACAAAAAGGTCATTATGCTCAGAACCTCTCATCTCAGAACCGGCAAATCCGGACCCATAATCAAATCCATGCACGGCATTGATGCTTAACATTGCTTTGCCCAGATCGGCATGCAGTTTGTCGAAAACAGGCTCTCCAAGTCCAACTGGGCAGTTTTTAATTAGGCATGAAATTTTTCCACCTATCGTATCACCTTCTTTTCTGATTCCATCAATTAGTTCAATCATTTGATTTGCTGTATTCGGATCTGCACAGCGTACAATATTACTCTCCCTAATCTCAAGTAATTCTGTAATGGAATTTATAGGAAGTTGAGGTGCTTCGATGGTTCCTGCAGCTGAAACATGAGCAAATATTTCAATTCCTGATTCTTGCAATAAAAGTTTAGCTATTGCCCCCGCTGCAACTCTTGCTGCTGTTTCTCTGGCCGAGGATCTGCCACCACCTCTATGATCACGATGGCCATACTTTGCATCGTATGTATAATCTGCATGGGATGGACGATATGCATCTTTAATATGAGAATAATCTTTTGAACGCTGATCTTCATTTGGGATGATCATAGCGATGGGAGTGCCGGTAGTTTTGCCTTCAAACACCCCCGACAGGATCTGTACAGTATCGCTTTCCTTGCGTTGTGTTGTAATCTTTGATTGTCCGGGTTTACGTTTGTCAAGCTCCGACTGGATGAAATCCATGTCGACTACCAGATTAGAAGGACAGCCATCGATAATTACACCGATAGCCTCACCATGAGATTCTCCAAAAGTCGTGATGCGGAATATTTGACCGAATGAATTTCCTGCCATTTTGAGTTGTAAGTTGAAATAAAAGGTTAAAAGGTTATAAAGTTATAAAGTTATAAAGTTAAAAGATTTCTAAAATAACTATTTAAGTTAAGAATTTGCTTGAAGCATTTATTTCAAAATTCACTGTCAATTTTTAATTCTCCACCATTAAGTCAGGTTAAAATTGTGTTTCCTGATAAAACATGGTTATACTCCTTAGGAGGAATGATTCTGTCCAATTCTCAAAAAGCAAGCCCCAGCATAAAATATCATTACTTTGACCCCGAAGGTAGTCACATGTTTACAGTAAATTTCTTTTAACATGTTTTCTGACCCTGAAGCCGGTCGTGTGTTTTCGAAGTTCCCATATACGTACACCTTCGGGGTCAATTTTTCAGCGAAATCTGATCCTCTATAAATATACAACCACCTTCGGGGTCGAAATATAAAATCTTTATCGGAAACTAGTCATTCTCCACTCTCAATTCAAACCCGGCTATTTCAAGATGTTTCCAGAAATCAGGATATGATTTTTCAATAACCAAATGATCTTCAATTTTTAGCTCCGGCATAACCAAAGCGAGTGGAGCAAAGGCCATGGCCATCCTATGGTCATCGTAAGTTGCCACCCTGATTTTTTTATTCAGATCAAGCCCTGAGCAATCCAGTTTATAGGTTTGATTTTTCTCGATCAGTTTTACTCCGATTTTAGCCAGTTCACTTTGAAGTGCATTTACCCGGTTGGTTTCCTTAATCTTCAAAGTCTCTAATCCGGTGAAGGTAGCATTATGCCCTAATGCTGCACAACAAACAATTACTGTTTGTGCTAAATCCGGACATTCTTTAAAATCAAATATCTTTCGCTCCAGTTTCTTTGCTTCTTTCAATAGGTAAACACCGCCATCCTTAAATTGTGAGCTAATACCAAAGTTCGCCATAATCTCGGCTATAACACTATCTCCCTGCAGACTGTATCCATTCAATCCCGGAAGGAAAAGATGAGCTTCTTTAGACAGTGCAGCAATGGCATACCAGTAAGAAGCCGCACTCCAATCGGGTTCCACATGGATTATAGACTTATTGAAAGCCTGTTTTGCAATGCTTATCACATTTTCCTTCCAGATATGCCTGATGCCGGCCTGTTCCATCATGGCTAGGGTCATCTGCACATAAGGTTTTGAGGTTAATTCTCCATCGATAATAAGATTTAGCCCAAGCTCTAGCTTCGGAGCAATAAGCAAAAGCGCAGAAATATACTGACTGCTGATATTGCCTTTTATACGAACCACTTGGGTTTTTTGCTTCAAAGGACCCTTAATCTTTAAAGGTGGAAATCCTTCATTTTCCGTATATTCAATATGAGCTCCCAACATTCTTAAAGCCTCAACCAGAATCCCGATAGGTCGCTGTTTCATACGTTCAGAGCCGGTTAGGGTAAGTTCAGCTTCCTGCAAGGAGAAAAAGGCAGTTAAAAAGCGCATAGCAGTACCTGCCGGACCGATATTAACTATTTTTTGGGTATCACACGTCAGAATATTGTTTAAAATAACAGTATCAGCAGCTTCAGAAATATTATCTACCCGAATGGCACCATCACTTAAGGCCTGCATGATCAATGCGCGGTTACTCTCGCTTTTTGATCCGGTCAGTGGTATGGCACAGTTCAGTTTTATATTCACTGCCGATAGATTTATGCTTGCTGAACTCATTGTTAATCAACATTCACTTTATCATTCATGATTTCAGTTTGCTTGCGGATAGATTCGCTGTGGATCAATTCCAAAAGTTTGCTTGTAAAATTAAGATCCAGTTTTAAAGCTTTTGCAAATGTGCTGCGTTTGTTCATGATTTGATCCCAGCGGTTTACCTGAAGGATAGTTACTCCATTATCACGTTTAAATTCACCTATTTTTTGAACTATCTGCATTCTTTCGGCTATCTTTTGAATGATCTGATCGTCAATTTTGTCAATATTAGTGCGCAAATCAGCCAGTTTATCTGTAAATTCTTTGTCTTTGCTCTCAGGTTTACGCAGTGTTAGAAGTTCCATTAATTCTGATAAAGCAGCAGGGGTTAACTGTTGTTTGGCATCAGTCCAAGCAACAGAAGGGTCAAGGTGCGACTCGATCATTAATCCTTGCATATCCAAATCAAGGGCTTTTTGCGCAACATATTGAATCAATTCGCGGTTTCCACATATATGGCTTGGGTCATTGATGATTGGAAGTTCAGGACATAAAGTTTTTAGCTGAATGGCAAGTTCCCACATTGGTTCATTTCTAAATGCGGTTTTTTCATAAGAGGAGAAACCTCTATGTATAGCTGCAAGTTTGGTAATTCCTGCATTATTGATACGCTCCAATGCACCCACCCATAACTGAATATCAGGATTAACCGGGTTTTTAACCATTACTGGGATATCAACACCTTTAAGAGCATCGGCAATTTCCTGTACTGTAAATGGATTTACCGTTGAACGTGCGCCCACCCAAAGGATGTCAACGCCTGCTGCAAGAGCTTCCTCCACATGTTTTGCATTTGCAACTTCTACTGCAATTGGTAAACCGGTTTCTTCTTTGGCTCTTTTTAACCAAGTTAATCCAATACTCCCAATACCTTCAAACTCTCCCGGACGGGTACGTGGCTTCCAGATTCCTGCCCTTAATACGGAAACCTTTCCCGTTTTTGCTAGTAAATGGGCTGTGGCCAATAGCTGATCTTCGGTTTCAGCACTGCAGGGTCCTGCAATTAATAAAGGCTCATTTTTTGTTTTTACCCAGGTATTTAAGGGCTGTAATTTTAAATTTAATTTCATTGTTTTAATTTTTGGTCCAGAATTTATTCCGGGTTTAATTATAGTATCGTTTTTAATTGTTTTTTGATTTGCAGGTTAAACCTGATCGTTTTTCAGATACTCGCCCATGATCGTAAAGTTGATGGTATGTTTCAATACCTGACGGATTGCAGAATCATAATCGGCTTGGTTTTTCCACTCTATATCTACATAAAAATTGTATTCATTTCGTTTCCCCAGTACCGGCATCGACTGGATTTTGCTCAAATTAATTTTGTGTGAAGCAAAAATATTCAGAACGTCGGCCAGAGATCCAACAGAGTTGCCTACTTGAAAACTGAGTGAGGCCTTATTGACTTCAATATTTTCGAGTGGTTTATTGGCGAGGATCAGGAATCGAGTAAAGTTTTTCTTATTTGACTCAATCCTTCTTTCCATTACCTCCAAATCATATAGCTTAGCGGCTAGTAGATTGGCAATCGCTGCCGTATCACTCAGGTTTTCTTCTCTTATTTTTTTGGCACAAGCCGCAGTGTCACTGCTTTCTACAACTTGTAAATGTGGAAATTCTTCGAAAAAGTCACTGCATTGACGGATAGCAATCGGATGCGACTGAACATATTTTACATCCTCGAATTTTACACCTGGTAGCGCAAGCAAATGAAGTTGTATTGCAAGGTAAACTTCGCCAACAATAGAGAAATTGTATTCTCTAAGCAATGTGTAATTGGGCAGAAGACTTCCGGCAATTGAATTCTCAATAGCCATGACCACATAATCTGCTTGTTTATTCTTTAAAACCTCGCAAGTTTTTTTGAATGATTCGCATTCAATGGTCTCAATACCAGTCCCGAAGAATTTAAATGCCGCCTCCTCATGAAATGAAGCCTGGATCCCCTGAATAGCTACTCGTTTTTTCTGCATTTTGATTTTAAATAAAAAAGTCCCTGCTTGTGGGCAGGGACTTTTTGCTAATTTCTATATTTAGATCTATTGCATATTTTCCCCGCTCTTACCTAGATAGTAAAAATAAGCGAAGTAATATGTAGTTAAATTTTTCATTCTTATGTTTTCCAAATGTAGCACAAAATTTAATTCTGTCAATAGATAAAATAAATTATTTTATTGTTCAACTAAATTATTGCTAAATCTTTGGTTTTGCAGGAATTAGAGACTTGCGAATTTACATAGGCGCTAGGCTCGATAAATTCGTCTTCGCCATGATGAATTGTGACTGACGAAATCAACTTTCCACTTTGCTAGGTGATTTCGCAAGTCTTGGAGCGGAGACTTGCGAATTTACAT
>Ga0335396_10006833_pt1 | contig 11158 bp, 7 predicted proteins | sample FRY02_FD_205743 | JGI IMG/M metagenome (GOLD analysis project Ga0335396, IMG submission 205743) | Freshwater microbial communities from Lake Fryxell liftoff mats and glacier meltwater in Antarctica - FRY-02 (spades assembly) (version 2) | ecosystem: Environmental > Aquatic > Freshwater > Ice >... | reverse complement strand
GCTGCTGTTCGCGCGGGGTAGCTGGAGCCTGCCAAGAAGGCCCGTCATCCAAACACAAAATAAAATTGTCTCTTTGGAGTGTGTCACTCGTGTGTATCTTTTCAAAGAGCGGTTCATTGGTTGCGTGCTTGGCAAAGGACAGGTCAGATGAGAGGGGACAAGTCCGAGACACAAAGGAGCATGCGACACGTTTAATGCTCTATATTCGATCGTTTAATGCTCTACACTCGATCAGTTTTGCCTCACCACAGCGCCAGCCCAAATCGCCTTCAGCGTGAGCCGAGAACACAAAAAAGGATTCGACAAAATGTTCGGTTGGAGAAGCAAAGTTCTGAACGCTCGCTCATTCGTGACAAGGTCTCGTTCGTAGGATCCCATTGCCTGTGGCGCACGGCAGCAGATGTTGTTGGTGGGCGCTTTATTGCTCAACCCACGCACCTTTATGTCTCCTGTCACGGTGACATGGAATGTGTGTGACGGGAGCTCCCATCCGTAGTTGTTGACGTTGGAACGTGCCTCTTGCTGCAGCGCTTGCTAAGGCGGTGCTACGGCAGCTGAAAAGATCCAAACTTGACTGTTGCTCTGGTCTCTCCGAGAACTGAAGATGAATCGTCATCGTCGATGCCGAGTGGTGTCAACATTGGCAAGGGTACCGCTCTGGGCCTCTCCCAGGAGCCCAAATTGGCCTGAGCTCTTGGAGGAGACTTTGCCTGAGGTGTTACAAGAGCTCCAGACTTTGCTTGAGCACCGTCACCTCTTGGTTGAAGCTTCAACTTTGCTTGAAGCAAACCAAGAGGTGACGGTCTTTGCTTCAACTTTGCTTCAACTCTTGGAGATGCCTGTGGGGGCAAGTGGGACAGGGAGAACTGGATGCCATTCACCAAACTGATGGCCGTAGGGGGGTTTGCATTTGCCACCAGGGGCATCATGCGGTCAAGACTGCGCGGTGTTTCCTCTGCAACGGCTTCAAAGGAAGCGACTGTTGCGCTGGATCGGGGCGGAAGACGCATGTTGCTAGTGCTGGCCTTGTCGCCCCTGGGAACGCTGGCCTGATTGCGTAAAGCGTTGGACGCTGCCGTGGCATCCTGAGCTCTGTTGCTGTACACGCTCAAGGTATCCAAATTGTCGTCTCGCCTATCTTGGTCGAGATTAGAAAAGAGCCTTGGCGGTGACAATGTCGATGCAGTTGGCATGCTTTCTCGCATCTTTTTGACCATCTTGAGCCGCTGCAAGATCTGGGTTTTCTGGAATTCGGCCTCCTCAAGCCCATTACCTGCAGTCTCAGGAGTGTACCTGTACCTGGCCCTAGCCCTTGGGGTTTCGATTTCGAAATTGCTGCGCTCTACCGCAGACAGCTTGTCCCAATTGTCTGCGTCATTCATCGTGACACTTTCTGTAATCGACTCAGCGAATTGACTTGCAAACGTAGTCTTGGCCACTTGCAGCGTTGGTACGTAATCTTTCTTTCTGGCTGGCTGCATGTGCGGGGAATCAATGAGGGTGCCCCTCCCTTGAGTGATGAGCTTGGCATGAACACGTTCGGTTTCACTACGCGTGGGCACAGCCGTTGATAATTTTGTGGCGCCATCAAACACCAGATCCGAGGAGACAGCTATGCCCTGTAGGCCAGAGGAGGTGTCAGAAGCGTACCGGCTTGACACCAAGGACGAGAATAGCCCATCGCTCCCAGAGAATCCAACTCTAGGCTTCTTGTCACGAATACTATAGGACAAAGGTTTGCTCCCAACGTCGCCAAATTTAACAGAAGATGTGTCGCCCTTTCCACCAAATTCGTCTTCCTCAATCACAAAATGAGCTGCCTTTTTCTTGCGCGTCGGCAAGAGCCCATTCAAATCAAACTTTTTCCTGACTTCGTAGGGATTGAAAAATATTGGCCCGTGTGCTTCTTTCTGTCGCATCAACAGAAAGATGGCGAGGGCTGTGAGCAGGGCTACAGCAACACCGCCGAGAGCTGCTGCAACAGCCACAATCACCACATTCGTCTCTTCCTGGTCGAGGATGGTGGCATTTCTCTGCACCACGGCAGTATCTTTATTGAAATAGCAAGGGGTGTCGACGTCGTCGCACGACTCTTTTCCATAGGCGTCAAATGCAATTGGTGGATACTCTCCCCTCAGAATCTCAGGCACCCACTTGGAATTGGAAATGTTTGCAATATGTTTTGCAATTTCCTTTGACAAAATACCATTGTTAACCATTGACGCCAAGCGCTGCGCGGCACGGGGCGACGATGCCAACAATCGTACCACGACCTCAACGGATCGAGATTGAGCCGACTGCTGCAAGCTCCGTTGTGCACCTGCCTTAACTTCTGTGATAGAATCCCACTGCACTTGATCAGGTCTAATTAGTGTCAGAGTTTCCAGACTCTGAAGCGTCCAGAATTGCTTACCAGCGTCATAGGTTAGGAGATCCTCGCCGGGAATCAAGATGAAAACGCGCAAATGAGATGAGCGCTGCCCGCACGAGGCACCAACGCGATCTGTAGGACACGAACAGTAGCAGTCCCCCAGATCCTTTTTAAATCCACCATTCAAGCAATTGATATTGCAACACGCCGCACGCCACGAAGGCGAGGCACAGTATGCTGCTGATCGTGTCAAGCATTCTGGGTACACCGCATCACCCCTGCCACACCTGTGGCTCGCACCGTATATTTTTGCACCAAGACCTGTGCCAAGTGAAGTCCAGGGATTTTTTGATTCACCCAGATCCATGCTGAATGGGCCTCTCTGTGCCTGCCCATCGATCGACACCAAATCAGCCCAGATGGCAGTGGCCTCTGAAACCGAGGCCGAGCAGCATCCATCTGAGTGCTGATACTTGATCAAGGCGTCGGCGCAGCTTGCAGGGCACAGAGGGGTTGAAGATGACGTGTTCCCCACGGTGAAGGGTGCGGAAAGACGTGTGTGCGATCCTCCAGCACCAGAGAACAAGGAGCACGAATTAAAGAGATCTGAATAGTCACGTATTGTGCGTACGCACTGCTGCCCGAGTAGATTTACATGACACGCGACCTTTGACCACAAATGCGCGGTGGAAGCGATGTAGACTTTCTTGTAGAGCACCTGAGTGAACTTCCCATTCACTTGTTCTTCTTTCCACAATTTGCTACAAGTCTCTGAAGCAATTTGCAAGGCTCTTTGCACCCGAGACAAACATGCGCTGTTGCACACTGCACTGTCCACACTGCTAAAAGGTGAGTCGACATCGCGAAAGAGCAAGGCATCAACTACATCTTTACAGTCGGAAGAGCCTTTGGACAAACTCTGCAATTGCCGGAAGGTTTCGTTACATTTCTGATATTGAAATAGATTCTGCAGATCGCCTACCGATCCGCGCGTTGTCAACCATGAATCAGCCACGGGATCAAGAGTGAGTAGAGCATTTGACAGACCTAGATCGAAGCGTCTACAGCCTCCGTCGCGTGACTGGAACTTGCCTAATTGATCATCTACATCAATAGCAGGATCAAAGCCAACCTTGCCCTGCCGCATCAGTCAGCCGCATCAGGCAGCGTCAGAAGCCACACTCGTAAAAAAAGGCGATTGTGAGAACACGATTTCAAGCAATGTAAAATACACAGGGGAAGATTGCATGCTACATCGCATTGCAAAATGCAAATTGCTCACCAACATGATTTGCAAGCCGAAACTAAGACGGAGATTGAATTCAACGAATTCTCCAAACGTCACTAGCCCTTTCAAGAGCACTCCAACACGCCTGCAAGTGACACATATCGCAAAAGCTCGTCACTGACATGGCCAACAAAACGTCAACATGACAGCAATAAGCGCTCTCAGAGAGTCTAAACGAAAAAAAGACAAAGAATGTTGGTACACACGAAAATGCCGCTATGCATATCAATCAGCCACTCGGTTGGAGGGGACAGGGATAAGAAAGAAAAAGGTAAAGAGAGAGAAAAATTGAAGAGCAAGAAAGAGAAAAAGTGCACGCGCGCGCAGGCACAGGGACGTGTGATACCTGTCAATTAGATCGCTCCGCGTCCAAGTGAGCTGCTCGAAACACTGTAGTTAGCTCAAAAAACATTCAACTTAGCTCAAGAAACATTCAACTTAGCTCAAGAAACATTCAAATGAGCTCTAGAGACAAGCAACATTCGGATTACATGAGGTAGCGTGCAAATTAGCTCAAAGCTCAAAGCAGTGCATGCAACAAAGCAGTGTATACAACTATTCCAGAGCTCGGCGCAAATGCAGCATCATTGGGATTACCTCAATCTCGCGGTAGGAAATGATAGTCACGCCAGTAATTCCGCTACTTTTCTGTACAACTGGGCCTATCGATGAAATCACACCGTGCGCAGATCCTTCTAGCCCTTGGCCACCCTTACAATCAAAGCGGTATTCTCGTATCACACGATCGCTCACTTGAATTCGAATAGAACACGTGTTGACTTTCGAAAAATAGCCAATTTCGTCAACACAGCCTTGCACTCGGTCAAAAAGACATGATGGCGTGACATAGCAGACGCCATCCCATGACCCTTCTAGGCCGCGCCATGCATGCCGTTGCCTTTCAACCACTGTCATGATTTGCCTGGTGTTTTGAGCAAAGGCGCATGGTAAATGATTGAGCGTGCCTGATACTCCATCAAAGGAGAGGTGTATAATATCAACATCTGACTCCAATTGCCGGGTCGACTCAACTCGAGTCTCTTTTGTCTCTCTTGTATCAATCGATGTTCCGCGTACCACTGATTCGAGGTCGGAGTGCGCAGAATACAAAGATCGCACTAGCGTGTCGCCAACATCCACAGAGTCTCCTCCCAAAGTCCAGGGCGTTGCATCACCAAAGCATCCTGTCATTTTGATGCAGTCGGAATCATATCCACACCTTTTAAAGCAGTTCTCGCCCTCCTCGCCAATGATGTAGGTCTGATAGCTCACTTTGAATCGCATAGCGCCTGATGTTGCTACCCATGGGTGAGTGCGGTTGAATAGACGAGACTTTCCTACAAAGTCAATCCTCACAGGAGGGCTCAAATAAAACGTTGCTGGCAGAGCAGTGCCACGTCGCAGATGCCTTGAAAAGGAAGGGTATCCAATTTTGTTTGCTTCTAGAATCAAAACCTCTTCCCTGTCATCGAATCCTAGTTCGTGCACAGTGATTTTCAATCCTCGTTTTGAGAAGTCAGCCCCTCGGGCAGCAGCAACAATTTCAGCCCCATCAATCCAGAATTGACAATAGGTGTCTTGCAAGATCATTCCGACAGCCTCAGAGATAGTGCCTGAGGGCCACGTCAAATATGATGTGCCCGAACAGTATACACAGGAGAGCTGTGACGTCGAATCGCCACGCCCAGAGATTCCCCCAAAATTCAAATTCGTGCCCATTGGACTTGCACGGGTGTTTGCCGTTAGCACGTTCAAAATGTTAAAGTCCTTGGGACCATGCATGGTGTATAAAAAGATTCCGCGAGAGTGGCCTACAGCCACCGATTGTCCGTTGCCATCGGTCTTAAAGCTCAATCCTTGGTCTACTCTTTCTACCTCACCGTCAAGGTTTAACCATTCCAAAATGTCCAAATCCATCTCCTGCACATCGTAGGATATGAGTTGCGACAAGAGCTGGAAATAACATTAAGTACTGGAGTGGAGAAAAGGCTCCAGAAAATATAGCATGTTTTGATCAAATATGTACCTGTGGCATTTTCCCTATCAAGACCTCGCCACACCCGTCTTGCGTGTCGCACAAGGGGCCGCTGCATCCATCTCGGCAAGCGTAAAGCTTTTCAATTTTACACTCGTCGTTGCATCCGTCATTCGTCATACGATTTGCATCGTCGCACATCTCACACAAATCTGTTGGGATGTTACAGATCATTAGTCGCACCAACTTTAGTCGCAACAACATTAGTACCAAGCGATGGCCAACTACATCCTACGCGCTCCAACTGTGTGCGAAAGCGAAAGGAAAAAGAACAGATGGAAACTCAAGTACTACAGATCAAGAAGTATTGAGATTAGATCCGAAATACACTTGTACCAAGAATGCCATTCCCGCACAATGCTAAAGTCGCGCAGCATGCATCTGGGGCGACATTTGACGTGTTTGTGCAAATGAAATTGGCCTCTATGGTGCAGAGGACGCTGCATCCATCGCCTGCGTTTAAGTTGCCGTCATCACACATCTCGCCCTTTTCCCATTCTCTCAGTCCAGAGCCACATTCGGGTAGCGTTTCACAACGTGAGAGCACTCCTACGCTTCCAAAGCACCTGCAAATCGCAACCAAGGGGTTGGGTTTGGGGTTTAGGACACAAATTTCACTGAAACACAATGATACGTAGGATGTACGCTTCAAACTATTTACATACTTTTGTTGTGACATTCTGCAGCAAACTACACGAATGGTGCGAGCTGAACAAGTGCAACGGGAGCGATATTGACGCTCACCTCCAACCCCTTACGACTCCACACACCTGCAGTTTTAGAGGTGATTCAGCGGCACGTGTGATTGTCTTCAAATTAGAGCGCACGAGAGAGATAGAGAGAAAATTTGAGTGCAAGGGAATGAGTGTGGATATGTATGTGGATGTTCCCAATTCATCATGATCCCACACACACATACACGCGCGCGCGCGCACACACACACACACACACAAACATATACACACACACACATATACACACACGCACACAGACACAGACTCAGACACAGGCGCGGACAGACACAGACGCAGACGCTGACGCAGACATTCACACGCAAACACGCACACACGCACACACGCACACACACACGCGTGCGCGCACACACACACGCGTGCGCGCACACACACACACTCTCTCTATCTCTCTCTCTTTCACCCTCTCTCGTATGCAAACACACACACACACACATATACACACGCGCGCAGACCGAGTTGCAACCGTCAAGCTCCTCAGAAAGGTTACCATCATCGCATTCTTCGTCTTTAGAATCCCTCACGCCATCGCCGCACGATAAAAAGCACTGATCTGGGGAATCCAAATCCTGCCAATCCAGCCACAGCATAAGACACTGCACACATGGGACCACAAAGAAATACGTATCTTTGTGCAATAAATGTATCGACTGATCCACAATTTTCTTTCAGGTGTTTGACTGGATGCGTATGCTGACCTGTCGAAGGCACTTGTAGTATTGTTCAACAGTACAGGTTGGCGAACAACCGTCACGTGCATCGGTATTTCCATCATCGCACTGTTTGGTGCTTGAAAAGACTCCACCTCCACAAACTGCGCGTACTGGTGTTGTCATGACGATTGCACTAGTGACATTAACTCCTACTACTGACTCTTTTGGTCGATCACAACCGCTCACTTCTGAAGATATTTTGATGAGGTTTTGACAAGAATCGCAATCTTCAATATTCGAGCTGGGCTTGAGAGTTGATTGTCCTCGAGGACATTGGATACATCGCTCTTGTGACTCTAATCCTATGTGCTCTGCAAGGCATGCTTCGTCTTCTGTGCACTTTGGATTTGCATAAAACCCTTGCTGACATGGTGTGCACTCTGTTGATGCAAACGCATCTGAAATAGTCCCTGATGGACAATCAAAACACGGGGCTTGACCATCGCGTGAATATTTGCCCTTGTCGCACACGTACAATCCAGTAGAAACCTCCCATCCACCAGCATCAGGCGGGCATACAAAATGGTCCATAGTCGCAATGCCTGAGAACTCGGCTTCGTTTCGGCAATGCCAGGTGTCGACAAGCATTCTGATTCCTTTCTGATGGGAAAAATACACTGCAGAATAATTGCCTGGTCCCGCTGTGTCAAATCGAAAGGTGACACTCGCCCACTGCTTGATAGAGGTGCCCTTCTGCCTGCATCCGGAGTCATCCACCCAACCCGAACAACTGGCAGCACTTGCGTAGGTCCACTGAAGCTGTCTGATAGAATCATAGGGATGGCCCTTGAAAATCGCTACAATGTCCCCAACGTCGAGAGCTTCCTCGGGGATTTTCCACGTGACCCTCATACTTAGTTGGCGTGCGAACAATTTGACCTGTTCTATTTGAAAATCTAGATCTGTGGCGTCGAGACATTGCCACGGAAAGACATTGGTAAACCCCGTTGCACTTTTGCCTGTTGTAATATGACCGTGAAAACAAGGGTCACAGTATCTAGCACCAAGTTTGCTCTGAGTGGTGTGCGCTGGGCACAGCTCGCACGGCTCCATTCCTGTTCTTGAAAATCTGCCCGCTCTGCAAAAGTATCTGCAGGACTGACTGGAGTTTGCGGCGCGGCTGACTGTCGATGTGCCTGCTGGACACAATGAACACTGAATCTTGCCCTCCTCGCGCGTATACGAACCCCTCGCACAATCCAGACACGAGCCTGTAGTTCCATCAGCAGAAGAAAACTTGCCAATTGGACACAAAGAGCACGGTTGAGATCCCGAAGGAGAAAACGAGCCTGCACGACACACGTCTCTTGCTTGAACATATGTGTAGCCTATTGAAAACCCAGCATGGCCAAGCGAGACACTCGTCTCCACGCGAATGCCAATGACATAAGGAGCCTCTCGAAGTGCCCCTCTAAGATGGGGTGTGTAATCATTAAAAGTCATTGCATTTGAATTGTCTTTTCGCGACGCATAGTCGTCTTGGCACTTTGGCAAAGATGTTCCCAACCACGGCAGTGGAGAAATGTCATCAGCTGCAGGGTCTTCGTATTCACAAGCAAATCGTAACAGTTTTGCCTCGTGCTTGGCATTGAATTCTGCGTACAGCGATTGAATCACCAGGTGAGTCGACACATTGATTTTTTCCATTCGAGGACAATTGTGCTTTCCATTCACGTAAATCCCTGAGCAATTCCATTTCTTATAGTGCTGGGAAAGGGGAGTATCTGAACCCGTAAATTGGAGCAAAGGATAATTGTGATCCAGAGTGTAGTCTAATGGCGCAGGGGAACGTGCTTCTTTCCATTTGCGGCTAGCAAACGTATTCAACTGAGGGTCCCGCGGTCGGCTTACAGTAGGAGGATCAGTTCTTTGCTGCACTAGCTCCGGCGGCATCACAGTGTCACTTGAAACCAAATAGAAACTGATGTTCAATGAATCCTGTGGCCCAAGATCAAAGGTGCAATCAGAGTACTCGGAGCAGTTCAAATCAAGGTCCAACTGTATCAGCGAGCCTACTGAAGCCTGTCCAATCATGGGCTGAATGCTCAGCTGTACGTCAGCGCAAAAGGGGCCTGGTTCACCCAAATAACGTTGCGTGGCTTTGACATCATCCGTTACAATTGGAATGGTCGAAACTTCTTCTTTCACAACACAGCCCCCTCCATCTTCGCTGATAGGACAATTATGGTATTCGGCATATATTGAGAAAGTTGCCATTCTGACTCCAAACCGGTTGAACGAGGTCTGGAGGTGTTTGTTGTAGAGGCCAAAGGCGCTTGTGGGTAAGCAACAATCCGAAAGGCTTGTGGACCCGTTCTTGTCATTTGTGAATCCGTGAGGACACGACAGGCAATTAAACATGTCAGGCAACGGCTGATATTTGCCGACCGGACATGTGTCGCAGCAGACGCCAACGCTCATACACGACCATTGAGGATCCGTGGAATCGGGCAGTGTTTCTTCTTGTGTATTCATTGCGGCTTGACCGGCTAACGTTGTCTCATATATTTTATGCGAGCCTGCAAGACATGAAGGCGCTTGCAGCAAATTTCTTGCAGGCCTGCTCTGTGCACCTGACGGGCCTAACGCACCCTGCCCATCGCCCTCCCCTCCCAACCAGTTCACGAGCTTTGCAGACGCGGAGGGTGAAAGACTGGCATGAGACAGTGCACTGGACCAATCGGAGCGCATCTTATCCACACCACCTCGCGCATCCGCAGGCGCGTCTCGACCAATTACGTGTCCTTGTTCCCGAGGCAGCCCAGGTTTCCTGATACGACACCCCCAAGTGTATTGGTCCCAAGGCACTAGTGCGCTGTGGCCATGATCAAAGGAAAATGAGATGTTGCAGATGATGGCTTGCTTCGCACCCAGGTCCGTAGCGCTGCACAACACATCACTTGCGTCAGCCCTGCAAAAGGGAGAGAAGTGAGGCGCACAAGCCGCCACGCGCCACGCGAAGTTCGTATTTGCACAGAATCTCCCCCAGGGCGCACGGCAGCGAGGGTTTAGCCCAAACCTGCCGCGTGCCCACCCGAAGAGAAACATTGATCTAAGGACTGTTGTTCTTGGAAGTGTATAGGGGTCTAGAATTTTTTCTTTCGTGGGGGTGTGTCGAATGGCTATCCGGGGACAATCGAGATAAACATTCTATTTTTTGGAAAGAAAAATGGAATCCCTTTCTTTCCCGATGTATAAATTGGAACACCTCAAAACTAAAAGAGGTCGTATACAAAAAAAACCCATTTGCAAAAAACACAATGCAAGACCGCCCCTTGGGACAAAAAGCTCTCTCTCGGAACGCCCCAGAAAAAAGGAAAGCAAGAAATCCAAATTTCGAAGGGCGCGCTGCAGCACAAAGCGCCTCGTCGCCGCTCGCCCTTACAGTGGAGATGACAGAGTGGCGCGCGGAATCTGCCGCGCGCCTCGCTGTTGCGAGCCCCCAACTATCGGCGCCCAGCACGGCAAGCAGACGAGCCAGCAGAGAAGCACGCCTGTCACACCTGCGACGGGTGGTGCCAAATACAAAGAAGCCACTGTACGTGCCGTATATCTCGCGGTACCCCGTCGCAGGACCGATGAGTGTAACGCGAATGTCTGCAGTTTCGCTTCCCGTGAACAAATAGCGTGACGTCGGCGAGGATCTGTAGGAATAAAAGTCCGACTCTAGTCCCAGGTTCGAGGAATACCTCATATTCACGGATCCAACGGGTTGAAATCGCGCTTTGAAACCATGCGGACAATTATCATAGAGTTCTACTATGCGTTGCGTGCGCAAAGGCATGCCATCCACATAAGTGAGCTGCAGTCTTGCTACCATGTCGGGCTGCTTGACCTTCATTTTCTCAATTCTACCCTCCCTGGGTCCAGGCGCGTCGGGAAAGTCGCATAATGTCAGGCCAGTGGCATTCGAATGCTCGTACTGCGGCAAGGCGGTCTCAGCCGAGTCGTAAACAGCCTTATCTACCACAAACGATACCATGCGGAAGAAAAATGCCT
>Ga0335396_10006832_pt1 | contig 11160 bp, 7 predicted proteins | sample FRY02_FD_205743 | JGI IMG/M metagenome (GOLD analysis project Ga0335396, IMG submission 205743) | Freshwater microbial communities from Lake Fryxell liftoff mats and glacier meltwater in Antarctica - FRY-02 (spades assembly) (version 2) | ecosystem: Environmental > Aquatic > Freshwater > Ice >... | reverse complement strand
GTAAAAGTCAGAAACGTGAGACCTGATATCACACGACCTTTCTCACGCATCACGTATCACTCAGCACATTACCTCCTCTCTCTCCTTGTTGGGCGAGCGGGCGATCCCGGGGTTGGGGTCGCCCGCTCTGTTGTGTTTTCATAAAAACTTTCGTTCGATTCCGATTTTTCTCGATATCTGCTATAATTCGCGTAGCCTGCAATACTCAAAAGTATTGGTGTAGCCGTCTACCGCCTGATATGTATGCAACAGAACGACTGACTCACTATGTCTAAAAAAATTCCCTTCAAAATCTCAGCCCGAACTGCTCGATTAATTGGCCGGCAAAATTTCCCTAATGCTGAAGGCGCGATCATCGAACTTGTCAAAAATAGTTACGATGCGGATGCCCGTATCTGTATCGTCATTTTTGACAACCGATTCATTAAAATTCCAATGTCTTTGACAGATCTAGAATACCATCAATTCTCTAAGCAGGAATCTTTGGTTGCTAAAAATTATTCGAGTAATCCAGAAGAAAATATTTATCGTTTGGCAGATCGTATGTTGGATCCTATCAACGAGCAACAAGAAGAAATCAAGATAGAAAAGCAATTATTGCATGAATATTTCAGGTCCAAATGTAAGTTAGTCATTTTGGACAACGGTGAAGGCATGACTAATCGAATTATCGAAGACACTTGGATGACTATAGGAACGAATAATAAGGAAGTCGATATATTCACAAGGACCGGTAGAGTAAAAACTGGCGCAAAAGGAATTGGGCGCTTTGCGCTTGACAAATTAGGGGATGCAGCAGAAATGCTCACCAAACCTGACCCGATTGCTCACTGCAACGTCGCAGACGATAAAGCGTTCTTGTGGCAAGTAGATTGGAACGCCTTTGAGGGTAATGCTAAAACGCTAAATCAAGTAGAGGCTAGCCTGATTGAAATAGACAATGTCGATTTTTCTAATGAAATAGAAGGGTATTTATCGGATCCCATCCTCTCCATTTCAGGGCTTAATTTCAGCACATTCAAAACGGGAACACGCATAGAAATAACTGCCTTGCGCGATGAATGGGACGATTCTTCAGTTGGTAGACTATTCAACAATCTTGAGGTTTTGATTCCACCTCGTGAGGAACGTGTCTTTGATATTTTAGTTTACAGCACCCTAAAACCCGAAGCATATGGTCAAGTAGCTCCGGCAGTATGTGACGACTACGACTATAAAGTAGAGGCAAATGTAGATGCTGAAGGAAAGGCAGAAATCACAATTCATCGAAAGGAATTCGATTCCAGTAAATTTCCTGCAACACTATTCAGTCTAGATGCCATGAAAAAAGTGGGATTTACTAAAGAAGATATTAAAATGGAAACCGTAAAAGTCACCAAAACCATACGACAGTTAGTCCCAGGTCTTGGTGACGCAGATATGGATAACACACTGGACAATATTGGAGCCTTCAACTTTGTCTTTTACTTTATGAAAGTTCAGACCACAAAAAAAGATAGTGAGGTCTTTCTATACAAGGATTTTAACTCGGCAACTCGAAAAGCATGGTTTGAACATTTTGGGGGGATTAAGCTATTTCGCGATAACTTCAGGGTACGTCCTTATGGCGAGATGGATAATCCAGCTTTCGACTGGCTACAACTTGGTGAAAGGGCAAGTAGAAGCCCGTCGAGTATTGGTCAGCAACGGACCGGGAATTGGCTCGTAAGACCGAGTCAAATTAGTGGTGTGATAAACATATCTCGATTGACAAATATTAACTTTGAAGACACGTCAAGTCGTTACGGATTGCAGGAAAATAAGAGTTTTGAATATTTTTCTAGGGTTATTACCGGGATACTTGATGTATTTGAAAAAGATCGCACCCATATGGGACGCACCCTGCGTGCATATTACGAAAAAACCCATGAGGATGAATTTAACGAAGACATTGTTCAAGACGTCAAGAAGCGAGTCAGGCAGACTGAACGTCGTAGGAAAAAATCCAGAGCCGAAGAAGACGCCGTTGCCTTACTGAAAGTTGCCGAAAACCTAGAAGAACAGATTGAGGAACTAAGAGACGAATCTAACCTCCTTCGCATTTTAGCCAGCAATGGTTTACTTGTGGCTAGTTTTACTCACGAACTTAAGAACATCAAAGACAACTTAGTATTTCGAATAGACGAACTTAAGCGCGCTCTACAACCAGTGGTTGACCCAGGCAAGATATCTTTGCTTCCTGACTTTAAGAACCCATTTTCTTTATTGGAGGTCGTAAAGCGGGAAGACGAGAAACTTAAAGAATGGCTTTATTATACTCTCGAAACATTACGAAGAGACAGAAGACGTCAAAAGCATATCAATCTTGTAGACTATTTTACTAATTTTCGAAGCACATGGGAGTCAGCGTGTAAAAGACGTGGTATAAGGTTTGACCTCATTTTGCCCCACAGCGATGAAATCAAAATCAAGGCCTTTGAAGCATATCTTGATAGCATCTTTAATAATTTGTTGATCAATAGTTTTGAAGCGTTCTTGAGACGAGACGCTCCATCGGAACGGTTGATTACAATAAAACTGGAAGTGCATGAATTATTTGCACATGTCATCTACACAGATTCTGGTCCAGGACTATCGACGGATATTAATGATCCGAATGATATCTTTGAACCTCATTTTACGACAAAGAAAGACCCATACAGTGGCGAAGACATTGGAACCGGCCTTGGAATGTGGTTGACAAAATCGTTCGTTACAGAAAATAACGGAGAGATTGATATCCTCAACAGTCCAGTTGGATTTGGCGTGTCCATTAGATTTTTCGAAAAGGTGCTTTGATATGGAGAGACACCGAATTGCCTATATCGATGAAAGTAATGACGAACTCATTAGATTTCAGCAGCGAATGGATGATACTTTTGAGGTTTTTGCGACTCTCCCACAACCCAATTTGGATGAGTTTGTACATGAATTGCTAACGCTGAATGTGAAAGCTTTTGTAGCTGATTTTAGGTTGAATGAGTACCGTAGTGACACTCAAGGAACAATTGCCTATAACGGAGCAGAGCTGATAGAAGCGCTTCTTTCAATCCGTCAAGGATTTCCATGCTTTGTCTTAACCTCATACGATAACGATGCAGTAACAGAAATCGGCGACGTGAACTATGTTTATCCGAAAGAGATACTAACAACAAGCATCGGACAGGTACCCCTCGCCGAAAAGATTCGGATCCAAATTGAGCATTATCAAGCAAGAATTGCAAAAAGCAATGCTAGATTTCACGAATTACTTCGGAAAAGTGAATTGACAGAACTCACCGAAGTTGAGGAGAATGAACTACTGAACTTAGACTCATACTTAGAAAGGTCTCTCAATAGTCATAATGTTCTTCCACCTGAAAAGAAGGAACTATTATCTATTGGCAGACTGAACGACTTAATTGAATCGACTCAAAACCTATTGAAGGCACTCAGAGAACAGAAGTAACATATGGTCTCAATGCGTAAACAGCCTCCCCAACGAACATGCACACAAGTCTATACACGATATACAGCATATAAATCTTACCTCCAAAACGATTTTCATAATCGTTGCGGGTATTGTGATGACTTAGACATTTATTGTGGAGGAAGTGCAGGTTTCCATATAGATCATTTCCGTCCCCACTCTAAATTTAACCATCTCAAGACCGCGTATACGAACTTGGTTTATGCTTGCCCATACTGCAACAGGGGAAAAAGTAATGATTGGCCTACAGGTTTAGAGGAAATTAGCCATCAAAACGGAAAAGGATATGTAGACCCCTGTGATGCGGATTACGACAACCATTTCGAACGGCTTAATAATGGCAAAATTCATCCGACTACAGATGTTGGGATATACATGTTTGAGCAACTTAAGCTTGGCCTTCGTAGGCATGAATTAGCATGGTTGACTGAACAAGCGGAACAATTAGCCCGAGAAGTATTAGCAGAACTGAATAACTTATCTCACGATTCTCCAGTACGTCGACAAGCATTGGAACATCATCATGCTCAATTAACACATGCCTATTTTATGCTCAAAGATCGTTTCACAGAGACGTTGAAGTGACAAAAGCAACAGGTTCGTATTATACCCCGTTGAAACTTTCGGAGTTTATTTGGAACAGAGTTTCAACGCAAGTCCGAAGCCGCCCTTTTGATCACATTCTTGAACCTAGCTGCGGAGAAGGGGTTTTTTTGGATGTTATCCTTAGAGACGCCAACAATTCGACTTGCATCGTTGATGTGATTGAAATTAATCGAAAGGTACTCTCTCAGACCAAAAAGCACATTTTAGAATCTTATGATCAAGTAAATGTGAATTTCCTTTCTGAGGATTTTCTAACTGTCCCCCTCGCTCATAAATATGATTTGATTATTGGAAACCCACCTTACATAGCCAAAAACCTATTGTCGAAGGAGCAACAGGTTCTCTGCCAGAATATACATCGTCAGGGCGACCTTAGCTATAGAAGTGTTCAGAATATTTGGCCAGCATTTGTGATCAAAGCGACTTTATCACTTAATATGGATGGAGTGCTGGCATTCGTACTTCCCGGAGAACTTCTCCAAGTTAAGTATGCAGAGGAAATTCAGGATTTTCTCTGTGAACAATTCGAATATATTGAACTAGTATCCTTTCAAGAACTGATCTTCCCTGCATTAGGTCAGGACGTTGTAATTTTGTTGGCGTACAAGAAGTCCCCAACGCGAGGCATTTACCACGCACAAGCACGCAATATCGAATCTCTCAGCCATCCTTTGGAATTTTCACTTCGCACTTCTGTTATCTCAACAAACAATATCAAATGGTCGAATTTCATCCTTGAGACGAGCGAATTCGAATTTATTGCCGAACTTGCTGAAAGGACTCTCAAAGTTTCTGATTATTGCACATCAACACCAGGTATCGTTACCGCTGCAAATAAGTTCTTCATTGTCAATCAAGAAACTGCTGAAAAGCATGAATTAATGTCTTTCTGCAAGCCGATACTACAAAAGTCTGAATTAGTTGGCAATGTTGTTTGTTTAGACGAAACCATATTTCAGGAATTAGTTGCCAATGGCAAACCCTGCTATTTGATAGATATCGGTGACGAAGATCCCAATACACTCCCGCAAGCAGTTCAAAAATACCTACAGAGTGGTAAGGAAAGAAATCTGCATAAACGCTACAAAACGAGCCGTAGAAATCCTTGGTACAATATTCCATCTGTTTGGGTACCAGATGGAGTGATTTTTAAGCGTTGTCACATATACCCAAAGCTTCTGAAAAATAACGCCGAAGTATTATTTACAGATACTGCATATCGTATTCGAATGCGTAATGGCTTTGACATTGATAGTTTCATCTGTTCGTTCTACAACTCACTTACATTAGTGTTTTGCGAATTATTTGGTCGCTTTTATGGGGGAGGGGTTCTCGAATTAACCCCAAATGAGTTCCAGAAATTACCTATACCATACAAGCAAATCTCTACAGAAGAATTTAGTAGGTTCAAGGAAACATTCACAAACCAAAAACCGATAGAAAGTTTTCTAAAGTCTATTGATAACCAATTTTTAGAACCTATCGGACTACAGCAAGCCGAAATCGAACAAATATGGGCAATACGTCAAAAGCTTCTCGCGCGCCGATTGAGAAGTAAATCACTAAACATGTGATACGTTTCCTCATGCTCACCACCTGGAAAACCCGCACCCGCCAATTCAAAACCATAAACCTGCGCCCTCTCCCTGGCCTGCCACATCTATCAATAGTTGGGCTTCGGGCTATTGCCCATTGCACGCTACTCGTAAGGTCCAAGAAAACGTTCGCCATTGAAATGAATCAGATGTGTACTCGCCTCCAGCACCCAGACTTCGGTTTCCCAGGAAATTTCACCGACGTATTTTGCCATATCGCTACGGCTCAGAAAGGCAGTGACATAAACCAGCCCCGCGCTGGAACTCTGGAAAAGAACGGACAATTCTTCGCGCCGTTTCGGATCCACTGGCCCATGGCTTGTGACAGCTTCAATGAGAACCAGCCATCCTTTTTCAATGTGATGGATTACGACATCGGGCATCTTGCCGTGTATACCAACCACAACTCCCAATGTACGCATCGCCTCCTCATCAAAATATCTCCACTTTCCTCCCGTATCACCCACATAAAGTACGTGACCGCCGGGGACAAAGCGTGGAGCGAACTCATCGAGGATAGCCTTCACAAGTCTGCTGTGATCGCCAGGAGTCAAATATAACTCCTGCCCTTCAGCGAGAGTAACCGGGATCATTTTCATCTCACGCGCCCTGGCATAGCGTTGCTTCAGAGATTCTGCTGTGTCCAGATAGGCCTGAAGACTGATACCCCACTGAGGCGAGTCAAACGTTAAGCACAGAGCAAGCGCGTTAGGTTCAATCTGGTAACAGTATTTCGGACTGTTGACTGGTCTGCCTGGGTCATCTGGATTTGGGATTGCCAATCCGGCCTGCACGAATTGGTGCATCGTCTGTCTGCGAAAGGTTTCACGGGTGTTGGGCGCATATTGCCGCCCGTACTGGTCACGACAGAAATCCATAATCGGTGTGATTCCGATCAGTGGGGCTTTAGCTTCAGGCCAATCGGTGGCTGGCCTCAAATCGAGAAGGGCAAGAAGAGTATACGCAGATCGATCATTCAGTTGCCCTCTGGGAAAGCCAAGACTTTCCAGAATACTTATTGCTTGTTCGATCTTCTGTTTTGCGCTGACGGGATCTGTAGATTGAATCTCTGCCATTTGTTGAATCTCTTGCTCGAGTAAAGTATCGATTTTGTGTTGGGATGGAAATTCTTCTTCTTCTTCAGCATACCGCCCCAATGCAGCAAGCATTTCTCTGCTGGGATATTGCAACTTTCTCAAATCTGTCGCGTTGACCTGTGTATGGCCGTTAAATTGTCGAAAATAGCTATCGACAAGTGTAGAATTCAAAAATACGGCAAGACCTTTTGCAATATCTCTCGGCAATCCAGCGTAGTTGCAATGATAAACGTTCAGATGATTTTCAAACCCTACAACCTGAGAAGGTATCTGTGAAGAATCAAACAGAGCAGCAACCACGCGGCGTGGTTCCTCTTTCGCTGAGAAACGTCTGACCAGCACATAATCGCCAGATGGCAAGAAGAGCGATGCCGTCTGCTCGGAAATGGCAATGGCATTCGGTTTTCGCCCCCCCAATTTGGGCCATCGGATATAGCCGTCCGCAAAGTGGGTTGGATAAATGAGGGGTGCGCTCCCTTCTTCAGGTAAATCTCTTAGAAATTCTCTGGCGCGAAAATCGACGACTCGACCCGTAGATACCCCAATCCCCAATTCCGTCAATGAACATCGGAATTGATCGATTCGCTCTTGTACGAATGAGTCCATTTCGCTCGTCGCCAAATGGATAATCTGGTCGGGGTCATCTGGGCGAACCACCTGATTGTATTCTACTTCTCGCAAAGTCATACCGTCCTCCGACGGACCGTGGCTTGTGGAAAGCAGGACTTTTTCTTTAGCAGCAGTTTTGACGGCATGAAAGATGATATTTTCCTGTAAGATTTCGTCGCCCTTGAACGCTTCCTCTCTCGAATCAAAAATGTGTATACGCCGCAGTGCCATTGAGCCTAGAAATAGTTTACGGAAGGCTTTGAAGTACGGGCCATTGCAGAAACTACGAGGCGTAATAGCAACCAATTCTCCACCCGGTTCCAACAATTCAACAGCAATTGCCAGAAAAGCAGTATACAGATTGCTGGTTTCAATTCCTACGCTGCTCAATAACCGTCGATGAATTGAGTTACTACTTATTTTTTTGTAGGGAGGGTTCAGAATTATCCGATTAAACGAATGTCGAGCAACCGGGAACAACCCCATACGCAACATTTCTGTCCCCGCGTGAATAAAGTCTTCTGCTACTACCCTACTGTCAAATTTAACTGCCTGGCTCCGACAATCTTGCTGGCAGGCTAAATGGATAGAGTAGAGATATTCTGCCAGCAACGGTTCCTGTTCATAGGCAATCACCGAAATCTCGGATGGTTGGCTGCTACGCTGCAACATTTCTTCCACAAACGCGGCGGTCAACGCACCAGCACCCGCACCCGCGTCCAGAAGACGAACCTTCCCCGGAATTTCTCCAAATAATGACGCCATAAAACAGGCTACAGGCGGTGGAGTAAAGAATTGCCCCATCTGTGACCGCTGTTTTCCGTTCAGCTTCCCATATACTTCGACGCGGAATTGATCTGCGCGTTCTGTCAGACCCGCAAATTCATTGCCATTAATAGGGTAATGAGTGTTGTATTCCTCTGGTGTTTCCATACGAGTCAATATACCATCCGCCATCTCTACCCGCAACCGATGACTCTTTCTTTTGTCGCCTGCTGGATTAGATATCCTCCACTCCCAATACACCGCCGGCCCGCCGCATCTGAGAATCGAATGCTGGTTTGGTATAATGCAACGGGTCACTGCGCTTCAGAAAACGAGAACAGGAAAGGACTGACACACAATGAACTCAGCCAAACAGATCGAGAAACGCCTCACGCAAGCACTTTTGCATGACGGCGAGATGGACTATGGCCTGTACGGATACGAACTCGAAGAACAAACGGAGAAGATGCGTGCATCGCTCGTTGAGGACCGGGATGAGTATGTTTTTGCAATCACCGAGAACACCGGGCATGTAGCGATGATGCTATTTGAAGCGACCGGTGCCGAGTATATCAACGAGGATGCGCGGGAACGATTGAAAACGTTATGGCCTGACGATGCTTACGACTACAATTTGAAGCTACTTATCCCCACACTTGCGGCTCAATTGAATAGTGAGATAATTCCCTTTACTGGGGTCAAAATAGCCCCGGAGGGACTCACAGCAGATAAAATGGGGCAATCTGCATAAATCCCCACTTGCTGCCCGCCAACGCAAACCCGTAGCCTATTGGGTGGCGGCGGGTGTCATCGTCCTTGTCTGGCAAGCATTTGGGCAAGTTCAGCTTCGGATTGTGCGGACATCTTTGACCGCGCAATCTCCCAAAGTTGGGCATCATCAAGAAGGGCCAGTGAGGCAAACTCAGCCGCTTCTCCGGCAGAAAAATCGTCAAGCGGCGGCAAGGTGTGGGCAATGTGTGGGCAAGCGAAGACTGAATGACTGATCCGATGGGCGCGCCAGTCTTCTCGGCCACCAACCGCGCCGAGCGCATCAGTTCGACCGTCAGTTCTAGTGTAACGCGTTCTAAAAGCGTCAATACCTCCATCGCTGTTTCCCTGCGTTTGGACTGAGTGTATCCGAGGAAGCACAAACTTTCAGCAATCGTTTTTTGCGAAGGAACAATCAATGACCTATCGCGATCCAGCTTTTCTGCGCGACCACATCCGCAGCCTCATCGACTTCTACCACCCGGCCTGTATTGACCGGGCATTGGGCGGCTATAACAACCAATTCCTGGATGACGGCACGATCTACGACAGGACGACCAAACATTTGGTGGGAACCTGCCGCTTCGTCTACAACTATTCGATTGCTGGGCTGCTTTTTGACGAAGACGAGTACCGGGAGGCGGCTGCCCACGGGCTGCATTTTTTGCAGGATTTTCATCGTCAAGCGGACGGGGGCTTCGCCTGGATTTTGCAGGGACGGACGGTGGAGGATGACACGCGCCACTGCTACGGCCACGCCTTTGTCCTGCTGGCCGCGGCGACCGCAACCAAAGCGGGCATCGCCGGGGCAGAGGAACTGATCGCCGATGTCTACGATCTGCTGGAAAGTCGCTTCTGGGAGCCGAACGCCCGGTTGTACGCGGATGAAATCGCCGCGGGCGATTGGGCAGCCGTTGCGCCCTATCGGGGACAGAACGCCAATATGCACCTGTGCGAAGCGCTGCTCTCTGCGTTCGAGGCGACCGGCGACGAGCGCTATTTGGAGCGGGCGCACCTGTTGGCCCGGCGTATCTGCGTGGAATTGGCCGACGCCACTGGCGGACTGATCTGGGAACACTACTGGCCCGATTGGCAGCACCACTGGGAATACAACAAAGACGACCCGCAGAATCTCTTCCGACCCTACGGCTATCTACCCGGCCACTTTGTGGAATGGGCCAAACTGCTGCTCATTCTGGAACGCTATCGCCCGCAAGAGTGGTTATTGCCCACAGCCCAGCATCTCTTTGACGTGGCTATGCAGAAAAGCTGGGACGCCGAACGGGGCGGGATGCACTACGCCTTTGCTCCGGACGGACAGGTGCTGGACACAGACCGCTACTATTGGGTGCATTCGGAAGCCTTTGCCGCCGCGGCCAGCCTGGCGTGCAAAACGGGCGATGGACGTTACTGGGATTGGTACGACCGGCTGTGGCAGTACGCGGACAAGCACTTTGTCGATCACACCTACGGCGGCTGGTACCGCGTTCTGAATGCAGCGGGCCAGAAGCAGAGCAACCAGAAAAGTCCGCCCGCCAAGACCGATTACCACCCCCTGGCCGCTTGCTACGAGACGCTCGTTTGCCTCAACCGGACGGCAATAAGTATGACGAGCTAACCGAACGTCGATGCAAAATTTTAACGCAAAGAGGCAAAGACGCGAAGAACGACAGGAAATCCCATTTCTTTGCACTCTCTGCACCTTTGCGCTAAAAATCACCCCTCAATCGCAATCGCCCGCACAGGTGAGCCATCGCCGCCGTCTATTTTCAGGGGCAAGGCGATGAACTCGACAACCGCCTGGCGCAGTTCGCGCAGATTGGTCAGACACTCCACAATCACAATATTTCCGCCCAGCAGTGTGCGGTGGACTTCGGTCAACTCGGCTTTGTTCTCCGGACGCAGGGAAGCGACAGAAGGCGTTTCCACACCCACCAGCGCCACCTGCCGTTCCACCAGCCAGCGCGCCAACTCGGCGGAGATGCGGGGCATATCGGGCCGGTAGTCGGGCAGTTCCGCGTGGAGCGACCAGTCCGAGCGGATGAGCAGACGGCAGCCCGGCGTCACTTTGGCCGCGTGGGGCAGCAGGTCGGCGACTGTATGCAAGCCGTTGGGTTCCACCGACGAAAGGTCGATGACGTGGGCCGGGCCGACCAGTTGGGCCAACGGCCAGCGGTCAATAGTATTGCCCCCGTCCAGAAAATGCAGAGGCGCGTCCATATGCGTCCCGGAG
>Ga0335396_10006829_pt1 | contig 11162 bp, 7 predicted proteins | sample FRY02_FD_205743 | JGI IMG/M metagenome (GOLD analysis project Ga0335396, IMG submission 205743) | Freshwater microbial communities from Lake Fryxell liftoff mats and glacier meltwater in Antarctica - FRY-02 (spades assembly) (version 2) | ecosystem: Environmental > Aquatic > Freshwater > Ice >... | reverse complement strand
TACTCTAATTAATAGCATTAGTTCCGCCCCGAGTTTTGGAAGACTAAGGTTAAAATACTGAACAAAAGATGAAGTTTTGTTGAACAGTTATTAAAATTTTAAAACTCTAAATACCAATTATTGTAGAAAAAATTACAAAGTATGTAAGGATACAATAACAATTTTTTGTCGCCCGACAAATATGAGTAATTAATCGACAAGCGCAGACAAAGCACAAGGCCCAAATGTCAGAATCAAATTTACAAAAAGAACCAGCAAAAAACAACCCAGTTGTTGAAACTGAAAAATCTCAGGAAAAAACAGTAAGCACCAGCCCAAACAACAATGAACCATTAAAAAACGAAACTAGAAATGAATCGGCAACGATAAACGCACAAGAAGCAGCAATCCTTGTAGGATTAGAAAAAAAAATCGACCTATTACAGTCCTCTTTTGAAGAAAAATTAAAGTTCGACTTGTCCAAGGAAAACCAAATAAATAATTTGCACTCCGAATTGCAAGCATATAAAAACGGCTTAATGTTTAAAATCCTAAAACCCTTAGTTTTGGATCTGATAACCATTCATGACAATATCGGAAAAATAGCTACTGAACACAGAAAAACTGCCTCAGAAATCGATGTAAAACTATATGAAAGTTTTCAAACGGATATTGAGGATACACTGTACAGGTATGGCTTTGAAGCATTTTCAACAGGGGAAGATGTAATCGAGTTTGATTCCAAACGCCAAAGAGTAGCAAAAACCATTCCCTCAAGTGACGCCTTAATGGATCGTAAGATTGCTGAACGCCTAAGAAAAGGGTTCACTTATGAAGGCCTTGTTATTCGGCCTGAAATAATATCAGCTTACACATATAAACCAACACCTAACAGCTAATTTAAAAACGGAGAACCAATATGACCAAAAATATGAAAAAAGTATATGGTATTGATCTTGGCACAACATATTCATGTATTTCTTATGTTGACGATCATGGAAAACCAGTCATCATACCTAATTCCGAAAATGAAAGAATCACACCTTCTGCGGTTTTTTTTGATGGCAACAATGTGATTGTAGGTGGTGAAGCTAAGGCTAATTCAAAACTTCAGCCCAACGCTGTTGTTGAAATGGTTAAGCGAAGTATGGGCGATGCCAATTATTTATTTGAACACAATGGACAAACATATAGAGCAGAAGAAATATCTGCCTTAATTTTAAGAAAATTAGTTGGAGATGGGGAACAAGTTACTGGCGAAAAAATAACTGATGTAATAATTACTTGCCCAGCATATTTTGGGGTGAACCAGCGAGATGCCACCGCAAAAGCTGGAGAAATTGCCGGATTAAATGTTCGATCAATTATAAACGAACCAACCGCAGCAGCTATTGCTTACGGATTAGATCGTGAAAAAGATCAAGTAGTACTTGTATTCGATCTTGGTGGTGGAACTTTTGACATAACCATGATCGAAATAAAAGATGGACCAATCACCGTTTTATGCACTGGGGGAGATCACAATCTTGGTGGAAAAGATTGGGATTCAAGTGTTGTAAAATACTTAGCGGACCAATTTCGGGAACAAACCGGAACCACAGAGGATATCTTGGATGATTCTGAAACACTTCAGGATTTATACATTAATGCCGAACGTGCAAAAAAATCACTTTCTGTTCGCGATAAAGCACCAATATCAATCACCCACTCCGGACAAAAAGCAAAGGTGGAATTATCCAGAGAAAAATTTGATGAGCTTACAGCCCCTTTGCTTGAACGAACAGTTGTGTTAACAAAACAAATGCTGGATGAAGCTAAAATCAAAGGAAATATTCGCTATGATAAAATCCTTCTTGTTGGAGGATCAACAAGGATGCCTCAGGTCAGCAAACGGCTAAAAGAAGAATTTAAAATTGAATGTGAGTCCTACGATCCGGATGAATCAGTGGCCAAAGGAGCCGCCATATATGGTTGGAAACTTGCTCTCGATGAAGAAATTAAAATAGCAATAGCATCGAATACCGGCCAAAATGCAGAAACTCTAAATATTGAAAATATTTCAGAAGCCGAAATAAAGAAGGCTGAAAAAGCTGTTGCTGAAAAATTTGGTTTATTGCCATCCACGGTTTCCAAAGCGGGCAAAATAGCGCTTAGGAATGTAACCAGCAAAACTTTTGGAATTGTAATAACCGATCAAAAAGAAAAAGAAATGGTATCAAATCTTATATTCAGAAATGACAAAATCCCATCAGATGTCACTAAAGAGTTTGGGACATTATTATCGAATCAAACCAATGTTAACATTAGACTTATGGAGGGTCTGGAACTAAAGGAGATTGTTGAACTAAATATGTGCTCAGAAATTGGAAATGTCATTTTGGATTTACCCTCAGATTTACCAGCAAACTCGCCTATCATTGTAAATTTTAACCTTAATGAACAAGGTTTAATGGTAGTAACAGCAACAGACCCCAAAAGCAAAAATGTCAAGAAATTAAAAATTCAAACTGCAAGTGTAATGTCTGAGGAAGAAGTCGAAAAGGCAAAATCCCGCGGAATGGCACTTGTGGTATCTTAAGAAATTTCGGCTCTGCGCCAAAGAAACTAAATTTCATGTCCCAAGAAAATTATTTTTTGCTTTTAGAACTTGATCCATCCGAGAAAGACCTTTCGAGGATTAACAAAGCAATTGAAAAAATGCAGGTAAAATGGTCAAAAGATCGCAACCACCCCGCAAAAGGCAGATTAGCCCAAAAAAATCTTGAACAACTTGATAACATTCGGAAAGTAATGCGTGAGGATAACTCCGAGCGAAATGAAATGGCTAGAGCTGCCAAAACGGTTGAAACCGATAATCTAAAAAAAGTTTTCCAAAGTTTAGAAGAATTATTAGCAATTTTTATACCAGATGGGTTTATAAATGAAATTCAACTAAATGATTTATTTAAAAAGTTTAAATCCCAAATTTCAGAAAAAGAAATAAGAGAAAGAATTCTTTCCTCAAAAATTGCAATCAAGAAAACAAACAGCACTTTCGAAAAACCAATATCTGTAATTGACAAAAACATATTTAAAGAAATATGTGAAAGGCTAAATTTCCTAAAGGTTTTTGATCTTTATTCATTTTTAGGCTTACACCAAGAATCAAAAATAAAAGATCTTGAAGCAAAAGCAAAACAGCTTTACTCCGAAATCCAGAATGTCAACAATAAAACGGCTGAGATAACAGCTAAACAAGAACTTCTCGGTCACTGCCTGAATCTATTCAAAGATATAGATGGAAAAGAAAAATATAACAATGCACTGAAAGAAGCAAAACTTCATGAATTAAATGACTTAATAGAATTATCCTCCAAAGGCGGAAGCATCTCATCAAAACAAATGGAAGTATTAGTTAGTATAGGGGCACAAAAAGGAATTTCGGTCAGCGATAGTAGGCAATATATCATAAGTTTTATAAACAAAATGAATATTACTAAATGCGTTTCCTGCGAACACCCCAACGACAAAGAAGAAAGGGCGTGTATAAATTGTGGAAAACCTCTTTACACAGATTGTCCGAAATGTAACAACTTAAATGCACATAAAAACGAGGTGTGCTTCAAATGCGGATTTTCACTTTCCAGAGCACCAGAAATCACCAAATTAATAGGTGAAGCCGACTTTGCGATTTCTCGTGGTGATATGACTTTAGCCCAGGCATTATTAAAAAAAATAGAAGCTATCTGCCCAGACTCATCAGATATGAGACGACGGTTTGACGATATTTCCAAAATCAAAAAAGACCTACAAAAATATTTAGAAAACATAAATAATGCATTAACCGCAGGAAAATGTCTCAAAGGATTGGAACTTATAGCCGAACTCAAACAATCATATCAGGGAATTTCAATACCAAGTGACATTGAAGATTTACTTCGTAACTCAGTTGAAAACGCAAGAAAGAATTATACGATAGGTCAAAAATGTTTAGCTTCAGGAAAAACAGAGGAAGCATATGAATATTTTTTAAAAGCACTTTCTTCATGCAAAGATTTTAAAGATGCACAAATGGCTTCTAATTTGTGCAATCCTTCACCACCAGAAAATCTTTTTGCAAAACAAAGTCCAGACGGAATCATTCTCTCGTGGAAAAAAAGCTTTGCAAAAGGTGCAAAGGCTTACGAAATAGCCAGAAAAATACAATCTGACCAATCACCATTTACGCCAAAACATATAATTGGAAAAGTTTCCAATGAAACTTTCTCAGACAACAAAATCATTCCGGGAGAAATTTACAACTATGGTGTATACACTAACCGCGATGAGTGTATTTCAAATACTCCGACTGTGGTAGGCCCAATTTTATATGTCTCTAATGTAAGTGAAGTAAGAGTAATACCAGGAAATAAAACCGTCAGTATTGAATGGGAGGCGCCATTAAAAGCAATCAATATTGAAGTCTGGCGTAATGACAAAACAAAACCTAAAAAACGAGGGGATGGTAAACTTTTAAATTCCGCGACTTTAAAATCAGTTTCTGACACAAACCTTGCAAATGGACAGGATTATGGCTATCTGATAGTTGCGGTATTCAAAGGAATAGACGGCAAACCCGTCTATTCTGATGGTGCATCAGTTATAACAACTCCAAATGAATTACCCGCCCCCGTATCGCATTTAACAATTACAATTAAAGGAGTTAAGATAAATATATCTTGGTCAGCCTCAATAAATACCGGGGTCCAAATATATAATTGCATCAACAAACCTAATTATAAACTTGGGGATTTAATCCCAATTTCTGATTTAAACAAATTGGGAAACAGAATTCCTAGTTTAGGACCAAATTCCGCACAAGGAAATGTAGATCCAAATAACCTACTTCATCTTTTTCCTGTAAGCATTGCCGGTTCTGTGGCGGTGGCGGGAAAGCCAATAACATTAAATTGGTTTGATGATATAAGCGAGCTTAAGGTTTCAACAAATGGAAATGAATTGTTTGCAACATGGAATTGGCCCCAAAAATCAGAAAGTGCCCTTATAGCAATACGGCCAGATTGTTTTGCTGGGAGTCACGAAGATGATAAATCAAATAAAATTATTTATGAAAGATACAAGTATGAAAAATATGGTGGATACCGTGTAAATGCACCGTCCTTTAAGAAAATTTACATAACTGTTTTTGCTATAATAAAGCAGGGAAATCAAGAATATTATGCATCAGGCTGTTCAGAAGGCGCCCGCAAATATTTCCCCATCGGTCAATACTGCGCATTAAAATACCGAATATCCAAAGCAGGTAAATGGTTTAAACCATCTAATGATTACTTGTTGAAAATAACCCCAAGCATTAATACAATTTTGCCTGACATTGTTCTAGTTGCAAAAACTAATGGAATTCCTTTAGATCCAAATAATGGAACGATCATTTTAAATATACCAAAAGGTTCAATGTGTTCACCGGATCAACCATTTGAAAAAACATTCAGGCCACCAGATGATTTCAATGAAAAATGGCGTACAAGATTATTTTATTTAGATGAACAATTATGTGGCCTGCTAGATATTGAAGAAGAATAAATTATTTTAGGAACATAAACAAATGGCATTTATTAATCCACTAAGTAAAGCAACATGCCCTTTTTGTTTCTACAGTTTCCATTTATCCAAAGCTCCGAGGAGGTTGACGGATGCAAATCTTACATCAATTAAAGACTCAAAGATGGGAAGGTTTTTAAGAAGACCAGATCCTGAACTGGGTGCCGTAACAGAACCTTCAGATTTCCCAACACTAGAAAAATTATTTAGGAAAATATTCATTGCGGATGATTGGAAAAGCGGTCACAAAAAAATCTGCCCTAATTGCCACATGTATCTGCCCCATGCTACTGCGAGCGGACAATTAAACAGCAAGACAATTGCAATCATTGGTGCAAGAAGTTCTGGCAAAAGTAATTATATTGGTGTTTTGTTAAATGAACTGGAGAACCGTTACGCAGATGAAGTAGGATTTGCGTTATATGATCAAGAAACTTATTCCGTAGATCAACAAAAACAGATCAGTTCAAAAAAATTATATAAGGAAAGATATGGGTCTAGGCTTTATGGAAACAATAAAATCTTTGCGATCGAACAAAACAAATCCGCTAGTCAAGATGCATCACTGCGGATACCATTAATCTATAGATTAGAATTCCCAAAATTTAAATTCCAAAAACTGTTTTCATTTTTCAAGCCAGCAGTATCGATGGATCTTGTGATATTTGATGCGGCCGGAGAAGATTTGCAAGATCCACAGGCAATGGAGGAACTTTGCCGTTACCTTTTAAATTCATCTGGCATTTTAATTTTAATTGACCCTCTTCAATTTGATCCTATTAGACAGAAACTTTACGGAACAAAAGAAGAATCACAAAAAGCAAAAATTGATTTTGATGCCTCAGATATGATAGCAAGGGTGGCAAATTTATTTCAATCAAGAGGCGGCTTAAAACCTGGACAAAAAATTACGATACCCACGGCTTTTGCTTTTTCCAAATTTGATCTTATAGAAAAATTGATTTCTCCTCAATCAGTATTACATAAAAACAATATTCATAAAGGAGGGTTTAACATTAAAAATTGCCTGAAGGCCTCGGAGGAAGTGGCTGAATTTACAAAGGAATGGGAAAGCAATAAATTATCGAATTTAATATCACGAAAATTTAAGTCCTATTGTTATTTTGCACTTTCAGCCTTGGGGCAATCACCCAAGGTTGGGGATTTGCAGATTGATAGAGTTAAACCAAAAAATATAGCAGACCCTCTTCTATGGTTGTTGTGGAAAAACGGTTATATACCCTCGATCTAATACCCAATCATTTTATACGGAAGCACCAATGAAACAGTTATATTACACATCATGTAGAACAGGAAAAAGCATTGGAGGAAGCAGCGGCTTCCAGGTCAGAGCAACTTCACCAAATTTACCTCCAGACCGCTTGCGTGCGACAATACCATATGTAGGATATTCTTTACCTCAGAATATAATTCCAAAAGAAGATACGCATTTAACATCGCCTATTAGGCTTGCATTCCTAATTACCCCAGATGAGGAAAAGCTTTTGTGCCATGGGGCGTACATTGGAAAAGACCCTATGACGGGAAGATTTGGAAACTTCTTCTCCCACGCATTATTAAATCTTCCAGAAAATCTAGAAGCAGGAGAGGCCATCCTCACATGGAAAAGCAAGTTTTGGAAAAAAACCGATTATGATGGAGATTCTAATCTTGAAGAAATTGAATCATTGCCAGAAGGAAATATCTCAGCCTCTGATTTTAATAGCTTCTTAAAAATTGAAGCTAACAAAAAAATGTTTCGGTTTTTATTGCAAGCAATATTAATTGTAAAAGAAGGAGGAAGGATTTTTATAGCTGCATCAGCGGAGGAAGTAGCCCTTTGCATTTTTGGAATAACGCAGTTATTACCCAAAACGGTTCTTAATAATTTAACTTTTTCTACTTATGAATCAGACCCCCTTTCATGCGGGGCAAAATTAATCGGAACCTGGTTAGGAGACAACCACGAATCAGAACTTCCTTCCTCTTGCTTCCGAGGAACAAACATTGGATATAACAAAATAACTGAAAAAAAAACTGGAGGGGTACCGGAAGAGAACATTTTTACTAACTTTTGCATTTCAGCTATAACATCTGAAAAAGGTTTTGAAACTGTAACAAAGTTTCGAAAACAATGTGAAAACCTTGAAATAAACTCAATCGCTCTTTTTCTCACATATTTCTTTTTTCGTACAAATAAATCAAAACCACTGTCCAATGATGATTCATTGGTTTTGTTTTCAAGTACAAAAATTGCAGGGAGTATTTTAAAAGGTAAAGAAATTGCAAAGGATATATTTGACTTTGTAAAAACTACTGCAATTTTAAATAATATTTTCTTAGCATCAAAATTAAATGAAGAATACCACCAAAAAATTTATCCACTCATCGGACAAATCGTTAACGACCACCCTGACTTAATTGCTTATCTTAAAAATAATAATGACGAATTGTTCAAAAGAATAAACTCTTGGGTTTGCTTAACCTCATTCATGACAACCCCAACTTTCACCAAATCAATTCTAAATTCTATTTCACATGGAATTAAAATTGACATTAATGCAAACCCTAAACAAGAAAAAGCATTGTCTCAATTGATTGACCTTACAATAATTACAATGCTTCAAAAGAAAAATCACGATTATGATGAAATTAATTCAAGCTTGAAATTATTTTTTATGTGCCTTGGTCCTGCTGTCACTAATCATGCGGATCTTTTCAAATTAATAAAAAAACCGTATGAAAAAAATAAAAAATCTTATCCATATAGTACTGTTTTACGAGAAGCCCTTATTTCAATAGGACTGGGTAACGACATAGATCACCCGGAATTCAATCCCGATTCCAGTCCTGATCTGAGTTGGAAATCCTTTGGGAATAGGCTAACTGATGATCTCAAATATTACATTGCAGAATTCAAGAATAAGTCGGAAAAAAACAAACTTAAAAAGCTTGATAACAAAAATATGAAATGGAATAAAGAAGCAAAAAAACGTTGGATTGAGTATACGGAAGACTTAATTGACCGCCGAACATTGTGGCAAAAAATTTGCATAAGATTCATACTGTTCAGTAAAATATTTTTATTATTAACAGTACTTTTAATACCCCTTGTAGTTTTGGATGAATTAAAATTTAAGCGTATTATGCCTTATACGCGATTCCTTAGTTGTATAGATTGTATAAAAAATATGATTTGGGGACCTGCAACAGAACCCCCCAAATCAAACGATCAAAACATAAACAAATAAAGGTACCCCGCCCATGGTCAAAAAATCTGAAAAGACATTTTTTTTGTCATCAAAATGGCTTTTAATTAGCTCATCTATAGTATTTGTAAATTTAATAGCAGCCTATTTTTTTCAATCATCAATATTAGCAATACTTGGATTCATTGTTGGGGTATTTCCTCAAGCAATTGCAAGTTTGATACTTATTTTTTTTATGCTGAAAAACATCTTCTACCAATATGCAAAAAAAATTTACCATACATGTCCAAAATGTTCTAATCAAGCATTTCCTTTTTATATTTGCCCAGGTTGCGATAAAAATTTAGAAGGACTTCAACCTTCAATTTACGGAATTTTTAATGTTCAATGTAGTGGTTGCGATCAATCGCTTCCCACCATAGACTCTGGAGGTCGTTCATTACTTAAAAAGATTTGTAGTCATTGCAATGAAGATATGGCCCACTCCAAATTGGGAAAACAATCTGAATATCGATTTGGGATTGTCGGTGCCAGGTCTAGTGGAAAAACAACATTAATGATATCGGCAGTTTCTGCATTGAAAATAGAATTTGCTGAAAAAAACGAAATCGAAATAAGTTTTGGAGATCCAGTAGAAGAACGGGAATTTAATAAAAACAATAAAAGTCTTGAAACGGGATTTGTATTACCCCAAACCCCACGCTCTTTTCCAAAAGCACTTACAATTTCATTGACGCCAAACCATGGCAATGGCGTTCTAATTTATATTTATGATGCTGCAGGTGAAGATTTTACTGAAGATGAGGAAAGATTAGAAAAACATCCAATACATCTTTATGATGGTATTTTGTTAGTGGTTGACCCTTTTGCCGAAAGAGGGGTTCGGGCTGGCCTTGTTGGGAAATTTGACATAGAAGAAATTGATCTGAATAATCCCGCAGAATTTGATGCTACTGAAGTTCTCGGCAGGTTAATTAATGTTTTGGAAAGAGTACTTAAGGTTCGGGTGGGAGGAAAATTCCCATTACCCCTTGCAATAGTTACAACTAAGATTGATGCTTTTGATTCACTAAATTCAATAAAACGAAAACCTTTTGGCGGATGGTATTTCAGCCTTACCGTTGCTGCTGACGATGCAGAATATCATTCTTCAAGAATTCGTAATTTTTTACAAAAAGCTGAACTTGGAAATTTTATAAGGCTTGCGGAATCAAGGTTTGCTAGAGTTTGTTATTTTGGAGTAAGTGCACTTGGGCGAACAGATGATAATTATGGTGGTATAGCCTTTAAATCTTTTGGTGTTTCAGCACCATTTGTCTGGCTGGCTTATTATTCAGGTGCGTTAACAGATGAAGATTCATGGGAAAGAGCATTTGCAAATGCCCATATCAATTTTATTCGGTCACTTAGAGGTACCGAGGGGCCGGTATTAGCTAGATGGTCATGGCTGATTCTTTTTTGCCTATTATTATTTTTGATAAGTGTCTCTTTTTTGATTTTTTTATTTATGCCAGCCTTACTTATAGCTTTAACAATTGGGATACCTGCTATAGGTTTGCTTTTTCTTTACGGTTGGCTTTTTGCAGTCTTAGTTTTTCGAAGGTTTTATTAAATTTTTGAAAAGGATATCTATAACGATTATTAAGTCCGTTCTGCAAAATACAAGTGCCAAAAAAGCGCATTCAATTAGGCTTTTTAATTACCTGCTTGGCAAAAGCGTGGGAAGTTTATTTTCAGGCTCAGCGACCGCGCCGGCAGGTGAGTTAGTCGAAAATAGCCGGTCATCGTAGATGCGAATCTGCACCGATGCCATTGCTGGAGTAACTGGGATGTGCCGTTCGTTCCTAGGCGAGTTCTTTTTGAATGCTGCTGATAAAGATGCGTTTGCGCTTCATGCGAGCACCTCCCAATGGCCGCCCTTGCGAGGGCCCACGAACCTCAGCTTCCCAGATTTGACGAGCCTTGAGCTGGCGCGTTCGACGGCGCTCAACGATTTCCTGATCGCCGTGGCGACTTCTGCCAGAGTTGCGTGCGGGGTTGTTCTGAGGAATCCGAGGATCATTGCTGGTGTTTTCACCTGCGTTTCTACCTGCGTTTCTACCTGCGTTTCTACCTGCGTTTTTCCTAGCGGTGTCCGTTCGGTGAAGTACAGGTGGCAAAAAGCGAATTGAATCAGGTTTTTTGATTACCTGCTTGGCAAAAGCATGTGAAGTTGATCCGCAGGAGTGGTGGGTAACTTGATCAGCGTATCTCGCAGATAAGTCCAAGGATTGATTCCGAACTGTTGACAGGTGGCAGTGAAGCTTGACAGAATGGCTAACGACTTCCCACCTCGATCAGAACCAAAGAACAACCAATTTTTTCTGCCAATAGCAAACGGCTTGATCGCTCGTT
>Ga0335396_10006822_pt1 | contig 11168 bp, 17 predicted proteins | sample FRY02_FD_205743 | JGI IMG/M metagenome (GOLD analysis project Ga0335396, IMG submission 205743) | Freshwater microbial communities from Lake Fryxell liftoff mats and glacier meltwater in Antarctica - FRY-02 (spades assembly) (version 2) | ecosystem: Environmental > Aquatic > Freshwater > Ice >... | reverse complement strand
CTGAAAAATCATTTGCCAGAAAATACTATTTGTATAGAATAGGGAAGAAATAACTTATTTTTCCCCATGAATACATATGCCATTACTTCTCAATCTGAGAATATTCAGAAAATCTGGATCAAGAGAAGCGGTTTTTTCCGATTATCAGAGATTGTGCAGCTAAGTGTCAGGAAGTGACAATAAATTCCGCCATTCTTCATTTAATTCTTAATTTATACTATGAAACCCCTTGATTGACGACAGAGAGACATCCTCGATTATCTCGAGGATAACCAAGAATACACGATTACGCTCATGGACATAGGAGAGGCAGTAGGGATAGATCATCCACAAAAAGTCCTTGATAAGATTGATCAGCTCATTCGCCGAGGCTATATAGCAAAGACTCCATTTGGCGGATATCAAGTTCTACGAAAATTTGAAGAATCAGACCAACTCTCTCTCCCATTTTTTGGTTTCGCACAGTGTGGACATGCAGGGAGCGCTATACTTGCTGAGTATCCACGCAAAAAACTCGAGGTTGATAAAGACCTCATCAATGAGGTAGAGAAAGATAGTTATTTTATCACTCGTGCAAAAGGGGACTCTATGGAACCATTTATTCACTCAGGAGATTTTCTTCTTATCAAGGTCCAAAGTGGTTTCAATCCTGAGGATCAGGTCATGGTCGTCCACAATGGTCTTCCAAAGATAAAAAAAGTCCTCTCAGACGGAGACCGACTTGTGCTCCGATCTTTCAATCCTGCATTTGGCGACTTCGTCGTCGATGAAGATGATGAAGCTGAGATAGTGGGGATAGTGAAAAAACGATTTCCCAAGGAGGCTTTTATTGTCTAGTGTTTTCTGTTTTCTCTGATAATTCCTGGATATACTATCTATATATCTTTTTATGGTCAAAAAACACCCACATCATATGAATCCTTTTTTCATTACGATTATCATAGTCGTAGTTCTAGCAATACTCTGGACAATAGGGAGCTGGCTCGCTGTCCGTACTATAGAAGAACCAGCCTATACAGTCGTAGAGCAGACATCTGGCTATGAGATACGAGAGTATGCGCCCTATATCGTCGCAGAAGTGGAAACTACAGGAGTACACAGCAATTCTCTGAATCAGGGCTTTAGACTCCTAGCAGACTATATCTTTGGAAATAATACAAAAGACGCATCAATAGCGATGACTGCTCCTGTGACTGAATCATTTTCTGAATCTATCGCCATGACAGCTCCTGTCGTCGAGCAGGGAAGGGGAGAGAAGAGACGTGTGACTTTTAGTATGCCATCCAAATATACGATGGAGACGCTTCCTCGTCCCAATAATTCTGCAGTAAATATTCGCCAGATTCCAGCACAGAAGATTGCAGTCAGGAGATTTTCTTGGTGGGCGAGCGATGCTCGTATTGATCGTATGCAATCAGTCCTACTCAATGCTCTTTATCGAGATAAGAGAGAAGTAATCGGTGACATAGGGTATGCGGGGTACAATCCCCCCCTCAGTGCTCCATGGATTCGTCGGAATGAAGTGATGGTAGAAATTCGCTAAATCGAAACTCTATTTTGACTCAAAAAAATCCGAGTAATCCCATTTTTCCTCTTCTGTATCATATTTTTTTCTACTTCCATTATTTGTATTTTATTTTTTTATAAAAAAGATTTGCAATACATCTCTTTTTTACTATTATGCCGCCACACATCATAACAGATTGCCTAAATTCATGGTCAAAGAAGAGAAAATACTTGCCTGAGGCACTGTCCTCGAGTCGCTCCCAAACGGGAGTTATCGTGTACAGATAAATTCTCTTTCTGGTCAGGATCTCGGTGATAATGGTATGGTTGTTTTTGGCCACGTTTCCGGTCATATGCGCAAGTGCAATATCTCTCTCATCAATGGTGATAAAGTAGATATCGAGCTGACGCCCTATGATCTCGAAAAAGGTCGCATTACTTATCGTCATAACGTAAATCATTCTGTATGAAAGTTCGTCCGTCAATAAAAAAACGTGATCCACGCAACGATGTTATCGTTGTTCGATGGAACAAGAGTCATACCAAGAGGTATGTCCGCATCGTCAATAAGAAAAATCGACGATTTAATCAGCGCCAAGGTTAAGGCCTCGTCAATGAAGAATTAAAAATTAAAAATGCAAAAATTTCTTTCTTAAAACTTACAACTAAAAACTAAAAACTTTTCTATGGTACGCATTTCTGGAGTCAACATTCCAAATCACAAACACCTCTGGGTCGCACTCACTTCTATCTATGGAGTTGGTCCAACCAGATCACAGGCTATCCTCGCAGCATGCAAGATAGAAACTAACCGCAAGGTTGAATCGCTCTCAGAAGAAGAGCTCGGTATCATCCGAGATGAGCTCAAGAACCACACACTTGAGTGAGATCTTCGTCGAGAGAAGACTGGTAATATCAAGGCTCTCCAAGATATCAACTGTTATCGTGGTGTTCGTCATAAAGCAAATCTCCCTGTTCGTGGACAACGTACAAAGACCAACGCTCGCACAAAGCGAGGTAAAAAAGCAACCGTTGCAAATAAGAAAATCGCCGCTAAATAATCCACTTATCTTCCTTTTATGGCTCAAACTCTTCGTCGAAATAAGAAAACAAAACGCGTTGTCGAACAAGGCGTCGTCCATGTTTCTGCTCTCTATAACAACACACACGTCAGTGTCTCTGATACTGAAGGAAATGTCCTCACATGGCACAGTGGTGGTCGTGCTGGATTCAAGGGTGCTCGTGAAGCAACTCCGTACGCTGCATCTATGGCTATGGAAAAATGTCTCGAAGAAGCAACTCGTCTCTACGGTCTCAAACGTGCTCATGTCTGTGTAAAAGGTGTCGGTTCTGGTCGTGATAATGCACTTCGTGCTATTGTCGCTGCTGGTGTCGAGATTGATTCTATCGTCGATGAGACTCCTGTCCCTTACAACGGGACAAAGAAAAAGAAGATTCGTAAGTTGTAATTCCCTTACTAAAAACTTCAAACTAAAAACTTAAAACTTTTCAATTATGCGTTATACTGGTCCAAAAAATAAACTCTGTCGTCGCGAAGGCAAGAACCTCTTCGGAAGTGAGAAATATTCTCAAGAAGGTTCAAAGCGAAAGCTTCTCGGTAAGAACGTAGGCCGAATGGGTCTCTACGGTCAGCAACTTCGCGCGAAACAATCTACCAAGCGTATGTTTGGCGTTTCTGAAAAACAATTCTCAAATTATTTCAAAAAAGCATCTCGTATGCACGGAAATAGTCTTGAGAATATGCAGAGACTTCTCGAGACTCGTCTCGATGTCGCTGTTCTCCGTGCCAACTTTGCTCGTACTATCATGCAGGCTCGTCAGTTTGTGAGTCACGCGCATTTCATCGTCAATGGTCAAAAGGTAGATATCCCATCATACCAGGTATCTATTGGTGACGTCATCGAAGTTCGTGAAAAACTCAAAGACACTCCACTCTATCGCACACTTCAGACTGAGTCAGAGGAATTCCTCAAAAACAACCAGTCAGGTCGTGTTTCAGGTGTAGACTGGATTGTAGCTGATCCAAAAGCATTCAAAATCACTATCAAGCGTCTCCCAGAGACACCTGATTATGATCAGAGCATCGATATGAAAAAAATTATCGAGTTTTATTCAAAATAGTTTAAAGTAGTAGTTTTTTTACTTCTCTATCTTTCTTCCCATGCACATCCTCCACACTATCATCGGTCTCCCAAAAGTCTCTGAACGTCGTATCGCTCAGGAAGATTTTTCTCAGGAATCTGTTTTTGATATTGCTCCTCTTCCACGAGGATATGGGATGACACTCGGACACGCTCTCCGACGCTCTATCATATCTTCTATTCCAGGGACACGTGTCACAGGAATCAAAATCGAAGGTGTCTCACACGAATATACGACCCTTCCTGGTCTCCATGAGAGTGTTCTCGATATCATGCTCAATCTCAAGAACCTCGTTCTCGACAAATCTGATACAGGCGTCACATGGATCACACTCAAGAAAAATAAAGCAGGAAAAGTCACAGCAGCTGATATCAAGACTGGTGGAGGCGTTGAGATTCTCAACAAAGACCTCTACATCACAGAAATTGATCGTGACGGATTTGAGCTCGATATGCAGATTCGTGTAGAAAAAAATGTCGGGTACAAATCAATCGATACACTCAAGAAAGAAGATGATGATGTGATGATTCTCGTCGTTGATGCGAGTTTTTCTCCTGTCATCAACGTGAGTACTGATGTTCGTAGCGAACGTTATGGTGATATGACTGATCTCGATCACCTCGCCCTCACTATCAAGACGAATGGTTCTATCACTCCCGAGAGTGCTCTCAAGTTCGGTGCTCAGATGCTTCGTTCATACTTTGACATCTTCTGTGATACAGAAGTTTTGGTAGAGAGTGAATTTATGGGTGATGTACGATCTCTCCGTGAAAAAGAAAAGAAAGATGCTCAGGCAACTGAACACCGTGAAAATTTTACACACATTGATTTCCTCGGACTCTCTCCACGCACACTCAATGCACTCGTCAATGGCAATATCCTCTCAGTTGAACAACTCGAAAAATGCACAGAAGCAAAACTCTCTTCTATCAAAGGCTTCGGAAAGAAGGCAATGGATGAAGTACGTGCTGCACTGGCAACACAGAGCAAAAAACTTCTCGGAGACGATTAAAAATTATAAACCAATAACTATCAACTATTAACTTTCGTATATGCGACACCGTTCCAAAAAACATCTAAAACTCAACTGACGTGACGTCAATCACCGCGATGCAGTTTTACGAAATCTGGCTTCTAGCCTCTTCGTTCACGGCAAAATAGCAACGACACAAAAACGTGCCAGTGCTGTTACTCCTCTCGTACACAAGCTCATCCGTGTAGCCCAAGAAAAAGACACTATGAATACGATTCGTGCACTTAGCGCGTCTCTCTATACAGAAACTGCATCTCGAGCTGCTATGGATTTTGCGAAGACAACGACGAGAACCTCTGGTTTCACTCGTACAACTCCGCTCAAATACCGTGTCGGTGACGCGAGTCTCCTTGTTACTCTTGAACTTGTTGCTTAATCTTTTCCACTACAGCCTTTCCTATGAAAACACTTTTCCCAAATAATATCGAACGTAAATGGTACATCATTGATGCCAATAGTCTCACGCTCGGACGTCTCGCGACGGTCATCGCTCAGAAACTTTCTGGCAAACAAAAACCTACGTATTCTGCTCATATCGATGGTGGTGATTATATCATCGTCACAAATATCGATAAGATCAAGACGACAGGTCGTAAAGAATCACAAAAAGAATATCACACTCATTCTCAGTATATGGGTGGTCTCAAGACTATAACCCTTGGTGAACTTCGTGCAAAAAAACCATTCGAACCTCTCAAGCTCGCAGTAGTCGGCATGCTTCCAAAAAATAGCCACCGTGATGCTATGATCCTTCGCATGAAGCAATTCCAAGGTTCTGAGCACAGTCATGAAGCTCAGACTCCAGAAATTATAACTCTCGCATAATACTCTTCACTATGAAATACACTTACGCTATTGGTCGTCGCAAAACTGCATCTGCTCAAGTCCGCCTCTTCGCTGGAAAAGGTGAATCTCAGATTAATGGTCGCCCACTCAAGGAGTACGTCACTCGCAATGATCTCCTCTCAGTGGTTCACGCTCCTCTCAAGGTAGCAGGCAACGAAGACTTTCACTTTTCTGTGATTGTTGCTGGCTCTGGTGAGAGTGCTCAGGCCCAGGCTATCGCTCATGGTATCTCTCGAGCACTTGTCATCATCGACGAATCACACAAATCAGCACTTCGAGATCAGGGACTTCTCACACGTGACGCTCGCAAGGTAGAACGCAAGAAACCAGGTCTCCACAAAGCTCGTAAACGTATCCAATGGTCTAAGCGTTAATCCACTCTATCACTTCCAAATATTATGCCTACAATTCAACAACTTATCCGAAAGCCTCGAGTCACCAAGGTTCGCAAGAGCAAATCTCCTGCGCTGATGCAAATCAGGAACAACCTGAAGCGTGTCGATATCGATCTCGCATCTCCTCAGAAACGAGGAGTATGTACCAAGGTCTATACCATGACTCCAAAAAAGCCGAACTCTGCGCTTCGTAAAGTTGCAAAAGTTCGTCTCACAAATGGCTACGAAGTTATCGCATATATCGGTGGTGAAGGGCACAATCTCCAAGAGCATTCAGTCGTGATGATCCGTGGTGGTCGTGCAAAAGACCTCCCGGGTGTACGTTATCATATCGTTCGTGGCGTTCTCGACACTCAGTGAGTTGCTGATCGAAAACAGTCACGTAGTCAGTATGGCGCTAAACGTCCTAAAAAATAATATATTTCTCCTATGTTCACTCAGAAAAACAAGTTTATCAACTATATCATGCAGGGCGGTAAAAAACACCTTGCTCGAAACCTCCTCGATGATGCATTTACTATCATCAAAGAGCGCGGAAACAAAGATCCAGACGCTATCATGGATAAGGCATTTGAAAATGTCATGCCACGTGTAGAAGTACGTCCAAAACGTATCGGTGGTGCTATATTCCAGGTTCCTGGCGATGTAATGCCAAAACGTCAATTTTTCCTCGCATCAAAATGGATCAAAGAATCAGCACAGAGTCGAAAGGGGACGCCATTTGCTCAAGCACTTGCAACAGAGCTCATCGAGGCTTCTCAGGAAACAGGAAATGCATTTAAGAAAAAACTCGACGTCTACAAAAATGCTGAAGCAAATAAAGTGAACGCTCGTTTTTCCCGTACGAATAATAACAACAATAACTAGTTCCCAATTTTACTAATATCTCACTATGGCTCATAAGAAAGCACTCTCCTCTACCAAAAATGGTCGTGACTCACAGGCAAAACGCCGTGGAGTCAAAGTCTACGCAGGGACATCTGTTATCCCTGGAAATATTATCGTACGTCAAAAAGGAAATAAGATTTTCCCAGGTGTTGGCGTCCTCCAAGGGAAGGATTTCACTCTCCAGGCTATTACTGTCGGTGTCGTACGATTTTATGAAAAAGGTCGAGTACGATTTGATGGCAAGAAGATGCGTTCAACCTACGTAACAGTAGATCCAGTCGATGCAGTAAAATAATCTCCGAATAGTCTTCAATATCAAAAATAGCCCCGAAAGGGGTTATTTTTATTGAGAGGAATGTAAATTATTTTTTGTATTTCTCGAAAAAAGCATATTGTTGAGGTATATTTATGTGGAAATTTCTCTTTCGTACATCATGGCATCACATGAGTCGTATGCCCTACGCATCCCTCGGTGTTATTTTTTGACTTTCAGTTCTGATAGTGACATGTATCACTGGTGCTTCTATGATTCTTTTCCTCACGCAAGAGAAGACCCAGATAGAAGCAGGATTTACCTACCCACTTGCACTCAATCCTCTCTACACCTTTGAGGGTAAACGTGTGAATGATTTCGCAGAGAGTCTTGTCTCAGCGGGACTCAGAAAACCTATTGAGTATATCACGCGTGAACAAGCACTTGACCGTGAAATACAGCGCAATCCAGGCATTACAGGAGTACTCGCAGGGGAGAATCCTCTCCCTGATGTCATAGTAGTCCCATTGCAAGGAATTGATACTGAGGTTTTCTGGACACGTATTCAGGAATTCCGTGACCTTTTTGAAGGAGGAGTGGATATCGATAGCCTCCATGATCGATTGGAGAGGTTTAGTCAATCTATGCAGGATATTCACGACATATGGCTCGCACTGATAGTCTTTACTGGTCTGACGATCATACTTATGCTCATGCTTCTGGTGGCTATTTTCCGCTATCATCTACGGCTCTATAGAGATGAGAGGGTTGTTGGACGGCTTGTATGAGCGGATCCTATATTTATATGGTGACCACATATTGTCACAGCGACGTTCTATATTCTGGTGAGTCTCGGACTTGGTTTAGGACTTTTTCAATTGCTTCGCTATTTTATGTAGGAGGGATTTGTGTTTGTAGAGAAAATAACCAGTACCTATAATAAGAAAAAGTATTGTGATGAGTATGATATAGTTTTTGATCAGCGTAGCGTTATCTCAAATAAAATATCAAAGTACAATCAGAACTATATGCCATATTGCTGATCCAGCGAGTGTAAGTCCCATAAATTTCCAGAACGGCATACGTACCATACCAGCAGGGATAGACATGAGCTGTCTGACGAGAGGTATGAGACGCCCAAAAAATGTATAAAAATTTGCATCCTTTGCGTAGAGTTTTTTAGCTTCATGATAAGCATGTTTTTTGATAAAAAAATATTTACCATATTTTTCGAAAAATGCATCTCCGAGGTAGTATCCTATGTAATAGTTCACAGTAGCTCCTATAAATATAGCTATTAACGAGATGATGAGACCAGTAAGAGGATTCATGGTTCCTTTTGCAGTCTGGATTCAAATAGCTAACATCGGCACCTCAGAAGGAAAGGGAAGAAGTGACGATTCTATCAACATCATAAAAAATATTGTCGTATAGTCTACAGTCTGAAACAGATGAAATACGAATTCATAAAATGATACGAGCATAGAGAAGTGATTTAGTTTTTAGCAGTGATCTTTACTGTCTTTGAGATACCATTTGGTATGACATCGATTTCGTAGACTATGAGTTCATAGTTGCCAAGTTGTTTCAGGGAAAATGCTCCTTTGAAGATACGTTTCCCCTTATCTGCTGTGGTAAAAGTATATTCTTTTTTTGCATTAGGAAATATCACATCAACGAGGAGATTATTTGTCCCAAAGTAGATGGTTCCAGTATAGTTAGTGATGACTTGCCCCGCACTATTTACAGCACTGACAGTTATATCAAAAGGAGTATTGATTTTTGTATCTTTTGGAATCGTGACAACAAAGTCTGCCACTTGAGTAGCACTTTGAGCTGAGACAGTGTTCACGTAGCCATCGGTTGCCTTGATGGTAAAAGATTCAGTAATATCGAGACCACTCTCTATCTCGTAGGCGTCAATGTTATAATTCGCTGCTTTTTTGATAATCACATTTTTGAATGTGAGTACTCATTTATCTGCTACAGCAAATGAATTTCCCGCATCGGTGAAGGAGAGACTGATATCAGAATATGCCCCAGAGAGGAGATCAAAATACACTACACCAGCGTAGTTTGTCAGAGTATTCCCATTTTCATCGATTGCTTTTACGGTCAACGTAAAAGGAGCATTTACTTTTACTTCTGGAGGCATAGTAACCGCGAAGCGTTTGAGCTTACCAGTAGTTTTCGGTGTTGTCGGTACGGTTGTTGTATTTTGATTCTGAGGGTTTGGAGATTTCCCAGGAAGCACAATAGTGATCCCTTTTTCTGTTTCTGGAGCAGAAGAGAGGGGCATCAGAGGAGTGCTTTTATCAGTGATGTATTCCATTTTTGTTCCAGCAAAGCGCATGTTGTATATCATGCCGAAAACATCGATACGTGAAGCGTTCATATCAGGACCAAAATTCTGCGTAGAAGAAATAATATGGTACTGTAGTGCTCATTCGAGGAGGTCTACCTGCCACTGAGGCATTGAGAGAGGATAATTTGACCTATCGACATTTTTTGCATAGGGGATTTTGCCTGCTCGCATAGTGATAGCGAGTGCTTCGATGCGGGAGATGGGAGATCGTGGTCGGGCGGTATCATTTGTACGAGAGATGATATTGTAGTCAGCGGCCATCTCGATTGCACGACAAACCCAGTTATTCATACGATCGTACGCTACATCACGGAAATAATTCCTGCAGAAATATTTATCTGGAAGTGATACTTCAGAGACTTTGAGTGCTATACCGACTGCTTCAGCACGAGTAATAGTATCAGTAAATCTGTATCGTGCTGGATTTTTTCACTGATCAACTATGATATCATAGCTGGCAAGTGTATCTGCTATGGTGTTTTCGAGTGGTGTCGGAGCTGCATAACTGATGAGAGAAAGAGCGAGAAAAGAGAGAAATATGTTTTTCATACAGAATTAGAGTGAAAAATAACGAGCAAATCGTACCGGGATATCTTGAGCATAGTGTCTGTAATCATCTCCGTGCGGAAGACGGAGAAATATCTCGACAATTCCCCAACCGAGGAAAAAACCTACGACAATATCGCCCGGATAATGTATACCAGCTATTATTCTCGTAAAGCAGGTGATAGCTCAGAGTATAAAAAATGTGGTAACTATCCTAGGTCTCTCTAGGAGATTATGAAGTGCCCACCATGACGCTCACCAGAACATCGCATGTCCAGAAGGAAATGAATTATCAGGCAGATGACTGATCAGCGGAGGTAGAGTAGAAAAAGCTTCAGGGCGAGGCCTCATAGGGAGTAGTTGATTGATAACCCAATAAATCATGAATGCTCCCAGGACATGCCAGAAAAGATCGAGAGCGACGTGTTTTGGTCCATTATTGCTCGTAGAAATACCATAGAACCAGAGTCCGATAAGGAAAAAACTAAAGATGATAGGTCCACTGTCTGCTACCATAAGTACTAGGAAGCGAAACCAGTCTGCATCTATCATAAAAAAATGCCTAATTATTTCCAGAAATTGCACATCGAGTATTTGAAGAGTATCAAGCATAAAATAGTGTAGACTGAGTATAGTCTACTCTGTTATTTTTTCGAGTGATTGTGGTTGCATTTTTGCTGTTCGATGTCTGGTACGAGATCGAGTCCGCCTTTTGACCAGGGATGACACCTCAGAATACGCCAAATTGTCAGCCTCGCTGCATGGAAAAATCAAAACTTCTCAAAACACTCTTTCCCATAATTACTGCAGGTAGGGTAGTAGCGACAGTGACTCTTTCAGAGAGCTCTCGCCCAGAAGCTATGATCCGGTGAGAGGAGGAATTGGTAGAGTCGGATACAGAGTATAATAATTTTATTCATCAGAGGAAAGTATTAAGTATTAAGATGGGCTACTAGTAAGAAGATTTTGGAACTCCTGGATATTCGTTCAGTCTTAATGCTTACTACGAGTAGCGAGTCCTGCAATACTCAGATCCTGTTTTCTAATACACCATCTTCCTATAACACTCCTCACACACCACTTTCTCTGGTCTGTCTGGAGCATAGGTAGTAATTATAGACTTTTGACACTCAGCACAAGTTCTCTCATGGAGGGTTCTCGGATTTCTCAGGG
>Ga0335396_10006821_pt1 | contig 11169 bp, 10 predicted proteins | sample FRY02_FD_205743 | JGI IMG/M metagenome (GOLD analysis project Ga0335396, IMG submission 205743) | Freshwater microbial communities from Lake Fryxell liftoff mats and glacier meltwater in Antarctica - FRY-02 (spades assembly) (version 2) | ecosystem: Environmental > Aquatic > Freshwater > Ice >... | reverse complement strand
TGTTAAAATTGGTGTTACATCAGATATTGATGTGACTCACCTATCTATTGGACAAACAAATGAAAAGTGGGAATCTAATAGATTAATATTCGCTGAGAAATATAAAGAAAGTTTACCAGCTAAAGTTAAAAAGGAATTTGGTAAACAAAATAAACTTAAAGTGTTAATTGGGTGCTTATCGTTCAGTGACTATACGGGATCAGAATTACATATTTATGAATTAGCTAAAGAATTATCTAAACAAAATTGTGAGGTACATATTATATCAAAGCTGGGACCAAAAATGGTTAAACGAATTGAAAAATATGGTGTTAAATGTTTTAATTTAGAAACCCCACCTGGGTTTAAAATGGGTGATGGAAAGTGGGGGGTGAATACACCAAACGGTGCAGCTCCTTCTGAAGTGGGTAAACTATATAAAATTAGTGATGTGAAGTATGATATATTACATATAAACCATAAACCGATAGGTGAACACCTATTAAAACTTTACCCTAATATCCCCGCTATTAATACTGTACACTCTGAAGTAATACCTAAATTAGAAGAACCAATAGTACATGAAAATATTAAAAAATATATTGCGATAAGACAATCGATTTCTGATTTTATATGTGATGGATGGAATATAAAAGAAGATAAAGTTAAAGTAATCTACAACCCAATAGATGGTGATAGGTTTAAAGAATATAACTCACCCTCAAAAAAAGTTACATTGTTTGTGGGTACAGTTGACTATCTTAGAAAAAATACTATATTGGATTTAGTGGAATATACAAAAGAAAATAATAAAGAGTTGTGGTTAGTTGGTGTAAATAAGTCAGATTATTTAGAAGAGTTATTAACTAATGATAATGTTAAATATTATGAATCGACTTGGGGTGTTGAAAAATATGTTAAAGAATGTGACGAGACTGCTAGTATATTAATGGGGAGAACAACTATCGAAGGGTGGTTATGTAATAAACCAGGATGGATATATGAGGTTGATAGTAGTGGTAATATTTTAAGTAAGGGTAAACATGAAATACCTTTAGATATTGATAAATTTAAAAGTGGTAATATCGTTAAAGAAATAATAGAACAATATAAATTAATAATAGAATAGTGGAAGGTATTACTGTGATATTGAATGGTTTTAAGCGACCACAATTCCTAAAACAACAAATTGACGCTATAAATAATCAAACAGTTAAACCTAAGGAGATTATGTTATGGCAAAATAACACGGAAAGTTTCGACCCAAAATTAACTGCGTCAATTACAACAGCTTCGTGTAATAAAAACTTAGGTGTGTGGGCTAGATTTGCCTTTGCTCTTAACGCTAAAACAGAATACGTTTGTGTTTTTGATGATGATACGATACCAGGTAAAATGTGGTTTGAAAATTGTTTAAATACGATGGAGTCACATGAGGGGTTATTAGGAACAATCGGTTTAGTTTATAATAATGAAAATAGTTATTTACCTAACATTAGATACGGTTGGGATAACCCTAATAATGGACCCGTTAGAGTTGATATAGTTGGTCACGCATGGTTCTTTAAACGTGAATGGTTGTGTACTTATTGGAGAGAATTACCACCAGAAGGTTTTGATTATGTTGGGGAAGATATGCATTTCTCTTATATGATACAAAAATATCTTGGATTAAATACATTTGTTCCACCACACCCATTACATGTTCCAGAAATGTGGGGTAGTACTAAAGGTTGGGAAATGGGTACTGAGAAAAACGCTCTTTCTCTCGTTCCAAAAAATATAGAAAAAATGAATGAATACTATAAGATACTTGTAAATAAGGGTTTTAATATAATTAATAAAATATGAAAAACTTTAAAGATGATTTCAATTTATTAAAAAATAAATTAAAAAATAATGAACATTTTGGGTTCTGTCGTTTTTCAGATGGTGAATTATTTGTTATGCAAAATAAAATATTGGAATTAAATGAAAATAATTATATAATTGGAAATCAAAAAGGTGAGGGTTGGTACAATAAGGAAGAACAGAAAAAATTTGACCCAACTGAACATCAATTTTTTAGAAATAAATTAATTGAATCTTTACAATTTAGGAAAAAAAATTATTTTAAAGGTATATCTTGTAGATGTTGTGTTGGCGATGAAAGTTTCAACCAACAGGTAGATATTTCTGGTGGTGATGATAGTGATTTAACTTGGGCAAATCTTTGGAATAATGGAAATTATGAATCTTTTTTAAGTGAAATCGTACCTATTTTTACTGATAAAAAAATAATATTAATAATTAATGAATCAGCCAATATAAACAAATTACCTTTTGATGTTATTAAAGATTTTAGGGTTGGTACTAATTGTTTTATAAATGATTATAGTTTAATAGCTGAAATTAAAAAATATATAACTGATAATAAGATTGAAGACTATGTTTTCTTAATATCAGCAGCTAGTTTGAGTAATTTATTAGTTCATCAATTATTCGAATTCAATGATAAAAACACTTATATCGATATTGGTAGTACATTAAACCCAATGGTTGATATGGAGGGTTGGAAAGGAAGTCGAGGATACTTAATGGAACATTGGTTAGGTAGACCTAGAAATTACTTAAATAAAATTTGTATATGGTGAAAAATATTAAAATAGTAGCAAACGAAGAAAAATATTATATGTTCATTAGAGAATTAAGGACACATAAAGCTAATACTAATGGTTTTTTAGAACAAGTTGAAATAACACCAGAACAACAAATAAAATATATGTCAAAACATAAAGATAAATATTTTATTTGTTTAGATGAAAACGAGACACCAATTGGTTTTGTTGGTGAAATAGATGGTGAAATTAGATTTGCGGTTGACCCAACTAAAAAAAATATGGGTGTAGGTACATTTATGATTAATAGTTTAGTTGAAATAAACGAAAACATATACGCTAAAGTACTACTAGCTAACCTATCAAGTTCAAGGGTTTTTGAAAAATGTGGTTTTATCAAAAAAAAACAAGATGAAAAATTTATTTATTACGAACCAAAAAGAAAAGTAGGTATGGAATATAACAGACCATTACACAATCCTTTCAAAGTTGTTAGGTTGTTTGAAGAAGAAATAGCAAGATATACTGGAGCAAAATATGCTGTATCAGTTGATAGCTGCACTAACGCTTTATTTTTATGTTTAATGTATCAAAAACATATAGGTGTTAAAACACAAGAAATAATAATACCATCTAAAACATACCTATCTGTTCCTCAATCGATAATACATGCTGGTTTTGAACCTATTTTTGATACATCAAAAAATGATTGGGTGGGTATCTATCAATTAGGTGAATTACCAATTTACGATTCGGCAAAACGATTTACATCTAATATGTATATTGATAATAGTTTTATGTGTTTATCTTTCCACATAAAAAAACATTTAAAAATAGGTAAAGGTGGTATGATTCTAACCAACGATGTTGAAGCTGTTGAATGGTTTAAAATGGCTAGATATGAAGGTAGAACAGAAAAATTATATCATGAAGATGACATAACAATGCTTGGGTGGAATATGTATATGACACCACAAGAGGCTTCACATGGGTTAGCATTAATGCAAAATTTTCCAATAGACGTATCTGATTTGAGCGAAAATAATGGGTATAGAGATTTAACGGAATTCACTGTATTCAAAAAATATAAAAAAATATAAATGAAAATTGCCTTATGTCTACATGGTCTATTTAATTCGTTAACAGATTCAACATCAAACGGAATTGATGGTTATGAACACATTAAAAAAAATATTTTAATGAAAGGTAATGTAGATGTTTTCATACATTCTTGGGATGTAAATAATGTTGATGAAATAATTGATTTATATTCACCAAAAAAATATATAATAGAAAAACAGAAAGATTTTAATGATATAATAATAAGTAGAGGGTTAAATCAATTAAAAAATACACCTAGACCATTACAAAGTGTTTTATCTCATCTATATAGTGTTACCGAAGCTTTCAAATTATTATATGGTACAAATGAAAATTATGATGTCGTAATCAAAGGTCGTTTTGATTTAGGTAGAATAAATAGAAACACCTCTGGACCTAATAGATATAACCAATTCCCAGTTCAATGTATTAATTTTGATTCTAATATTGAAACGAATAAAATATATATGGCTAATTGGGACCATTTTAAAATGGGACCACCAGATATGTGGTTTTATGGGTCAAAAATTATAATGGAAGAATTCACAATGCTATTTTCTTTACTAGAAAAACAATTATATTTGAATAGCGAATTCCATAAGTTTGCTATTGAAATTGAAAATAACGAAGGTGACCTATCAAACGCAATTGCGTTTTACAAATACTGGATGATTAAAAATGGTCTTTGGGAAAAAAGACACTTACTTGAAACAATATGGGAATAAACGCACCAATATTAATTTATACACATAGTGATTATAAAGATGTATGGCCATTATTATTTGGACAACTTAAGAAATATATAAATAAACCTAAGGTATATGTGTTAAATAATAAATCTGATTTAGATATACCAAATGATTATTTAACGATAATATATGATGAAAGAAATCAATATACTGAAAGATTAAAAGAAGGGTTATCTAAAATCAGTGACGAAGATGAAACACTTTTATTTATGCATGAGGATATGATATTATTCGACACACCAAAAATAGATATCATTAATCGATATATCGATTATATTAAAAATGACATAGTTGATAGCGTTAAATTAATTTATGTTTCGGATGTTGATATAACATCTGATTTTGATGAAACGTTAATTAATAATCGTTATGCTAAATTTTCCATCCAACCTACATTGATAAATAAAAAATTTTTCATAAAACTTATAAATTCAACACCACCATTGAATATATGGGATTTTGAAATAAATGTTTCTAATGAAGGAAGAAATTTTTTATGTAAATTAGGTGGTGAAAAAAAAAGGGGTTTATATCATTATGATAGTATTATATTTCCATATATTGCAACTGCTATAGTAAAAGGTAAATGGAATCTTAATGAATATAATACAGAATTGAATCATCTTTTTTATGAATATAACATTAAATTAATTAGAGAAACTATATGATAAAACTTATTATTTTTGATTTAGATGGGGTTCTAGTAGAAGCTAAACATATTCATTTTGAAACGTTAAATGAAGCGTTAACAGATGAATACTCCATTAGTTGGGATGAACATTTAAGTAAATATGATGGATTGAAAACTAATCAAAAGTTAACCATGTTAACCAAAGAAAAGGGGTTACCACTGGACCAACACAATATTATTTGGGATAAAAAACAAAATTTAACGTTAAAAAGGTTAAATGATTTAAACCCATCACAACAACTAATTGATTGTTTAAGTGAATTAACAATAGAAGGTTACAAAATAGCTTGCTGTTCAAATAGTATTAGAAAAACAGTTAATACTGTTTTAGCCAAATTGGGTATAATTCAATTTTTTGATTTTATTGTTTCAAATGAGGATGTTAAAAACAGTAAACCACATCCAGAAATGTACTGGAAAACGATTTCAAAATTGAATGTATTACCAGAAGAAACATTAATAGTTGAAGACTCACCTTTTGGGTTATTAGCGGCTAGTAGAACAAATTCAAATATAATGAGAGTTATATCACCAAACGATGTAACATTAGAAAACATAAAAAAATATTTAACAAATATAAATATAGAAATGAAACCTAAATGGAAAAATGAAAAATTAAATGTGTTGATACCTATGGCTGGTGCTGGTTCTAGATTTGAAAAAGCTGGTTACACTTTTCCAAAACCACTTATTGAAGTAAATGGTAAACCAATGATTCAAGTAGTGGTTGAAAACTTAAATCTAGATGCTAATTTTATTTTTGTTGTTCAAAAATCACATAGAGAAAAATTTAATTTAGACACATTATTAAATCTTATAGCACCAAATTGTAAAATTATTGAAACAGATGGTTTAACAGACGGTGCTGCTTGTACTGCTTTATTAGCTAAAAGTTTAATAGACAATGAACAGCCGTTATTCTTTGCTAATTCTGACCAATTTGTTGAATGGGATTCCAATGAGTTTATGTATAAAATGCAAGAAACAAATTCGGATGGTGGTATAGTAACATTCGAAGCAACACACCCAAAATGGTCTTTTGCAAAAGTTAATGATTTAGGGTTAGTAACTGAAGTTGCTGAGAAAAACCCTATATCTAACATAGCAACTGTCGGATATTATTTTTGGAAAAACGGGTCTGATTTTGTTAAATACGCAGAAGATATGATAGCGAAAGATATAAAAGTTAATAACGAATTTTATGTTTGCCCTGTATTTAATCAAGCAATTGAAGATGGTAAAAAAATAAGAGTTTTCAACACAAAAGCAATGTGGGGGTTAGGAACACCAGAAGACTTGAACTATTATTTAGAACAATATAATAAACATGGTAAAACCAAATAATAAATACACTGAACTACAAAAAAAATTTTATGTTGGTGGTACAACCAATCATGAAATACATAACGATAATAAAGACTATTGGGATTTTTTATTATCAGACTTAAAAGATAATAAAAAATGGGTTAATAAAAAAGCATTAGATTTTGCTTGTGGTAAGGGTAGAAATATTTTAAATATGTTATCACTATGTGATTTTATTAGAGTTGATGGAATCGATATTTCTAATGGTAATATTGAATATTGTAAAAACACATATGATAAAAATAAATCTGAATGGTATGTTAATAACGGTGTTGATGTTTCGGATTTAAACACTAAAGAATACGACTTCATCATGTCAACAATTGCGTTACAACATATACCAGTATATGATATAAGAAAATCATTAATTAGTGATTTATTTAGAACACTTAAAGATGGTGGTGTTTTTTCTTTTCAAATGGGTTACGGTGATGATTTAATTGATGGATTAGGTAGAAAAAGAGTTTCATATTTTGATAATTTTTATGATGCCACTGGTACTAATTCAGAAATTGATGTTAGAATTACAAACGTTGAAGATGTTAAAACTGATTTAGAAGAAATTGGGTTTAAAAATATTACTTTTAATATAAAACCATCTTTTTCTGATTTTGGTCATAACGAGTGGGTTTATATTAGATGTGAAAAATGATTTTAATATCACATAGAGGTAATATAAATGGTCGTTTTGAAAGTTTTGAAAACATCCCAACTTATATTGATTTAGCTATATCTAAAGGGTATGATGTTGAAATTGACGTATGGTATAAAGACAATATGTTTTGGTTAGGTCATGACAAACCAGTATTTGTAATTGATTTTATGTGGTTTATAGATAGAATAACAAAACTTTGGGTTCATTGTAAAAATGTTGAAGCGTTGGTTTATCTTAAAAATTGTGGTTATCCAGTTAATTATTTCTGGCACGAAACAGACACAGTAACCTTAACATCTAATAATGATATATGGGCTTTCCCAAATAAGCAACCAATAATTGGAAGTATTGCTGTGATGCCAGAATTAAACAATGATGATACAACACATTGTGTCGGTATTTGTAGTGATTACATTGAAAAATATAAAATATGATATTATTAACATACGGTACACGTCCAGAATTTATTAAAATTAAAGCTTTGATTAACGAAATGGAAAAAGAAAAAATTCCATTTAAAATTTTATTTACTGGTCAACATAAAACAATCTCAAATGGTAGGTTTGATTATTATTTATCTGGTCTAGACTATGGTAAAAATAGATTAGATAATATTATAATAAATTGTATGAACATTCCAGATGAGTTTTTAAATAACATCACACACATTTTGGTGCAAGGGGATACAACATCCGTTACTGGTTTGGCGTTATCGGCATTACACAGACAAATCCCTGTTATCCATTTAGAGGCTGGTTTAAGAACATATAATACTGAAAACCCATACCCAGAAGAAAATAATAGAAGAATCGTTTCTACGATAGCTAAAGTGCATTTATGCCCAACAGAGTTAAATCGACAAAACTTAAAAAGTGAAAACACATTAGGTGATATCTATGTTGTTGGAAACACCGTGTTAGATAACTTGGTTACTTACAAAAATAAATGTGAATACACCAATAAAGTTTTAGTAACACTACACAGACGTGAAAACCATGAGCAAATAGATTTGTGGTTTAATGAAATAAACAAACTAGCAAAAGAAAACCCAGAACTTGAATTTATTCTACCAATACATCCAAACCCTAATGTTTTAAAACATAGAGGTATTTTAACAAATGTTACTGTTATTAATCCACTAACACATAATGATTTATTGGAATTATTAGTTAAAACAAAAATAGTAATCACAGATAGCGGAGGTCTTCAAGAAGAATGTTCTTTCTTTAATAAAAAATGTTTGGTGTGTAGAAAAATTACTGAAAGACCAGAATCTATTGGTTTAAGTAGTTATATGGTAATTGAACCTAGTGATTTAAAACCAAGTTTTGATTCTCAAATAAAGGAATATATTATCGATGTTGAATCACCATATGGTGATGGTGGTTCATCGAAAAAAATAATTGAAATTTTTAAAAAAATATTATAATGGGTATTAAAAAATGGATGGGTATTTTATCGTTAGCGTTAAGCAATGTTGAAAAAAATGCTCTTGGTCAAATAGGTGGAGGGTTAAGTAATGATGTTTCACAATCTTGGAGATTAACTCAAGGACAATTAGCTGATTCATTAATCAACGGTGAAATAACACAAGAAGTTTTGAATTTAAAATGGCGAACATATAAAATACTTAAAGCAAGTGAAGGTGTTACAGCTAAAATTATTGGTTACGATAATGATGGTATGCCAATTACTAAAGTCATAAAACGAGATAATAAAAAAGCTCTTAAAAAAGTTAAAGTTGATGAAGTAGATGCTTTTGTTGTTGAAATGGTTATTGATAATAGTGAAATTAGTTCTGGAAGTAATCAAGTTATGGATAATGAACATGTGAGTATTTACGACCAAGTTAATATCAATCATGGCGATAATGGTGAAATAATTAGCGCCAGCCATGGTGAAATAGATGGTTTAGAATACTTTGCAACAAACAAAGCGGAAAAACCTATTAAAATAATTAGAAACGAAGCCTCTAGTTTTTCGATAGAAAACTTTACAAAAAAATTAGTTGTTAGAAAAATAAGTAAAACAAAAAAAATGTTGGAGTTTTATGTTAGTATTTATCCAGATGAATATAATAGAACTAGTCGTTTATTTATTAGTGCTATAAAAAAAGCTATTGAAAACCCACAACATTCTAATATGTTAAATTTTAAATCTGTTGAGTTTGTAACGTATAAATCATTAGGTGTTTCTGATTTCTTAGAATTTGAATACGAAATTGAATCTTTTGATAAAATTATAGAATTCAATGGGTCATATGTTATTAAGTTTATCGCTAACACTATAGTAAATGGTAAAGATATAATGGAGGAACACAGGGTGAAAGAACTTGATAAAAAATATACTGATAAAGCTAAAAAATAAAATAATTGACAAGATAAGAGATATTTATTAATAAAACAAACTTATGACTAGAAAAGTTTCAACACCATCAAAAACAACTGCTGATAAGCCAGCTAGAACCACTAGAGTTAAAAAAGTAGAGAATAACACTACTGTTTCCCAAGCAAATACAAAACAAGACTTACTTAGCCAGATAAAAATAGATTTAAAACATAAGAATGAGGTTCAGAAAAAACTCACCCAATCAATCAAAAATGGTGATGTAACTATTTGTACTGGCCCAGCTGGTACTGGTAAAGCCCAACCACTTGATTCATTAATTTTAACACCAAAAGGGTATGTTAAAATGGGTGATATTAATGTAGATGATGAGGTCATTGGGGTTAATGGTACCACTATATTGGTAAATGGTGTTTACCCACAAGGTGAAAAAGAAATCTATTTAATTACTTTTTCGGATGGAACACAAACTGAGTGTTGTGGTGAACATTTATGGAAAGTTTATAATCGTCAATGGAATGAAAAATATAGAGTTTTAACATTAAGAGATATTATTGATAATCATAGTAAAAAAATAACTGATGGTAGATTATATGTACCACTAATAGAGTCATCAAACAACGTTGATATTGATTTACCAATAAACCCTTACCTATTGGGTTCATTAATAGGTGATGGTGGTATGACAAATAACACACTAACATTCTCCAACCAAGACGATGAGGTATTAGAATTAGTGGGGGAACATTTAAATGAAGATGGTTACCAACTAAACAAGTTTAAATATGGTAACTATGATTATGGTGTTACTTCTATTGAGAAATTAAAAACATCAGGTAAAAAAGGTGTTTATACGAATCTAATTAAGTCAGAGTTAAATTCTTTAGGGTTATATGGTAAAAAATCTGAATTTAAGTTTATCCCCAATGTTTATAAATTAAGTTCTAAAAAACAAAAGTTGGAATTAATTAGAGGTTTAATGGACACTGATGGTACGACAGACACTAGAAGATGTAGTGTTAGTTATTCCACTTCTTCTAAACGCTTAAGTGAAGATTTTGTAGAATTAATACATTCAATAGGTGGTATTACTAATATAGGTTTAAAATACCCAATATATACCCATAATGGTGAAAGTAAAAATGGGTTAGTTAATTATAATATCAGTATTAGATACCCAAAACCAGAGGATTTATTTTCATTAAGTCGTAAAAAAAACATATGTAAAACATATCAATATAAAAATTTAAACCTAAGAATAGAAAATATTGAATATGTTGGTAAAGAGGAATCTCAATGTATTATGATTGATGACCCTGAACACCTTTATGTTACTGATAACTATATTGTTACACATAATACATTTATCGCTTGTGCTGAAGCCCTTAAATTAATTAAGTCTAAACCTAAGTATAAAAAGATATTACTAGTAAAGTCTGTTATACAATTAAAAGGTGAGGAATTAGGGTTTTTACCTGGTGATATACAAGAAAAATTTGATCCATATATGGGTTCGTTTATTGATAATTTTGAAAAACTTATTGGGGAGTCTTTAACGAATAAACTAAGAGAACTTAAATTAATTACTATACAACCACTAGCCTTTGTTAGGGGTAGAAGTATCGATAATACTGTTATAATAGTTGATGAAGCACAAAACATATCAATAGATAATATGAGAACTTT